>ERZ724523.135-NODE-135-length-43547-cov-8.704428_pt1 | contig 43547 bp, 49 predicted proteins | sample MGYA00376056_ERZ724523 | MGnify/ENA primary metagenome ERZ724523 (study PRJEB28724, sample SAMN07190888) | wastewater metagenome | isolation source: influent of sewage treatment plant in Hong Hong | place: USA: Christiansburg, Virginia | collected 2016-03-01 ... | reverse complement strand
TACATTTACTGGTTTAAGTGCTATTAACTTGGCAGGTAAAGAAGTTACCACTGTGACTACTGATTTAGATTATGTCTTAGGTGGATTCACTACTCGTACTGTTTCCTTTCCTTTATGGGATGGTAGTGCTATTCGTATTACTGATATCGGTACAGATGTGGTAGATACAGCTAAACTTGTTGTGTTTAACATCTCTAAAAATAGTGCGTCAACTTATCGCGGTACTGTTGGCAATGAGGTTGATAAGTTTACTATCACAAACAGTAATGAATTGTATAACTGTGACTTGCCTAATGCTTCTTCTGCTTTAGAGTCTCCTGTTACGATGACTATAGAGGAAACTGTATAATGACAACACCTTTTGAGAACTTTGTTAATACAGCTTTAGGTAAGTCAGTATCAGCAGATGTTACATTACCAACTGCTAACGATATTCCTGTATTCACTGGCATTGGTAGACAAGTTACAGGTAAAACTGCTACAGAATTAGGATTAGCATTAACTGCTGATTTGGATACCGATGGTACTCTTACTGCTAATAGTGACACAAAATACCCTAGTCAAAAAGCTGTTAAAACTTATGCTGACACCAAACAAACAGCAGATGCAACTCTGACAGCACTTGCAGGATTGGATAATACACCAGGGGTTCTTGTAGAAACGGCTGCTGATACATTCACTAAGCGGACTATTACAGGCACAGCCTCGCAGGTTACAGTTACTAATGGGGATGGTGTAAGTGGTAATCCAACTATCAGCTTGGCTGCAAGTGGAGTTACTGCTGGAACTTACGGTAGTTCCAGCCTTATCCCCGTGCCAGTGGTAGATACTTATGGGCGTATTACAGGTATTACAACTGCGGCAGTCGTGTCCCCCACAGTGTTTAGTGATTCTGCCTTCCGCATACAAGACAATGGTAACGCAACTAAGCAGCTTGCATTTGAAGTTAGTGGTATTGCTATAGGGGCTACTCGTACTATCACTATGGGGGACGCAGACGTAGACTTAGACAAGGTGGCTAAGGGTTCATTTACACCGAAGGAGCTATTGGACTCTAGCGGCAGCCAGAACTTGGAGGCCAACTACAGCTACTATTTGCCTGCGAGTTACGCTGGTGCTTTGAATCTTGTAATGCCCACAAGTGCTGCCATAGGCACTACTTTTGATATAGGTTCAATTTACTCAAATGGTCTTGATGGTACTATAGGGGTGAATCTTACTGCACTAAATCTTACCATACCTGCAGGAGAGTACATAACAGGCTGGGGTGGGGCTCCAAACCCAATCAACCTTCTAGTCTCGTACATAACAGGAATTGATGGTTACACAACCCCAAACTTCACTCAGGGTTGCACTTTCAGACTAACTAAGACTGGGGCTACCTCGTGGGCGATAAAGCCTACTTTTGGCTCTGTACTGCCAAAAAGGTTTCTTGTTAAGAATGTGGGAGGTGTTGGTGGTACTATAGTAAGCACGGCAGTTCCAGCAGGTACGTATATGGAGTTAACGTTACCTAATGCTGATGTGGACTTAGGCAAGGTGGTAGGACATACTAACGCGGTTACTGCTATTACTGTAACTGCCAGTCCCTTCACTTATCAGAATGCCGCAGTCTATCAAGAGGACATTCTTATAACTGGAGGAACAGTTTCGCTGGTCGAGTTCACACGAGACAATGCCACATGGTACGCACGAACTGGCGACACCGTGAGCTTATCGCCTAGTGACAGTGTACGAGTTACCTACACTGTTGCACCCACTATGACTAAAATCCCACGCTAGGAGACTAACATGGCTTTCACAGCTAACATTACCGCAAGTAGCGGACGCACGATTGAAGACGCTTACTGCAAGGTGGTTGTACACTACGCAGACGCAGCGTCCACAACCCTGATTATTAAAGTTTGGGAGACAGCAGCAGAGCGTCAGGACTTGCCTAGCAACCCACTGGCTGAGTTTGAGTCGCAGCGCATACTAGCAACAGTGGATATACCAAGCCCTAATCCCATAGCCTACGCATACAGCCTGCTTGAAGCTAGTGGCGAGTTTCCTGACGCTACTTGGAACATCTAAACTTATTAACTGCAAGCTAAGCAGCTTGGGAGATAATCATGCTAATTGAAGTTAGAAAAATTGTTGATGGTGTAACTACATCGGTAGTGGTCGGAGAGGCTGAACCTTTGCCAATCGCCTTTGTTAGCTCAACAAGTCTTACATCACGAAGTGGTACTGTCACGACTGGCGGAGTTGCACAGGCACTAGCCGCCGCTAACTCCGACCGTAAAGGATGGTTCTTACAGAACGTATCTAATGGGGACTTGTGGGTAAATAGTTTCGGAGCTACTGCTAGTGCTGCACAACCTAGTTTGTTGATTAAAGCTGGCAGCTACTACGAAACTCCAGCAGGCGGCAGCGGAACTGGCGCACTATCTATCTTTGGCGCAACTACTGGCCAAGCCTTCACAGCAGGGGAGTGGTAATCATGCCTATGTTCGGTGACGAAATAAGTCAATACACATGGGCAAACAAGCCTTCTGTTGCTCCAAGCGGCCAAATTATTTGTGTAACTGACGTTGGTGAAAACGGTATCTTGTGCCGAGGTAACGGTACTAAATGGGTACGGATGCACCCAACTATCCTATATAACTTGGCTACTCCTATTGTTTTGACGGGTACAACGGCAATAACTACGTTGCTAACGATTCCAATTCCTGCTGCTTTGATGGGGCTAATAGGGCGGCTAAATATGCTTTCGTTTTTTTCTTTAACGAACAATGCAAACAACAAAACTCTACGAGCAGGAATAGGAGCTAACAATGTCGCTGTGCAAGGCGCAGCAAGTATGGCTGCGACAGGATTTAACTTTTGGTTATTAAACCTGAATAGTGCTACAGCGCAACGTAATAACTCTTCCACATTATTTGCCATTGATACTACGGTATCTATGGATTTAATAATTACGGGTCAATTAGCTAACGCGGCAGACTCAATGACTCTAAACACCTTATCTTTGGAGTTGATATAATGAGAATTATTACGGCTACAGTAATTAATGATGTTATTACCCCGACTGAGGCAATACCGTCCGATGCGAAGCTGATTGTATTCAACGGTACTGAATACGTCATCTATGAAGATGGCGACGAGTTACCTCCAGCGTTTAACCTTAACTTGGAGTAGGCTGCCATGCAGGAACTTGTAAAAGGTGTGGAGCAACACAAACAGGAGATAGAAATGACAGCACTAAAGCTAGCGCCTCCAGTTGCAGTCACAGCTTACACCATTGCAGGACACCCTCTCTCAGAGTGGCTGATAATCTCAACCCTAATCTACACATGGCTGCAAATCTGCCTGCTACTTCGCAAGATGTGGCGTGAGCGGCAAGCAGCCATTGTGTGCAAGCGGGACGATGACCCTCCTAAGGAGTAATAGCTATGAGCCAACCAGTTGTAACCATCCAGCGCACTGGAGAGGAAAATGGAGGAATGTGGGGTAAGCTGAGCTGCAAGGAAGCAGGGCTAGAGCTCTTAACTCTGGAGCGCCCGTGGCTGGACAATGAAACCAAAGTGAGCTGCATCCCAGCAGGCACATACAATGTGCGAGCCACACAGAGTGCACGCTTTGGTCGGCTAATGTACCTTGTGGAAGCTGTGCCTGAACGCACTGGCATCCGCATCCATCCAGCTAACTTCCCCAGTGAGCTACAAGGATGTATCGCACTAGGCACTAGCATAGGGCGGACAGCAGCTAAGGGCAAGATGCTCCTGAACAGTCGGGCTGGGGTTGGCCGACTAGAGAGCTTGCTTGGAATGAAGCCGTTCACCCTAGTGATACTGCCCCCAAAACCTGTGCGATAGCACGCCATACGCCGCAGCCTTGCACGAGGACTGCGGCTTTTTGTTATGTGGAGAATCTTATGAGCCTTGTAGATATCGTAGGTAACGCACTCGGAGGCGGGGTGCTTGGTGCAGCAGGGGCTGCGTTCAGTCGCTGGCACGAGGCCAAGCTGGAGCTTACCAAGCTGGAAATCAACAACAAGCACCAGCTAGATATGGCTGAGCAAGCACTGACTGCGCAAGTTGTGAAGCAGGATGGGGATGGCTTAGTGGCCAGCGCGCCTGTGGATGCAGCTACTTACAGCACAGAGACCAGCCAGTACGCTTCTCCGCATCTAATGCTGGTAGATGCTGTCCGCGGTCTAGTACGCCCATTGCTCACCGCGCTACTGCTCTGTAGTACAATGTACTACACAAGCCGCCTGCTCACCCTAGCGGGAGCACAGCTGACCCCAGCAGAAGCTCATGACCTGCTAAAGTTCTTGCTGGAAAGTACAGTAAGCTGCACAGGTATAGCACTCACTTGGTGGTTTGGTGCACGCCCAACTAAACAAGCCCACAAGGGTTAAGAGGTACAGATTATGTCCATATTCAGCTTAGGTGGTAGCAAGAGCAAGAGCTCATCCACAACAGTACAGGACTTGCTCCAGAAGAGCATAGAGTCCAGCACAGCTAACACTGTAGGTAGTACCAACGAGGTGACCACAGCCTTTGACGAGTTCAGCAAGAAGAAGCTGGACACACTGCTCACAACCCTCACTGATGCACAAGGTGAACTTGGTAAGGACTACACCAAGAACCAAGCTATCATGGACAGCAAGGGTGCTATTGACAACTTGTTCACAAAGTACAAGCAAGAAGCGCTTCCACAGATTGTGGCACAAGGTGGACAGGGCGGAGTGTACAACAGCACAGCTCTACAGGGCTTGGCAGATAATGCGTTCGCAGCTACTGTAGCCAAGGGTGCAGAGGTGCAGCAACAGACCATCAAGGACTACGCTACAATTGGTCAGACCCAGCAGAACTCAGGCATTGAGGCCATCATGGCTGCGCTTGGTCTTGAAGCCAAAGCTTTCGGCACATCTGCTGCTACAGGCAAGAGCTCTACAGATACACAGAGCGAAGGCACACAGACCACACACTCTGTCACTACCCAGAAGGGTAAGAGCTCTGGCTTGAGCGCCCAGCTCAACTTAGGTTAATAGGAGTAACACATGGCTACAGTAGATGAGGCATTTGATGCCTCCTTCAATGCAGGCAAAGGCAGTGTGCAAGCCTCAGCCGCAGTACCAATAGGGCAGCTTCCCCCACAGGCCACGTTCGCACAGGCCACAGCAATCAACAGCTTCAATGCGCTGGAAGCTGCAATCACCAACAACACCAATGTGCAGGAGCAGAAGGCAAAGAACGCTGACACCATAGCTCTTGCTACAGCTGAGGCTTCCAACAAGACAGCGCTGGAAGTAGCACAGATTGCACAGCAGGGCATACAGGCTGTGCAAATAGGGCGCGATGGACTGGTACAGGAAAGCTTGGCTGCAATCAACGCTCAGAAGGAACTGAGCACCATTCAGGCAAACAAGCCCAATGCGCTGGCACACCCAATCCGTTGGGTAGCAGATACCCTGCACGCCAACAAGCTGGAGGATACAATCCAGACTCACGCGCAAGCGGTGCAGGTGTACAACCGCAACATCAACAATGTAGTGCAGAACACCACTGTGCAGGTTGAGGAGATGCTCAGCATCCAGAACCTAGTGAACTCCAATGGTCTACGTAAGATGGCCGTAGAGCTCAATCAGGGACTTGATGCACAGCAAGCGGTTGCCTCAGGGCAGAAGGAGAAGGCTCTAGCGCTGGAAGGCACAGGCAAGGATATCTTCGCAATAGCTAAAGCACATGCTGAATGGGCACAAGCAGATTACCGTAACCAGCTCGCAGCGGAACAGAACAAGATAGGCAAGCGTGCCAACGAGTTGCAAGCAGAAAAGATGCAGCGTGAAGCTGATGCGGCTAAGTACCGTGAGGGTGCAATAAAGCAGGCTGCTAACTTCTACTTGCTGGCTAAAGGCTTGCCAGCCACTGAAGCTAATCGCAACATGGCCATGAGCATGATGACGGACATGCAAGCTAAGGGTGACCCAACCTTTGTGGCTTGGAGCAAGGCAGGTGCGCACGCTATCAACAGCGGGGACAGCAAGAGCGCGTACACAGCTGTAGTGCAGGGTTCTACTGTAGGCGAGATTGCACAGCTTGGAGCACTAACAGGCAACGCAGACCTTGCAGCTATTGGAGGCAATCGGGTCAATCAGCTTACGCTGGAGAATGAGCAAAAGCTAAAGGATGCCAGCTATGAGGCAGCCACTGCTGGCAAGACTGGTGACGCCAAGCCAGCTCGTGCTATGTGGGAAGCAGGTCTCAATCCCCAGCAGCGCAAGGACTTCCGTGAACGTGCAATAGCTATGGCCAAGAACGTAGTGTACAATCAGAGTGCCCGTGACTACATGAATGGCAAGGCAGCAGGGAAGGACATTGGGCAGGGAGCTTTCAGCCTTGCAGCGTTCAAGTCCCCTCAGACTCTAGTGCAAGTGTACGGAATCTCTAAGCAGGCGGCCACTGTGCTAGCTGACCCTAAGGTGCAGATGTTCCTAGCACACGCAGGAGCTGGCTCCACACAGGACAAGAAGACTGCGCAGATTGTGGCTATGTTCGAGGTGCTGGAGAAGAATAAGGTAGCCAACCCTGCTGGTGTGGTAGCACTCATCGGCAAGAAAACAGGGGAAGCTGCTCTGGACTCTGACTTGGAAGCTAAGACTCTAGGACAGTACGGGATTGTATCTGATGGCTCAGGAGTTGTAACCTACAAGAACAAGCAGTACCGCTTGGGCAATCCAGTGGACATGGACAAGATGCGGATTGCAGCCACCAAGAAAGATGACAGCTTCTTGGGGACAGCCTCTGACTTCTTGGGTACTGTAGCTGAGGGCTCAGGCTTCAATAACTTCTTAGCTGATAAGGCACAGAAGCAAGCTGCACTTAAGAAGAGCCAAGCCGCTAAGGATGCGGTTGAGCAATCCGTGATGACTGCTAGTCAGTACACTCCTGCAGGGTTTGCTCCTGCTGTCCAACCAGTTGCAGGTGGCATCCCAGCTACTGCGCAAACTGAAGCGGAGAAGGTGTATGATGCGCTGTCTGTGCAGCTTGACCAGAAGAACCTTCGCGCAGAGACTAAGCAGCTAGCTGACTCCGTAGAAGCAGACGCTTCTTACTCGGTTGCTGCAGGGCAGATTGAGCAGAAGAACACCCGAGCCTTCACTGACAAGTTGGCTAAGGATACCGCTGCAGAAGCTGCGTACAGTATAGTGTCAGGACAGATTGATGCTAAGAATGCTAGAGCAAATAGCGAGAAGATTGCCAACGAGGTCGAAGCTGATGCTGCTTATGCAACTGTTGCAGCTCAGCTAGACCAGAAGGCTGCCCGTGCGTACACCAACAAGCTGTTTGAAGAAATACGAGCAGCTGATACCTCCAGTTCAAAGGACACCACCCAAGCTGTCAAGAAGATGGAAGCTGCAATCAAGGACGGTAATGTGACTGGTAAGCAAGCTGTGCCAGTAGTGAAGAAGAAGGTGCAGGAAGCTAAAAAGGCAGGGAATGAAAAAGCTGAGTCTCGTTGGGATGAGCTACTAGATGCCCTGCAGGCTCCACCTCCTGACAAGGATGCGCTTACCCTAGACCTCAGCAAGTAACTCCACAAAGTCCCCGCTCCGTGCGGGGCACACTATTTATAGGCACTCATTATGAGCAATGATTTTATACAAGCGGCAGACAATGAGGAAGTGGATGGCTCAGGCCAGAGCTTCATCCAGTCTGCTGGCGAGTTCTTTGGGTATGGTGTAACCTCCTCCGTAATCAGCGGAGGTGTTGGCATTTGGAACAGTGTGAAGGCCATAGGCAACACCTTTGGTGCAGACCTTGCCATGACCAACGAAGCAGACGTTGTGCAGAACTTGGTAGGCCAAGAGGCTCAGGATTACTACCTAGAACACAAGGTAGGCGCAGACATGGGAGGCTTGGTCATAGGGTCAGTTGGCGCAGGGCTTATGGCTCTTCGTGCCTTCCGTGGCATTCAGGCCATGGGCAATGTAGCAGGCACTGGGAGGTTCGGTTTCACAAACGCTCTGGGTGTAAGTAACCCTGACATTGTGCTTGCTAGCTCACAGGCGCAAGCCCTGCGGACTGCGGTGCAGAGCAATGTGGCTGAGTTCACTTGGCGCGGCACAGCTTTCAACCAAGCACTAGGTTGGGCTGCAAGACAGAACATCCAAGAGGCGCTGGTTATGGAGGGAGCGTTCATCGCACTCAACAATCAGAACACCCTCCTGAACCCTGACCAGCTCAGTGCATGGGATAGCTCCAAGAACCTAGCTGCTGAGGGTTTGCCCTTTCTAGTGTTCGGAGCTGCTGTAGGCACAGTCATTGATGGTATCCGCCTAGTGGGTTCTGCAAGAGGCGCGTTCCGTTCCAGTGCAGAAGCTGGCACTAATGCTGACTTGCGTGTTATCCTACAAGATGCAATCACCACTTATGCCCCAGCTGGCGATAAGCTATTTGATGCAACTCGCTTGGCAGACAAGCTGGCCAATGACCCCAAGTATGCCATTGATTCCACCGATGCTGTGGCTGTAGCCACCAGAGCTAAGGCAGAGGAGCAGGTTACTTCCTACATGAAGGAGCAAGTAATCGCTGTAAACAAAGCAGACGCTGCTGGACTTGAAATGGTGAACCAAGTGGCAGCTAAGCCTTCAGAGCTTGACCGCCTCACTGTGCTGGGTAACCTGCAGAGTGTGGAGCGTCCCACCATTGCACACTTTGACGAGCAGCTTGCTTCCTACAATGGCAGAGGTGCTGTAACTGGCAAGAGCTTGGAAGATGCACAAGGTTTCAGTGAGCAGATGCAGGTGCTCACAGACTTGAACCGTGCCAGCTTGCAGGGGCAAACCAGCTTATGGCAGGCTATAGCAGGGCAGCTCACTTCTACAGCTGGAAGCAAGATGTTGCGCCAAATGTTTGACTATGGAGTTAGCATAGGGGACACCAAACTGACCAATGTGCTAAAGGCTGCAAGTATAATTGCGCGGAAAGCAGGTAGGCTTCCTAAAGCGCAAGCAGCTATGCTTAATATAGAAGGCAAGCTGGCTGGGCAAGGCGTGCTGATTAACGGCTTGCATATCCCACAAGAGCTTGCGGATGATTTGCTTGATGCAGTGTCAGGGCTAGCTGCTCGCTTGCAGCATACAACCAGTGGAGCAGATGCAGCTAGAGCTTACCCAGCTTTGGCCAAACTGTTAGACCAGCATGGTGCATATACCAAGAGCTGGGATGCTACAACGGCTTGGTACAATGTACGCACAGGTCGCTCTCTCACTGGGATGATTCCACGCGCACAGGATATTGGAAAGGTTACACAGGTAGGCGGAGGTATGCGTATAGAAGGTACAGCTCTTGAGTACACCTACCGTACGGATGCCACTGACCCCCTCAAGGTGATTGCAGCCAATAGCAGGGCTAAAGCAGAGCTTGACGGAATAGATGTTACACTGGAGGTGAGTGCCCACCATGCGGCAGCAGCGCAGCGTCCGATGGCTGCGTACCGTGCCGTTCCTGCTACCCCTAAAGATGTGGCTGGCGCACCAGTTGAGTACCGTGCGCCTGTATCTGACCTGCCAAGCATTGAGCGTGTTGCCACAGGTATGGCTGACCAAGACACTGTGAGGCTCACAAGCCTGAATGGTGCTGGACAGGCCATGACTAAGGCAGAGGCTACAGCTTACTTGATTGCACAGAAGGAAGCAGGCCGTGCAGCTTACCAAATGGCTGGCTACAATGAGCAACAGATTGCGGTGCTTCTGAATACTGGAGAGAAGTTTGCTCTAGGGCAGGCTGGTGCAGATGATGTGCTGCTTATGGGCAAGATGGACTACAGCCAAGCTGAGAGCGTGATGCTGCGGTACAAGAAGTATGGAGCTAAGCAGGTAGACCTTGCAGCCCGCAACTTTGATGGGGTCATGGCACGCACCGAGCTACAGCAGCAAGCAGCCGAGAAAGCTTTCGGCAAAGTGCTTGGCACACAGTCAACCCTGTTCCCTGCGGAGAACATTGAGCTGCTTCCTACCCTTACTGCAACCGACCAACGCGCTGGCATGGCAAATGCTTCCATGAGTGCCTTCGGCAAGTTCCGTGAGTGGGCAAGCAACATTGGAGGTTTGGCGCACGGGGTGAAGGATGCGAACCGCCAGCACATTGAGCGCGCTTTTCACGGAGCATTTGCTGCAATCACTAAGGACACCCGTGAGATGCGCGCTGCTAGAGCAGAGGTTGCACTCTTTAATAACATGGCAAGACGTGACCAGTACCGTGTGTTCCGCTTGGCTGATGATGATAAGGGAAGCCACATTGCGCTCAAGGTTGCAGACTTCGGGGACTACATGAAGTCGCAGCTTAAGCAAGGATACACCGAGGAGGAAGCTATTGATATGCTCACCACTCGTGGAATCTCAGATGCAATGGTTGCAAGCAAGCAAGCTGTGCGCTTTAGCAAGGAAGCTGGTGCTGTAGTGGACATTCATATGGCACTCAACAGGGTGCATATTGAGAATGACTTCGCCCTTGCAGCAGCTCAGGGGCGCAGCATAGTACGTGACCCTGACATCTACTATGCACCTCCAGTGAACTTGCACGCTACACCTTTCCACAAGTTCGTGATTCCAAAGGGTGGGCAGGAGGAGCTTGGACGCTTCATGATTTATGGAGCTAACCAAGCAGAGCTTGAAGCTAAGGCTGCTTATGTCACGGAGAAGTACGGCGGCACGCACCGCATCGTCAGCACAACTGAAATCAACCTAGAGAAGAAGCTGCGTGGAGAGTACGATGCAGGGCGTGTGTTTAGTGACCACGAGTTCGATGCTAACCTAGCTCGTATGGGTAATGCATCTGAGCTACAGCCTAGCTTGGATATCCACGCAGCGCAAGAGCTAGACCTAATGCGCAACTGGCATCATAACAAGGCTGAGAACCAAATCATGCAGGCCATAGAGCTTAAGTATGGCACAACCATGCAGGCTCTGCGCAAGGCTGATGCAGCTTTCGATAGTGCAAACATCAGTGCGCTCAAGGAAGATGGCATACGTACAGCAAAGCTAGGAGTCTATGAGGATACACGCCGCTTGATGCTGGATAGCAAGACCTATGAAGGTACAGCTAGTGATACCTACCGTATAGTGAATGACATGATAAGCTCCACTGGAGGTGCGTTCATCCACCATTCAGCTGAAGCTATTCGTACCTTGCTTGGTAAGAAGGGTGTGACTCAAGAGGACTTCAATGCTCTCACTAAGGAGCTTGATGATAATGGTTTTGTGAATCCCTATGATAACCTTACCACCATGCTTGCAAGGTCTGAGGTTATAAGTGATGGCAGGGAGCTGAATAGCTTGATGCGCCTAGCCAACACACTGGTAGCCAGCACCACCCTGCGCTTGGACTTCATGAACTCTGCTCTCCAGCTCATGAGTACTCCGCTCCTGTGGCATGGAGCAATCAAGGAAGCTAAGCTTGCACTCAAGGGAAGTGAGGCTGGAAAGCGGCTAGTGGACATGACCACTGTGGTGAATCCTGTTAATGGTGTGCGTGAGCCAAGTGCTGCAAAGCTAATGGCAGATGCTATCCATAACTTCTTCACTCCAGAGGGTGCAGCCTTCGGGGAAAAGCTGCGTGAACGGTTCATCCTCACTGACTACCAGCGCCAGTACCTAGAAGCTCATGACTATAGCAGCTTGAATGGTCGCCACACGCTGAACACTGTGCAGCAGAAGGTAGACCAGCTTGCAACCTTTGGCAGCAAGTTCACGCTCCACCAAAAGAGCGAGGACATGAGCCGCTTCATTGTGGCTTGGAGCATGAAGCGCATAGGGGAAGCAAGGGGCTTGGATGAGGATGAAATCTTTGCTTTAGCCCGTAATGCTGTGGACAAGGTGCAGGGCGTGTACCGTGCGCACTCCCGTGTGCAGCTTTTTAATGGAGTAGTGGGGCAGAGCATTGGCTTGTTCCAGACTTATATGTTCAACGTAGCACAGTACATGACAAGGCACATTGCAGAAGGTGCTGGCAAGGAAGCTGCTCTTGCAGCCTTCATGCAAAGCACCGTGTTCGGCTTGCGCTCCTTGCCCTCCTTCCACACCTTGAACCAAATGGTAGCAGACACTAACAATGGCAAGCTTGACATCTACAGCCTATCAGGAAGTGAGTCAGACCCTACTGGCTTTGGTAGCTACATGATGTACGGGCTTGGAAGCCATGCACTTATTACCCCTGTAGACTTCTTCAGCAGGGGTGACATGGTGCTGCGGAACAACTTGGTTGTGCCTACCAATGTGAATGACCTACCAGCAGTAAGCATCATCTCAAAGGCTGTAGCTAACATAGTGCGGACAGGGCAGATGGTGGTTGGAGCAGAGAACGCTGGAGAAGTGGGGAATGCACTGGCTTACGGGCTTGCTCACAACGCACTGAACCGTCCGCTGCAAGGGCTGGGCACCCTGTTCATGGGGAACGTGACCACCAACAAGGGCACGCCAGTGTTCTTGAACAGTAACTACAATGGCTACGACCCTGACGCAGGCTTCAACTTTGCTGCTATGGGAGGCAGGCTGCTAGGTGGCAAGCCCAAGACAGAAGCAATTCTGCTTGATAGCTACTACCGCCGCACAGCTTACCAGCAGGAGCAAGCCAAGACACTTGCGGATTTAGGTGCGCGGGTGCGGGTGCAGCTACAGGGGGATAATGGTGTGAGCGATGAGAGCTACATGAACTTCTTCTCGGAGTACAGTAGCGCAGGAGGTACGCCTGAGAACTTCCACCAGTTCTTCAGTCGCAACATGGGGCAAGCAAGTCAGGGGAGTGTTGAGCAGTTCAGGCTCAAGATGCAAGGAGACAACCCTACAAGCAGAGCTTACAACCGCTTGATGCAGGAGCGTGCGGACAAGCCAGCATGGAGCTATGACCAAGACAGTGAGGAGCAGGAGGCAGAGCCTGCACAAGATAGTATGCCTGAGTTCTAGGCAATAAAAAACCCCCGCAGGCACTAGGCTTACGGGGGTTTTCTTGTTTGTGGGCTTACATTGTGCGCAGATGCAAATAGTTAAGGTATGCCTTCATGGAAGCTAACTGCCCCAGCAAGTACAAGCGTTGCAGTTCCTCCAGCTTGTCGTAGCTCTCAGTGTTCAAGAACGCTTGTAGCTTTACTACCTTCTCTTGTAAGTCATAATATTCTATGTGCAAGCGTTGGATGTATGTGCCACAAGGGTTGTAAGACATCTCGAATACACCCTTTGGACTCCAGCTAATGTAACCAGCGTATCCTTCCACATTGGCCTTGCCTCCATCTACATACTCCACAAGGTAGCCTTCATCCGTGCCATCTTCATCTGCTGGAAGCTGCCAGCCTCGTAGCGTGTTGTAATCTGCGCGATTCATTGGCTTAGCTTTAACTTGCTTAGTGCCTGTGTACAGCTGCATCTTATGTCTCCTGCTGCGTAAGAAGGTCGCAGCTTACCTATAAAATTGTTTCAGGGCTAGAGTGGGCTACAGGGGCTTACCATTCGGGTACGCTAGGCCACCACGAGCTGGGTCACGGTCACCTACCAAGCGGTGCACAGGGGCAGGCTGCTGTCCACCGTGGCTGTCATAAGGGTCAACGTACTCAGGGCGTGGAGCTTTAGGTTCATCTGTGTTATGAGCACAAGGAGCTTCTTTGGTAGCTTGTGCCAGTGAGCTGCGCAAGTTATCCAATAGAGTTTGTAGTTCGCTGATACGCGAGCTTTGTGCAATGCACTTGCCACGCTGGGTCTCAAGCTCTGCACAGAGTTCAGCATTACGCTTGTCGCGATACTCTGCTAAGTCTGCTAAGTCTTGCACCTTGTTGCGTAAGCGAGTAACTTCCTCATGCATTGCTACGTTAGCCTTACGCTCTGCTTGGAACTTTGCTGTCATAGACTCGTTAGCTGCTATGCAGCTATTGGTCTTGTCGAAGTAGAAGTTGGCATTGTGCTGTGCTACGCTAAGAAGCTCCTGCTGGGCAGCCAGCTTATCTGTGAGATGCTTCAGCTCTTGGGACTGTATACCTGCCCAGTGCTGGCACTTGCCTAGCTCCTCAGCCAGCTCTTGGTTGCTTACTTGTAGGGAGGTATAGCTCACTTCAGAAGTTACACATACGTGTGGAGTACCGTGATGTGGGCAGCCCTCGTCTTCGCAGAGTGCAGCAGGCTGGTGCAACTGCTCCGCCACACACTCAGCCGCAAGGGCAGCATAGGCTACTTGGTCTAGTGCGCTGTCTGCATGAGGCTTGGTTGCACCTCGTACCATCTTGACCAAGCTCATGAATTGCCAGCCCATGTGGATTGTGAGCTGGTTGCGAGGGTAGATAGCATTGAAGGCTGCAACTATGGCAGTCATGCTGCGCTCTTGCTTGCCGTTTGGGTCGTACTGCTTGCCGCGTTCGCCTAGCGTGCTGGCTGCGGTGGCTAGGAACTCTGTTGCTGATTGTGGTACAGCTTCAGGTGTGTTGTGGTTCATGTTTGTTACCTCTAGGTCTGTTGGTTGGTGCAGCTTCTAGCTGCGGTTTGCTTGGAACGTGAGCCATTTGGTGTAAGCTGCTTGGCTCTCAGCTTGGGACAGGATGAAGGCAGGGCTACCAGCCGTGGGGAACATACGCAGCCGCTTAGTGCCTGTGTTGTCCGCTACCCACTCCAGCCGCACTATGTCCCCTATGCAAAAGATTTCTCCATTTGCTGTGAACATAAGGTGCGGGTACTGTGCATTGAGCTGCTCTAAGTCTTGCTGTGTTTCAGGGCTCATGGCTTGCTCCTAGCAGTTGTGGTCAGGGGGTACAGGAGCTTCTTGTTCAGGGCTGGTGGGCAAATCAGCTTCCTTAACAAATACGCCATCTATCATGCGCCCCTTGCGGTCTTTGATTTCCATCCAAGCTGTGAGCAAGCAATCTTCCAGTGAGCACTCAGCACGCTGGGCTGCAACCGCTAGCCAACGCACCATGTCACGCATACGCTCTGTGCGCCAAGTGTACATCTTAGGCCTGCTAAGCTCGGTTATGTAATCCAGCTCGTACAGCAAGCTAAGCACAACTTCACTTGAGTCCTGCTCCAGCATCTCCTGATAGTGTACAATAGCCCAGTCATTGCCAGCAGGCTCTGACATGAAGATATCAGTGCCGCCTGCACAGCCGTTAGCTATGATGAGTGTGACTAGTACGTCACCTACACCATCCTTGATGAGAGCGTGCTTGCCCTTGTTCAGGCCAGCTGCCAGCTCTCCGAACTCCTCACAGGTCTTGGCTAGCTGCTTGCGGCAGGTACTGCCCTTGATGAGATTGCGCTCGTGTGCCCAGCCCAGTATGCTCTGCTCTAGTGCATACAAGCTGCGGGGTACAATAGCGGAAGATAGCGTGTGTGGTATGTTGCTCATGGTGTGCCTCCTCAGGCGTAATGACTATGCTGCATATGCAGCGGACGGGGTGGGTGTATATTAGGGAAGCTGGCTCTGCTAAGGAATCCCCTTCTGTACCCTTTCAGTTTAGCGTGTGCTGCAAACAATGCCTCAAGCTCTAGTTCGTCGAACAAATAGAACCTTGCTCGCAGCATGGCAGCTGTCTTGTACGGTATCTTGCACTTCCAAGCTAGTAGCTTGAGTGTGCCACGCTTCAGTTTTAACATGTCAGGGTGACTATGTGCGCCCATTTCTGTGCTCCTCATACAAGCAGGTTAGCCACACTATCAAGGCATACACCACAAAGGTAACTAGCTGATACAGCAGGTACGTAACACATACCCAAGCTAGTATGCCGTAGCTGTGCAAGCAATCCAGTGATAGCTTTCCACTAGGCGTGAAGCCAATGGCTGCAAGAATTAAGCCAGTTAGCAGGTATGTAAGTAAGAGGTTCTTCATGTTGTAGGCTCTCTTGTTGGTGGGTTGTTAGCGTATGTGTGGCGGATTGTAAGCTGGTACGCTGTACCAAGCCTCCACCCAAGTGAGCTTGTTACCGCTGCTTGTGCGCCACTCAGGAGCTGCAGGTTCAGGCTCGGCCTCAGTTTCGGTTGGTTCAGGTGTAGGTGGGCTTATCCAGTATCCTGCGAACTCTCGCAAGCAGCTACCGAAGTAGGCCATGATGGGCACTACCTTGCCCTCCTCAGGTAAGCTGCCTGAGCTAAGTTTTATCCAGCCCGTGGGGCTGCGTTGCTGTTCCGAGCAGCTCACTGAGCTGCTGCTGGTCGGCTTCGTATTGTTCATAGTAGTCATTCTCCGCTATGTATAGCTTAAAGCGTGTGTACTTCCTGCGGTCGTTCTTACTGGTCTTGCGCAGGATGAAGGATTTGTGGGAGCATATGATACGCTCCGCTCGCTGCAAGTTCTGTAGTATGAGGAAGATATCAGCGTACCGTTCTAGGTCTTGGCTGCAAGCCTTGTACATCTCGTCAGCTGAGACTGGCCTGTTGGCTGCCTCCATGAAGGCTATAATCTTCTGCGTAGCCTCAGCGTGCCTGCTCTTGCCATACTCACCGAAGCTCTTGCTCATGTGTTCCTCTGTGAATGTGAGTATGGTGTTAGCCTCCATGACGCACTCCTCACAGATTGTGAGCTTACCCCGCAGGGCAGCCATTATGATGCACAGCTTATGCAAGTGCTCCAGTCTGCGAGCATGGTAGAAGGTGAGCCTGCTATCATCCAGTGGCGTGCTCTCCTGATAGATACTGTCCAGCAGGTCAGCGCCCTCAGAAGTGTAGAACATCTCACCCTTCAGCTGCCCTAGCTGCTGGAAGAACTCAAGGTACTCTGCGTTCTCTGCCTCTGTGGCCACCTTCCTGAATGTAATCTTCTGATTGCTAGGCTCACCATACACTAGGATGGTACGGCTCAAGAACCCTGTGCCTCCAGCCTCCGCTGGCAACCCTGTCTGCAAACCCGCTGGCGTACTGCCACCTAGCAGGTTCACTGTCGGTCGCTCCACATAGCTCTTGGTACTGTTCTTGTAGCTCTCCTTGTATGCCTTGTGGTTATCCCACAGGTGCGTAAGCAGGGTAGTGAACTCTATGTTCCCCACGCCTATGAAGTCTAGGAACTCATCTGCTGCAATGAAGGTAGCGTCGCACAGCCCAGTCTTGCCATCCAGCACATCCCCCAAGTTAGCTTCCGCTAGGTCTTGCACGAACTTCTGCTTGCTGGTTTTCTGTGCTGAGAACTTCTTGTATCCGCTCTCCTCAAGCAGCTTGGTGCAGCCCTTGATAGCTGCTGACTTGCGAGTTCCCGGACTTCCAACCAGCATGACGTACATGCTAGGGTAGATTTGCTTGTCGCCGTCTGTGAACCATACGTTGCGCTCCAGTACAGCAGCACAGCAGCTAAGGAAGCTCCAGCGGTGGAATGTTGTGGGACTCTCTGTGCGCTGCCTGAACTGTAGGTATTTGTGTAGTATGTGTGGCATAAGTTACTCTTTTAGTAGTGCCCAATTTTCTGCTCCGTACTTAGGCTCATTTGGAATCCGCATGGTGCGGCCATGCACTTGCACTGTTTCCTCTCGGTATACCTTCCCTATTTCCTCTGCTATGTACTCGTGCCCCTCCTTGTACTGGAAGAACACCTCATCGTGTATCTGTGCCTTGATGCGCAGCCTGCCCGTGTGGGTAGTCATCTGCATCCTCCATGCCTTGTAGAATACTTTGTTCACAATCATTACGCTGAGGCTCTGCGGTGGATGCGCCACTAGAGCGTTCAGGGCTGGCTTGTTGTGCGGGCTAGGGCGCAGGAATGTTCTGCGTGTCCAGCCTGTTGCACCTACCAGCTTGCCTGTAGCTAGCACCTCACTGATTACCTCACCGTACCACCTGCCCTTAATGTCAGGGTATGCGTTGCTGAAGCATCCTAGCAAGTGCCTACATATTTCCATAGCCCCGAAGTAGCGGGGCAAGCCAAGCAAGCGGGCTGCCTTGAACACATCCTTCGTGCCCATAGTTTCCCACAGTGTGAACGCTCCCATGTTGTAGTTCGCTCCGTGATTCACACGCTTGGCTGTGGTGCGGATGTCCTTACGCAGCACACGTGCTTCCAGTACAGAGCCATCCTCTAGCACACACTCCTGCTGGTACAACTGGCTGAATGGTATGCCGAAGAACAGGCTTGCGTTCGTACAGTGGAAGTCAGGGCTGGTCTCCACAGTGTGCATGAGGTTTTGGTCTTGGCTTATGTATGCTGTGCACCTGCTCTCTGCTTGGCTACCGTCCACGCTACCGAACAGCCAGCCCTTGTCAGGTATGAACTGGCTCTTGGCGTATGCTGGGATGTTCTGTATCTGTGTGCCTACCCAGAAGTTGCTGGCTTTGCTGGCCATCCGTCCTGTCTCTGTACCTGCTGGGTCTAGCTGGTAGAGCAAGCGCCCGCTCATGAGGGGGAACTCGTAGTATGTGCTGATAGCTTTGCTTGCTTTCCTGTAGGTCTGCGTAAGTTCCACTAGCAGGAGGTTCAGTGGATGCCGCTCAGCGAACTTCTGCATGGCCTTCTTGTCTGTACCGTCCTCGCTGCTGTGCCCCATGATTTCCAGTAGTGTGCCTACCTGCTTGGGGCTGCTTGGGTTGAACTTAGGTACACCGAGCACATACTGTAGCCTGCCGAGTGCTGTAGCTTTCTTCTCCTGCTCTATGGCCATAAGCCGTGCACGCTCTGCTGCATCCACCAGTATGCCCTCAAGTCCACAGTGCAGGCTAGGGAACACAAGAGGGAACTCTTGCAGGTAGTTGCGGATTGCGTACTGGTGCTTACCTTGCAGGATGTGGCGCAGTTGCCCCAGCCATACCCACAGGGTAACGTGCGCGTCACGGCCATTGTACTCTAGCCGATTGTATCCAGCCATCTGCTTCCAGTACCGCACCTTGAGGCAGTACAGTTGCGCCATGTATGCGATGTCCGCAGGAAGCTCAGAGTACAGACAGTGCTGTAGGTTGTAGGTATCGTAGAACCAGTTGGTCATTGGCGCACCGAAGCGCAGGAAGTAGCTGGCATCGTACTGTCCGTTCTGCATCACCTTAGGTACAGCAGTTGCGTTCATCTCGCGCATGAAGTGCAGCGCACCCTGCCAGTCCTTGAGGAAGTCAATGGCACACGTGCTGGTGGCTATGCTACCGTCAGGCCGCAAGGTAGCCAGCGTGTATGCTATGCTGGTGATGAGCTGCTGGTCTAGCCCTTCCTCCCCGCGCACAGTCTCAATGTCCACCGCACACAGGAACGCCTTGCTCGCAATGTCCAGCCAAGCTGGCGTGTGTGCTGAGGTAACTTCTGTATAGAAGAACGGTGTGGGCTGCACGAACTCTCTCGGGTGCGTGAGCTTACGGAGCAATCGGTCTATGTACCACACCATGTGAGGCTCTTTCCAAGTGCGTGCAAGCTCAGGTATCAGGAGCACCTGCAAGCCATCCCGTTCTAGCAGGCTGCCGCAGTTAGCGTCTGCTGTGCCTTCAAGCTGCGTGAAGAAGAATGGGAACTGAGTGGTGGCTATGGCTGTACACCCCAGCTTGCGTGCTTCACCCTTCACCTGTGTCCAAGTGTGGAACTGCTCGCTGCGTATGTACACCTTACTGAAGTTGCTTGTGTTTATCTTGCTACTGTACTTTGCGTCTCTTGCGTGTACTACCAACATTAAACTGTTGTGCTGCGCCATAGGGACTCCTTTGCTTGTAGGCTCTGTTAATGCAAAAGCCCCCACCAACATTACGCTGGCAGGGGCTAGAGGGTGCAGGGCTTAAGCTGCTGGCAGCTCTAATGCTTTGATTTCATTGTAGAACTTGGTCTTGTCGTCACGGTCTGGACGCTGGCAGATAGTGGCTTCAAACTCCAAGCCGCCAATGTTGTCAATGAAGTCCACGATACCGCTGTGACCCATAGCTTCGGAGATTTCACCGAAGTAGCGTTTGAGTTTACTCAAGCCAAAGCTGCCGAAGAAGCGTTCGCTGTACGGTGCACCTTCCGCTGGCTCTTTGCCTGCATCTGCTGCTGGATTGGCAAGCTCCATTACGGAGACCAGTTCTGCACTGAGGTTGACGCTGCCCTTCTCACGGTCAAGCACGCCTTTTGTGAAGCGTACAAGGTATGTGCCTACAGGCCACAAGGAAAACTCAGTTAAGGTTTCCACGTCATCCCAGTTGCCTTCTAACAAGGCGTTGAACTGTTGCAATTTTTCTTCTGGAGTCAAGGTAGTTTTAGTAGCCATGATACGATTCTCTCTATGCTGTGTACGATATGTACGGGTTAAGGTGCACGTTACTATATGTAAGATGCGAGGATGCTCTAGGGTAGAGACACCCACACAGCACCCGCAAGGCAGGCACTGTAGGAGGGTTCTAGCCAGCGTTGGCTTTCATCTTCTGTGCTAGCTTCTGTGCTGCTGTCATGGCTGCCCCTGCTGGCACAGCTTCCTTAGCAGCCACCGTTCCTGTACCACGCAGCAGGTCACTGAGCTGTGCACCTGTTTCCAAGCTGACTGCCGAGCGGCTACCAGTCATGATGTTTGCACGGTAGCTGGTGGAGCTTGCTGCCTTGTGTGCACCGTTCTGTCTGAACAGATACGCAACATGGTCGAAGTACCGCGCTGCTTGGCGGGAGAAGGCACGAGTACCGCACACAGGGAATATGGTGTCCTTGCCGTCCGTCTGCTCCACAATGTCCTCGTGCCCTATGAACAAGCGGTGGAAGTTGGCTTGCTGCATATTGGACAGGATGCTCTTGAGTAGCATACCTTGGTAGCCGTACTCATCGAAGCCCATCTTGGCTGCCTTGTCAATCAGAGTAGCTTGCATGGCTTGGCTAGCATGGAAGCCTGCACTGTCACTGAGCTGGGTCATGGAGTCAATCACCACTACCCAAGTACTGTCCAGCTTGCTGGGGTCGAACACTGTGAACGCCTCAGGCTGCTTGCACTCCTTAACTGTGCACGATACCTTGCCGTGCTCATGGCAAATTTGCAGCGGGGTGCGGGCTGCGAACAGCTTGCCGATTGTTGCCACCGCTACAGGGTTGAGTGGTGTATCAGGCAGCGCAAGGTAAGTGATGCGCTCCTGTGCTTCAGGGCTTAGGCTGTTCTGCAGGGTACGGATACCCTTCTCTAAGTCAATCCAAAACAGGTTGTAGCCCTGCTCTGCAAGCTGGCCAGCAAGGTATGTCTTGCCAGTCTTAGCTGCACCGTACAGGAACACGCTCTGTGGCAGCTCAGTTGCCTTCATTTGGGATAGTTTCATGCTGCCCTCGCCATCAAGTATATAAAAGGTATTGCTAGTATGAAGCCTATGGCTTGTGGTAATATAAGGTCTAGCAAGGTCTAGCCTCCTACTTGCATGGTTAAGATTGGTTCGTCGCTGTAGCGCACGTAGCGTGCAACTAGCTTGCCATTCATTGGGCGGAGGGAAGTAAGCAGGGCAAGGAGCTGTTCAGGCGTACAATGTACCACATAGTAGTTCTGCTCCTCCATGTCACGGGATATAAAGAGTTCGCCAGCTACCACAGGGCGAGGGCAGTATAGCTGCTTGGCTGGAACTAGGCAGTGGTTCGTGCCTGCCTCATACCACCAGTTGGGGTTATTCCTAGCTTGGCGTAGCTTGGTTGGGTCGCTGGTTGTGCGCACGTCTTGGCGTAGGTGGCGCACAATTGTAACTGACAGACCTAGCTCCTGTGTAGCTGATAGGATGGGCTGCGTTGTAGCGTCATAAAAGTATTTCTGCTCCAGCTCGAAGGCTACGGGTACAAGGTTCATGGTGTATGCTCGCTGTAAGTTATGTTGTAAGGTGTAGTACCGTTTGTGTGAGGTCAGTATTACACAGAAAATGGAAAGGGTCAACACATTCATGTGTAGGGTGCAGGAGGTTACTCTTGCAGGGCAAGCAACTGCTCCAGTGTAAGCACTAAGTCCACCTCCTCTAAGCTCATGCTCTCGTAGCTTCCGTGCTCAGGTGGTGCAAGGCTTGCTGTGCTGAGGTCACAGGTCATGAAGTGCTCACACGGCCTAAACCAGTCCATGCAGCTACCTCCTCGCTTAGGCCATATGCCATGCTCAGCGTACATGTCCATCTGTGCCATGTCCATGAGGATGGAAGCTATCCACTCCACACGCTCGGCAGGGCTCTTGGTGAACTCCATGATTTGCATGGTGCGCCCGCTTGCATCATAGCACAAGTACTTCACATAGTACGCAGGCTGGGTAAGCTCGGTGAGTCCTAGTGCTTGCAGCACCACATTGTACCCCAGCGTTTGGCTGCTGTTAGCCCAGTCCGCTTGGCTTGCTGGCTTGCTGCCAGTCTTAATCTCGAACACGCACAGCTCACGGGTGTGGCGGTTACGTAGCACAATATCTATGTGCCCCTGATAGCTGTACCTCCCAGCCTGTATGTAGAACATAAGCTCTATCATTGGCTTTCCACTGGGAAGGTACGCTAGCTCCCACTCCTCCAGCAGAGCAGGTGCTTCCTGTGCACAGAACGTGCGCACCGCATGGATGGCTTCCCATATGGACTTCTTAGCCATGCTTGCTGTTGTGGCCTCAGGGTCTAGCTGGTACATATCCCATGCCGCCACAGCTGCTACAACAGCACGCTGCTCTGCACGCTCCAGCGCTACAGCATATTCCTCCTCCTTGTGTGGGTCAATATCATAGTTAGCCTCGAATGGAGGGCTTGGTGCGTACTGCAGGAAGGTCTGCACTCCTGCACCGTATGCATGCCCGAAGGCTGTGTGCATGGTGGGGCTGAAGCTCTTGCGACCCATGAGTTCACTAAGCTGGAACTTACGGGGACAGGAATACAGTGTGTTCAGGCGGCTATAGCTGAGGGCTATGACACCCTCCTGTGCTACATAGCCAAGCCGCTTAGGTGGCTTAGGCGCACCTGCTGGTGGAAGCCCCACCTCTGCCCACGGTGCATCCCAATCAGGGTGCGGGTTGTACCCGCTGGCGCGTACGCCTGTGCTAGAGCCCGTCATCTTCTACCTCCTTCATGGCTATTGCTTTCTTGGCTGCGGCTGCACTCTTGGGCTTAGCTGCAATAATCTGCTTGCCGCTCTGTGCAATGAAGCCCTTGTATGTGGCTGCAATCTGCTCATCTGTGAGGATGTGCATGAGCTCTGGCTCAGCCCGTAGGTGCTCATGTATGTCCGCTAGGAAACTGCCCAGCTGTGGCTCTTGCTGGAGCAGAGCTGTGGCCAGTGACTGGCAAGCGGCTGCTAGCTCAGGGCAGCGCTCCCGCAGCTCATCCTTGCAGGCCAGCTCAGGTGCTTTCGGTGGAGGCAGGTTAGCAATCCGTTCGGCTTCTGCTTGTGCTTCTGCTGCTGCCTTAAGTGCTGCTGCCTTCTTAGCTAGCATGGCAAGGGCTACGGGGTTCCCCGCAGGTGCGGCTGGCTGGGCTGGAGCTGGGGGCACTGGAGCTGGGGGCTGCGTTCCGCCTGCGTTCCGCTCCCGTTGCGCACGGAGCCGTGCAAGCAGCTCCTCTTTGCTGGTGGGTGTGTTGCTAGTGGGCTGGCTCATGGTGCAAGACCTCTCAGTAAGTGGATAATGGCTGCCAGAGGTACACCCACTGGAGCAATGATGAAGTACGCAACTCGCAGGTGTGCAGGCAAGGCTGCAATATCTGTGAGGTGCTGCTTATGGCGGAAGCTGTACATAGCACGCTGCTCGAAGCTGCTGTGCCAGTGCAGCCAGTAGGCCACCACAGCAAGGGCAAGCACTGTGAGGTTGAAGTGTTCATGGTTCATGGTAAGCATCCTATGTAGTGGGACTAGAGCTGTATGGGATGAAATAAGGTGAACTGTACCCCACAGTCTGCACCTTCCTCATCCTGTATGTAGGTGCACCGCAGGGTAGCTGCTGGGTAGTTGTGGTTGTATGGTGTGTCCTTCACCTTGCGCTTCTGTACTCCACGCTTGATGCGTAGGCACTTGTCAGCTGGACAGTGCACCGTGATGCTATCTCCTGTAGTGCCAGCCAGCTTGACTGTGCGCCACAGCTCCTCATAGTGCATGCTGTTCTTCTGCTCACGGGGCAGAGGGCGCAAGTCATTGCTTGCTGGGTCATTTAGGCGAACAGTATGCTGCTTGCTTGCTGGGTCATTCAGCTTGGGGCTCATGGTGTGCCTCCGCTTGGGGGTAGTATGGTGAAGCAGGGTTTGGAAGCTGCTGGCTCTGTGAACCACAGCTCCACACCTCTTGCTGTTGTCAGTGTGTGTACCTGTACTGCTGGGTAGTCCATGCCGTATTGCCCAGCTTCTCTACGGTAGCGTGTGCTGAGCTGGTGCATCTTGTTGGTGAGGAGCTTGGCTGGCACACCCTCTACCAGTATTCTGTGGCCTTGCTTGCACGCATCGTACATGGGTACGTACTTGCTCACGTTGCGCTGCTCGCTGCTCATGAGGCCTAGGCCATCATCCTCTTGCTCCCACTGCTGGCCTTGTGCTGTCATAGTGTCCACTCCTTGAGTCCGCGCAGGTTCTGCCACATGTACTTGGGTACTGGCCAAATCTCTGCTGCATCTATGCCTAGCACACGGGCACTGGCTGCACTGGTGTATGCTTCCACTAGCACCATAGCCTCTGCACTGGCCATGCCTGCATCCTGTAGCGCACTCTTGGGGAAGCTGGCCACTACAGCATTGACTTGCTCCAGTGCTGGGAGCAGCTCCGTGCGGCCACGCAGGTCATGCCCTATTGCCACTGAGCGGGTACTGCGTATGTTATCTGCATAGTGGAGTGCAGCCTGAAAGTAGGCTACTTCATCTAAGGCTGTGCCCTGCGGTAAGTGAGCCCGCATGACTGTCAGGTGGTTGATTGCTGCACACTGGTGCAGCGTGCTCCAGCCTTTGTCCAGCTTGTGCTGTGTTAGTACCATCTCCAGCATAAATACTACTTGCTGGCACAGCTCCTCAGGAGCGCAGTTGTGTGCAGGTAGCTCCAGCAGCTCTGCTTGCTTAAGGTGTGCCGCTTGGAACTGGTTCGGCTTGTGTGGTGTGCGGCTCATATGGCCTCTCCTGCAAGCTCAGTGCTTGCTCTAGGTGGATGCTGTGGGGCTAAGTGGGCTGTAGCAGGTAGCTTCCTGCACAGCTGATTGTATGCGAGCATATCCTCGCGGGTAAGGTGTGGCCAGCCAGCACAGGTGAGTTGGGTCTGCACTAGGTAGAACTGGTTGCTGTACTGCTGTAGCTCACAGTTCCCGCAAGCAGCCAGTATTGGGCTGGGCTGGCCAAGTGTGTTCCTGTGCACTGTACCGCACGTGATGCAGCGGCAGAACTCAGGGCTGAGGTGATAGCTGCGGGGCTGGGCTGCACCACTGTAAGTGAGCGTGAGGCTGGGCACTAGCCATGCTGTCTGGTATGGCGTGCCAGCCTTGAACAGGCTCAGTGGGCAGCTCAGTGCTAGGAACGCCATGTAGTGCAAGCGGAGCACCCGCTCCTCAGGACTCATGGGCGCGCTCCAGCAAGCGTTCCGCCTTGCGTGCTGCGCTGCCTAGGTCTGTCTTGCTGCTGTGCATGGTGCTTGTGGCTACCAGTAGGCACAACCACTTGTACGGGCTGAGTTCACCTTCCACTGGCTCAAACAGGGTGTCTGGTATGGTAGGGCTTACTTGCAAGAAGCGGGTCTTGAATGGGAAGCTCTCTGCTACTGCAACTAGCAGGGCTATCCGCTGCGCTTCTACTGCGGTGGGTATGCGGTGCTCAGCGTGCTGTGCTAGCACTCCTGTGTAGCAGGCTGTGAGCTTGCCGAGATAGATGCGCTCTGCTTGGCTGCTTGCTGTGTACCCTGTAGGCAGGGCGAGTGGCTTGGACATATTGTGTGCTCCTACCCTCTGTGGGGTATGTTAGGTGGAGTGTGAGTTTGTGGAGGATGGAATATGGTTAAGTAACCCGTACACCTTAGCATACGGGCTGGCAGTTGTCAATACCTTGCGGTGCTGGCTATAGCATGACCTCGTACAGCTGCTCTATCCGCTGGCGTACAGCCTGCGTACTGCCCCTGTGTAGGTACGCTCGCATGAGCTGAGTAGCGTACCAAGTCTCACTGTGTAAGCGGGGCTGGCTCAGGTCGGGCAAGTGCTCCAGTGCTGACTGCTCCAGTATGCTAGCTGCCTTGCTGCGCAGCCACGGGTGCTGGCACAGTACCCTGCGGATGTGCTTCTGTGCTTGCTGCGGTGTTGCTGTGTGCAGCTTGTGTGGCTGGTCTATACCGCACGGGTTCTGTGCTACTGTTTGTGGCTGCACTGTAGTGTAGCATGGGCTTGATTTCATTGTTGTGTACTCTGGAAATTGTTGTGGTTGCAGGGAACAGAAGGTTTCTATCGTGAGGCGCTTCGCGGCCTCGGGGCTTCTGTTCCCCACAGGGGGCTATGTGCCGTACTGTGTAGGCTCTGCCATGAAGGCTTGGTATTCATCCACACGGTCTGCAAAGTGCCTGCACTTCTCGCGCCAGTTCTTGCCAGCTATGCTGGGGCGCATGATAGCCTTGGCGATTGTGTTGCTTACACCGCTTGCTGTGTCGCTTGGGCTGTAGTACACATGCAGCTCCTCCCGTGCACGGGTCATGGCTGTGTACACTAGCTCGCGGTTGAGCTGGCTCACATGGTGTGCTGTAGCTGCGAAGAATACCTTGCGCCACTCACTGCCCTGCGACTTGTGCACTGTGAGCGCATATCCAAAGGCCAGCTCGTTCAGCTCCCCCTTGGTTGTGAGGCTCACAACATCCTCTGCTGTGGCTTCCTTCATTGCTGAGTCCAAGCTGTCTGTGCCCTGTGCTAGCACGAGGGTAACTATGTGGCTGGCTGCCAGCTTGCGCTCGCTGCCGTCCTCCTCGAAAGCCAGCTCCAGCAGGGCATCAAAATCATCCAGCTCCACAGGCTGCGTGCTGGGCTTGCTCTTGTAGTACCCTGAGCGCATGAGGTCTGGGCTGGCTTCCTGCGGTGCTTTCCCTGCGTAAGCGCGGTTGCTGCTTATGCTCTCCACAAAGTACTCCTCCTTGTTGTGCACCACAAAGTCTCCCACTGCTAGGTACTGCTTGCCCATACCGCACAGTATCTCGTGCACTACAGCTTGCCGTTCCTCGCCCATCCACTGTGCTACCCACTGGTTCACTAGGGTGCTGCCGAATGTACCGTCCTTGCCGTGCGGCAGGAGGATAACATCTTGGTGCGGCTTGTATGTGCCCTCTAGGTAGTGCTTGTGCATGGCCTTGGCTAGCACACGGGACTGCTCAGGTGCAGGGCGCATCTTGCTCAGTGGTTGGAACACTAGCTTGCCACCGCTGCTCTCTGTGATTGCCTGTAAGCTGGCATCACTGGGTGGTATGCCCTTTAGGCTGTACTTGTGCTGGAAGCTTAGGATGGGGCTGTCAAATGCCTGCCTGTGCACCTGTGTTAGCTCCACAACCGGTAGCTCCAGCAGCTTGTACCCTAGCACACTGAGCCCGAACACTGGCTTGAGCTGGTTGAGGTCGCCAATGAATATGTAGTGTGCGTTCGGTGTGGCTTCCAGCAGCTTCTTCCACAGCGGGAGGTCTACCATACTGGCCTCATCCACTACCACTAGCTCCAGCGTGGTGATTGGTGTGAGTGCTGTGTACGTGGGCTCGAAGCGCATGGTGCGCTCCACTGTGCCGCTTGCGCTCACATAGTCATAGTACACTGGCGCGAACTTGAGTGTCTTGTGGATAGTGCGGCAGTTCTGTAGCGCAAGCTGCTGTACCCGTATGTCCTGTATGCCCTTGCAGCTCTTGACTAGGTTCTTAACTGCTCGGTTGGTGAACGCTACGCAGCTCACTGTGCAGTGCTCTGCGCTCCCTCCCTGCTCAATGAACCGCTGTAGGGCATCTGTTATGACTTGCCGTACGCAGGTTGTCTTGCCTGTGCCTGCTGCACCCACTAGCACGAAACCCTTACCCTCTGTGCCGAGCCGTATGGCCTCCGCTTGCTCTGCGTTCCACGGTATCTCTGCACCTTGCACGGCACGTGCTGCTGCCTGCCGCTCCAGTGTTTCCGCTAGCAGGGCTGCTGCTGGGGACTGCTTGGCACGCTGTGCCAGTATGCGTGCTGCAAGCTCACTGAGGCGCGGGTTAGGTGCAGGAGCTGGAGCTGGCTTGCTTGGTGCTTGCTCTAGCGCATCCTGCTTGGCTCGCATCTTAGCTAGTGCTGCCAGCACTTCAGGGCGTGCTTGCACAGCGGGCTTGCTAGGTGCGGGTGCAGGCTGCTGTGCTGTAGGTTGTGCAGGCTCAGGGCGTACAGCAGGTGCTGGTGGCTTGGGGTCGGAAGCTGACGCTTCCTGCGTGGGGTGGCTGGCTCCGCCGAGCCGTACACTGCGTGGCTCACCCGCTTGCTCTACCGTACTGGCTGCTGTGGCCTGTGCTGCTGCTCTCTTGGCTAGTGCAAGCTGCATTGGTGTAAGTGCTGTGCTCATTTTGCTGCTCCTTGTACTGCACGCGCTGCGAGAGCACGTTGCATAGGTGTTAACTGTGTGGCTGGTGCTGGTGCTGTAGGTTGTGCTGCTTGCTCAGTGGTGGCTGGCTTAGGTGCTGGCTCTGTGCTTGCTGCTTGTATGCTGGAGGACTGCTCAAGTGCAGCTTGCAAGCGTGCAGCAATCGCTTTCGCCATCTTGCCGTCTGCGTTCTTGTCACCCACCTTGCTGCTGGCAGGTACAACCACATAGCCTATCTTGCTTGTAAGCCCCAGCCCTGCGTACTGTGCTTGTATGCCTGCTATGGTGGATGCAGCTTGCTGTTCATCCTCCTCGCTCATTGCGAACTGTGCAAGCTCCTGTGCTTGCTGTAGCATACAGGTATCTAAGTGCTGGAGTACTTGCTCTAGGTCTTGCGTGCGCTTTACACCTACAAAGTACGCTTGCGGGTAGTTGTGCAGGAGCTTGTCCTTCACAAGCTGGAGCACGCTCAGAGCTGGCACATTCTTGTGAGCTGTAGCTAGCAGCCAGTTGCTGTGCCGCTCCGTCCAGCCTGTGGTGCGCTCAATGTCTAGCATGGTGTCCGCTACACTGAGCAGGCTGAAGCGTATGCCCTGTGCAGCCTTGCGAGCTGCTTGTACACGGAGGGCATCATCCAGCTTGCTTGAGCTGCTGCGCTCCAGCTTGCGCTCCTCCTGTGTTTGGAAGCTGAGGCTACCCACTCCAGCGTACGCACGCCATGTAGACTCCAGCCACTCCAGCATACCCTCTGCGCTTGTGTCCGCACTGTGCACGTACTGTGGGTATGAGCTGCGCCATGCGCTCATGCTACCTAGCTCCTGCACAAGCTCCACAGCTTTGTGGATGCTAGCACCGAAGTAGCCTGCTGGCACTGGCTTGCTACAGCGCAGGCCTCCTAGCGTGCAGAGCTTGTGCAGCCCGCGCCACAGTAGCCATTCTGTGCCCAGCTTGAGGGCTTGGCTAGGTGGCAGGTCAGAGCTTATGAGAGGGTGCAGCTGGCTCAGGTGCAGCTTGCCGCTAGTGTAGCAGATTGCCATGCTGTAGCGCACGCCAGAGAGTGGGCAGGTTACAGTGGAGAGGTTGTGAGCTTGCATGTTGTTGTACCTTCTGTGTGGCGCAGCTTGCGCCTCCTGTTTTAGTGTATTCTAGCATCCGTGTTAGAGTTTTGGTCTAAGCTCCGAGTATAGCACAAGCTGCACAAAAAGTCAATACCCCTTTGCGCTCCCTGCGGGTGGGTTTGTGCTGTAGGGTGCAGCGGCGTGAGCTCGCAAGCTTGCAGGGATGAGTGGGGTGCAAGCCACTGTTCCGAGCACTTGCGGCCACTTGTGGGGTGTTGTGGGGTGTTCCTGCCGATTCAGGAGGGTGGAGGGTCTGTGCGTAGGGTGCGTGTGCTGTAAGCTGTGGAGGGCTGTTTTGGTCGCTTGCAGGGGTAAAATAGGCTGTTTTGGGGTGCAGGAAAGAGGAATGAAGATTTTATACCCCCCATTTAAAAATTCAACCTACACACTACACACCTCACACTCTATACTCTCACTAGGCTCGCAGCTTGCACAGTACGCTACCTGTAGGCTGCACCCATACCCTCCCCCTCGCCGAATCAGCAGGAACTAGCAGGAATACCCCGCAATCAGCAGGAACTGCACGGAAGTGCTCGGAATGGTGAGCTGCACGCGCTATGAATGGTGAGCTGTGGGTGCTGTGGGGTGCAGGTATAGCCCACGCAGGAGGGTGCGGTTGCGCTCCCCCAGCCAGAGCTTGCAGCCCAGCAAGCCTGTAGCCTACAGTCCACAGTGGGGTGGAGGGTGCGCCAGCAGCGAGTCACGCCTCGTTTCACTCGCACGTTAGGACAAGAGCAAGAGGAACTCGCTTCCATGCTCGTGCTTCCTGCGCGCTCCCGCTTGCACCCGCTGCGCTCGGCTTTCCACGCTTCGCTGCGCTCACAGCACAAGAGCAAGAGTGCTTGCGCCAGTTACCGGTTCTGCATCGCACAGGCTTAAGGCAGTCGCATCGCACAGTTCACAGCTTGAGCGGCTCATCCGCCACAGCTTGCAAACCCGTGACCTACGACTGCATTTCCTACTTAGGGAAAAGCGATAAGAAGCTAGGCACAGGAAAGAGCGGTTGACAAGAGGGTGGCCGCCCCAAAATGGTGCAGGCTGCGCACCAGAACAGTGCAAGCACCGCAGCCATACCGCTTGTCGGGTATTTGCTACCGTTCAGGATATTAGCTACAGCTTACAAGGTAAAAGTGCTATAATTATCACAGGCAGCAAGGAGCAGCCCACCGCCACCGAGCAAGGCACAGCTCACAAGGCACACACTCACAGAAGGTAGAGACCATGAGCCAGCACCAAGCACCAAGCCCCCAGTACACAGGCACGCATAGCGCACAGGCTTACAGCGAACTATGCGACCACCTGTTCAGTATTTGGGCGCGTACCGTCCGCAACCGCCCCAATTACGCACGCACAGCACGCGGACTACTGGCGAACACGCACGCACTTTACGCAAGTCAGCAGGCGTGCCCCACAGAGTACGCGGACAGCGTGAGGGCAGTAATAGCAAGGATACAGCCTAGCCGCAACCGCCACCCGCAAGGAGCGACAGCAGTATGAACAGCTTGCAGATTCTAGGCTTTATAGACAGCGACGGCACGCAGTATGTAGAGACTACCAGTACGCTTAATGGATTGCCTATCCGCACCTTGACGCGCTTCAGTCGTTGGTACTTAGTAGCCTACAATCACAACAAGAAGCACCCATGCCCCGCTTTTATAGATTGGGCGAAGCGACAAGACGCAGCGTACAAGCGCAGACTGTAACCCGATTTGCAAGCCACAGGCACACAGCCTATACTTGCATCCATGCCGCGCACAAGCGCAGCACTTTACCGCCACCAATGGCACAAACCGCGCACACCGCGCACCCTTAGAGAGTACAGAACCATGAATACAGTATTAACCAAGCTAGCTTATCACTTTCGTTCCTTCCCAATCGTAGGCCACAGCACCAAGCAGGGCGAAGAACTTGCAGCCAACGCCGCAGCCTTTGAAGCCTGCGACGCCACAGTAGGCGGAGCAATCGTAAAAAGCTGGAAGCGTAAGAGCGTAGAAGCTCAGGTGAACATCCCAACGCTAACAACTAGCGACACCTTGCAGGGCGCAGAGCTCGAACTGGTGAACAACCTATTGGCGCAACTAGTAGGGGATTTCGTCAAAACGCAGTACATTGACGCCTTCAAGGAAGTAGGGGCGCATGACCTAGCCGCAATTATAGCTTATAGGTCGGAAATGGCAGCCCGTAAGCCTTCTGGATTAGCAGTACCGAGCGCAGAAGCCCTAGCCATTGGCGCGACCCAGTTTACAGCGTACTTGAGCGAAACTAAGCCTAAGATTGCGCCGCGTGTTATCTCCAGTGACTTGTTCAAGTCAGGCGTAACGGACGCAAGCATCAAGAAGTTTCTTGTGCAGGTTGATAGCAGCCGTGTGACCAACCTAACCGCACTTGCACAGGACGCATTGGACTTAGTACCAGCCTTGGAGCTTGGAGCAGATGAGGCAGCCGCGACACAGGCCATGACTTACTTAGTCGCACGCCTCAAAGCGTACCACGCCAAGATTTTTGGCGCAACAGTCGAAGAGGACGACGGCATTTAAGCCACCAGCCACACCTACCACGCCTTGCAAGGTTCACGCCTTGCAAGGCTTTTTTATGCCCCCAGCTTATGCCCTGCTATGGTGCAGAGTGAACACCTGTACACTGAAAAAAAAAAATCGCCTCGCTGCGCTCGGTTCATCAAGGATGCGCTCTAGGCCGCGCAGGCCACAAACCCGCTGCGCCCCAAGAGCGTAAAGGCTGCTCGTTCCTCGCACTGTGCATCCTGCACACTTACGCCGCGTCCTGCGGCTACGTTAGCACTGGGCAATGCAGCACGCATCGCTTCGCTCGGCACTAAGCCCTACGCCTCGCTGCGCTCGTTGCACAGAAGCGTGCACGCACACGAGACAGGGGGGTAGCGGCCTTTCGTCGCCCGCAATTTGTGTGATATCCTTTGTCACCTCCAGAAAATTTCTAAACTTTGCGGGAATTTCTGCCCCAGCTTGCAGCCCCAGCCACCTAACCCGCTCAGTTCCACGCCCCTGCCCCCTGCATACTAGCTGCATACACCCCACTTACCTAGAGGCTGCTATGTCAGCAATCCCACCACACGAGCTTCCAAGCTACATAAGCACGTGCCTTGCAGAAGGCTTCACGCAAGAGGAGATAGCCTCAGCACTTTCTGTGTCTCCAGCGTACATAAGTCAGCTCTGCACCAAGCACCAACTGTGTGTGCCAGCACAGCAACAGTTTGCGGACATCGACCAGCTCTACCAAGAAGTGGAGCTCTCAGCCCTGCAAGCACTGAAGCGCACCTTGGGCACAATCGGTGACCCCATGAAGCTGGCTCGCATAGCACAGACCATGAACGCTACCAAGCGGCGCAGTCTAAGTGCGCATCCCAGTGAGAACAAGCCCACAACAGTGGTGCAACTGAACCTTCCAGCAACAGCAGCGGCACAGTTTGTGTTCAATGGCAGCTCGGAAGCGGTGGCGTGGAAGCAGGGTGACCAAACTCACCAGCTTATCACCTGTACCACCACGCAACTTGACAATATGGCTGCACAGTTTGCAGCAAAACCAGTCCTTCTTCCTGTCATGGAGGACGGGCTATAGGAGATACTACCATGAAAACATCTACTCGCAGCGCAGAAGCCCAAGCCTTACGCTTGGCAGCAGCCCGTAAAGCAGCGCAAGCCTTATTGAGCGCACGGAAATGAGCACAGGATACAACCTCGAGGAAGTTCGCAAGCTAGCAGCCACTCAGCTTAACTTCTTTGCACCTCTTGCACTTCCTGAGGTCTGTACGCTGGCGTTTCCTCCATATTATGAGGCACTGTGGAGCACCCTGCACAACAGTTTGAGCCTAGAGCGTGCTTTCGACAAGTTCGCACTGGGCTTTCCGCGCGGTCACGCTAAGACCTTGCTCCTAAAGCTGCTCATACTATCTGTAATCCTCAACACACAGAACAAGTTCATCCTCATAGTGTGCGCAAACCAAGACCGTGCGAAGGATGTGCTCCGAGACGTGTGCGCTATGCTAGACAGCCAGAACATACAGCAGGTGTACGGCAACTGGCGTACGGAGCTTAGCATAGACAAGGCTGAGTTCAAGCAGTTCACGTTCGGTGGGCGCACCATTGCGCTCGCAGCAGCTGGCCAAGGTACAAGCATTAGGGGCTTCAACGTAGGCTACAGTCGTCCTGACGTTATCCTGTGTGACGATGCGCAAACACGGGAGTGTGCAGCCTCCATAACAGAGAGCTTGCAGTACATTGAGTGGTTCTTCGCTACCCTCATGAAGGCCAAGAATCCTACACGGTGTACGTACCTATACATTGGGAACATGTACCGTGACCTAAAGATTAAGCCCAACCTGTTCACTTGCTTGCTCCGTAACCTACAGAAGTCAACCAACTGGAAGTCCTACATTGTGGGGGCTATCCTAGCCAATGGACAGGCACTGTGGGAGGAGCTACAGCCACTGGAGCAGTTGCTTTCTGAGTACCTACAGGACACTGAGATGGGGCAAGGGGAGGTGTTCGCTGCGGAAGTGCTGAATGACCCAACTTACAAGCCCAAGAGTGGGCTAGACCCAACCAGCATTGTGACCATTGAACCTACAGGTGATATGCTGCACCAAGGGAACTACATCATCATTGACCCTTCAGGGTACAAGAAGACCAGTGACCCTACAGCTATTGGATACTGTGAGGTATATGATGCAACCCCATGTGTGGTAGAGCTGCACGAGGAAATCCTCACCCCAAGCGCCACAATCTACAAGGTACTGAACCTTGCGCTGGAGAAAGGGTGCAACTTGGTCTGTGTGGAGAATGTAGCCTATCAGGACACGCTGCTGTTCTGGTTCAACTTCATCAGCCATCAGCAGAACATACATGGCATAGAGTTCCTGCCTATTACCACTGGCGGCTACAGTAAGAACTCCCGTATCCTGCGCTCCTTCGAGGAAGTTAAGGCTAAGGAGCTGGCATTTACCCCAGCAGCTCTTGCACTCTGGCTCTCACGAGCTATGAGCTTTGACCCAATACGCACTAACAACTTAGATGATACACTGGATGTTGTTGCGTACGCACCTAAGGTGTTCGCTACCTATGGGCACTTGCTTGCAATACAGGGGCAGGCCACAGTTATAGAGCACTGTGATACGCTTCCAGCAGACCAGAGCCCAGCTTGCTTCTAGGCGGGTACGCAGCCCCCAGTGTGGAAGAGCGAGGGGCGCGAAGCCCCCCCAAGACCGCCGCCCATACAGAACTAGGCCGCCCACCACTTACAGAGACCGCTCCCTATGAACTACAGTAAACAGACACTCAACTTCCTTGAAGGCATTAAGGGGCGCTACTTGCACCCTAGCATGCACGCAGGCCTGCGGGAACGTATGCAGACCATTGACCGCTACATCCAGCGCACTGTGGACACCAGCCGAGAAGCCCAAGAAGCTAAGGCAGCTATTGATGCAGGCAAGCGGGATAAGCACCGCAACTTAGAAGTACCCATTTGCTTGCAGCAAGTGGAGACAGCTCATGCAGACCTTGTGGGTACCTTCTTGACAGGGTATCCAATTTTTGCGTTTGCAGGTTCTGTAAACACTCCAGAGACAATCCCTGTGTCCATCATGTACAACGCACTCATTGAGCGTGACCAAGACTTGTTCCGCTGGGTAAGCTCCATACAGAAGAGCTTGCGGGATGCGCTACGGTACAACATCATGTGCGCTGAAGTGTGCTGGGAGGAGCAGACCTCAAGTGCGCTAATCCTCAAGGATGGCAAGCGTGTAACTAAGAGCATAAGCCACAAGGGCAACTGCGTGGACTACATTGACCCATACAACTTCTTCTTTGATGAAACTGTGGGCTTCAATGAAATCTCTCGGCACGGTTCGCACTGTGGCTACGTAGAGCGCATGAACTACTTGCGTGTTAAGACCTTCCTACAGGAGCTGGACAAGCAGTTTACAGTCACAGGTAACTTCTCCAAGGCTCTGGACAACGGAGCAGCAGAAGGTAGCGGCCTGTACTTTACACCTGATATCCACCCGCTGGACACTACAAACCGCGGCCAACAAGCTGTAGACTGGAGCAAGCTGTTTGGTATGGTGAGCAAGAACGCTAGCAGCGGAGCTTGTGGGCGCTATGAAGTAGTCACCATGTATGTGCGCATTATTCCGCAAGAGTATGGCATCACCGCTGCACGGAGCGGAACTGCTGCACCATTCAAGCTCATTTGGGTGGGCGAGAGTCTTGTGTACGTTGAGCCGCTGAACTATGTGCATGGCATGTTCCCTGTAGTTGCAGCGCACGGGTATGACGACAACTTGGGCTTTAACAGCAAGAGCTTCGTGGAGAATGTGCTGGATATGCAGGATGTAGCAACGTCCATGATGAATGGCTCTATAGCTTCCATGCGCCGAGCAGTCAGTGACCGTGCCCTGTACAACCCGACTCTCATACGCTCGGATGACATAAACAGCGCAAACCCTGCAGCTAAGATTCCAGTGCGTGGTACAGCCTTCAATCAGAACTTAGCAGCTGCGTACCACAGCATCCCGTTCGAAGACCGCTTAAGTCCGTACATGATGCAGCATATGCAAACTGTGATGGGCATAAGCAACAGTGCCACTGGGCTCAACCAAGCTTCACAAGGTGCGTTCGTCAAAGGCAACAAGACTCTTGAAGAGTTCTCCACCGTGATGGACAAGAGTGGTGCACGCCAGCAGAAGTTCAACTTAGATGTAGACAACAACTTCTTCAACCCCATGAAGCGTATGATTAAGCTCAATTACATGCAGTTTGCAGAGGCTGAGCAGCTCATGAGCAAGAGCGAAGGCAAGCCAGTGCAGATTGACCCAGTGCAGATGATGGACTCTGAGGCAGACTACAAGATGCTTGACGGTATCTTCCCTGCAAGCAAGGCCATGAACACTGACGTGATGGTTGCAGCGTTCAACACCATAGCACAAAGTCCTGAGCTGGACATGGAGTACAGCAGAGCTGAAATCTTCGCTTCCATGCTTGGTGCACAAGGTGTGGATGTGAGCAAGTTCAAGCGCAGCCCAGAAGAAATAGCTCAGCTACAGCAACAGAAGGCACAAGCAGAGGCAGCAGCAAATGCACCAAAATAACCAGCAGAACCCACAGAGCCCGCAAGAAGATTACCGCATCCACCTACTGCAGGGCAGGGTGCGGGAACTGGAAGAGCTCATCCTGAATACCTCCCTCAACGGAGGCTCTCAGGAAGCCATCAACTCTTATGCTCTACAACAAATGGAGTCTAAGGGCGCACTACTGGAGGCTAGGTACATACTGAACCTCTTAACACAACCAATCCCACAAGTCACAGAGTAAACAACCATGTTCCCAACACCCCAAGCACCAGCAGCACCACAGCAAGCTCCTGCAGCTCCTGCACCACAGGCTCCTACTGGAAGCTTCATGGATATGTTCAACCCAGGCCGTCCAGCCCCAGCATTTCCAGACCCTGCACAGCAGCCAGCAGCTACACCCCCTGTTGCTCCAGCAGCTCCGACCGCTCCCGCGACTAGCCCCTTGGATACTTACGCGCAAGTGTTTAAAGTAGACCCTAATGCAGCAGCTTCTCCGCAGGCAGCACTCACAAGCCCTCTGTTCAACATGGACAGTGCAGCTTTTGAGCAAGCCGTAGGTGCCATGAACTTTGCACCGCAAGTGGATGCAGCTGTCATGCAGCGTATTCAACAAGGTGACCCTACAGCCCTTACACAGCTCTTGAACCAGACCACGCAGCAAGCATTCATGCAGGCTGTACAGTTCTCACAGAAGCTAGTGGAGCGCGGTGTAGGTACTTACAATGACCGCTTACAAGGCTCTATGCCTGACACCTTCCGCAGCTTAGCTACAAAGAACGAGTTGCAGACCTTAGCACCCGCTTCGCAACACGAAGCAGCACGGCCTCTCTTGGATGCTATGCAACAAAACTTCATGCGGGCTAACCCAGCCGCTACCCCAGCACAAGTGGCACAAGCTATGCAAGGTTTCTTGCACACTTTGGGGCAGCAATTTGCACCGCAGTCGCCAGTTCCCACTGACCCACGTACAGGACAGCCCATCAATCAAGGAGCTCCTGTGCAGAATTGGGCAGACTACTTCAGTCAATAATAGAGCCACAGGCTCTGGAGTTTTATCATGGCTTTACAAGATAGCTACTACTACAACACCACCAACAGCGGCAGCTTGGACTACTTATCCAAGTCGTTCGCTGGTACTCTTATCCGCTTGAGCCCTAACGGCCAGTGCCCATTGTTCGGCATGACTTCCATGTTGCCAGAAGCGAAAGCTGCTGCTGTTGAACATGGCTACTTTGCCAAGACAATGGTGTTCCCCTCTGTGCAAATGAACGGTGCAGTCCTTGCAGGAGCTACAAGCCTTGTGGTTGACAGCACAGACAACATCTTAGTTGGTGAGATGCTCCGTGTGAACACTACAGGTGAAATCGTGCGTGTGTCCGCAGTTGTGGACGCTGTGACTCTCACCGTGCGCCGTGCAACTGGTCAAGTTGCAGCAGCTAACATCGCGGATGATGTGAAGTTGTACAGTGTTGGCACAAGCTTCGAGCAAGGTTCTAACGCACCTACCAGTCGCTTGATGAACCCAACTCGTGTGATGAACAACACACAAATCTTCCGCAACAGCTGGGCATTAGCTGGCACTGTCACAGCAATCACACCGATTGTAGGCAGTAGCTTGGTGGCTGAGTCCCGTATTGACTGTGGCTTGTTCCACGGTGCGGATATCGAGAAGGCCATGATTTTCGGTCAGAAGTCAGGCCAAACAATCAACAGTCAGTACCTCACAACTATGGACGGTATCATTGAGTCCATCCGTCGGTACGCTCCAGCTGGCAACACAACTGCTGCGGGTGGCACTACTACCTACGCACAGTTGCAGACTGCACTGAACGGTTGCTTCGATGTTACAAGCAATGGCCGTACTGGTAACCGCCGTACCTTGTTCGTTGGTGGTGGCGCACGCCACGTAATCAACGAGATTGGTCGCTTGAGCGGTAACTACCAAATCATGGACGGTGCAACCAGCTTCGGCTTGCAGTTCCAGTCCTTCCGCACCAGCCGCGGTGAGTTCAAGATGATTGAGCACCCTATGCTGAACAGCAACGATGACTGGAAGAAAATGGCCATCGCAGTTGACATGGATTCCATCCGTGTGCCTTACTTGCGTAAGACCGCCAACACTGAGTACGGCATGGACGGTCGCTACGTAACAGCAGGTCAGGATGCTGTAGGTGGTACGATGACTACAGAGTTGACAATGGAAATTGTCAACCCTAGCGCCTTCGCTATCATCACTGGCTTAACAGCCGCAGCTTAATCGCAGCTTCTAGCCCGCGACCCCTATGAGAGGTGCGGGCTTTTTAGGCACTGGCGTTTGCCAAGAACACCCACTTTTAAGAGTACCTCACCATGACAGCAGCAACACAGGGTGCAGAAGCACCTAAATCAGCAGTAGCGGCAGCTATGCTAGCCAAGACAGCTCCAGCCCCTACAGAACATGAGTTGGAAATTGCACATTTGCGTGCAGCGTTGGCGGAAGCGGAACAGAAGCTGAACGCAGCCCCCACCACGCAGCCCTCAGCAACAAAACAGTTCCCTAAGTATATCATGCCCCTCAGCAACTGCAACATCTGCCTGCCAAACGGTAAGCGCGTGTTCACCTCGGATGGTGTGATTGTTGCAGACAGCCACTACTTGGAACAGTACCTTGAGGATATGGTTGCTGTAGGCAACTGTTACCGCTTCCAAGAAGGTGATGCAGTCTCCACATTCCAAGCAATCCCAAAGTAAGGAAGTAACCTATGGCAGCTCAAACCCTAGAGGAAGTAATTGCCGAAGTGCTGGAGCTCCTAGACCGCCCTGACCTGCTTAGCATTGCACGCAAGCGGGTTCGGAACGTGCTCAAGAGCTGCCATGCGTCCGCTGACTTCCACCGTGACCTTGTGGCGTTTGCTCCAGTAGCTGTTGCCTCCAACACTTCTGAGAGCGAGCTTACACTTCCTGACAATTTCCGTAAGTTGTACCAAGTGACTGGCTTTGGCTCAGATGGTGTACAGCTTACCACTCCTTATGTGCTGCGACGGGCTGTGCCTGTGCGCAGCTATTTCGGCTTTGTGGGCGGGGAAGCTACATACTTCCTAAGTGGTGGCCTGCTAGTGCTGAGCCACATTGCTCCTGTGCCAACAACCACTGGGTTCTACTACTTTAAGTACCCCACCTTCGTGGTAAGTGCAGCAGTAGAGACTCTTGGGCAAGTTAGCACAGACAGCTGGATTCTGAACCAGCACACAGAAGCTGTACTCAAGGGCTTGCTCTTTGAGCTGGCCAAGATGGTGGAGCACAAGGTGTACAGCCAAAGTGCAGGGGCTGAGTACCAGCAAGCCTTATATAATATGCTCACCATAGAGCTTGTGGAGTTACCATAATGCCATATACACCTAATGCAGAAGATACCGCCCAACCCACGGGCAACCAAGCCCTGAGCACTGCAGCTCTTGAGTTCCGTACGCTCAAGACCTACATTCAGGCAACCAAGACCGCGCAAGATGTGCGAGATGATGCCCAAGATGTGGCCACCGCTCTTGTAGCCAGCAACCTTGCGGCTGCTTTATTAGCTCAGGACTCCCGTGATGATGCACAGGATGTTGCAATTACAGACGCTGCTGCGCTTGGGACAGCCGCCAGTGCCCTAGCAGGGACTAAGGCCAATAAGGTAGCGCTGTCAGGCGTAGGAACATGGACAGTGCCTGCTGGAGTTACAAGTGTGCGAGCCATTCTGCAGGGAGGAGGTTCTGCTCAAGCCCAAATCAGTGGCAGCACTTGGGGCGCACTTAGCTGGGCGTTCTATGCGGAAGCCTACTCAGGTGATGTAGTCATAGCTGACATAGCCGTAACTCCCGGAGCTTCTATGGCATATACTTGTGGAGCTGGACAAGACTTAATACGTGACCCAGCTAGTGGAAGTTCTTACACTCCTTGTTATATCAAGACCCTAACAGCTTCAGGGGAAACCACTTTTGGGGGAGTTGTAGCAAGACCTGCTATTACTCGCTACGCAGTAAGCAATACAGGCTTTGTCACTAGAGAGGCCAGCACTTTCGGCACATCTGCTACCTATAATGGCCAGCTTGCAGATACGCGTATAAGCAATGCTGCTTATACTCCTGATACAACCAGCATCACGGTTGGGAAAGCAGGCACTATTACGCTCTTGTACTAAACCTTGCGGAGGCAAGCATGGCAAATGTTAAGGCTAAGCTAACGCAGGCTGGCTTCCCATTCAATTTCACGGAGATTGCAGGCACAGTGCTTGCAGCCTCCGCCCTTGACCAGAACTTGCAGGCTGGTGGAGAGCAGGTAGCTATGGAGGTGCCGCAGGCATACTTCATGCAGAATGTGCTGCCAGTGCAGCGGGGGTTCAGCAGCGCGCACTTCACCCGTGTGCTCAAGCCGCATACCTACCCAACTTACTTGGACAAGGTGTACACGCTGCGGGATGCAAGCGGGTCGGTGGCGCTGTTTAGCCCTGCAGGTGGACAGAACCTAATCTACACTAAGACAACTGGTGCGTGGACTGCGTTCCCACTGGTTGGCCCTCTCCCTAGTGCTGTAACTGTAGCACACCTAAAAGGTGTAAGCTACGTATGTTACGCTGGCACTGGGGTTTTTGTGTATGACTTCGACACCAACACCTTCGCGCAGGTTACACTGCTCGGAGGGGTCAGCATGTTGGACGTGCTTGGCGTGTGTGCTGCTAACCAGCACCTGCTGCTGTACACTGCGCAGTATGTGGCATGGAGCAATCCACTCAATCCACTGGACTTTGTGCATGTAGTAGGCGGTGCAGGCCAGAGTTCTATTTTAGCCAACCGCTCTGAGATTGTAGTGTGCCTACCAGTAACAGAAGGCTTCATAGTCTACACTGGACACAATGCAATCTTCGGTAGCTATAGTGGCAACCCCAATGTACCCTTCTACTTCCGTGAGATTCCAAACTCCTCAGGGGTGGAGCAGCCAGAGCATGCCAGCAGCGAGAGCACAGGCAGCGGGCATGTGGCTTGGACTAGTAGTGGATTCATGCAGATTTCAGCCAAGAACGCACAGCTCATTTGGCCTGAGCTAAGTAGCGCCATAGCCGATGGCTTGTACTCTACACAGGGAAGTGGCGGGTACCCTACGGTTGTTACTAAGAAGAGTCTTGCAGTCAAGGTGTCCACAGTAGGTGCTCGGTACTACATAGTAAGTGTCAAAGACAGCAGCTCTGGAGTCAAGGACTATCCTGTAGCGTATGTGTATGATGTAGCTCTTGACCGCTGGGGCAGGCTGGACATTCCGCACATCGACTTCTTTGAGTACCGTGCTCCCGAGTTCAGTATAGCTCTCACCTATGATGCAGCAACGGGTACTTATGATGAGTATGCAGGACTGAGCTACAGCAACGCGCGTACAGCGGAGCCTGACCGAGTGGCTTCATTCGGCACAACTTTTGGCTGTGTGAACAGTTTGGGAGCTGTTCATGTAGTGCTGGGTTCACAGGCAAAGGACTTGGATTTGCTGGAAAGTACTACCAGCGGAGCAGCAGCTTCCTGTATCTACCTCGGTCGGTACAGAGTTGTGCGCCCAACAGCAGTGACTTGGAGCGAGCTACAGGTAGCAACGAGTGCAGCAGATGCTGCTTGTACAGTGTTCGCACACGATAGTGCTGGCACAGTAACCCGTAAGCTAACTCCCACAGCAAGTGGCAGGATGGTAGGGAAGATGGTGGGTAGGCTGACAGGAGCGCACATAAGCCTCAAGGTATCAGGCAAGTTCTTGCTTACTAGCTTGGAGTTTGAGTTGCTAGATGCTGGCTCCCGTATGCAGCCTGTAGTGCCTGACGCGCTTCCACCTGACCTTGTGGTTGTAGCAGACATTGCAGTGGTTGTAGATGGCGAGTACGTCCTGCAAACTGGAGGTGGCTAATGAAACCTGAACGCCGCTACTTGCCCACCTTGCCCCAACAAGCTCCCACTGAGGAGCAGTTGCTGCTGGATGCGCTACATGACCTGAACGGTAAGATACAGTTCGTGTACGAGCAGCTTGCTGTAGTGGCGGCTGCTATTCCAGTTTCTATTGAGCCTATGGAGGATTAACTCATGGCTATTAACGTAAGCGATATGATGAGTAGAAGCTCTGGGGCAGCACAAGCCGCACTGGGGATACGGTACGGCTCGGTGGCGCAGCCCCCAGCACTGAACTTTGTGCAACCAACCCTTGCAGCCACGGCTTCAGCCAAAGCCGCACAGAAGGATGCCGTAGAGCCAATCACGGAGCTTAGCATGGCTGGTATGGTTAACGCTGCTAACGCAAGTTTGGATAAGCTAGTGCTACTGGCCACAGGAAACCTAACTCCTACATCCACTAAGAAGATGCAGGCCACAGAACTTGGTGGAGTAAAGAGCTAATGAGTATAGAACACAGTCTAATCCCAGCTGGGGAGCAGCACGTTGTAGCCAACTGGCAGGTAGCCACTGTGCCTGACCTTGACAACTTAACAGTCACCTTTGCAGATATTGGTAAGCAGGCTTGGGTGCAGGGCATAGGGCACTTCACTCTTGCAAACTCTGACCCTATTACTTGGGAAGCCTCTAGTGCAGGGGTAGCGAACTTTGCTTACAACTCCGCGACTAAAGTCCTGACTATCACAGATAGTGCTGGGGCAACTTACACTGCAACTATTAATGGGCAGACTGCAGCGGAAGTTGCTGCTTTGATTGCAGCACACGCAGCAGCAGTCGACCCTCATGGTGACAGAGCTTACTCTGATGCAGCCCTATCTGCCTATGCACTAACTGTTACGTCAGCTTTAAGTGGTAAGCAAGCAGCAGATGCAACTCTCACAGCACTTGCAGGGCTTGATGCTACAGCAGGGGTTCTTGTAGAAACTGCCGCTGATACGTTCACTAAACGAACTATTACAGGCACAGCCTCGCAGGTTACAGTTACTAATGGGGATGGTGTAAGTG
>ERZ724523.122-NODE-122-length-45612-cov-5.753079_pt1 | contig 45612 bp, 52 predicted proteins | sample MGYA00376056_ERZ724523 | MGnify/ENA primary metagenome ERZ724523 (study PRJEB28724, sample SAMN07190888) | wastewater metagenome | isolation source: influent of sewage treatment plant in Hong Hong | place: USA: Christiansburg, Virginia | collected 2016-03-01 ... | reverse complement strand
AAGAGCCGGGAAAGCTGGGCGATCAAGCCAACGACTTTGGCGGAACCATTCACAATCATACCGTCGATGATTGTCTGGTCGCCCACTTTCCACAGTCCGCGGCCCAGAAGACGGGCTCCTCCCGCAAAAACAATTTCATTGAACTTGTCAAAGTAATACTTGTTTTCGAGCAGTGTATGGATCGGCTTGAACGTCCGCATGATCGCAGCAGGGATTGCAGGCGCAATCATGTAGAAGAACCAAGCCAGAATTACCCCAGACATCGCCAAAATGAACGGCAAAGAGGTGAACCCGTGTATGGCCATTGCTGTCGCGCCATGAAACTCCTCCGCCAACTCTGCCATCGCATGGTGATTCTCGGAAAAATGGATTACACCCTTGAAGAAGTCACCAAACAGCATGGGGCTGATCGTGAGGTAGCCAACCAACATCGACGGAATCGCAAGCAAAACAAGCGGAACCGTAACAACCCAAGGAGACTCATGCGGCTTCTGCCCAGGGGCCAAACCGTGATGGTGCTCATCAGCGTGATGTTCGTCGGCATGCTCGTCACTCCCATGAGCCTCCTCTACGTGAGAATGCTCTGCAGCATGCCCAAACCTTTCCTTGCCGTGAAAAACAAGGAAATACATGCGGAAAGAATAGAAAGCAGTTACGAAAACACCAGCGATGACACAAAAGTAAGCATAGTCCGAACCCGGCAGGTGCGACAGTTGCACAGCTTCGATGATCGTATCTTTTGAATAGAAACCCGACATGAACGGAAAACCGATCAGGGCAAGCGAGCCGATCAAAGACGTAAACCAGGTGATGGGCATGTACTTCCAAAGCCCGCCCATGTTCCGCATATCCTGATCGTGATGCATACCGATGATGACCGAGCCTGCCCCCAAGAACAACAGGGCCTTGAAGAAGGCATGCGTCATCAGATGGAAAACAGCCGCCGAATAGGCAGAAACACCGAGCGCAACAGTCATGTAACCAAGTTGCGACAGCGTGGAATACGCAACGACACGCTTGATGTCGTTCTGGACAATGCCAAGAAAACCCATGAACAAGGCCGTGGTAGCGCCAATGACAAGAACAAAAGAAAGAGCGGTCTCGGACAGTTCAAAAAGGGGTGACATCCGGGCAACCATGAAGATACCTGCTGTAACCATGGTTGCCGCATGAATAAGGGCCGAAATAGGCGTGGGACCTTCCATGGAGTCAGGCAGCCATACATGCAGGGGTACCTGTGCAGACTTACCCATTGCACCGATGAAGAGTCCGATACAGATGGCAGTAACAAGCGGCCACCCGGTCTCAGGAACTGTCATGGCGACAAGTTCGGGCGCCTTGGCAAACACTTCAGCATAGTTGAGCGAGCCCGAATAGGCTGCAACAAGACCGATACCAAGCAAAAAGCCAAAGTCACCAACCCGATTCACCAGAAAGGCTTTCATGTTCGCAAAAATTGCGGACGGCCTGGTGTACCAAAAACCAATCAGCAGATAGGACACTAGACCAACAGCCTCCCAGCCAAAGAACAGCTGCAGGAAGTTGTTCGACATGACCAGCATCAGCATCGAAAAAGTAAACAATGATATATAGCTGAAGAAGCGCTGGTAACCAGGGTCTTCAGACATGTATCCAATGGTGTAGATATGCACCATCAAGGACACGAAAGTAACGACAAGCATCATCATTACCGTCAATGAGTCGATGAGGAATCCCACTTCGAATGTCAATGCACCACTACTGGCCCACGTGTAAAGGGTGCCATTGAACACATTCCCCGCCTGTACATCTTGAAAGATGACAAGCGACGTAAAGAACGCAATGGCGACACCGAGAATGGTCACGGTGTGGGCGCCAGCCCGTCCTATGACCTTCCCAAACAGCCCCGCTGCAATCGCACCAAACAAAGGCGCAAGCGGAACCAACAGATAGAGCTTCTGCATCTCCGTCATCGAAACGCTTCCTTATCCCTTGAGGCTGTCCAGGTCATCAACGTGAATAGTCCGCAAATTACGGAACAACGCCACGAGAATAGCCAAACCGATAGCTGACTCAGCTGCCGCTACAGTCAATATGAAGAAAACAAAAATCTGGCCCGCTGCGTCCCCCAAATAATACGAGAAAGCAACAAAATTAAGATTGACCGCAAGCAACATGAGCTCGATAGCCATCAACAGAACAATCAAATTTTTGCGATTGAGAAAAATTCCTACAACGCTGATGGCGAAGAGAATCGCACCCAATATCAAGTAATGAGACAACGAAAGCATCTACTGTCCTCCCTGACGATCGTCACCGAATTCAATCTTTTTCTGAGCGCATCGAAACGATCCGCACCCGATCATCACGCTTGACGGAAATCTGCTCCGCCGGATCAATTTTCCTCACATTCTTTCGTTTGCGGAGCGTGAGAGCAACTGCCGCAACCATTGCAACCAGCAGCACAATGGAAGCAAGTTCGAAGGGATATACGTAATCCGTGTAAAGCAGTCGTCCGAGCTCCTTTGTGTTGCTGTACCCCTGCTGAACTTCAGCGGGATGAGGCATCTCTTCGAGCCCGAAGTTGCGCCCACCGAGCACCATGACCATTTCGATCACCATAAGGACACCGATCAGCGCACCTACAGGCAAATAACTCCAGAAACCCTGACGAATCCGCTCGATATTGATATCAAGCATCATCACAACAAACAGGAAGAGCACCATGACGGCCCCGACATAGACCATGACCAGCGCTATCGCCAAAAACTCGGCGTGCAACAACATCCAGATGCCGCCAGCCGTAAAAAACGCCAAAACAAGAAAAAGAGCTGCATGGACCGGGTTCTTGGAGGTGATAACCGCCAAGGAAGCTAGTACAAGCACTGTAGAAAAGAAATAAAAAATGACCGACTGGAAGTCCATGAGCGTATTCCGTAAGTATGTTTCTGTCCGCTTTCGCTAACCTTACCGGTACTTGGATTCGACTTCTCGATCCTTCGCGATTTGCGATTCGTAGCGGTCCCCAACGGCCAAAAGCATCTGCTTCGTGTAGTAGAGATCGCCCCGTTTCTCGCCGTGATACTCAAACACGCGCGTCTCAACAACTGCATCTACCGGGCAAGCCTCCTCACAGAAGCCGCAAAAAATACACTTCGTCAGATCTATATCGTATCGACTCGTGCGCCGGGAACCATCAGCCCGTTGCTCGGATTCGATCGTAATCGCCATGGCCGGACAAATTGCCTCGCACAGTTTGCATGCAATGCAACGCTCCTCCCCATTGGGATAGCGACGCAAAGCGTGCAAGCCTCGGAAGCGCGGACTTTGCGGCGTTTTCTCCTCCGGGAACTGTACCGTAATCTTCCTGGCAAAAAGGTGACGGCCGGTAAGAGCCAGTCCCTTCACCAGTTCTTTCAGGAAGAGGCTTCCTACGTATTCTTTTATAGCACCCATTTCACGGCCTCACTTCCAGATCGACAACGGAGACATGACCCAGACGGCAACAACAACCACCCAGAACAAGGTCAGGGGAATGAAAACCTTCCACCCCAATCGCATGATGTGGTCGTACCTGAACCGCGGGAAAGTTGCACGGAACCACAGGAACAAAAAGAGAATGAAAGCGGTCTTGATCGCCAACCAGAAAAACCCGTCACCAAGAAAACCGACGGGCGAGAGCCAACCACCGAGAAAAAGGATGGATGTCAGCGCAGAAACCAGAATCATGTTTGCGTATTCCCCAAGGAAGAACAGCGCAAACGCCATACCCGAATATTCCACCATGTGGCCAGCAACGATTTCAGACTCCCCTTCGACAACGTCGAAAGGCGCACGATTGGTTTCAGCAATGCCGGAAATCAGGTAAACGATGAACATTGGAAAAAGCGGCAACCAGTTCCAACTAAGGAAACCTAAGCCCATGTCTGCTGCCTGCCCTTTGCCCTGACTCATGACGATATCTGTCAGATTGAGACTGGAGGATGTCATCAAAACACATACAAGAGCGAAACCCATGGCGATTTCATACGAAACCATTTGGGCTGCAGCACGCATGCCTCCGAGAAAGGCATATTTGGAGTTAGACGCCCATGCGGCAATGATGACCCCATAGACTTCAATGGAGGTCACCGCCAAGAGGAACAAAAGGCCAGCATCTACGTTCCCGACAACCCATCCCTCGTTGAACGGCACAACAGCCCAGGCAGCCAGAGCAGGACCTAGGGCAAGAACGGGTCCAATAATGAAAAGCCCTTTGTTTGCGCCGGAAGGAATAATCACTTCTTTAAGCAAAAGCTTTACACCATCAGCGATCGGCTGCAGCAAACCCATTGGCCCCACACGATTTGGGCCAATACGCACCTGCATGTAGCCGATAACCTTACGTTCGGCCAGAGTCAAATAGGCCACACACAGAAACAGCGGGGCTACGATGCCAACAATTTTAAGCAAGGACCAAACCAGGGGCCAGGCCTCGCCAAAGAACATGGCTACTGGCTCAATGTAGGCTTCCATCACATGCGCTCCAAGCTGATTTCACCATGCAGAGAACCCAGCGCTGCCGTCATCGGATGAGCACCAGCCAAGCGCACACAACCATCAGCGACACCATCGTCTTCAGCAACAACTGCCGACACCTCACCATATGCAGATTTGATACGCACCGCCAAGCCGGCCTGCACACCCAAACGGGTTATGGTTGCCGCACTCAGCCGGGCGCTTGGCGCCACTCCATCCTGAGTTTGCTGCAATGGGGGAGAACGACGAGCAATGGGATCTGCCGAATAAATCGGAATATCTGCAATGCGTTGAACAGCTACCTCCACAGCACGGAGGGACTCTACATTAAGTGCAACAGAATTACCAAGTTTGGCCGGATTAACTGTTCCGTCAGACTCAAGCACCTCAGCACGGACATCCTCGATCTTTTCAAACCCGAAGCCGTCAAGACCAGATGTTTCCCCAAGAACCTTAAGTACCTTCCAGCCGGGACGTGACTCTCCGCGGCTCTTGACCACGGGGAAGAAACTCTGGGCACGTCCTTCGCAATTGACAAAAACACCTGCAGTTTCTGTAAATGGCGCGATGGGAAGCATCACGTCTGCGAACTCAAGCGCGCTGTCCGATTTGAAGGCGGATAACATAACGACCATCTCAGCACCCTTGAGTGCCCCGGCAGCAGCTGCACTGTTGCCCAAATCGAATGCGGGATCCAGTCCAAGCAGCACGTAAGCCTTCAACGGTGCCGACAACATTTCCGTCACATTTTTCCCGGGAACGCCCGCAAACGGTACTGCCCCGGCAATATAACCACCAACACTGTTCGCAGCCTCTCCCAAAAAGCCGAAACTGGCATCACTCAATCTTGCGATTTCCTGAGCAAAAACGTGAATTTCTACAGCATGCTCATGCTGGACGGCGTAGTTACCAAGCCAGACAGCAGAACGACGACCAGAGCCAAGACTGTTCGCAATCGCGAGAGAAGCTTCATCGACCACCAGGCCTGCACATGCGGCGGCAACCTGAACCGACAACTCACGCCCGGTCTGTTCGGAAAGGGCTTTGGCGATCTTGGCCAAAGCAACAATCATTTCTTGCGGCGAAACACAAACACGATTTGCAACAGGCAACTGCCAGTCATCAAACGCGGGATTAAGTGCGCTGACCTTCAAGCCGCGCTTTGCTGCCTGTCGAACACGCTGGGCAACCAGCGGATGATCTTTCCGGAAAAAACTGCCCACAACAAACAAACGATCGAGATTGGCTATATCCGCCACCGGCATCCCAAGCCACGGAGCGCCACTCATTTTTCCATCAGCAGAAAAATCCGACTGGCGCAAACGGAAGTCAACGTTACCCGACCCAAGCCCCTGGACTAGTTTCCGGAGAAGATAAAGCTCCTCGAGAGTGCTATGCGGAGATGCCAATGCACCAATCGTATCTGCACCACTTTCGGCCTTTATCGATTTGAGACCATTCGCAACATATTCAATGGCCGTTTGCCAGTCAGTTTCAATCCAGCGACCACCCTGCTTCAGCATGGGTCGAGCGAGCCTCTCCTCGCTATTGAGCGCCTCATAGGAAAACCTGTCCTTGTCAGACAGCCAGCACTCATTCAGCGCCTCGTTTTCCAGGGGAAGAACGCGCTTTACAGCATCATTCTTGACTTGAACAACAAGATTGCTTCCGAGCGAGTCGTGAGGACTTACTGACTTGCGCCTCGACATTTCCCAAGCACGGGCACCAAAACGGAAAGGCTTTGAAGTGAGGGCGCCAACCGGACAGAGATCAATAATGTTGCCCGACAACTCCGAGTCAATGGTTTTCTCGACGAAGGGCATGATTTCGGCATGCTCTCCACGAAATGCCTGACCCAATTCCATGAGTCCTGCAATTTCAGTGGTAAATCGAACACAGCGGGTGCAATTAATGCAGCGCGTCATATCAGTTGAAACAAGCGGACCGAGATCCTTGTTGCCGACAACCCGCTTCTCTTCCTGATAGCGTGACTCAACACCACCATAGCCGACGGAGAGATCCTGCAACTGACACTCACCGCCCTGATCGCAAATGGGGCAATCAAGCGGATGATTGATCAGGAGGAACTCCATCACACCCTTCTGAGCCTTCACTGCCTGCTCAGAATGAGTCCACACTTTCATCCCGTTTGTCACAGGCGTCGCACAAGCCGGCAAAGGCTTCGGCGCCTTTTCTACCTGGACAAGACACATGCGGCAGTTAGCCGCGATTGAGAGCTTTTTGTGGTAGCAGAAATGCGGCACATAGGCGCCAACTGTATTGGCGGCCTCCATGACGGTAATACCGTCAGGAACCTGCAACTGCTTTCCGTCAATTTCGATTTCTAGCATGTCGAGCCTACGCTACGTAAATCTTACTGCCTTCGCGCTGAACATCCTTCGGCACGAGGCACTTCTTGTGTTCAATATGGAATGCGAACTCATCACCGAAGTGCTTGATGAAACTCTGGACAGGCATAGAGGCCGCATCGCCCAGCGCACAGATGGTACGCCCCATGATGTTGGTCGTAATGCTGTTCAACAAGTCCAAGTCGTCGGAACGCCCAAGTCCGTTTTCAATGCGATGTATCACACGATACAACCAGCCGGTACCTTCACGGCAAGGAGTGCATTGACCGCAGGACTCTTCGAAATAAAAGTACGACAAACGCTCCAAGGCTTTGACCATGCAGGTAGATTCGTCCATTACGATCACTGCACCGGAACCCAGCATGGAACCGGCCTTGGAGATCGAATCGTAGTCCATGGTGCAATCCATCATCACAGAGCCCGGCAAAACCGGCGCAGATGATCCACCAGGAATCACAGCCTTCAGCTTTCGACCGCCACGAACGCCGCCAGCCAATTCGAGCAACTCGGAAAACGGAGTCCCCATCGGGATTTCGTAATTGCCAGGCTTATTTACATGACCAGACACCGAGAACAGCTTGGTACCGCCGTTATTCGGCTTGCCAAGAGCTAGGAACGCATCCCCCCCTTCACGGATAATGTAAGGGATTGATGCAAACGTCTCTGTATTGTTGATGGTCGTTGGTTTACCGTAGAGACCGAAGCTCGCTGGGAACGGTGGCTTGAAACGTGGCTGCCCTTTCTTCCCTTCGATGGACTCAAGCAGTGCAGTTTCTTCGCCGCATATGTACGCGCCGTAACCGTGATGGGCAAAAAGGTCAAAGCTGAAATCTGAACCGAGAATATTCTTGCCCAGCAATCCGGCGTCACGTGCCTCTTGGAGAGCTTCTTCAAAACGATCGTAAACTTCGAATATTTCCCCGTGAATGTAGTTATAACCACGCTCACATCCCATTGCATAGCCAGCAATGATCATCCCCTCTATAACAGAGTGGGGGTTATACCGAAGGATATCCCGATCCTTGAATGTGCCGGGCTCCCCCTCATCGGAGTTGCAGGCCAGATACTTGGCACCGGGGAACGCCCGGGGCATGAAGCTCCACTTGAGCCCCGTCGGAAAACCCGCACCACCACGCCCACGGAGTGCTGATTTCTTGACTTCGCTGATGACCTGATCGGCGGAAATATTCTCCGCGATGATCTTCTTCAGCGCTGCATATCCGCCTCGCTGAACATAGTCAGCAAGCCGCCAGGTGCGGTCGCCCTCGAGGCCGGAAAGAATAATCCCTTTAGAAGTCATTTTTTCAGATCAGCCAACAGTTGATCGATTTTTTCCTCGGTCATCCAACTGCACATCTGGTGATTATTCACCAGCAGCACCGGGGCATCGCCGCAAGCGCCCATGCACTCACCCTCTTTGAGGGTGAATTGTCCGTCCGCCGTCGTCTCGTTAAAGTCAATGCCCAACTTCTTCTTGACATATTCGGCTGCATCAACCCCACCCGAAAGAGCACAAGGGAGATTGGTGCAGACGGTAATTTTCTTGGCTCCAACAGGAGCCAAGTCATACATATTATAGAAGCTTGCCACCTCAAAGACGGCAATCGCTGGCATTTCGAGATACTTTGCAACGAACTCAATGGTCTCGTTTGCAAGCCAGCCTTTCTCCTCCTGCGCAATTCGGAGGGCGGACATCGAAGCGGACTGTTTTTGATCAAGCGGATATTTCGCTATCTCTTGATCAATTTTCTTCAGTGATTCGGAACTCAGCATTTTCGTCTCTACTGCCTGCAGAATGTCGATAGGGGAAATCGTTGAGGCTTTTTAAATAGGCACTTCAGCGATCCACGTCTCCGAACACGATATCCATTGTTCCAATGATGGCTACCACGTCAGCAATCATGTGCCCGCGCGACATTTCATCAATGGCCGAGAGATGCGTAAAACCAGGTGATCGCAATTTAATCCGATAGGGCTTGTTTGCCCCATCGGAAACCGCGTAGACACCAAACTCACCCTTGGGATGCTCAACCGGCGCGTAAACTTCACCAGGTGGTACGTGCATGCCTTCGGTGAACAACTTGAAGTGGTGAATCAGCTCTTCCATGTTCCCCTTCATCCGCTCTCTGGAAGGAGGTGCAACTTTATGGTTGCTGGAAATCACGGGGCCCGGATTTTTTCTCAACCAGTCAATACACTGCTTGACGATTCGATTTGATTGACGCATCTCTTCAATCCGACAGAGATAACGGTCATAACAGTCACCCTCCACGCCAACCGGAATGTCGAAATCAAGCTGATCATAAACTTCGTAGGGCTGTTTTCTGCGGATATCCCACTCAACACCCGATCCACGCAGCATGACACCGGAAAAACCAAGGGCTAGTGCGCGCTCGGGCGAAACAACGCCAATACCTACAGTTCGCTGCTTCCAGATACGGTTATCGGTGAGTAGCGTCTCGTACTCATCAACATAACGCGGGAACCTGCTAGTGAAGTCTTCGAGAAAATCAAGCAGAGAGCCTTGCCGATTTTCATTCAATTGGGAAACTGTCTTAGCGTTTTTCCACTTTGAGACTTCGTACTGCGGCATGCGATCCGGAAGATCGCGATAAACGCCACCAGGCCGGTAGTAAGCAGCGTGCATCCGCGCTCCCGACACAGCCTCATAAGCATCCATCAAATCCTCCCGCTCACGGAAGGTATAAAGCACCATAGTCATGGCGCCGATATCAAGTGCGTGGGTCCCGACAGCAAGCAGGTGATTCAGAATGCGTGTAATTTCATCGTACAAGACACGGATGTACTGGGCACGAATTGGAACATCGACCCCCAAGAGCCGTTCAATCGCCAGACAATAAGCGTGCTCATTGCACATCATTGAAACGTAGTCAAGACGATCCATATAGGGTACAGACTGTACCCAGGTTCGTGTCTCAGCCAGCTTCTCTGTACCCCTGTGAAGCAGCCCGATGTGCGGATCAGCCCGCTCAACCACTTCGCCGTCCAACTCGAGAACCAAACGCAAGACCCCGTGCGCCGCGGGATGCTGGGGGCCAAAGTTAATGGTGTAATTACGGATCTCAGCCATGGCCGACATTCCCATAATTTTCGTCACGCACGATACGGGGTGTATTTTCCCGTGGTTCGATGGTAACTGGCTGATAAATTACGCGACCCAAATCTTGGTCATACCGCATTTCCACATACCCCGAAATCGGAAAATCTTTGCGGAACGGATAACCAACAAAACCATAATCGGTAAGAATCCGACGCAAATCCGGATGCCCAACAAACATGACACCGAAAAGATCGAAGGCCTCGCGCTCAAACCAGTTGGCACTGGGCCAGAGTTCGCACAAGGAATCAAGAATCGGAAATGAGTCATCTTCCGCAAACGCCCGAAGCCTCAGGCGCAGATTATTACTAACGGAAAGCAGATGAGCAGATACCGCGAAGCGGAATTCAGTTGCTTCACCAGCAAACCCCGAATAATCAAGTCCGGTAAGATCAACAAGCTGCTCAAAACGGAACTCGGGGTCGTCCCGAAGAGTGCGGGCTACCGACAAATAGTCGGAGGCCGAGACGACCACAGTCACCTCGTCACATGCAACGACCGTACTCCGCAGTCGATCACCAAATTTGTCCGCCAAAGACTGGCTGAGACGGTCAAGTTTCTCACTCATGATAGTCGGGAATCAGCGAGCAATCGTACAGTCACGTTTGATCTTGTTCTGCAATTGAACAATGCCATATAGCAGAGCTTCTGCTGTGGGGGGGCAACCGGGAACATAAACATCCACCGGAACGATACGGTCACACCCACGCACAACAGAGTACGAATAGTGGTAATACCCACCACCGTTCGCGCAAGACCCCATTGATATCACCCAGCGCGGCTCCGACATCTGATCATAAACCTTGCGCAAAGCCGGGGCCATTTTGTTGCACAAGGTGCCAGCAACAATCATCAGATCGGATTGCCGCGGACTCGGACGAAAAACAACACCGAATCGATCCAGGTCGTAACGCGAACAACCGGCGTGAATCATCTCGACCGCACAGCACGCAAGACCAAAAGTCATGGGCCACAGCGAACCAGTGCGAGTCCAGTTAATTACCGTATCAAGCGAAGTAGTGACAAACCCTTCCTTGAAAACACCTTCGATGCTCATAGACACCCTTCAAGCAACAATTCACTCGCCAGAGGAACTCGACAGATCACTCCCAGTCGAGCGCGCCTTTCTTCCACACGTAAATATAACCAAGCAGAAGAATGCCGAGAAAGACAATCATTTCAAAGAAACCAAAAAGCCGGATGGACTCATTGGCTGCAATTTCCCGAAGAATAGTTGCCCAGGGAAACAGAAATGCGATTTCCAGATCAAAAAGGATAAACAGAATGGCGAGCAGGTAGTAGCGAACATCGAACTTGATGCGCGCATCTTCGAATGGCTCGAAACCACACTCAAACGGGGAAAGCTTTTCGGCGTCAGGCTTGTTGGGCCCCAAGACCCAGCCTGCAATTATTGGAATAAAACCGAAAGCAGCCGCAAACAGGATAAAGACAAGAACTGGAAAATAAACTTCCAACATCACTTGAGCTCCCGCAACCGATAGCAGTTATTAGCGCTGCCTGCAAGCAAACGCCCGCTGAGTGCGGGCGGCTTGCTTATTTTATGGTGCCGACGATGAGACTCGAACTCATACGGCTTTCGCCACTACCCCCTCAAGATAGCGTGTCTACCAATTTCACCACGTCGGCTTGTTCGTTTGATGCTGCGCATTATAAGACAATCGACCCGCAGCGCCAAGCATTACATTATTTTATCGCGGAATATCCTTCGCTTTCGACCCATCATCCGCAGGCGCAACAGGAGCCGGAGAAAGACCGGACGAAGGCGCAGAAACAGGCGCAACCCCTTCCATTACACTCTTTGACGCAGGAGCCCCGGAACTGGCCAGATAGCTCAACCCGAGGCTCGTCACAAAGAATACTGCCGCCAAAGCACCGGTTGTCCGGCTAAGAAAATTTGCAGACCCTGAAGACCCGAACAAACTACCGGAAGCCCCACTCCCAAAGGCCGCACCCATGTCAGCCCCCTTGCCGTGCTGCATAAGGACCAGTCCGATTACACCCAGACCAGCAAGGATATGCACCGTCAAAACTATAGAAAAAACCACACCACCCATGACCATCTCCGATGAACCAACTTACGACGCAGCAGCTGCTGCACAAATGGCAGAAAAACCTTCCGCAACCAAGGATGCCCCACCCACCAAGGCACCGTCGATATCCGGTTTGCTGAACAACAGGGAGGCGTTTACTGCCGTAACGCTACCCCCATAAAGAATTTTTACACCCTGCGCAGAAACACCACTCCGCACCAGGCGATCACGAATGAATGCATGCATTGCCTGTGCCTGCTCAGGCGTTGCAGTCTTACCAGTCCCGATCGCCCAGACAGGCTCATAAGCAAGCACAACAAAAGAGGCCGCCTCGACACCAAGCGCTGAAACCATAGCATCAACCTGAGAGCCAACCACCTCTTCAGCGACACCCGCATCACGCTGCTCCAGTGTTTCACCAACGCAGAGAATCGGCCTCACGCCTGAATCGAGAGCCGCCTGCACCTTGGTTGCGACAACAACATTCGTCTCACCATAACCACTTCGCCGCTCCGAATGCCCCACGATAACCCACGAGCAGCCCAAGTCCGCCAACATCGATCCGCTAACTTCACCAGTGTAGGCCCCCTCCTTGGCAGAAGAGAGACTCTGAGCCCCCACAGCAATAATCGCATCCTTGATCAAAGCCTTCACTTGAGACAGGTAGACGAAAGGCGGGCACACCACCACATCCACGCCATCCGGCCTTAACAGCTTCCTGAGCTCAGCGACCAAAGCTTCGTTGCGAGCAAGACTGCCGTTCATCTTCCAGTTACCGACTACGAGCTTTTTGCGCACCTTGGATCCAGAACCAAATCCTTTAATTCTATCTTGACGGAATGATCAGGTCAAAAAAAGAGGGCCGACACCAAGTCAGCCCTCTTTGCATGCACGGTTCAGAACGATCAGCCAAATCTGCCTGTGATGTAGTCCTCGGTTTCCTTCCGCTTGGGCTTGATGAAGATCTCGTCAGTGAGACCAAACTCCACCAATTCTCCCAGGTACATGTAGGCGGTGTAATCGGACACCCGCGCAGCCTGCTGCATGTTGTGAGTCACAATCGCAATGGTGTACTCACTCTTCAGTTCATGAACCAACTCTTCAACCTTCGCCGTGGAAATCGGATCGAGCGCAGATGTCGGCTCATCGAGCAGCAGAACCTCCGGCTTGACCGCAACACCTCGTGCGATGCACAAACGCTGCTGCTGCCCACCGGACAAGGACAGACCACTTTGATTGAGCTTGCTCTTCACTTCATCCCAGAGAGCGGCCTTCCGCAGCGCCCACTCGACCCGGTTGTCCATATCTGCCCTGGAAAGGCTCTCATACAAACGCACACCGAATGCGATGTTCTCATAAATGGACATCGGAAACGGCGTGGGCTTCTGGAAAACCATCCCAACCTTGGCTCGAAGGGCATTCACATCCTGATCCGGACTCAGCACATTGCGACCGTTCAAAAGTATCTCACCCGTGGCACGCTGCCCGGGGTAAAGGTCGTACATGCGGTTCAGCGTCCGCAGAAGGGTCGACTTTCCGCACCCGGAAGGACCGATGAACGCAGTCACCATCCCCTCCTGGATGTCCAGATTGATGTGCTTCAGGCCCTGAAACGACCCATAGAAAAAGTCGAGGTTACGAATCTTGATCTTGGGCGTCGCATCGCTACTGACCACAGACGTCGGTTCGCCCCGAAGTTGCGAAAAAGGCATGTCACGCTTGGTCGCTACAGGAGATTGCATGATGGATTTCCTAGATCTTTTTGCGGAACAGGGTCCGAACAACGATGTTCAGGCAAAGAACACCAAATGTAATGATGATCGCCCCACCCCACGCCAATGAATTCCAGTTTTCATAGGGGCTCATTGCAAACTGGAAGATCACGACCGGCAAATTGGCCATCGGTCCGTTGAGGTCAAAGCTGGTGAACTGATTGTTAAGTGCAGTAAAAAGCAGCGGGGCCGTTTCACCACTCACTCGCGCAACCGCAAGCAGAATCCCGGTCAGAACACCGGCCTGAGCAGAGCGAAGAACCACGTGAAGCACAACCTTCCAGCGCGGAGCCCCCAAGGCTGTCGCAGCCTCCCTGAGGGTGGCAGGAACCAGATTGAGCATGTTTTCAGTAGTCCGCACGACAACTGGGATGGCGATCAAGGTCAGCGCCATCGAGCCGGCCCAACCGGAAAAATGCTGCACCTGAGCCACATAAACAGCGTAGATAAAGACACCGATAACAATCGATGGCGCAGAGAGCAGGATGTCGTTGATGAAACGGGTTGCCGGCGCCAACCAGCCCCTGCGCCCGAATTCCGACAGATAAACACCCGCGAGAATGCCAATCGGGGTGGCAATGAAGGTCGCCGTACCGACCATCATGAGACTGCCAAGAATCGCGTTGGACAGCCCTCCCTCAGAACCGGGGGCCGGAGTCGGCTGAGTAAAAAGGGTGAGGCTAAGAGCGCCAAACCCCTTGTACAGAAGCACGACCAGAATCCACGCCAGAAACCCCATCCCGATAGCCATCGCCACCAGAGACAGGACCAACGCGGCGCGATTGGTCCGCATGCGCTTGCGGTAGAGCACCGAAGAGTCACTCATCAGGTTTTCTCCCCTTCAAGACGGCCAAGACGCATCAAGAGGATCTTGGAGAGCGCCAGAACCACAAAGGTTACAAAAAACAGGATCAAACCCAAGGCAATCAGTGAGGACACATGCAAATCGGACGACGCTTCGGCAAACTCGTTCGCCAGCGTGGAAGCGATGCTGTTGCCCGCCTCATACAGGGACGGACTAATCCGATGAGCATTGCCAATAACAAAGGTTACCGCCATCGTCTCACCCAGTGCTCGCCCCAGGCCAAGCATCACGCCACCGATCACGCCCACCCGGGTGTAAGGCAAAACAACGTTCCACACGACCTCCCAGGTAGTGGCTCCCAGGCCGTAAGCCGACTCCTTGAGAATCCCGGGCACAACCTCAAAAACGTCGCGCATGACCGACGCAATGAACGGAATAACCATCACGGACAAAATCAAGCCGGCAGAAAGGATGCCGATTCCGTTCTTCGGCCCCTGAAAAAGACCACCAATGAAAGGAATATTTCCCAGAGTGGCCGACAGGAGCGGCTGAACATAATCCGCAAAAAGCGGTGCAAAAACAAACAACCCCCACATGCCGTAGATGATGCTGGGCACAGCAGCGAGAAGTTCCACCGCAATCCCCAAAGGTCCACGCAAGCTGGGGGGGCAGAGCTCGGTTAGGAACAGCGCAATACCGAAGCTAACGGGAATAGCGACAAACAGAGCGATGAAGGACGTGCTGAGCGTGCCATACACAGAGATCAGGCCACCAAACTTGTCGGTGACCGGATTCCAGTCGGCGCTAAAGGGAAATCCTGCACCAAACTCCTTTAGTGCGGGCCAAGCTCCGTAGAGCAAAGCCCCAAGGATGGCAACAAGAATGGCCAGAACCGAGAACGCAAAAAAACGAGTGACCTGATGGAAAAGCGCATCCTGAAAACGCTGAGCCTGCATCCGGTCGCGAGGCGGACTCGGCGGCCTCACTCCGGTCGCAGCGCCAGCCAGGCCGGCTTCGCCTATTTCGAGGGCGCCCCCCGAACCGAGAACTGAGCTATGGGAAGACATTGCGGTTCACCGTTTGATTAACCGAAGAAACAAAACACGGATGGAAGAACGACACCTGGCCGTTCACCCATCCGTTCGAGAAACAAAAGCTTACTTCAGGATGGGATTTCCAGATGCATCCTTCAAGGAAGTGCGCCAGGCAGCATCGATCTGCTTGACCAGAGCTGCCGGCAGCGGAACGTAGTCGAGCTCCTCGGCCGTCTTCTGGCCGTTCTTGAAGGCCCAGTCGAAGAACTTGAGTACCTCAGCGCCCTTGGCAGCATCAACCTGCACCTTGTGCATCAACACAAAACTAGCACCAGTGATAGGCCAGCTAGTCTTGCCGGGCTGCTCGGTCAGGATTTCACCAAAGCCAGGAACCTTGCTCCACTCGGCGAAAGCGGCTGCAGCCTGGAATGTCAGGTCATCCGGCTGAACGTATTCACCCGCCTTGTTCTTCAGCGCGAGATGGGTCATCTTGTTTTTCTTGGCGTATGCATATTCCACATAGCCAATACCGCCCTTGATACGCTGAACGTAAGAAGCCACGCCCTCGTTACCCTTGCCACCCACCCCTTCAGGCCACTGAACAGCCGTACCTGCACCAATCTTGTCTTTCCATTCAACACTCACTTTAGACAAGTAATTGGTAAACAGGAAGGTCGTACCAGAGCCATCGGCGCGACGAACCACCGTAATATTTTCGTCAGGCAGCTTAACGCCTGCGTTCAGGGCAACGATCGCCGGATCGTTCCACTTCTTGATCTTGCCGAGATAGATGTCAGCGAGCAGTGCGCCATTCATCTTCATCTGGCCAGGCGTAACACCTTCTAGATTAACAACGGGAACAACGCCACCGATGATGGCCGGGAACTGAACCAGGCCGTCCTTTTCAAGGTCTTCAGCCTTGAGCGGCATGTCGGAAGCACCGAAATCTACCGTTCGTGCCTTGATCTGCTTGATGCCACCACCTGAACCGATCGACTGATAGTTGAGACCAGCACCGGTCTTGGCCTTGTAAATCTCAGCCCACTTTGAGTAGATGGGGTACGGGAAGGTCGCCCCGGCACCAGTAATGTCAGCAGCCTGTGCGACAGCAGCGCCACTCAGGGCAACAACGAGGGAACAGGTGCGAATGAAACCTTGCATGAAATTCTCCATCTGAGAGAGGAACCGCAAAAGCAGCGGACAGCCTACAAAACAAACCCGGCGGCAAACTGGACTAAACAGTCTGGCACCGGGTTGGATTCTACGACTTGAAAATTTCAGATTTGTTACATGTCGCACCGCAACAACATTCAGACAGCCACGGACCTCACGACTTCAGCCAGACCGTGGGCAATCCGGTCAACCATGGCAGGATCACTCCCCTCAACCATCACTCGAAGCAATGGCTCGGTTCCCGAAGGACGCAGAAGAACACGTCCGCTACCCGCCAACTCCGCTGTCGCGGCTTGAACAGCGTCAGCAATCGCAGCACTGCTCGACCATGCAAATCCAGCCTTCATGGGAACATTGACCAGTTTCTGAGGATAAAAAACCAGATCGGAGCACATTTCCTTGAGCGTCGCATTCTCTTGGCGCAACGCTGCGAGCACCTGCAGGCCAGCGATGATGCCATCTCCGGTCGTATGCCGATCCAGGCAGATGATGTGACCAGAATTTTCTCCACCAAGCCTCCAGCCCTTTTCGTGCATCATTTCAAGCACATAGCGATCTCCAACTTTCGCGCGAGCAAAGGGAAGACCAAGGCGCCCAATCGCATGCTCGAAACCCAGATTACTCATCAGCGTGCCAACCACGCCGTTTGCTGAACCTGCGGCCTTGGCAGCCTTGGCGATCACATAAAGAAGCTTGTCACCGTCGTAAATTTCTCCTTCGGCATCGACCATGACAATACGGTCGCCGTCACCATCAAGAGCAATTCCCAGATCTGCACCACTCTTCAGCACGGCATCCCTGAGAGCCTGGGGTGCAGTCGCCCCTACCTTGTCATTGATGTTGATGCCGTTTGGCTCAACGCCAACCAGAACCAACTCGGCGCCCAACTCGTGAAAGACCTTCGGAGCAACCATGTAGGCCGCGCCATGAGCGCAGTCAAGGGCAATTTTCAAACCGCGCAGATCGAGTTCGTTCGGAAACGTGCTCTTGCAAAACTCCACGTAGCGCCCTCGGGCATCGTCGATCCGCTGCGCCTTGCCCAGACGGGACGAAGGCTCACAGCCCATCGGCTCATCCAGCCGAGCCTCCATCTCAAGCTCGACAGCATCCGGCAACTTCGTCCCGGCGGCCGAGAAAAACTTGATTCCGTTATCCTGAAACGGATTGTGCGATGCAGATATTACGACCCCAGCCTGAAGGCGCAGAGCCCTGGTCAGATAGGCAATTGCCGGAGTCGGCAGCGGTCCGGCAAGATACACATCCACACCTGCAGCAGAAAATCCGGCCTCCAGCGTTGACTCAAGCATATAACCGGAAATCCGTGTGTCCTTGCCGATGATCACGGCGGGACGTTCACCTGCACGCAAATGCTCATGGGCAATCAAGGTCTTCCCCGCTGCGTAACCAAGACGCAGGCAGAAGTCCGGCGTTATTGGCGCCTCCCCGACACAGCCACGCACGCCATCCGTTCCAAAATACCGTCGAGACATTTTTCCCCCTCGCTTAAGCTTCACAACTTGTCATTTTTCCGCACCAAACCCGCTCGACGTTCTATCCAGCGCACTCCAGAGACGAACCACATCCCGGGTCGCCCTGACGTCATGGGTACGAACAATGCGTGCACCGCGCTGAATTGCCACAAGCGCAGCCGCTGCACCGGCAACCACCCGTTCATTCACATCGCGCCCGGTGATCGCACCCAGCATCGTCTTTCGCGACATCCCTACAAGCACGGGATAACCCTCTCCGCCAAAACGTTCAAGCCTGTCCAGAAGCGTCAGATTGTGCTCCAGCGTTTTTCCGAATCCGAAGCCTGGATCCAGCAGGATGCGATCCGGCGACACGCCAGATTTGACCAGCAAGCTTACCCGCTCACAAAGGAAATCTTTCACCTCCACAAATACATCACCATAGTGTGGAGCGGCCTGCATCGTACCCGGCTCACCCTGCATATGCATAACGCAAAGTGCGACATTGCTGGCACAAACGGCCTGCAAAGCGCCGGGGAGACGAAAAGCGGCAATATCGTTTATCAAATCGGCGCCCGCACGAATCGACTCGCGCATCACCGCAGCCTTGACGGTGTCAACCGAGAGCGGCACACCGAACCCGGCTAGCGCCTCAACCAGCGGGACGACCCTGTCCAACTCTTCCTGCTCCGATACCGCTCGTGCCCCAGGCCTTGACGACTCACCACCGATGTCCAGCAGATCCGCCCCCTCCTCCACCGCACACTCAGCCGACCGAATTGCGGCATCCAGACTCCGGCAGCCATCACCGGAAAACGAATCAGACGTCACATTGATAATGGCCATGATCTTCGGTTGAGAAAGATCCAGGCGAAAACGACCACAGGAAAGAATTGAATGCATCATGCGCTTTATCAAATGAAGAGGCCGGCGTTTCAGCCGGCCCAAAGATGCGTTGGAAGTGCCTGTTAAGCTACAGGCGCAGCTGCCGTTGGGGCAGCTGGAGGAGAGTCGTCACTCGGGCGACGAGGCGCTTGCGAAGAAGGCTTTGGAGGACGCGGTGCGTTACCCGCCATGATGTCGTTGATCTGGTCCGCATCAATGGTTTCCAGCTCAAGCAGCGCCGCAGTCATTGCCTCGACCTTGTCGCGGTTTTCCTCGATCAGGCGGCGCGCCAACGCGTACTGCTGGTCGAGCATCCGGCGAATTTCTGCATCCACCTTCTGAAGCGTGGCTTCGGACATGTTCTTGTGCGTCGTCACAGAACGCCCGAGGAAGACTTCTCCATCTTCCTCGCCGTACACCATCGGCCCAAGGTTGTCGGACATCCCCCACTGCGTCACCATGCGGCGTGCCAGATCGGTTGCACGCTGAAAATCATTCGACGCACCAGTGGTCATTTGATTCATGAAAATCTCTTCCGCAATACGGCCGCCGAACAACACGGCGATCGTCTGCAGCAGACGCTCACGGTCCTGGCTGTAGCGGTCCTGCTCGGGCAGTTGCATGGTCACACCCAATGCACGACCACGCGGAATGATGGTGACCTTGTGAACCGGGTCGGTTTTGGTCAGACACTTGGCAACCACTGCATGACCCGACTCATGGTAGGCAGTATTCCGCCGCTCTTCCTCGGGCATAACCATCGAGCGCCGCTCAGCACCCATCATGATTTTGTCCTTGGCGCGCTCGAAGTCGTCCATATCGACGACACGCTTGCTTCCGCGTGCGGCAAAAAGAGCAGCCTCATTCACCAGGTTGGCAAGATCCGCACCGGCAAAGCCGGGACAGCCGCGAGCCAGAATCATCGCATCGACGTCAGGAGCAATCGGCACCTTGCGCATGTGCACACGCAGGATCTGCTCACGCCCGCGGATATCGGGCAAGGGCACAACTACCTGACGGTCGAAACGACCGGGACGCAGCAAGGCCGGATCGAGTACGTCGGGACGGTTGGTAGCCGCAATCACAATGACACCGGAAACGCCCTCGAAACCATCCATCTCGACAAGAAGCTGGTTGAGCGTTTGTTCCCGCTCATCGTTGCCGCCGCCCAGACCTGCACCACGCTGACGGCCCACCGCATCGATTTCATCGATAAAAATGATGCATGGCGCCTGCTTCTTCGCTTGCTCGAACATGTCGCGAACGCGGGCAGCACCTACGCCAACGAACATCTCGACAAAATCGGAACCCGAGATGGAAAAGAACGGCACCTTGGCTTCACCGGCAATGGCCTTGGCCAGCAAAGTCTTGCCCGTACCCGGCGAGCCGACCATCAGGACGCCCTTCGGAATATGGCCGCCCAACTTCTGAAACTTGGACGGGTCCCGCAGGAACTCAACCAGTTCGGCGACCTCATCCTTGGCCTCGTCACAACCGGCCACATCAGCAAATGTCACCGTGTTGGCCGATTCGTCGAGCATCTTGGCTTTCGACTTTCCGAAGGAAAATGCGCCACCACGCCCGCCACCCTGCATTTGTCGCATGAAGAATACCCACACGCCGATCAGCAGGACCATCGGGAACCAGGAGACAAAGATGTTCATCAGGAAGGACTGCTCCTCCTCTGGCTTGGCTGCAGTGACCTTGACGCCAAAACGCATCAGATCGCCAACCATCCAGATATCCTGGACGCCCGGCGTATAAACAGTAATTTGCCGTCCATCCTGCGTCGTGGCGCGAACAGTCCGGCCATCAACGACAGCCTTGGCGACTTTGCCCTGCTTCGCATCCTCCATGAACTGGGAGTACTCGACGGAGTTCTGAGCCGCCTGACGATTATTGAACTGATTGAAAACGGTCATCAGAACGACGCCGATTACCAGCCAGATCGCAAGATTCTTGAATAGATTGTTCAACACGATTCCTTGAAGGCCCGACAGGGGCCACAGCCTAGTGGACTGATTCTATGTCCGATCGTTCGCTGGATCAAATCATCATCGCCATAGAAAGCAACAATGTCCGGGCAAAATGCCTCAACCACGCTTGCCAGAACCAAGCAGATAGACCTCGGCGCTACGCCCCCGGGAAGCCAAAGGCTTGCGTACCACTACCGACTTGAACTCCCGCTCCATCTGTTTGCGAAACTCATCAAACCCCTGCCCCTGAAAGACTTTGACCAGGAACTTGCCGCCGGAGGTCAGATGCTGTTGAGCAAAATCCAGTGCGAGCTCAGCTAGGTAGATACACCTGGCCTGATCGACGCTAGGGATTCCCGAGATATTGGGGGCGATATCCGACATTACAAGGTCTACATTTCGACGACCGAGCAACTCTTCGAAGCGCGCCACCGATTCCTCATCGTGAAAATCCCCCTGCATGAACTGAACCTTGTGGATCGGCTCCATCGGCAAGAGGTCAAGAGCAAATACGGCCCCCGCCTCTCCAACGCGGGTTATGGCAACCTGGCTCCACGACCCGGGTGCAGCCCCGAGGTCGACCACCACCATCCCGGGCCGTATCAACTTGTCCTTGTCGTCGATCTCCATGAGCTTGTAAGCCGCGCGGGCGCGAAGCCCGTCGGCCTTGGCGCGCTGAACGAACGGATCGTTAACGTGCTCCGTCATCCATGATTTACTAGTCTTGGTGCGCTTCATCGCGGTACAATTACGCCCTTTTTTCAATGGGTTGTAAAATGATTGATCTCACGCCCGCACAGCGGCGAGCGTTTCGCGCGCAAGCCCATCATCTTCATCCCGTGGTCAGCGTTGCCGGCAACGGGTTGACCCCTGCGGTGCTCAAGGAAATCGACCACGCGCTTCAGGCTCACGAACTCATCAAGATACGCGTTTACGGGGAAGATCGCGTCCAGCGGGATTCAATATTGGCAACCGTTTGCACCGAACTGGGCGCTGCTTCGGTTCAGCACATCGGGAAAACGCTGGTCGTATGGCGGGAAAAACGTGAGGAAGAAACTTCCAGCGGGATCCCGACTGAACGGCCGAGAAAAGCCCCGTCCAAAGCGAAATCTGCCAAGGCTCTGTCTTCCCATCGGGGCATGGCATCCCTGAAGAGCAAGGCTGCCAAAAAGCCCCGTTGGTTCCCTACCCCGGCAAAACCGCCCCGCACCTCGGAGCGCTAAGCCGCGCATGACCTGACTCAGCGCAGGCCACGGCCTTGCAGGGCCACCAACATCAGGCCCAGCAAGCTCTGAATCAGGTATACCACACTGGAAACGCCGTGCCAGGCCATGAAACGGTCCCGCATGGCGCTTTCCATTACCTCGCGCGGAAACGAATCGGCCTTGAGCTGCGCCAGAATTGGCTGAATACCGAAGTATCCCGCCACAGCCAGCAGCAACATCACCAGCACCAGCCAGAAAACACTGCTCTTGAACGCAGCACCATGTTTTCGCAAGGCGAGAAACACCAGCAGATAGGCTGCAGCAGCTATGCCCAACCATGCCACGTAGGTAAACATTTCACCAGCAACACGCCCGGCCAATGCCCTGTCATCCAGGACACGGAACAAGGTTGGTGCCGCGAGATAACCGATTGCCCACAGTGCTCCGACCCAGAGGGTTATGAGAACGCTGTAAAGATTTTCGGCAACTCGCGACATCGCAGACAGACTCAAACGTAACGGACGTTGATCAGTTCCAATTCACGTACGCCCCCAGGAGCCCGAAGCTCGGCGACATCACCGGCGAATTTACCGATGAGAGCCCGGGCAATCGGAGAACTGATGGCGACCTTGCCTTCCTTGATATCCGCTTCGTCGTCACCAACAATCTGGTAAGTAACGGTATCCCCGGTATCCAGATCCTCAAGGTCGACGGTCGCACCAAACACACAGCGACCATCCGCATCGAGCAATTTCGGATCAATGATCTGTCCGTTGGATATCTGGCTTTCGACCTCCCGAATACGCCCCTCAATGAAGCCCTGACGCTCCTTGGCTGCATCGTATTCAGCGTTCTCGGACAGATCGCCGTGAGAACGGGCCTCGGCGATAGCGGCAATCACATTGGGACGCTCCACCGTTTTCAGGTGGTGCAGTTCCTGCCGGAGCATTTCTGCGCCGGTTACGGTAAGCGGAACCTTGCTCATGCCTTGCCAAGCTCCGCATGAAGATCTTGCAGGGAGTAGGCTTCAAGCCCGGACAGATGACGCATACCCATACAGGCTGCACGCGCACCTTCGATGGTCGTGTACACCGTGACCTTGGCTGCCAGCGCGCTGGTACGGATCGAGCGGGAATCCGTAACGGCCTGACGCTTCTCTTCAACCGTGTTGATGACCAGCGTGATCTCGTTGTTCTTGATCATGTCCACAATGTGCGGACGACCTTCATTGACCTTGTTTACCGCTGACACCGCAAGTCCAGCAGCCGAGATGGCCGTTGCCGTACCGCGAGTCGCGACCACGGAGAAACCGAGATCGATCAGCTCACGGGCCACTTCAACAGCCTTGGGACGGTCAGTGTGCTTGACGCTGATGAAGGCCTTGCCAGAAGTGGGCAGACGAATGCCGGCACCCAGCTGACTCTTCACAAAAGCCTCGGCAAACGTACGGCCTACGCCCATTACCTCACCGGTGGACTTCATCTCGGGCCCGAGGATGGTATCCACGCCGGGGAACTTGACGAAGGGGAACACCGCTTCCTTGACCGAGTAGTACGGCGGCACGATCTCGCCCGCAATCCCCTGATCATCCAGGCTGCGGCCAGCCATGCAGCGGGCGGCGATCTTGGCCAAGGGCAGGCTGCTGGCCTTGGAGACGAAAGGAACAGTGCGGGATGCGCGCGGATTCACTTCCAGCACGTAGACCACCGCATCGTCGCCCTCGCCCTGGATGGCGAACTGGACGTTCATCAGGCCGCACACATTAAGCGCACGAGCCATTGCCTCGGTTTGCTGACGCAACACATCCTGCAGCTTGGCAGACAGCGTGTAAGGCGGCAGCGAACAGGCGGAGTCGCCCGAATGCACACCAGCCTGCTCGATATGCTCCATGATCCCGCCGATCATCACGCGTTTGCCATCCGACAAGGCATCCACGTCCACTTCGGTCGCATCGTTCAGGAAGCGGTCGAGAAGCACTGGCGAGTCATTGGAAACCTTGACCGCTTCACGCATGTAGCGCTCGAGATCCTTCTGTTCATGGACGATTTCCATCGCCCGACCGCCCAGCACGTAACTGGGACGGACAACCAGCGGATAGCCGATTTCGGCGGCCAGACGCACGGCATCTTCCGGCGTGCGGGCAGTGCGGTTAGGAGGCTGCTTGAGACCCAGCTCGAACAGCAGCTTCTGGAAACGCTCGCGGTCTTCGGCAGCGTCAATCATGTCAGGGCTGGTGCCGATGATCGGTACGCCGTTGGCTTCCAGCTCACGCGCACGTTTCAGCGGGGTCTGGCCACCAAACTGGACAATCACGCCAACAGGCTTTTCGACCGCAACGATCTCGAGGATGTCTTCCAGCGTCAGCGGCTCGAAGTACAGGCGATCGGAGGTGTCGTAGTCGGTGGACACGGTTTCCGGATTGCAGTTGACCATGATGGTCTCGAACCCGTCTTCCCGCAGCGCCAGCGCGGCATGCACACAGCAGTAGTCGAACTCGATGCCCTGGCCGATCCGGTTCGGACCACCGCCCAGCACCATGATCTTCTTGTTGTTGGTCGGCAGCGCCTCGCACTCTTCCTCGTAGGTGGAGTAGAGATATGCAGTCGATGTCGAAAACTCGGCAGCACAGGTATCCACCCGCTTGTAGACCGGGCGCACACCAACCGTGTGGCGATGCAGACGGACGGAGGTTTCGTCAGTGCCCAGCAGCTTGGCCAGACGACGGTCGGCGAAGCCCTTCTTCTTCAGCTCGCGCAACTCGGGGGCAGCGATGCCCTTAAGGGAGCGGCCGGTCAGTGACTTCTCGGTCTTGACGATATCTTCGATCTGGACCAGGAACCAGGGATCGATGCGTGTCAGCGCATGGACCTGCTCCAGCGTCATACCCTCCCGGAAAGCCTGGCCAACGTACCAAATGCGCTGGGAGCCCGGATCACCAAGCTCGCGCTCCAGGTCATCCTTGTCGGCTTCCACTTCGTCCAGACCGTAAGCACCGGTTTCCAGACCGCGCAGGGCTTTCTGGAAGGATTCCTGGAAAGTGCGGCCCATGGCCATCACTTCACCCACGGATTTCATCTGGGTCGTCAGACGATCGTTGGCCGTCGGGAATTTCTCGAAGGCAAAACGGGGAATCTTGGTGACGACGTAGTCGATCGAAGGCTCGAAGGACGCCGGTGTCGCACCACCAGTGATGTCGTTCTTCAGTTCGTCGAGGGTGAAGCCCACAGCCAGCTTGGCCGCGACCTTGGCGATCGGGAAGCCGGTGGCCTTGGAGGCCAGCGCAGACGAGCGGGATACCCGCGGGTTCATCTCGATGACGATCATGCGGCCGTCTTCGGGATTGATCGCGAACTGTACATTGGAACCACCGGTATCCACGCCAATTTCGCGGAGCACCGCGATGGAGGCATTACGCAGGATCTGGTATTCCTTGTCGGTCAGCGTCTGGGCAGGCGCAACGGTAATCGAGTCGCCGGTATGCACGCCCATCGGATCGAGGTTCTCGATGGAACAAACGATGATGCAGTTGTCCGCCGTATCGCGGACCACTTCCATCTCGTATTCCTTCCAGCCGATCAGCGACTCCTCAATCAGGAGTTCGTTGGTCGGACTGGCTTCGAGGCCACGCTTGCAGATTTCGACAAACTCTTCAGGGTTGTAGGCAATGCCACCGCCGGTACCACCGAGCGTGAAGGAAGGACGGATGATGACGGGGAAGCCGATTTCGGTCTGGACCTGATGCGCTTCGTCCAAGGTGTGCGCCACGCCGGAACGAGCAGAACCAAGACCAATCTTGGTCATCGCGTCCTTGAACTTTAGGCGGTCTTCCGCCTTGTCGATGGCCTCTTCCTTGGCACCGATCAGTTCCACGCCGTACTTGGCGAGCACGCCGTTCCTGGCGAGATCCAGCGCGCAGTTCAGTGCGGTCTGGCCACCCATGGTCGGGAGCACGGCGTCGGGACGCTCCTTTTCGATGATGCGCTCGACGACCTGCCAGGTGATCGGCTCAATGTAGGTGACGTCGGCAGTACCCGGGTCGGTCATGATGGTCGCCGGGTTGGAATTCACCAGCACGACCTTGTAGCCTTCTTCGCGCAGGGCTTTGCAGGCCTGGGCGCCGGAGTAATCGAATTCACAGGCCTGGCCGATGATGATCGGGCCAGCACCAATGATGAGAATGGTCTTTATGTCTGTACGTTTGGGCATGGTTCTTCAGAGACTGTAAGCGGATGGTCCGGAATGGGCGCACCGCAGTGCGCCCGCATGACAATCGGCCTTAGCCCCTCGCCTCCATCAGCGAAATAAATCGATCGAACAGGTAAGCCACGTCGTGCGGACCGGGGCTGGCTTCCGGGTGTCCCTGGAAGGAGAAGGCCGGCACATCGGTACGGGCCATCCCCTGCAGGCTGCCGTCGAACAGCGACACGTGGGTCACTCGAACGTTGGCGGGCAGCGTGGCGGCATCAGCGGCGAAACCATGGTTCTGGCTGGTGATGAGGACCTGACCGGAATCGAGATCCTTGACCGGATGGTTTGCACCGTGGTGACCAAACTTCATCTTCATGGTCTTGGCCCCCGAGGCCAGGGCCAGCAACTGGTGCCCCAGACAGATGCCAAAGGTCGGAATACCCTTTGCCAACACGTCACGGATAGCCGTGATGGCGTAGTCGCAGGGCTCCGGATCGCCAGGGCCATTGGACAGGAAAACACCGTCTGGATTGAGGGCCAGCACTTCGGCAGCGGAGGTCTGGGCGGGCACCACGGTCAGGCGGCAACCACGCTCGGCCAGCATGCGCAGGATGTTGCGCTTCACACCATAGTCGTAGGCCACAACGTGGAAACGGGTTTCTTCCTGGGTAACGTAACCTTCGCCGAGCTGCCACTCACCCTCAGTCCAGGAATAGGACTCGGTGGCAGAAACGACCTTGGCAAGGTCCAGACCAGCCAGACCGGAAAAACTGCGGGCCTGAGCCAGAGCGGCCTCGACGTTAAGTTCGGCTGCTGTGGCGGCAGTAACGATGCACCCGCTCTGGGCACCCTTTTCGCGAAGGATGCGGGTGAGCTTGCGGGTGTCGATGCCGGAAATGGCGACGATGTTCTCGGCCTTGAGATAGGCATCCAGCGACTGCTCACAACGCCAGTTGGAAGCAAGTAGCGGCAGATCGCGGATCACCAGGCCGGCAGCGTAAACCTTGTCCGCTTCGCAATCTTCCCGGTTGATACCGGTATTGCCGATGTGCGGATAGGTGAGCGTGACGATCTGGCGACAGTAACTCGGGTCGGTGAGGATTTCCTGATAACCGGACATGGAGGTGTTAAACACCACTTCGCCAGTCGTCGCTCCTATCGCCCCGATGCCTTTACCGTAAAACACCGTCCCGTCGGCAAGAGCAAGAATGGCGGGCGGGAAAGCTGACACGGTGAACTCCTCGAAATCTTGTGATTGGACGACAGACATGCATAGCCGGACTACACATGAAAAACGGGATCAGCCCTAGAAGGCCATCCCGCTGAGAAACTTTCTAATTATAGCCCGAGGACACGTTTGGGGCAAATCCAGATGTAGGGATACTGACAGAACGCTGACAAATCATGGCGCCCGGCGCGCCCGGCGCAAAACCCCGGCAAGGTTTCCAAGCTCGGTCAACAGCACTGGAATCTCGCGCCGCACAGCCGCAGCATCCCCGTCCTTCCCGGCGGTTTCCACCAACTGGGCTGCAGCAAGGGTGGCCGCTGCATTGAAAACCCCCGCCGACCCCTTGATGGAATGGGCCAGATTCCGGATCGTCACAAAATCATTACTCCGCTGCGCAATCTCCAGGGTTTTGCGATTGCGCTCGAGATCACTAAAGAACAAACCGATCAACTGCTGCAGCGCTGCCTCGTCGCCATCCAGCAACTCCCGCGTAGCCCCCAGATCGGCCACTGCACCATCCCCACCCAGATCGATGCACGCACCATCCTGCGCACCTTTGCCACCGTCCTGAGCGCGGGCATCTCCCATGACACGATCGATCACGCCATGCAACTCCGCGGGCTTGATCGGCTTGGCGATGTAGTCATCCATGCCCGCCATAAGGCAACGATCCCGATCTCCCTGCATCGCATGAGCCGTCATGGCCACAATGGGCGTAGGCTGCCACTGCCCGCCTGCAGCCCAGCTGCGCCGAGCCTCCCGGGCACGGATGGCCTGGGTTGCGTCAAGCCCCCCCATCACCGGCATCTGCACATCCATCAGAATGAGATCAAAACGCCCTCGGTCAAAGCAATCAAGCGCCTCCTGACCATTGGCAGCCACAGTCATCACGTGCCCTACTTTTTCGAGCATTTTGACGGCCACGGTCTGATTAACCGGGTTGTCTTCCACAAGCAGGATGTTGAGACGCCGGCTGGAGCGGGACAATGGCGGTGCGCAGGCGAAGGTCTGCTCGGCCTCGAAAGCCAGAAACTTATCCTCCTCCGCCGGACCACCCTGCAGAGTCAGCCCCAGGGCATCAACGAGGTCAGACTGAGAAAACGGCTTGATCAAACGCGCCCCAACCTTAAGACGCTCGCACTTGATCGTATCGCCCCGCTGCGTATTGGCATCCAGCATCATGATCAGCCGGTCCAGCCGCGGCCATTCCTTGATCAGCCGCTCGGCCAGGGCATAGCCGCCAGGAGCGGGCATGGCCGCATCCATCAGCACCCAGTCGAAAGGCGAATTGGCTTTTTGTGCAGCAGCCAGCATTTCCTCAACCACCACACCGCTGGGAGCCTCACGGACATCCAGACCGATTGAGCGCAACTGCAGGCTGACACATCGACGCAAGGCCGCATTGCGCCCCGCGACCAAGGCACGTCGTGCCCCGAAAGCCGGGGTGCTGACCAACTGGGACCTGCCCGTTTCGACATGGACAGTAAAATTGAAGGTACTCCCCTCCCCCGGCCTGCTTTCAAGGGTGATCGCACCGCCCATGAGTTCGACGATTCGCCGGCAAATGGCAAGACCGAGACCTGTACCACCATACTTTCGCGTAGTCGATTCATCAGCCTGAGAGAAGGCTCCGAAGACGAAGGCATGCTTGTCCTCAGGAATACCAATGCCCGAATCACGCACAGCAAACTCAAGAACCAGGTCACTTGCACTCAACCCCCGGCAGTGCACCGAAACCTCAACCTCACCCTTCTCGGTAAATTTGATCGCGTTGCCGACAAGGTTGGTGAGCACCTGGCGCAATCGGGTCGTATCTCCCACCAGCACGGGAGGCACGTCGGGACTCACGTAATAGAAGCACTCGACACCCTTCTGGTAAGCACGTAGAGCCAGCGACTTCATCGTGTCGCCAAGCAGACTTACAAGGGAAAACTCGACCTTCTCAAGACTCAGATGCCCGGCTTCGATTTTCGAGAAATCAAGCACATCATTGATGATGCGCAGCAACGAGTCAGCTGAGCTTTTTACGGTCTGCAAGTATTCACGCTGCTCCTCGTCGAGCCGGGTATCGAGCGCCAGTTCGGTCATGCCGATGATGCCATTCATCGGCGTGCGAATTTCATGGCTCATGTTGGCCAGAAAATCACTCTTGGCACGATTGGCCGCCTCGGCCTGTTCCTTGGCGTGAAGCAGTTCGAGTTCTGCGCATTTGGAATGGGTGACATCCCGATAGGTCCCGACCATGCGCGCCCAACGTCCGTCAGATCCCCGGTTCGAGGCTCGTCCCCGCACAAGAATCCAGCGCCAGCCACCGGCTTTGCTGGTAATCCGGAACTGGGTCTCGAAATAGTCCAGCTCACCACGAAGATGGGTGCCGAGCTGGTGACGCGTCAAAGCCAGGTCATCAGGATGAACCAGCGGCAACCAGGAAGAGAAATCGGACGTCCGCTCGGAGGCATCATATCCAAGCATTTGTCGCCAGTAGTCGTCCATGACGATTTCGCCATGGGCAAGATCCCAGTCCCACAGCCCGCCTTCCGTGTTTTGCATCGCCAGATCGAGGCGCTCACGCGTATCGCGGACGTTGCGCTCGGCCCTTTCGCGACCGGAGAGCAGGCCTTCAAGCAGGCCAAGGATGTCGGCCGACGAAGCACGAGAGAGATCGAACGGCACCCCCAACCGACCGTCGGCAACACTCGCAGCAAGGAATGCTCTAAGCGCCCGTCCGATTTCAGCATCGGGCGCATCAGGATCGGCATCAGAACGAATCACGTGGGCGATCAATTTGGCGACATCGAGGTAAGAAAGGCGCGCCAGACCAGCCAACACGCCTAACCGGGAACCTGAATCATAACGGCAAACGGTTCTCGATCTTGAGCGCCAAAAGACGCCCGCCTTACTTCAGACCCAGCACATCCTGCATATCGAACAGACCTGCCTTGTGAGCAGCCAGGAAGCGCGCTGCGCGCAGGCTGCCCGATGCATAAGGCATGCGACTGCCCGATTTGTGAGTGATCTCGATACGCTCGCCGATCCCGGCGAAGAGCACGGTGTGATCTCCAACAATATCCCCACCACGCACCGTAGCAAAACCGATGGTCTGCCCATCACGCTCGCCAGTCACACCCTCGCGCCCGTAGATCGCACAGGACTCCAGGTCGCGCCCCAGCGCCTCGGCCACAACTTCGCCCATGCGCAGGGCTGTACCGGAGGGAGCATCAACCTTCAGGCGATGATGAGCCTCGATGATTTCCACGTCGTAGTCTTCATTGAGAATGCGGGCAGCCACATCCAGCAACTTGAAGACGGCGTTCACACCAACCGCCATGTTCGGCGCAAACACGACCGGAATATCCCGCGCGGCAGCCGCAATCTCAGCCTTGCCTTCAGCCGAAAAACCGGTCGTTCCGATCACCATGCCACAGCCTGCAGCCCGGGCCAGCGCCAGATGCTGGAGCGTGCCTTCCGGACGGGTGAAGTCGATCAGACAATCGGCCTTCGCCAGCCCCTCAGCCACATCACTGGTAATCGTCACGCCACACGAAGAACCGACCAGATCCCCGGCATCCTTGCCGATGAAGGTACTTTCGGGACGCTCAAAAGCCGCCACCAGAACGGCGTCGTCCGCCTTGAGGGTGGCTTCGATGAGCATTCTGCCCATGCGTCCGGACGCACCGGCAATCGCGATACGAACTTGATTCATGTAATCCCCGGAATTAACGATATAAAAAGAGAAGGGGCGTATCAGACGGCCCCAGCGCCTTACTGCGGAGGCTGAACCTCACCAGGCCGGACATCACCTTCGACCCGCACAAGCTTGCCTTCCTCAAAAACCACAGCCAGACGGCGCTCCTGCAACGCACCTTTGCCCGGCTGGAAACGATAAACGTAATCCCAGCGATCACCATGAAAGACATCCGTCACCAGCGGCGTCCCAAGCACGAAACGCACTTGATCGCGACTCATGCCCGGCTTCAGCTGGGAGACCATCTCCTGGGTGATGAAATTTCCCTGCCGGACATCAATCCGGTACGGCTTCAGGAAATCACCGACTGCAGTACAGCCGGAAACCCCCGCAATCAGCAGGACGGAAAAGAGCAATTTGCGCATGGCGTTTCTGGAAGCAGGAGCAGGCATTGACTCAAAGGCCACATTCTCAAGGATGGTCGGAAACTATATCATACGGGGCTGGCCGGGCTTCCGGCCGCCTTCTCCAGTTTTTCGGGGCTCCCCATGTCTAGCAACTCCCAGAACCTCAAAAGTATCGGCCTGAAGGCAACCTTCCCAAGGCTCAAGATTCTTGACCTCTTCCAGAAGGTCGAAACCCGCCACCTGACCGCCGAGGACGTTTACCGCCTCCTTATCGCCGAAGATATGGACATCGGCCTTGCCACGGTCTATCGCGTGCTCACCCAGTTTGAGCAGGCCGGCTTGCTCGAACGCCACTACTTTGAATCAGGCAAAGCCGTCTTCGAGCTCAACGAAGGTCACCACCACGATCATCTGGTCTGTCTCCAGTGCGGCAAGGTGGAGGAGTTCTACGACCCAGCCATTGAAGAGCGGCAGAACAAAATCGCCGAAGAGCGTGGTTTTATCGTCCGCGAACACGCTCTTTACCTCTATGCCGACTGCCAGAAGACCAATTGCCCCAACCGCCCCGGCAGCAGCTCCTCCAGCGGAGAATAGCCGCCCCGGAGCGCCACGACAAACGACATCCGAGCCCTCACGGGCCCGGATCTACGTAAAGGGGCAATGCATCACTCCCCCTGTAAATCAAAGCGTACCGGCAGTCGAATGACGAACTCCTGCCCTGGCATAACGGGCACAGTCCTTACCGCGCGCTCAAGCAGAGCGAGCGCCTCACCATCCAACTCGCCGACGCCACTTGAATGCCCCAAGCGGACAAGCGGCACCCTCTGCACTGCGGTGACCTGAACCTCGACAATCACCGTCCCCTCGCGCCCGGCCTCCATGACCGCCCGGGGGTAACGCTGCATTCGCACAGCCGCAGCGGCCAGTGCCAAACGATAACGGGCAAGGGATGCCCCCTGGACAGCTTGCCCGACATTTGCAACAGGGACGTCCCCCGCCAAGGAGGTCGACACCTCTGGATCCGGGACGACGTGCTCCACGGCTTCCACGGACAGCCTGGCCACTTTTTTCTCTCTCTTGCCGGAGACCGGACTGCCGTGTCGAACTGACGCGGCAAGATCGCCGCCACCCAGCAAACGCGGCTCTCCCGAACCTCCGCAACAGTCAAGCACGGGAACATCTTCCGATGCCGGCCTCACAGGAAGGGCAGGGGCGAAACTCACAGAAAATGGCACAACCTTCACTGCCCCCAGTTTCACTTCAGGCGCAGGCCAGAAAACCAGAAGATGGAACAAGACCGAAATGCCCAGCCCCACCAAGCAGTCACGCCATTGCACACGCACCCCTCAACCCAAAACACATATTTTAGAAGTGTAATGAGCAACACTTCAGCCGCAAACCCCTGGCCGCATTTTTATAAACCCATGCGCATAACCGGCAGACAACTGAAGCGGAGTTCCGCGTTTGGCAGGAGATGAGAGCCCCCTGGGGGGAGGTGATCGTTTTGGCACCTGGGAAGAGGCGGGAGAAAGCGGGATGAGCCCAGACGCCGCGCGGGATTCGGAGGAACACAGGCAGGATTTGGATTTGCACGGAACTGCTCGGGGAGTGAGCTGTTTTGCGCATGATTTGGCACAGGACGATCAGAAACAGGTTTAGATCGTTCGCCGAGTCGTCGGCAACGTTTGAGATAACGCCGACGATGGCTGTTACACGGGACATGACATGGCCGCCCTGGTTGTCGTCATGGTCTCCGATGGTGATGTTCTTCAGGTTCTTGGCGGCAATCAGGGCGAGGGTCGCCAGCCAAAGGTAATCGTTTCGAGGCATGAGCAAATGATGCCCAACCGCCCATGAAACAAAATATGACCTGGTTCATAGGCCAGGCATAGCAGCGTGGCAGGCGTCACGCTGCCCACGTGCGATCTGTCACGACACTTCACCCAAGTCGCCCTTGCCGACGCCGTCAGGCGTGATCAGGCCTCGTTCAAGCACGTCCAGGTACATCTTCACCGCGAAATCGGCGATCGCGCCTGTGTCGGCCTTGGGGAGCGCCTTCATGGCCCCCATCAGGATGGCGGCCAGGGCATCGGCGTTGATCTTCGTCGGCTGCGGCTTGGGCTGCAGCTCCTCGAGGAGCATCGGGCCTTCGCCTGTCAGCAGCCAGTTGGTGTTGATGCCGGCACGGCAAAAAGCCTCCCATCCCTCTGTGTTTGGAGCTCGTACGTCTCGCTCGTAATTTTGGTACGTGCTTCCGGACAAGGAGAGAAAAGCTGCTGCATCAGCCTGCTTCAGCCCGACAGCTTCTCTCCATGCCTTCAAACGACTACCTATTGAGTGCACGTCTTTACCCTTCAAAGCTGTGCACAAAAGCTGTGCACACGCCACCGTGCACAGCTTTTTGTAAGGCTATGAAAGTAAATGGAAAGTACAAATCCATTCCTTTGAGCGCCAAAAATAAAGATGTGCACTGTCAAACGAGTTGACAAGGCATTCATTTGGGCGTCAAATGCCATTCATCGCGTAACCACCACAGAAAGCGATTCATGGCAAACAACGCCCCCAAAAAAGCCAGTCACGAAGACTGGCACCCGGCCGACATCAAGGCGGCCCTGGACAAGAAAGGCTGGTCCCTTCTCGCCCTGGCGAAACACCACGGCATCAAAGGTTCGTCGGCCCTTTCGCATACGTTCGAGCGCAGCTATCCGCTCAATGAGCAGCGCATTGCGGACGCCATTGGCGTGCATCCGATGAAGATCTGGCCGTCCCGTTACAACGAGGATGGAACCAAGAAACCGCGCGGCCTGCGTGGCGCCCGTTCCCTCAAGTGTACCGCTGGAAATTGCCAACGCAATGGCAATGAAGCGGCGGCGGCGTAGACACCATGCGCCGCGCTCACGACGCCCTTACGCCGGACCTGTTTGAGGTGCCGGTGGCACGCGACCCGAAGCCGGGCGCGCTGGCGGTGGGGCACCCGCTCCGCCATCTGCTTTCGGACCTGCTGAAGGCCTCGACGCTGTCGCGGTTCGACATTGCGGCACGCATGAGCGAGCTGACCGGGCAGGAAATTACCAAGCACCAACTGGATAGCTGGACGGCCGAGAGCCGGGACGGCTGGCGCTTTCCGCTGGAGTACTTGCCGGCCTTTGAGGCGGCGGTGCAGACCCACGATGTGACGGTGTGGCTCGCGGATCTGCGCGGCTGCCGGTTGCTGGTGGGCAAGGACGCCCTGGAGGCGGAGCTGGGAAAACTGGAGCGTGCCCGCGATGAGGCGGGCAAGCGGATTCGGCAACTGAAGCAGGTGATGGGAGAGATGGAATGAGCAACGAACAGAAGCCGATGCTGGACTTCAACGAGGCATTTTCAGCTTGGCAGGAAGCCCATTTGAAAAAGCTCAAGACGGGTGAAGAGGCGCTGCGCGCGGGGGATTTCGATGTCCCGATGTTGGATGTCTTGCATGAATCGACCTACGTGGCCCTGTCCGTTTGTGGCCACCTCGTTGAGCTGGGCTTGGATGGGCGTTCTCCCCAAGTATTGGAGGGGATTTTCCTCGCGATCCAGATGATGGGCGGCCCAGCTGCTGCCGCCCAAGTTGTGGGCTACTGCTCGGCCAAGGCCGCCTGAACATGCTTGAACAGGTAGTCAAACGCCGCCACTACATCGGGCTCCTTGCTGTCCTGCAAAACCCTTTGGAGGCTGATGTCGTGAATCTGTTTGCTCTCAAGCAGTGCAACGGTGAGCTGGGTGGCGAGTTTGGCGGCTTCGAGTTTGTCAGTCATGAGGGTTCTTCCGTGAAGTTGAATGGTATGCAAGTTGGTAGCCTGCGGCGCCATTCTAACGGCATGAACCCTCGCCATTTCAAGAGGGGTGGGCAATGAGTGTCATTACTCTGACCCAGATCGCCGATGCGCTGGGTGTCAGCAAGCAGGCCGTGGCACAACGTGCGAACCGCGAGGCCTGGCCTTACGAAGCCGTGGCCGTTCGCGGCGGCCAGCGCCGGCTCTATGCCCCGGATTCCCTGCCGCGTGACGTGCAGAAAGCCCTCCAGAAAACCGCCCTTGAAACGGCGGTTAACCAGGTCTCCACCGCAGCCAGCACAACTGCGGTTTTCACGCCCACCGGGGAGGCTCTCCCTCCCCTTAAACCGGCCACCCCGGTGGTGCCTTTTTGCCCGGCAGACCTGACGACTCGCCAACGCGAAAACGAGAATGCCCGCAGCACGTTGCTGGGGGAGATCAGCCGCCTGCAGGCCTCGGCACGATGCAGCCAGGAAGCGGCCATCACGGCACTGCTCACCAATGCCCGCAGCGGCCTGCTGCCGGCGCACCTGGTGGGCACCCTGCGGCTGGCACGTGACCCGCGTGGTCGTAAAACCGAGCACGACGATGGCCTGCCCAGCCCGCGCAGCCTGAAGCGCTGGCTGAGCAAGAGCGTGAAGGGCGAGAGCCTGGCGCCGGCGGTGGTGCAGGCCGACATGAGCGTGAAGCCCTGGCACGGCCTGGCCATTGCCTTGATGCAGCGGCCGCAGGGCAGCATCAAGCGCTGGGTGGTAGCGCAGATTGCCGAGCAATGGACGCCGGCAATGGGTGACACGCCGCCCAGCTACGACCAGGTGTGCCGCTTCTTTCGGGAGAAGTTCTCGAAGATCGATGTGCTGGTGGGCCGGCATACCGGCATGGATCTCAAGAACCACCGTCGTTACACGATCCGCAGCCGGGTTGGGCTGATGCCGGCGATGGAGTGCCACGCGGACGGCTGGTGCACGCACTTCACGGCGCCACACCCGGTGTCGGGCGAGTTTGTGACCTATGAGCTTTGGACGGCCATCGACTACGCCACCGGCTACCCGGCCGACCCGGCCATCGGCCTGTCGGAAAGCTACGAAGTGATCGCCAAGTGCCTGGAAAACTACATCCGCGTGTTTGGCGTGCCGCTGATCTTTCAGACCGACAGCACGGGCAGCGTGAAGAACGAGCGCTTCGAGTTCGACCCCATCAGCAGCCTGCAGGAACGCCTGGGAATCACCATCGTGCATCCGAAGATGCTCGAAGTGGGCAAAGGCAACAGCCAGGCCAACGGCCTTGCCGAAAACCTGCATGCCTTCTACGACCGGGAATCCAAAGAGCTGGGCACCTACCAGGGCAAGAGCATGGACACGCTCACCTACAAGCGGGTGCAGCGGCTGACCAAGGCAATGGTGCGGGCCGGCACGCCGGAGGCGCGTGAGAAGGCCCGGAAGGAAGCCGAGAAGGCAGGAAAAGGGCCGATATTCGACAGCCACAAACAGGCCAGCGACTGGATCAAGGGCATGGCGGAGCGCCGCCGGGACATGCCGAACCGCAACCTGCCCAAGGTTTCCGACCCGGAAACCGGCAAGCAGCGCCACATGACACCCCGTGAGGCGCTGGCCGCCCACGTGGCCGATGGCTGGGAGCCGGTGGCGCTTAGCGAGGCGGACATCATCGACGCCTTCCGGCCGCACGTTCGCAAAACGGTTACCCGCGGTGGCGTGAGCCCCTACAGCGGCCAGCGCTACCAGCACGAAGAGCTGGAGCACTGGAACGGCAAGGAAGTGATGGTGGCCATCGACATCATGGATGGCGCCAGCGTGTGGGTGAAGAGCCTGGACGGCCGCCTGATCTGCGAAGCGACGTTCGAATCGGGCAGGAAGCCCCGCCCGGACAGCCTGTACGAAACCGCCTTTGAAAAGCGCGAGCGCGCCCAGATCAAGCGCCACGAAAACCACATTGCGGCCATCGAGCGCCGCAACCCCGACCATCTTCTCGACGCCCCGGCCACGCCGGTGCTCGACATCGCCATGCAGCTGTATGGCGAGCCGGACCCGGTGCCGGCCAAGGCATCGGCCGAGCTGATCGAGCTGATACCTGGCAAGGGTGGCGCCAAGCCGGCCAAGCGCAAATACGACGACATCACCGATCTGGCGCTGTTCCTTCACGGCGACGAACTGGACGCCCAGGACGATGCCCGCCGCAGGGACGTGGAAAGCAAAAAACCGGATGGGCTGGAAGATTTTGAGGTGGCCGCCGGGTGAGTTCGCACCTCACCCGAGGCCTTTTGAAGCACAGCAATTGAGCAACCACTGCAATTCAATTTAGGAGTGTATCCCACAATGAAACGCGAGTTTGTACGTACCGAAAACGCCAAGCGCTTCCGCGCAGCCATCGCCATGCTGGAAGCCCGTGGTGCCCAGGAGGCCGGCTGGCTGCTGGTAACCGGGCGCCCTGGTGAAGGCAAGACCACCACCATCCACAACTGGGCCAGCGAAGTCGGTGCCGTGATGCTCACCGCCCAGGCCGACTGGACGGTGACCCGCATGCGGGAAGAGCTGGCAGCCAAGCTGGGCATCGAAGTCAGCCGCGGCTACCAGGCCAAGATCGGCGAGGCCATTGCCCTGGACGAAGTGCCCATCATCGTCGATGAAGCCCAGTTCGCCCTCCACGATGCGGCCGCCTGCCTCGAAGTGCTGCGGGGCATCACCGACAAGAGCAAGACGCCGCTGGTGGCCATCACCATGGAAAGCGAGGTGCCCAAGTTCAACAAGCGCACCCAGATCGGCAGCCGCTTCTTTCACCAGTGCGACTTCCGTGCGTCGAGCGAGGCCGATGTGATCGCCGCCTGCGCCCAGCTCGCCGAAGTTGAGATTGCCGATGACCTGGCCCTGCGCATCCATGCCGACACCTCGGCCCGCATGCGCCTGGTGATGAATGCGATTGCCCGGGTGGAACAGGTCGCCCGCCGCCTCGACAAGGCCCACATCAACGCCGACGACGTTAAAACCCTGCCCTTGGTGGAAGAGTTTCAACGCCTGGGTGCGCGGAAGCGGGGAGCGTGATGAGCTGGCTGATCTACAACCCCAGCCGCTCCGACCGCCTCGGCAGAATGCTGTTCTGGCGTCCGCAAGCTGCCGGCTACACCGACGACCTTGCCGCCGCGGGGCGCTTCGAGGAGAGCTACGCCAAGCACATCCAGAACATCAGCAGTGGCGATGCCAGCGCTGTCCCCCTGGTGCTCGTCGAAAAGATGAAGTCGCGCCAAGTGGTCGGGCTGGACGACGGCGAGAACCGTGCCGCGTTGGAGGCTCGTTCGTGAGCGCGTCCGTCAGCAACCCCCAACTCACCCAGCGGGTACTCGTATCAATCGGCCAAGGCTGCCGGTTTTTCGATGAAATCACCTTCAGCACTGGCCTCGACAGCAAGCAGATCAACAACGCCCTGGTCAAGCTACGCAAGCGCGGGCTTGTTGAGCGCCGCACAGCAGGTGGCCACGACATCACCGACGCTGGGCGCGCCTGGCTTGAATCTGGCCTGGTCATTACCAGCGGCCAGGGCCGAAAGAGCATCCGCAAGTCTGTTGGCTTGCGGGAGCGGGCCTGGTGGCTGATGCGGGAAGTGAAGCAATTCACCCTCGCCGACCTGCTGACTACGCTGGCCACCGGCACCGAGCGCGATGCCGAAAGCAACCTGCGCAAGTACATCAACGCGCTGGAAGCCGTGGGTGTCGTCAAGCGGCTCAAGCGCCGGGCCGGCACCCTGGCCATCTGGCGCCTGATGCGCGACCTGGGCCGGCAGTGCCCGGTTCGGCGCTACACCGGCGAGATCTACGACCCCAACAGCAGCACCGTGTTGAGCGTTGTTGAGGAGGCTGGCCATGACTGACTGGCGCGCCCTCCTCGAAAAAGCGATCGCCGACGATCTGCGTGGCATGCAGGGCGTGGCAGACCGCATCGGCTACAGCCGTACCACCGTAAGCCTTGTGCGTGCCGGCAAGTACCCGAACGCCGAGCTGGTTGGCGCCGCCGTCATCGCCACCTATGTGCTCGTCGAGTGCCCCTTTTTTAGCGGGCAGAGCATCAAGCCCACCGACTGCAAGCAATACGCAGCCCGCGACTACCGCGCCATCAATGCCGACCAGGTCGAGCACTGGCGCGCGTGCCGCAAATGCCCCAAGAACCCCATCCGCCAGGAGCCCTGACCATGTCCCTGCAATCGCACGAACTCCAAACCCGCCTCGCCACCCGGCGTGTGGAAGTCTTCAACGCCCGGTATCGCGTTGGCGACGCCGTCATGTACATCGCTGGCCCCGGCGAAGAGCCCCAGTGGGACCGCGTCTATTCGACCGCCCGGGTGCAGGCCGCCCGCAGCATCGTCTATCTGGCCAGCCGCGAGTGCCCTGTCGATACCGACAAGCTCTACAGCCTGCCCGATGCCAGCCATGTGCGCTGCCCGGAAGCCCGTCTGGGCTTGTGGCCTGTCCTGACGGGCTTCGCCGTCGGCGTCATGGCCACCATCGCCATCGCCTTGCTGGTGCCTCCGGCCAAGGCGGTGCCCCCGGAAAGCATCGTCATCGACTGCGACGAGCCGGGCGCTGAACCGGCCGAGAAAGGCGTGGTGAGTGTATGAGCCGCCCCGCTCTCGATAACGCCTGCGACGACGCCAAGGCCGGCGTGGATTGGCTCTACAAGCAAGCGGAAGACTACGAGCGTCTGTGCCCGGCCCTGCGCAAGGACATCGAGCAGTTCCGCAACCTCGCGGCCCTGCTCGACACCTACCAGGCCGGCCTGGTCCCGGTCACGCCGCATCCGATCACTCGGTCGGAGCTTGTGCAGTGGATCAGTGTTGAGGATCACCAGCCCGACGACGAGACCACCGTGCTGATCTTCAGTGCAGGCGATCCACTCGGCGAGCCTTGGCCGGGCTACCGCAACGCCGGCCAGTGGTTTGCAGCCGATGGCATGCCCTTGGGTCAGAACGTTACGCACTGGGCCGACATGCCCGTGGGGCCTGCCCAGGTGAAGACTCAATCCAGCACCGGGGAGCTCGCCGCATGAGCGCCCTCGTCGCCGTCACGATCTGCACCGCCGAACGGCAGATCCACCGTTTTTCCACGCTCGAAGCGGCCGACGAATTCCTGTCTGGTCGCCCGGTCACCCAGGCCCTGCGCACCAGTCGCAAAAAGAAGGCCCCCGAGATCCTCGTCTGCTTGTCGCAAACCGCGAGGGCGGACGCCGGCCACATCGCCGACGCCCTCGACTCATCGGTCGACTGCATCAACCCCACGCTGCGCCAGCTCGTGGCGAAGGGCCACATCGAGATCGTCGACACGAAAGCCCACGGCCGCCGCATCTACAGCATCACCGACGCCGGCCGCGCCTTCCTCTCTACCCACACCCAGGAGTAACCGCAACATGGCCACAAAGAACAAATCCAAGCGTACCGCTGTCGCGTTCCCCGTCCCCCAGTCCCGCGACGAAGCCAACACGGCCATTCGTCAGATCGGCCTCGACTCCCGCGAGCTCGCGCGCATCGAAGCCAACATGAACGACGAGATCTCGGCCGTGCGCGAGAAGTACGAAACCAACGCTACGCCCCTGCGCGATGCCATCGCCAGCCGCATCGACGGCGTGCAAGTGTGGTGCGAAGCCAACCGTGCTGCGCTCACCCGCGACGGCAAGGTCAAGAGCGCCCAGCTCCCGGCCGGTGAAGTCCAGTGGCGCACCACGCCGCCGGCGGTCACCGTGCGCGGGCTGGAAGCGGTGCTCACCCGCCTGCACACCATGGGCCTGCGCGAGTTCATCCGCGCCAAAGAGGAAGTCAACAAGGAAGCCATCCTCGAAACGCCTACCGCCCACCCGGTGCGCCAGGTGGAAGGCATCAGCATCACCCAGCGCGAAGAGTTCGCCGTGGTGCCGTTCGAGACCGAACTGGTGGAGGCCTGACATGCCCGGCCTTCATTCCCTGCGCATCCAGCTCGCTGGCGGCGGCCAGTCGGTGCTCTGCTTGACCGATGCCGACAACCACCAGGCCGTGATCAACGCCATCAAGGTGATTGCCCGCCATGCCCGCTCCCCCGTGAGCTTCCGGCTCGTCGATGTGCGCTCCGGCGCCATCGTCTCCACGGCCAAGAGGGAGAACTGATCATGTGGTTCCGCAACCTCCAGATCTACCGCCTCCCCGTCGGCTGGGCCATCACGGCCGAGCAGCTCCAGGAGAAACTCTCCGCCCACCCCTTCCAGCCCTGCGGCAGTCAGGACATGGCCAGCCGCGGCTGGGCCTCGCCGACCAGGGATGACCGCTTCGTGATGGCCGTCGGTGGCCAGTTCCTCATCGCGCTGGCCGTCGAGCAGAAGCTGCTGCCGTCGTCGGTGGTGAATGATGTAGCCGCCGACAAGGCCGAGGCCATCGAAGCACAGCAGGGCTTCAAGCCCGGCCGCAAGCAGATGAAGGAAATCAAGGAGGCGGTGCTGCAGGAGCTGCTGCCCCGCGCCTTTTCGCGCCGCCGAAAGGCTTTTACGTGGATTGATCCGGCCGGTGGCTGGCTCGTGATCGATGCCATCAGCCCGGCCCGCGCCGAGGAAATCCTGGACGCCCTGCGCGACAGCCTCGACGAGTTGCCGGTGCAGATGGTCAAGACGCGGCTGTCGCCGGTGTCGGTGATGACCGACTGGCTGGCAGCCAACGAGGCCGCCGATAAATTCACTATCGACCAGGACTGCGAACTGCGCGCCGTCACCGACGAGCACGCCGCCGTGCGCTACGTGCGCCACGCCCTCGACGGCAAGGACGTGAAGGACCACTTGGCCGCCGGCAAACTGCCCACCCGCATCGCCCTGACTTTTGACGACCGCGTGTCCTTCATCCTCACCGAGAAGATGGAGATCAAGCGCCTGGCCTTCCTCGACATCGTCAAGGAAGAGGCCGAGCGCCAGGCCGACGCTGCCGACATGCAGATGGAGGCGGACTTCGCGCTGATGAGTGGCGAGCTGTCGAAGCTGATCCCGGCGCTGGTCGATGTGCTGGGTGGCGAGCAGAAAGACGAGGTAGCGTGATGGCCCGCACCAGCACGATCAACATCCGGCGCACCAGCCGCGGCACGACCATACGGGCAACCGGTGGTGCAGCCCAGGCCCTGTTCGACGCGATCACCGGTGCCGCGGCGGTGGTGAAGGCGGCCGTTGATATGCCTGCCGCCCCGGCGCCGGCTCGGAAGTACCTGCTCTGCGTCCGCGTCGAACACGACGCCCTCGGCCTCACCGCCCGCGCCCTGGTGGGCGATGACACCGACGAAGGCGCAGTAGGTCTGGAGCGGAAAAGCGTCTCCAAGGCCAACTCAGAGCGCGATGCCGTGGAGTACTTGCTCACCCTGGCTACGCCCCGACTGCGAGTCGTGCGCTGGAAGTCGTGCGAGTACTCCAACCAGGGCCGGACGCTCGACTTCACCGTGATCGCGGGCGCTCTGATGGCCACACCGAAACAGCAGCCCATGTGCGCCGTGACGATCGGCTTCGAGACCTACGTGCTGCCCTCACCCGCCGGCATGAAGTTGGTCGAGCTGATGCAACAGGCCCTTTCCTGCGAATCCGATTACGGCTTCGGCGACGCGGTCACCGCGACCGGCCCAGTCCGCGTCACCTACAGATCGATGCGCCCCGACCAGATCACGATGCCGCCCGGCGCCGAGATCGAGCCAGCCCGCCGCCCAGCCCGGCCGAAGGCCATCACCCAGCAATCCCTCCGCCTGACCCGAAAAGCTTAACCGCCTTGCCCGATGGCCTCGTTACACCGGGGCCATCCAACAAGCCGATTAACGCCGAAAGGAGCAACGCCATGGCCGCCATCCCCGCCTGGAACCCCGACGCCCGCAAGGCGCGCATCAAGATCATCAAGACCCTCGTCGGCCCCAAGGGACTGGCGCTGGACGATGGCACCTACCGCACCATGCTCGCCAACCTTGTAGGCAAAAGCAGCCTCACCGACTGCAGCGTCGTGCAACTCGACAAGGTGCTCGCCCACGTCAAGCGCCAGGCTGGCCAGCCGGTGGCGGTACCGAAGAAGGGCGATGCCGACGAGTGGCGCTTTGTCTTCGGCCTGGTGCCCGACCGCCAGCCCCACGCCCGCAAGATCTACCGGCTGGCCGAGCGCTGCGGCCCCTTGATGAAGCCACCGCGTCCCGTGGCGACAAAGGCGTACATGGAGGGCATCGCCAAGCAGATGCTCCAGTGTGAAACCGCCTTGGAATTCTGCGACCCGGACCTGCTGCACAAGATCGTCCAGGCGCTGGAAATCCACTGCAAGCGAAACGGGGTGTAACGTGGCCCGGCACCCCATCGGCCCCGCCGACGAAGCCGTGCTTGCGCTCATGCCGCCGAGCCTGGCCGAGCTGGCACGGGTGTCATCGGTGGCCGCGGCCCTTGCCCTGGCGCGGGAGTATGGCGGCCGGCGGATCTACATTCCGGAAGTGATGACCGAAGACCACCCCCTCGCCGTACTGATCGGCTTCGACGCCGCCATGGCCCTCTCGCACCACTACCCGGGCGACCGGCCGGAGATCCCGATGTTGCGTGACTGGCGGGCCAAGGTGAAAGCCAACGCCATCGCCAGCGCCAGGCGGGCTGGGCGGACGCAGGCGGATCTGGCGAGGGAGTATGGGATGACGGAGCGGGGGATTCGGCTGGCGGAGAGGCGGGCCGAAGTGGTGGCGGATGTGGATCAGCTGGATCTGTTTTGAAGCACTGGCCCGGGGGAGGATTGACCCCGGTGCCAAATCGGGCGCAGAATCCGCAGCGGTGCTGAACACACCATCCTGAAGCGGTAGCCGCGCCCGACAGCAATGCGGTTTTTTTACGTCCATAGCTTCTATGGCCGGGTAGCGCGTCTGCCGAACAACAGCCCTCGGGCTAAGGCAGCGGGCCGTCTTCAGGCGGTGTTCAAGTACCTGGCCGCCCTCTGAACAGGGGCGGGATTACAAATCCTGAAGGAGTAATTCCATGGACCTCGTCCGCCTCTCCGGCGATCGCCTGATCGTCTCGTCTCTCGACATCTCCAACCACTTCGGCAAGCAGCATAAGAACGTCCTCCGCGACATCGAGGCGCTCGAATGCTCGCCAGAATTCCGTCGGCTCAATTTTGAGCCGACGGTCTACCACCGCCCGAACCCCAGCGGCGGCAAGGGCATCGAAGCCCGTATGTTCAACATCACCCGCGACGGCTTCGTCTTCCTGTGCATGGGCTTCACCGGCCAGCAGGCCGCGGTGTGGAAAGAGCGCTACATCGAGGCCTTCAATCAGATGGAAGCCGCCCTGCGCGGCCGCAGCATGCCGGCCAAGGCCGAGCCCGCCGCCCTCCAGCTCGCCCAGGAGGTTGGCAAGCTGCGCGATACCGTGGCCATGCAGTCCGAGGCCATCCTCGGCCTGTATGCCCGTCTCGACAACGCCCGCCGTGGCCACATCCAGGCCCTTACCCGCCTCACCAACGAGCGCCAGCGCCAGGCCGCCGCCGACGCCAAAGCCACCGTGATCCGCATGCTGGCCGAAGGTTACAGCCACGCCGACATCGCTGCCGCCACCGGCAAGACCCGCAACCACATCCGCCAGATCGCCTTCAAGGCCCGCGCCGCGGGTGATCTGCCCCCGGCCGCGCCGCACCCCGCCGACACCACGGGCGACCTGTTTGCCCAAGGGGGTGCCGCATGAGCACGCCCACCCCCGCCGCATGGTATGAACTCAGTGCCGCCCTATCGGCCGCGCGGGCCGTGTCGGCCTGCGCCTTGGATTGCCTGCCGCCCAGCCACATCGAAAACCAGGAGGTGATGCAGCGGCGCATCGACCACCTGGGCAACCTGATCGGCGGCATTCAGATACTCCTCGAACGCAGCACCGTCTACCTCGACGAGCTGGATAAAAGCTAAGCCCCCCCACCCCGACCCACCCCGCCCCCAGCGGGGTTTTTTTCGC
>ERZ724523.121-NODE-121-length-45828-cov-13.439298_pt1 | contig 45828 bp, 30 predicted proteins | sample MGYA00376056_ERZ724523 | MGnify/ENA primary metagenome ERZ724523 (study PRJEB28724, sample SAMN07190888) | wastewater metagenome | isolation source: influent of sewage treatment plant in Hong Hong | place: USA: Christiansburg, Virginia | collected 2016-03-01 ... | reverse complement strand
AACCGCTGAAATTACATAGAAAACTTTTTGCAAAAAATCGCAAAAAAGTTTCACACACGCTTCACTTCTGCGTCACACCCCCTCCATCTTCCCGATTTCCCCTGTTGATTTGTTGCTTCCATACCGCGTTTTGCCCTGAATGGATCACTGAGCACCATGTTTTTTGCCCAAACCAGCGACTTTGCTACAGACACCGGGCACAGCCGGGCTATTTTTGTTACCCTTTGCCTGTTTGAGCGGTATTTCACGCATCTGAAACACTCACTCTATAGAGGGATGAACATTCCATGCTGCACTTTGATGTGTTGATTGTGGGAAGTGGCCTGGCCGGGATGACCTTGGCGCTGCACCTGGCCGAAACGCGCAAGGTTGGGCTGATTACCAAGAAAAACCTGCTGGAAGCCAGTTCCAGCTATGCCCAGGGCGGGATTGCCGCCGTGCTGGATGACGCCGATTCGGTAGAAGCCCATATAGAAGACACGCTGGTGGCCGGTGCTGGCCTGTGCAATGCCGAGACCACGCGCTTTATTGTGGAGAACTCACGGACAGCGATTGACTGGCTGATTGAGCTAGGCGTGCCGTTTACCCGTGAAACCGACGACGAGAACGTCAGCTATCAGGGTTTTCACCTGACCCGTGAAGGCGGACACAGCCATCGCCGCATCATCCATGCGGCTGACGCCACCGGCGAAGCCGTGACCACCACACTGGGCCGCAAGATTTGCGCGCACCCGAATATCACCGTGCTGGAAGACCATATCGGTGTGGACCTGATTACCTCGACCAAGCTGGGCGAGCCGGGCAAACGCTGTTACGGCATTTATGCGCTGGACAAGCTGCTGGACGAAGTGGTGACGATTACCGCCCACCACACCATTCTGGCCAGTGGTGGCGCGGGTAAGGTATACCTTTATACCACTAACCCGGATACCGCCACCGGCGACGGCATTGCCATGGGCTGGCGGGCCGGCTGCCGAGTGGCCAATATGGAGTTTATCCAGTTTCACCCGACCTGCCTGTATCACCCGCACGCCAAGTCTTTTCTGATTTCTGAAGCGGTGCGCGGCGAAGGCGGCATTCTGCGTCTGCCCGACGGCACCCGCTTCATGCCCCACCACGACCCGCGCGCCGAACTGGCTCCGCGTGATGTGGTGGCACGAGCCATCGACTTTGAAATGAAGCGCCACGGGCTGGACTGCGTCTACCTGGATATTTCCTACAAGTCCGAGTGCTTTATCCGCGAACACTTCCCGAACATCTACTCCACCTGCCTGGAACTGGGCATCGACATCAGCAAGGAACCGATTCCGGTGGTGCCAGCGGCACACTATACCTGCGGCGGGATTGTCACCGACCTCAGCGGGCACACCGACGTGGACCAACTGTATGCGGTGGGCGAAGTGTCGTGCACCGGCCTGCACGGTGCCAACCGGCTGGCCAGCAACTCGCTGCTGGAATGCATGGTGATTGGCCGCGCGGCCGCTGAAGACATTCTGGCCGCGCCGCTGCAGCCGATTCCGCCGATTCCGGCCTGGGATGACAGCCAGGTGACCGACCCGGATGAAGAAGTGGTGCTGTCGCACAACTGGGACGAACTGCGGCGGGCAATGTGGGACTATGTCGGGATTGTGCGCACCAACAAGCGGCTGGAACGGGCGCTGCACCGGATTGACTTGCTGCAGGATGAAATTACCGAGTATTACCGGCACTTTCATATCAGCAATGACCTGATCGAACTGCGCAACCTGGTGGCGACCGCCGAACTGATTGTGCGCTCGGCCATGGCCCGCCACGAAAGCCGTGGCCTGCATTACAGCAGTGACTATCCGGACACCCTGGCCAGCGCACAGGATACTGTGCTGACGCCGAAAAAATAACGGCGAGACCATACCGCACAAACCCGGCGCGCCGCGCGGATTGCTGAAACACCATCCCCGCAATCCGCGTGGCGCTTGGCCAGCGCCATGGATAGCGCCTGGTTTTCCCCTGGCAGGCTATTCTGCTTCAGGCTCGGGCTGCACCTGCAGATGAAACTGCTCATGCAGGGTAGCCAGTGTGGCCAATTGCACGGGCAAATGCGGTTGCGGTGGACGATAGGTCATGAACAGCGTGCTTGTGCCGTCCAGCCAGCGCACCCAGTTGTCGTCATCCAGCGGTCGGCGCTCCTGATCGTGCAGCAAGGCCAGCACCGCCGTCAGATCACGGTCATCCACCACGGCCAGCTTGCCACGATTCACATCCAGCAGCAGCATGCCCTCGGCAGTCAGAAACACCCCGCCAATCCAGAACACCGCTTCGCCATCGTGCAAGCGCCAGTCGCCGTGCTGGTAGCGCACCACATACGGGCTGACATCGCACTGCACAAACACCCGCTGCGGGCCGTTCTGAAAAAAAGCCCGGCCCTGGCGGTCTTGCGCATAGTTGCGCTGGATAAATTCGATCATTGCCGGGTGGCTCAGCCGTTCATCCTGTATCCACCACTGGCCACGGCCATCCAGGCGCAGCCAGCCAAACACATCGGGGACATTTGGCCATTTGGCCATGGCCGCTCTTACGCTGTCGTCCATTACACCCTTTCGCGTCATCCGGCCCGCCGGACCGGGCAAGCCACGCGCCCCTGCACACAGGGCACGACGGCTTCCCGATGGTGTTACGCCTTACGCCAGCTTGACCATTTCCAGCTGGCGGATCGAGCGGCCCAGAAAGCGCTCGCCAATGGTTTGAAAGCGTAGCGGGATATCGGTGACAAAATACTGGTAATTGGGCATGCCGCGTTGCGGATTCAGCAGCCCCAGCTCGGCCAGCCGGGTAGCGGTGGCCTCAGCCGTGGTCACTGCCGAATCAACAATGGCCAGCCGGTGGCCGGTGACATCTTGCAGCAGGGGCTTGATCAGCGGGTAATGGGTACACCCCAGCACCAGGGTGTCCACATCCTCGACCAGCACCGACTTCAGGTATTCCTCGGCGGTCAGCCGGGTAACCGGGTGATCCAGCCAGCCTTCTTCCACCAATGGCACAAACAGCGGGCAGGCCTGCGAATACACGCGGGCATCCGGGCTGAGATGATGAATGGCGCGGGCGTAGGCATTGCTATTGACCGTAGTGGGCGTGGCAATCACCGCAATACTGGCGCGCTGGCTCACCTGCACCGCACTGCGTGCGCCGGCGTCGATCACATCCAGCACCGGCACGTCGCCGGCCACCTGGCGCACCACCTCGGCGGCCACGGCAGCCATGGTGTTGCAGGCAATAATCAGCGCCTTGACCTGGCGCTTGAGCAGAAACTCGGCAATTTGCCGGGTGAAATCTTCGATGGTGGCCACCGACTTTACCCCATAGGGCACGCGGGCGCTGTCTCCGAAGTAGATCAGGTCTTCAAACGGCAGGCGGTCCATCAGCGCACGCACGACGGTCAGGCCACCGATCCCCGAGTCAAACACCCCAATGGGGCGACGGTCCAAGGCGGTCATTACTCTCACTTGATTTCAGCCAACGCCGGCCACGCAGACGGCAGGCCGGCAAAGGAAGGCATCATATCACGCCCTGTCGGGCCAATGCCCAGCCGACATGCTCGCGCACCAGCGCCGACGGATGGTCGCGCCGCGCCAGCAGCGCCGCCAGCACCGCCGGAGTAGCCGGGGCATTGCCCAGGCCCACCGCCAGATTGCGCAGCCAGCGTTCATGGCCAATCCGGTAAATCGGGCTGCCAGCCATGCGCTGGGCAAAATCACTGGCCTCCCAGGCAAACAGGCTGGCCAGGCTGGCATGGTCCAGGCCGTGACGCACGGCAAAATCGGCCTCGCTCGTCGGCACGGCAAACCGGTTCCACGGACACACCAGCTGGCAGTCATCACAGCCGTACACCCGATTCCCAATCAACGCACGCAAGGGCTCGGGAATGCTGCCGGCCAGCTCGATGGTCAGATAAGAAATACAGCGACGGGCGTCCAGCTGATACGGTGCCACAATCGCCTGAGTAGGGCAGGCGTCCAGGCAGCGGGTGCAGCGCCCACAGTGGGCGTCGGTGGGCGCATCCAGCGGCAGCGGCAGATCGGTGAGCAATTCACCCAAAAAGAAAAACGACCCTTCGTCACGCTGAATCAGCAAGGTGTGCTTGCCGCGCCAGCCCAGCCCGGACTGGCTGGCCAGCGCCACCTCCATCAGCGGTGCGCTGTCGGTAAACACCCGGTAGCCCACCGGCCCCACGGCGGCCACCAGCCGGTCGGCCAGTTTTTGCAGGCGATTGCGCAGGGTTTTATGGTAGTCGCGGCCCAGCGCATAGCGGGCAATGGCGGCTTTTTCACCGTCTGCCAGCACCGCGTGCATGTCTGCGGCAGCTGGATCGCGGTAAGGCAGGCGCACGGAAATCACCGTCAAGGCACCAGGCACCAGTTCAGCCGGACGGGCGCGCAGTAAACCATGGCGGGCCATATAATCCATCTCGCCATGAAACCCCGCCGCCAGCCAGTCCAGCAGCGACTGTTCCACGCTTTCCGGCAAGGCGGCGCGGCCAATACTGACCCCGGAAAAGCCAAGTTCATACGCCCAGGCTTTGATTTGTTGGGCTAATTCGGGATAATCCCGGTTTTGAGCAGGTTCAGGACACATCCGATGGATGATAGCAGCGTTTGGCAAATTGCCCTGGCCGATGAAGCCGCCACCCTGGCCGCCGGTCGGCAACTGGCCAGCGGACTGGGCGGCGGCATGGTGATCACCCTGTACGGCGACCTTGGTGCCGGCAAGACCACGCTCACCCGTGGCGTACTGGCCGGACTGGGCCATGTGGGCCGGGTGCGCAGCCCCACCTACACCCTGGTGGAGCCCTATCACCTGGCCAATCTGGACGTGTTCCATTTTGATTTGTACCGCTTTGCCGACCCGGCAGAATGGCGCGACGCCGGCTTTAGCGAATACTTTGGCCCACACAGCCTGTGCCTGCTGGAATGGCCGGACAAGGCCGAAGGCTGGCTGCCCGCCGCCGATCTGGCCGTGAACCTGGCACTGGACGGCGCAGGCCGTTTGCTGACCGTGACCGCACTGACCCCGCGAGGAACTGCATGTCTGTCGATTTTGACGCCACCCGCCGCCGCCTGATTGGCGCCGCCACCCTGACCGCCCTGCTCTCCGTCACCCGTCTGGGGCATGCCGCAGGGGTCCGGCAGATTATTGCCGTGCGGGTATGGCCGTCCAGCACCTACACCCGCATCACCCTGGAATCGCCGGAACCCCTGCACTTCAAACAGTTCACCATGAAAAACCCGGAGCGGCTGGTGGTGGACATCGAAGGGGTGCAGCTGAATACCGTACTGAAGTCGCTGGACAGCAAAGTGGGCGGCGAAGACCCGTATATCAAAACCGCCCGCGCCGGCCAGTTCAACCCAACCACGGTGCGGGTGGTGCTCGACCTGAAAACCCAGGTGGAGCCCCAGGTATTCATGCTGCCGCCAGTCGCCGAATACAAACACCGGCTGGTAATGGACATTTATCCCTCTGCCAGCAATGACCCCTTGCTGGCGCTGCTGAACGACTACAACCAGGGCAAGCTAGACAAGGACATGCAGCCGCCCAAGAACGACAAGGCGGATAAGGCCGACAAGGCGGAGAAACCGGAAAAAACCGACAAGACAGACAAGACAGACAAGGCCGAGAAAACCGACAAGCATCACGGCAAGGACAACAAAGACAACAAAGACAGCAAGGACAGCCACGCCGACAGCGATGAGCCGCCCAGCAAACCCGGCAAAAAACCCTCGCGCAGCAACCGCCCGATTGTGGTGGTGCTCGACCCCGGCCATGGCGGCGAAGACCCCGGAGCCGTGGGTCCGTCTGGTGCCAAGGAAAAAGTGGTGGTGCTGCAAATCGCCAAGCGGCTCAAGCGCAAGCTGGAGGCCCACCCGAATATGCGCGTGTTCCTGACCCGCGACGAAGATGTATTCATCCCGCTCGGGGTGCGCGTGGCCAAGGCGCGCAAGCTCAATGCGGATCTGTTTGTCTCGATTCACGCCGATGCCTTTATCAATAGCTCGGCACGCGGTTCGTCGGTGTTTGCCCTGTCGGAAAAAGGGGCCACCAGCACCGCCGCCCGCTATCTGGCCAAAACCCAGAACGAGGCCGACCTGATTGGCGGGGTGAAATTCAACGTCAAGGACAAATACCTGGCGCACACCCTGTTTGACCTGACCCAGACCGCCACGATTGCCGACAGCCTGAAACTGGGCAAATACATGCTGGGCCAGTTAGGCGAAATCAACCGCCTGCACCGCAACGAAGTGGAACAAGCCGGCTTTGCCGTGCTGAAAGCGCCGGACATTCCATCGGTGCTGGTGGAAACCGCCTTTATCAGCAACCCGGCAGAAGAAGCCAAGCTGACCAATAGCAACCATCAGGACAAGATTGCCGATGCAATGATGGATGGCATCCGGCAGTACTTTGCCAAAAACCCGGCGCTGGCGCGGGTTTGAAGCCAGAGAGTCCAACCCCGGCACCCATCAAAAAACCGGCCCTGAAACAGGGCCGGTTTTTTTAACACCAGACAGAAACGGCATCCGCTCAGAACAACTGCTCCTTCACCCGTTCAACCGCATCGCGGGCAGCGTTGCTGCGCGGCGGCGTGCCGGGTGCAGCCGGTTTATCCACCGGCTTGCCATCCGGCGCTGGCGCTGCCTCATCACCTGCTTGCGGATCGCTGCTGCGGTTGTTCAGGCCCAGCTCCGGATTGGTGTTCTGGAACTCCTCGTAGAAATACTCCGGTCCCCCCCTGGCCCCGGCACCGGCACGTTCCACCACCCCGGCAGGCACTGGCGCGTCCACCTCTGGCACGCCCTTGAGCGCCTGGGTCATATAGTGAATCCAGATCGGCAAGGCCGCGCCGCCGCCGGTTTCGCCGCCGCCCAGGCTACGGTTATTGTCAAAGCCCACCCAGGCAATGCCCACCAGATGGGCATTGAACCCGGAAAACCAGGCATCGCGGGAATCATTGGTGGTACCGGTTTTGCCGGCCAGATCCATGCGCCCCAGCGTCATCGCCCGGGTGGCGGTGCCGTAGCGCACCACGTCCTTCATCATGCTGGTCATGATGAAAGCGTTGCGCGGGTCGATGGTTTGTTCGGCATTTTTGCCCACTTCCGATGGCGTGGTTCGCGCCAGCACCCGGCCCTGGTTGTCTTCAATCCGGTCGATGATGTAGGAGCGCACCCGGTAGCCGCCATTGGCAAATACCGCGTAGCCTTCCGCCATTTGCAGCGGCGTCACCACCCCGGCACCCAGCGCCATGGTCAGGTAGGCCGGATGCTGCTTGGCACCAAAGCCAAAGCGGCCAATATATTCCTGGGCGTAATCGGTGCCGATGGCCATCAGGATACGGATGGACACCAGGTTTTTCGACCGGGTCAGCGCCTGGCGCATGGTCATCATCCCGCCAAACTTGCCATCGTAGTTTTTCGGCTCCCAGCGCTGGCCGCCAATCGACTGCGGGTCGATCACCAGCGGCGCATCATTGATCATCGACGATGGGGTAAAGCCACGCTCCAGGCCCGCCGAATAGATAAACGGCTTGAAGCTGGAACCCGGCTGACGCCAGGCCATGGTCACCCGGTTAAAGTGGTTGCGGTTGAAATCAAAGCCGCCCACCAGCGATTTGATCGCGCCATTGTGTGGATCGACCGACACAAACGCGCCTTCCACCTGCGGCATCTGGCTGATTTCCCACTCGTCCTTGTCGTTGCGCTGCACCCGCACCACGGCACCAGGGCGAATCTGCTGCGCCGGGGTCAGCTTGGCCGACAAGGCGCGTCGGGCAAAATTCAGCCCGCTGCCCTTGATGACAACCTGCTGGCCACCGCGCAGATACACCACCACCTGGCTGGGCCCGGCTTCCAGCACCACGCCGGGCTGCAGCTTGCCGCTGTCGCGAATGGCCGCCAGCGCTTCATCCAGCGCTTCATCCCGTTCGCCGCTGGGCAGGGTTTTCAGGTCGATATACGACTCGGGTGCCCGATAGCCATGGCGGGCGTCGTATTCGCTCAGGCCAACGCGCAGGGCGTCAAATGCCCATTTCTGATGCTGGCTGTCCAGCGTGGTGACCACACGAAAACCGTCGGTGTACGCCGCTTCCTTGTAACGCTCGAACATGGTCTGGCGCACCATTTCCGCCACATACTGCGCTGGCACGCTGAAATCCTCAGCCTGGCGCGACACGCTGGCGGGCTCGTTCTTGGCGGCTTCGTATTGTTCGGCGCTGATGAAGTTCAGCTCGCGCATCCGGCGCAACACATACAGCTGGCGCAGACGGGCGCGCTCGGGATTGACCACCGGGTTATACGAAGACGGTGCCTTGGGCAGCCCGGCCAGCATGGCCATCTGCGCAATGCTGAGCGCCTTAAGTGGCTTGCCGTAGTAAATCTGCCCGGCAGCGGCAAAACCATAGGCGCGCTGGCCCAGATAGATCTGGTTGAAATACAGCTCGAGAATCTGGTCCTTGCTCAGATTGTGCTCAATCTTGAACGACAGCAGCGCCTCGTTGAATTTGCGCGTCAGCGTGCGTTCCGACGACAGGAAGAAGTTCTTGGCCACCTGCATGGTGATGGTTGAGGCACCGGATTTGGTTTGTCCGGAAATCAGGTTGCCAGTGGCGGCGCGCAGCACGCCCATATAGTCGATGCCGCCATGCTGGTAAAAGCGCTCGTCTTCGGCAGCCATGATCGCCTGCTTCATCAGCTGTGGCACCTCCTGGATTTTGGTGAACGAGCGACGCTCTTCGCCAAACTCGCCAATCTGCACGCCATCGGCGGTGTAGATGCGCAGGGGGATTTTGGGACGGTAATCGGTTAGCACGGCCAGGTCAGGCAGTTTCGGGTAGGTCACAGCCACCGCAAAGCCCAGCAAACCGACGGCAACCACCGCCAGAGCCAGACACAGGGCAACCACGCCAAGCAGGACGCGAGTCAGCATGGGCAGGAAAAACACAGGAATAAGGAACGCCGATTATAGACCCGCCCATTCACGACTGTCTGCGCAGGACAAATTTTTGTATGGCGGGGGTGTCGCGCGGGCGGGAGGTCTTTGGGTACAATATCGGGCATGATACATGTTGCTGGCAATATTTTTCTGGTCGGGCTGATGGGGGCGGGTAAAACCACCGTCGGGCGCACACTGGCGCGCGAAACCGGCAAAACCTTCTACGACTCCGACCACGAAATCGAAGCGCGCGCGGGCGTGCGCGTGGCGACGATTTTTGAAATCGAAGGCGAACCGGCATTTCGCGAACGCGAGCGCAAGACCATCGCCGAGCTGGCGCTGCGCCAGAATATCGTGCTGGCCACCGGCGGCGGTGCCGTCACCCACCCGGATACCCGTCAGGTGCTGGCGGCCCACGGCACGGTGATTTATCTGCGCGCCTCGATCGACGACCTGCTGCTGCGCACGCAAAACGACAAAAGCCGACCGTTGCTGCAAACCGCCAACCCGCGCGCCAAGCTGGAAAGCCTGTTTGCCCAGCGCGACCCGCTCTACCGCGAAGTGGCCGACATCATCATCGACACCTCGCGCCAGAATGTCCACCTGCTGGTCAGCCGCCTGCTGAGCAAGCTGGCCAGCCCGGCGGGTGGTTCCTCCCCTCCCTGCCCGGCGCTTCCGCATGATAACGCTTGACCTTGTTCTGCCCGACACCCGCTACCCGATCTACATTGGCGAAGCCCTGTTTGCCAATCCGGCGCTGATTTTGCCGCACCTGCCGCAGAAAAAAGCCGCGATCATCACCAACACCACGATTGCCCCGCTGTACCTGGCCCCGCTGCAACAGGCACTGGAAGCCGCCGGGGTCAGCGTCACCCCGGTAATTCTGCCTGACGGCGAAGCCTACAAAACCTGGGAAACCCTGAACCTGATCTTTGACGCCCTGCTGGGCGGGCGCGCCGAACGCAAGACCACGCTGATTGCGCTGGGCGGCGGGGTGATTGGCGACATGACCGGCTTTGCCGCGGCCTGCTACCAGCGCGGCGCGCCGTTCATCCAGATTCCCACCACCCTGCTGGCGCAGGTGGATTCCTCGGTGGGCGGCAAAACCGCCATCAACCACCCGCTGGGCAAAAATATGATCGGCGCGTTTTACCAGCCGCGCGCAGTGCTGGCCGACATGGCCGTGCTGGACACCCTGCCCGCGCGCGAGCTGTCCGCCGGCCTGGCCGAAGTGATCAAATACGCGCTGCTGGGCGATGTGCAGTTTCTGGCCTGGCTGGAGCAACACATCGACGCACTGCGTGCCCGCGACCGTGCCACCCTGGCCGAGGCGGTGCGCCACTGCTGCCAGATGAAGGCGGATATTGTTGGTGAGGACGAAAAAGAAACCGGCGTGCGCGCCCTGCTTAACCTGGGCCACACCTTTGGCCACGCCATCGAGGCCGGCATGGGCTACGGTGCCTGGCTGCACGGTGAAGCAGTGGCGGCGGGCATGGTACTGGCAGCGGAAACCTCACGCCTGCTGGGCTGGATCAGCGAAGCCGACGTGGCCCGCACTGTGGCCTTGATCGAACGCGCCGGCCTGCCCACGATCTCGCCCAACTTGGGTGTGGACACCTGGCTGGACTACATGGGCCACGACAAGAAAGTGGAAGAAGGCCAGCTGCGCTTTGTGCTGCTGCGCCAGCTGGGCCAGGCAGTAATCGAAAAAGGCGTGCCGCTGTCGGTGCTGCAGCAGGTGCTGCAAGGCCGGTTTGTGGCCGCAACGGCGTAATCCGCCCCCTTCCCGGCGGCCATCGCCCCGCGCCCATACGGGCTGGGGCGATATAGTTTGCACCAGGTGCGCTCAGTCAGCCTGGCTCAGGCCGGCTCGCCGGCACTGCATCGGCACATAGCGAATGCCATGCAACGCCTGCTCCGGCCCGGTGGCGACAAAACCCAGACGCTGATACGCCGCCACGGCACCGGGTGCGGCATTCACGCGCCAGAGCAGCGCATCCAGCGCGCTGGCCTGCAGACGCTGCCAGAGCTGGCGGGCCACCCCCTGACGCTGAAACGGATCATCAACAAACAGATAATACACATGCGCAGGCCAGCGCACCGCCGCCAGCCCGGCCAGTTGCCCGGCACACCAGGCCAGCTCAAAACCAAAGTGTTGCCGATCAGCCAGTTTGTCCGCCAGCACGGGCCGGTCAAGCTGGGCCAGATAATACGCCTGCCCCTGCGGACTCAACCCTGGCAACACATGACGCTGCGCGCTGCGGTGCAGCAGCGCCAGCATGGCGTCCAGATCATCGGCAGCCGCCGGGCGATAAACCAGCATGGAGAGAACGCTCCAGGGAAAGTGGCCAACACAGAAACAAGCCAGCTATGATGCACAACACCATGGGCAGCCGGCAAGCGCGACCGCCCTGTCGCTACCTTGCCGGAGTTCCCATGTCCCCCACGCTATTCGACACCCACTGCCATCTTGATGCCGCTGAATTTGCCGATTGCCGCGATTCGGTGGTCAATGCCGCGCTGGCGGTCGGGGTAGGTGACATGCTGGTCCCTGCCGTCAGTGCCGCCAGCTGGCCGGCCACCCTGGCCATGCGCAGCCGCTATGGCTGCCGGGTGGCGCTGGGCCTGCATCCGGTGTATCTGGCCCAGCACCGGCCCGAGCATCTGGAACAGCTGGCCGACGCGCTCGACCGTGAGCGGCCCGACGCGGTAGGTGAAATCGGCCTGGATTTTTATCTGCCAGAACTCGACCCCGCCGCGCAGGAAGCGCTGCTGCTGGCCCAGCTCAAGCTGGCGCGCGCGCGCCAGCTGCCGGTGGTGCTGCATCTGCGTCGAGCGCAGGATCGGGTGCTGAAGTATCTGCGCCAGGTGCCACCGCCCGGTGGCATTGCCCATGCGTTCAATGGCAGCCGCCAGCAGGCCGATGCCTTGATTGCGCTGGGGTTCAAGCTGGGCTTTGGCGGGGCAATGAGCTATAGCGGTTCGCAACGCATTCGCCAGCTGGCGGCCACGCTGCCGCTGTCGGCGTTGGTGCTGGAAACCGATGCGCCGGACATCCGCCCGGCCTGGTGCCCGCCCGAACAGCCCAACCAGCCAGACAACCTACCGCGCTTTGCCCAGATTCTGGCCGAACTGCGTGGTGAACGCGTGGAAGATATTCTCACCGCCACCACCGCCAACGCCCGTCAGGCGCTGGGGCTGGACGGGCACGCGCCTAGGCTTCGCGCCGCTTGAAATCGGCCAGCCGGAAACCCTGCGCGTACAAACAGGCAAAGTACACCAGCACCCCGATCAGCACCAGCACGGTCAGCCAGACCGCCCGCTGCCAGGCAGCGCTGTGCAGCCAGTCCAGCGGCAGGCTCCAGTACAGCACCAGCAGCACTTCCGCCATCACCGCCAGCGCCAGTACTACCCGCCGGGCAAAGCGCCCCCAGCCCGGTTGTGGCTGGTAAATGCCATGCCGGCGCAGCTGATACAGCAGCAGACCCGCATTCAGGCACGCCCCCAGCCCGATGGCCAGCGACAGGCCGGCGTGCTTGAGCGGAATAATGAACACCAGATTCATCAACTGAGTACAGCCCAGGGTGAGCAGGGCAATCCGCACCGGGGTTTTCACGTTTTGCCGGGCATAAAACCCTGGTGCCAGCACCTTGACCAGAATCAGCCCCACCAGACCAAAGGCGTAGGCAATCAGCGCCTGCTGGGTCATCGCCACATCATGGGCAGTAAATTTGCCGTACATGAATAAAGTGGCAATCAGCGGCCAGGACAAAATGGCCAGCCCCACTGCCGAAGGCAGCGCCAGCAGTAAGGACAATCGGATGCCCCAGTCGAGCAGATGGGAAAACTCGGCGTCCGCTGCCTGGGCAGCATGGCGTGACAGTGACGGTAATAGAATGGTGCCCAGCGCCACCCCCAGCACCCCGGTAGGAAATTCCATCAGCCGGTCGGCGTAGTACATCCACGACACACTGCCCGACACCAGCAGCGAGGCAAAGATGGTGTTGATCACCAGCGAAATCTGACCAATCGACACCCCAAAGATAGCCGGCCCCATCTGGCGCATGATGCGATTCACCCCGGCATCGTTAAAGCGCAAACGCGGCCAGGGCAGCATGCGAATCCGGCGCAGATAGGGCAGCTGGAACGCCAGCTGGGCCAGCCCGCCGGCAAACACCGCCCAGCCCAGCGCCAGCACCGGCGGATCAAAATACGGGGCCAGCAGGGTGGCAAACAGGATGAAGCTGATATTAAGCAGCGTGGGCGTCAGCGCCGGGATGGAAAACTGCCGCCAGGTATTCAGCACGCTGCTGGCCAGCGAAGCCAGCGAGATCAGCAAGATATAGGGAAACGTGATGCGCAGCAGGGTAACGGTCAGGCCAAACTTGTCGGCGTCGTTGCTAAAGCCGGGGGCGGACAGGTAAATCACCCATGGCGCAGCCAGCATGCCCAGCAGGGTGACCCCCGCCAGCGCCAGGGTGAGCAGGCCGGTCACATTGGCCAGCAAGGCCCGTGCAGCGTCGTCGCCCTGTTTTTCTTTATATTCAGCCAGCACCGGCACAAATGCCTGGGAAAACGCCCCCTCGGCAAACACCCGGCGCAGCAGATTGGGCAGCTTGAACGCCACAAAAAACGCGTCCGTGGCCATCCCGGCACCAAAGCTGCGGGCAATAATGGCGTCGCGGACAAAGCCCAGAATGCGCGACACCAGGGTCATGCTGCTGACCGTGGCCAGGGTTTTTAGCAGATTCATCGCGGAGATCAAACACCGGAACAGCCGGCAAAGCGCGTATCTTAGCCGAATCCGGGCCTGGGCCGGCAGCCTGTTGTGCATGCGCGAGGCGGGCTTGGGATTGTTGTTGCAAAACATGCCGATGGTGAGTAAAATCGCGTGTTTTACAGAATCCGTCCCAGGAGACATCCATGGCAAATAGCGCACAAGCTCGCAAGCGCGCTCGCCAGGCCGAAGTGGCCCGCGAGCATAACGCTAGCCTGCGTACCCAATATCGCACCGCCGTCAAAAAAGTGCTGAAAGCAGTGCTGGCTGGCGACAAAGCCGCCGCACAGGAAGTGTTCAAGTCGTCCGTTGCTGTGATCGACCGTATCGCTGACAAGAACATCGTGCACAAGAACAAGGCCTCTCGTCATAAGAGCCGCCTGTCCGCCAAGATCAAGGCCATTGCTGCCTGATTGTCGCGTTCTTGCGCCACCGCAAAAAGCCCCGCCATTTTCGCGGGGCTTTTTGTTGCCTGCTTGCCGCGCAATTCATCCCGCCCGGGCTTGAATCTGCGCCAATTGCCGCGATGTGTTTTTGATGCTTCGACGCCAGCTGATGTGCGTCGCCCCATTCCATCCCCCCTTTGGCAGGAGACCGCCGATGAATGCCGACTGGCTTGCCTGGCTGGCCCAACAGCCCACGCCCCCCACCTACCCCACCCAGACCGACGCGCCCCGCCTGTGTGCGCTGAGCGATTTTGCCGTGCTGGATTTTCACGGTGAAGACACTCAGGCCTTTTTGCAGGGCCAGCTGTCCAGCGACGTGCGCGAAGTGAACCCGCAGCACGCGCAATACTCCAGCTACTCCACCGCCAAAGGCCGTATGCTGGCCAGCTTTCTGGTTTGGCAAACCCAAGACCACTTCCGGCTGATGGTGCGCACCGACCTGGCCGAGGCGATGAAAAAACGTCTGGGCATGTTTATTTTGCGTGCCAAAGTCAAGGTGGCGCTGGACAACGACAGCGTGCTGCTGGGCCTGAGCGGCGCGCAGGCGGGCGAACTGGCCCGCCAGGTGTTCGGTCAGGTACCCAGCGCACCAGGCGAGGTGACACAGAGCGAATACGGCAGCCTGCTGGCGCTGGCTGGCGACCGTCTGCTGCTTGACCTGACCGCCAGTGCAGCCCCCAGCCTGTGGCAAGCGTTGTGCGCTGGCGGTGCCCAGGCGGTCAGCCAGACCGACTGGCACGCCCAGGATATTGCCCACGGCCTGCCGTGGATCAGCGCCGCTACCCAGGAGCTGTTTGTGGCGCAGATGGCCAATATGGAGCTGATTGGCGCGGTCAGCTTCAAAAAGGGCTGCTACCCCGGCCAGGAAATCGTCGCCCGCACCCAGTATCTGGGCAAGACCAAACGACGGATGTTCCGCGTGCATCTGGACGCCGACGGCGTCAGCGCTGGCCAGGCGCTGTTCAGCCCGGCCACTGCCGAACAGACCATCGGCCATATCGTCAATGCCGTGCCGGCCCCCACGGGTGGCAGCGAGGCACTGGCGGTATTCCAGCTGCCGGCACTGGAAAGCGGCGTGCATCTGGGTACACTGGATGGCCCGGCCTTGCAGGTTCTGCCGCTGCCGTATGCCGTGCCGCTGGAATAAGCGCCTCAGCAAGGCAGCATGAAAAATGCCGTTCAGCCCATACGGGTGAACGGCATTTTTTCTGCCATGAAATCCGCCATGAAAGGAGACAGATGGCAGGCGCTCAGCCCACCTTGAACTGATTGACCAGCTGCTGCAGACGGTTGGAGGCAAACAGTGTCTGCTGGGTGGTGTGCCCGGTTTCCGCCAACACCTGGCTGGTGCTTTGCGTGGCGTCGCTGACCTGCTGCACCTTGTCATTGTGTGCCCGGCTGGTGGCAGCAATGCCGTCGATGGCGTGGAACAACTGCTCAACCAGACGGTGTACCTCGCCATTGTCCGACGCGGTTTCCTCGGCCAGCTTCAGGCCTTCTTCCATTTCGCGCATGCCCACCGCCATGCTGGCTACCGCGCCGTGTGCCTGGGTCTGGACGCCGGAAATCATGCTGCCAATCTCGTCAGTGGCCTTGCTGGTGCGTTCGGCCAGCTTGCGCACTTCGTCGGCCACCACGGCAAAGCCCCGACCCTGCTCGCCAGCGCGGGCAGCTTCAATCGCCGCGTTCAGCGCCAGCAGGTTGGTCTGGTCGGCAATTTCGCTGATCACCCCGACCACCCGGCCAATTTCCACCGTGCTGGTTTCCAGCTGGGTCAGCGTGCGGCTGGATTCAGCCACCGAGTCGCGAATGCCTTGCGAGCGCTGGCGGACCAGATTGACCTGCTGGCTGGCGTTGTCCACCATCTCCTGCATCACTCGCTTCATTTCCACCGCCGAAATATTGGCCGCGTCGATTTCGCGCATCTGACCGGCCAGCGAGGCAAACATATCGTCCATCAGCCCCAGCACCGTGTGGGTGGTATCGCGGGTGGCATGGTGGCCATGCTGCATCACCTGATTGGTGGTGGAAATCTCGTTAGAAGTGTGGATCACCCGGCGGACAATCCCTTCCAGATTGTCGATAAAGCTGTTGAACCACTGCGCCATCACCGTCAGCTCATCGGTGCGGCCAGTGCTGCGGTCCAGACGCTGGCGCAAATCGCCGCCACCTTCGGCAATGGTGCGCACCATGCGGATCATCTGGCGGAAGCGGTTGGTCAGCTTGCGCGTGCCAAAGGTCAGGAATAGCCATGCACCAAACATGTGCGCGCATAGCGCAACCGCACTACGAGAGTGCAAATCCAGCTCAAATAGCGCGTCCACCCCACTGGCTGCCGCCCAGGTAATGAGCATGGTGGTGATATACAGCCGGGTTAAACGGTAACTAATGGTGCGGTGGCGATACACTTCTTCCAGGTCGGCTTCGCACATCATCCCCCAGGTATCGGGCGACCCCGGCAGCTGGAAGGTGACGCCGCGACCAATCACCGGAATATGCCGGTAGTCGGAATACCCCGGATAGGTGACAAACAGGTTCTCACCACTGCGAATGGTTTCGCGCACGCCGGGATGCAGCTGACCAGTGGCCGGGTCGTTGAACACCAGTTCAAACTCGGTATGCTGTTGCACCCGCACCACGCCCCAGCGGGTGCGAATGCCGTCTTTCAGGTTGTCGCCCAGCGAGAAGGTTTTGTCTTCAAAGCGCGAACGGGACAACGCTGTGCCTGGCGCAATGCTCGGATCAAACACCGATTTGGCCATAAACAGGTAGTTGTCGCCCGACTCATGAAAAATATGCCCGGCCTCACGCTGGATCAGGTCGCTGACCACATCGTTGGGTACCCGCCCACAGACCGCGCCGACGCTCTGGCCATTGCGCAGCAGGGGCTGGTAAAACATCAGCGTGACGGCATCGTGGAACTTGGATGTGCTCGGCCCCAGCGCCTGGGTAACCGAATCCAGATAAGGCCCGTGCAAAAACCGGGTTTGCACGCCGCGCGCCACCGCTGCAGCCGGCAGGTCGTGACGCCCCTGGCGCTGGTTGGCGGTGGACGCCAGCACCACGCCATTGGCGTCAATCACGAACAGCTCGGAAAATGCATCGGCCAACTGGTGACGAAAACGCAGGATGGCCTCATCCACCTGCGGCATGCCGCCCACCAACTGGTCGGCCAGCGCATCCAGGTGCTGCCATTGCTCCTGGGTCCATTGGGTGAGGATATTGACCCGGGTTTCGGCAATGCCGGTAAACGACTGCTCCAACCCCTCCAGCCGATGCCGGTTCAAGAACGTGGCCCAGCGCATCGACACTTTTCCGGTTTTGCCCCACCACGGCAACCATCGTCGTTCGCGATCACTGAGCGCCATGCGCATGCTGGCTAGTGCCATATCGAGTTTCCCTCTCGGTTCTGCATTTAGAATGTTGTGTTGTAGGGTCAGTCAAAGCAAAGCATGTGCCTAATTGAACGGATGTTTTTATCGGGAAATCCACCTTCACTCTGAGGAAAAACCGGACAAAGCAGCGGGCCAAGTTCTTTCATTGGCGCTGGAGGAACGCCCATGTGAAGCGCGCTGACAAACGCCCCATGGCCAAACGCATAAAATATGCTAGAATCGTGAGCGCTTGTCAGATGGGCGTTTGCGCGTCATGACAGCCTTGCGGGCCTGTAGCTCAGTCGGTTAGAGCAGAGGACTCATAATCCTTTGGTCGTGGGTTCGAACCCCACCGGGCCCACCAGCTCTGCACGAACAGCCCCCACTCGTGGCCGCACGGCTCGTCCATAGCGACCAGCGGTACCGGCACCATATTGATGCAGCGCATCTCGGTGGCGGGACCAATCGGTTATATCCTCACCAACATCACGCTTGTTGTTCTCCGAACTTGGCTCGTTCAACACCAGCCCCCTCCCTTGCATGATTCATATTGCACTGGCTTCTCTTGTCCCTCTGGGGTTTCCACCAGGCAGAACGGGGTTCATGCACGGGCGATGCCCTCCCTTGGCCCTACCACCATCAGCCAAGCCAGGAGTACTTCAGCCTAACAACGGCTCAGATGTGGGCGTGCCCAGAGCAAGAGCGCTGAAAAACTCACCCGCACCTCGGTTATCCTACACAATATGCGTACAGCACATAAATCACATTATATTCAATAAGTTAGATACCAGTACGCTGGCACTTATTTCGCAAATATGCGTAACAGCAAAAAAATAAGTATTTCTACGTATCTGTGCAACATGGCAAAAAATTAATAAGTATAACTACGTATCCAGTTTGATTTTTATCAATCTCCTCAAGTATTTTATATACACACAAAACTTATGGTTTATGATGGCACTTCGCAAGATGTCTCACCCTTTGGTGCATCATGCTTTTAAGGACATTTAAATCATGGCAACAACATCAGGCAACACCATCACTCTTGCTGCAACAGAAACCCATTACACGCTGACGGGTTCGGATGAATACAACATCTACGGCAACAACCTGGCCAACATCATTACTGGCAATGATGCACTCAACCGCATCTATGGTGGCGACGGCAATGACAGCCTGACCGGCGGTGGCGGCAACGACTCCCTGCATGGCGCTGATGGTGGCGACACCTTGGTCGGCGGTACGGGCGACGATCTGCTGGCCGGCGGCAATGGCAGCGACTCCTATGTCGTGGATAGTGTGGGCGACATCGTGCTAGAAGAGGCAGACCAAGGCACTCAAGATGTGGTGTACACCTCGGAAATCAATTACACCCTGAGCAGCCATGTGGAATACCTGACTTTCACTGGCGAAAAGAGTCTGGTGGGTTACGGCAATGAATTGAACAATCGACTGATTGGTAATTCTGGCGATAACCTGCTGTCAGGGGGAGCAGGTAATGATGCCTTGTATGGCGGCTTGGGCAACGACACGCTGATCGGCGGCGATGGCGATGATGTCCTGAGTGCCAACGAAAGCGAAAACGAACTGCGTGGCGGTGCGGGTAACGACACCTATTACATTACCCTTGGCTTGGATACCATCATTGAAGAAGCTGACCAAGGGGTGGATACCGTGGTGCAGCAATCTAGCCTCACCCTGCCAGAAAACTTTGAAAACCTGACGCTCATCAGTAACACCAATGCCATCGGTCGGGGCAATGCGCTGCGCAACACCTTGATCGGCAATGATGGCAATAATCAGCTGTTTGGTGAAGATGGCGATGACTCACTGGATGGCCGAGCAGGAAGCAATACCCTGGAAGGCGGCCAGGGAAATGACATTTATACCATTCGCACGCTGAATGACCGTATTGTAGAAAAAGCAGGCGAAGGAAATGACACGGTATGGCTGGCACAGAGCCTGGGGAATTATACCCTGACAGATACGCTGGAAAATCTGCGCATGTATACCGGTGGAGCGGGTAATGAAGTTATCCTGGGCAATAATGTCAAAAACTACATGACTGTCGATACCGTCAACAGTGTCAACGGACTGGGAGGCGACGATACCATTATTGCCAGCTATGCGGTGTCTGCATCTGGTGGCGATGGGAATGACTCGGTCACAGGGGATCATGTCAGCGAGTTGAACGGCAATGCGGGTCACGATTACCTGCTGCTGAAAAACAGCCAGGCCACGGTCATGGGGGGCGACGGCAATGACACGCTGACCTTGGATCACAGTGTGGGGTCTTATGCCGCAGGTGGACAAGGCAACGACCTATATGTGGTTGATGCTGCCTCACTGATTTTTGGCGGCACAGGGCTTTATCTGGTGGAAAACGCCAATGAAGGCACCGACACCATCAAGAGTGAAGTCTCTTTTTCGTTGACCTACAACGACACGGCCTCAGGCGCGCAGGGGTTTGTCTATGGCAATGCCGCTGCCGCCCACTTTGAGGCACTGACCCTGACCGGATCGGATGACATCAATGGGTTTGGCAATGCGGTAAACAACAATGTGTTTGGCAATAGTGGCAATAATCTGCTGGAAGGCCGTGATGGCCATGATTTCCTGGTGAGCTACGGTGGCAACGACACATTACTGGGTGGCAACGGCAACGATACGCTGATGGCCAACGGTAACCAGGCGGCTGGGGTGACGCTCAACCAGAGCGGCACCATCCAGATGACGGGTAACGCCGGCAATGATACCTTCTGGATGGTACGTGGTTATGTTGGGGACCATAGTACTGGCACCAACCAGCTGACCATCACCGACTTTACCCATGGTGTAGACCGCGTGCTGTTCAGCATCAATACCACCAGCACCGCGCCGACGGCACTGAACACGCTGACTGCCGGCACAGGTGACACGCTGACCAGCCTGATGAACCAAGCCGCCGCCGCCAGCGCCTCAACCAGCGCACCGGCAGTGTCCTCGTTTGTTTATTCGGGCAACACCTACCTGGTATTTGACCAGAGCAGCGATGCCACCTTCAATGCAGCAGCAGACCTGGCGGTGCAGATTACCGGCACGCCGACGCTGACCTTTAGCGATCTGAGCTTCCTGAAACTGGCGTAATAAATCTGTCGCACCATACCTTATTTAGGTAAAAAAGCAGATGGCCGCAACGGAGAATTCCGTTGCGGCCATCTGCTTTGCGCCAAATACATCACCATTCAACCCCGCCAGATCACAGCGGGGCGGCAAATACACCCAACATGCTTGCGCTCAGCCAGACACCAAAACAGGGTGCCATTTACTGCTAGCGACACTAGCGTACCGGGCTGCTTAATTCGTCCAGCAAAATCGCCTGGGCACTGCGCGGCTTGCCTCGCTGGCCCTTGCGCTTATAACTGCCATCGCCCTGCATTTCCCAAGCATTGACATTATCAAACAGATACGGACGCAGGCCTTCCTTGATGATGCGCCGTTTCAGCTTGGGATCCAGCACCGGCACGCAGGTTTCAATGCGGCGGAAGAAATTGCGCCCCATCCAGTCGGCACTGGCGATGTACAGGTCTTCCTGGCGGTCGTTGTAAAAATAAAACACCCGAGGATGTTCCAGGAAACGTCCGACCACCGAACGCACTTCGATATTGTCCGACAGCCCCGATACGCCAGGACGCAAGGCGCACACCCCCCGGATGATCAGGCGGATTTTCACCCCGGCCTGCGACGCCTCGTACAGCGCGGCAATAATCTGCGGCTCCAGCAGCGCATTCATTTTGGCGATGATAGCCGCCGGGCGGCCTTCGCGGGCAATCGCGGTTTCCTTGGCAATCGCCGCCAGCATGCCGGAATGCAACGTGAACGGCGACTGCAGCAAGTGCTTGAGCTGGCCCACCCGGCCTAACCCGGTGATCTGCACAAAAATATCGTTCACATCGCTGGCGATTTCCTCGTTGCAGGTCATCAGGCCAAAGTCGGTGTACATCCGCGCCGTGCGCGGGTGATAGTTGCCAGTGCCCAGATGCACATAGCGGCGCAGCAGCCCTTCTTCGCGACGCACCACCATCAGCATCTTGGCGTGAATCTTGTAGCCATACACGCCGTACACCACATGGGCACCAGCGTCTTCCAGCCGCGAGGCCCAGCCGATATTGGCTTCTTCGTCAAAGCGCGCCATCAGCTCCACCACCACGGTGACCTGCTTGCCAGCGCGGGCGGCGGCAATCAGCGAATCCATCAGCGCCGACTCGGTGCCTGTGCGGTAGACGGTCATCTTGATCGCCACCACCTGCGGGTCGGTGGCCGCCACATTGAGCAGGTCGATCACTGGCTGAAACGACTGATACGGATGGTGCAACAGCACGTCACCCTTGCGAATCGCCGCCAGCAGGTCGTTTTTTTTACCCAGCGGGGCGGGCTGGCCAGGCACAAATGGCCGGTACTTTAAATCGGGACGGTCAACCAGGTCAGGCACCTGCATCAGCCGCACCAGGTTCACCGGGCCTTCCACCCGATACACATCGGCACGCTCCAGGCCAAACTGGCTGAGCAGGAATTCTTCCATATGCTCCGGGCAGTTGTCGGCAATTTCCAGCCGCACGGCGTCGCCATACTGGCGATGGCGCAGCTCACCCTGCAGTGCGGTGCGCAGGTTTTTCAGCTCGTCTTCCTCGACGGTCAGCTCGCTGTCGCGGGTTAGGCGGAACTGGTAAAACCCCTTGATCGCCATGCCGGAAAACAGCTCGCCAATATGGGCGTGCAGCATGGACGACAGGAACACAAAGCAGTTGGGCTTGCCGGCAATCGCTTCGGGCAGCTTGATCACACGCGGCAGGATACGTGGTGCCTGGACAATGGCAATCCCGGAACTGCGGCCAAACGCGTCGCGGCCTTCCAGTTCGATGGCAAAGTTCAGGCTTTTGTTCAGCAGGCGCGGGAAGGGGTGCGAAGGGTCGAGGCCGATCGGGGTCAGCACCGGCATGACTTCGCGCAGAAAATACTGGTGAATCCACTCGTGCAGTTCAGCGCTCCACTCGGCACGACGGACAAAATGAATGCCCTGTTCGGCCAGTGCCGGAAACAGCACTTCGCGCATCAGCCAGTACTGGCGTTCCACCAGCGCGTGCGCCGCCTGCGAGACTTTGGTCAGCGCCTGACTAGGCAGCAGCCCGTCGGGCAGCGCCTGACCGGGAGACAGCCGCTGGGCTTCCTTGAGCGAAGCCATGCGCACTTCAAAAAATTCATCCAGGTTGGACGAGACAATACACAGAAACTTGAGCCGTTCCAGCAAGGGAACCCCGACGTCTTCGGCTTGCGCCAGCACGCGGCGGTTGAATTCGATCAGGCCCAGTTCACGGTTGAGCAGCGGTAGAGGCGTTGTTGTCATACGGAGGTCGGTCAGGAAAAACGGCAAAGCCGGCAGACCTTCTGCCCGGCAGCATGCTGCCGGGTCATGCATTGCTGCGGTCAGGCCTGCGGCGGCACAAAGCCCGTCGGCATGTCTGCCCCAGCGCCGAAGAAATAATTCTGCATTTGCTGGGTCAGGTACTGGCGGGCACGCGGATCGGCCAGGTTGAGACGATTTTCGTTAATCAGCATGGTTTGCTGCTTGAGCCACGCCTGCCAGGCCTCCTTGGAGACGGACTCATAAAGTTGTTTGCCCAGTTCGCCGGGCATCGGCGGAACCTCCAGGGCCTCGGCTTCACGGCCAAGCTTCACACAGTTCACCATGCGGGTCATCACAGTTCCTTCTTAACAGTATACGGACAGCGCACGCTGCCATGATGACGTAACGATGACAGTCGTGCGGAAATTTAGCCTGCGCCACAGCGCGCTACCGGTGTTTTAAGCCAAATTGCCCAGACGGGCAAGCCTTTGGCCAGCAGACACCGGAAAAAATGGAGCAAAACCGGCCCATCAGCCGTACACGCCATTGATCACCCCGCTTATGCCTGCGCCAGAGACTGGCGGGCGTGGGCAATGCAGCTGAGCAAGGCAGCCCTGGCCTGCGGACTATTGCGCCAACACGAACTGCCCAGCAGCTGCGCCACCCGCTGGGCGAGCACGCTGGCGTCTTCTTCCGCCAGTTGGGCCAGGCTGTGAATGCCCAGTTGCTCCAGACGCAGCAGCACGGTGGGGCCCACGCCTTTGAGCGCAAGCAGGGCGGCTTTTTCAGCAGCGGGGAAATGCGGGTGCGGGGTGGGCATAGCAATAGGCCAGAAAAGGTTATGACATAATTCTATGAGATCGCGCAGCAGCCAACAATAGACGCCATGCAGGAAATCGCTCCGCCCCCGAGCGCGCCGATGCCCTGACCCGACCCAAGCCCCCTCCAGACGGCCAGAAAGGGCCCAGGTCACCCGCGCCTCTACACCACGGATTCAGTCAAACCCGCGCGCACCTGACGGGTCGCGGTCAGCATATTCTCCAGCGCGGCTTCGGTTTCTGCCCAATTGCGGGTTTTCAGGCCGCAATCCGGGTTCACCCACAATCGCTGCGCCGGAATCACCGCCAGTGCCTTGTGCAGCAGCAGGGTCATCTCAGCCACCGACGGAATCCGTGGCGAATGGATATCGTACACGCCCGGCCCGATGGCGTTCGGGTAGTCAAATTCGGCAAATGCATCAAGCAGTTCCATATCCGAGCGCGAGGTTTCGATGGTGATCACGTCGGCATCCATGGCGGCAATTGCCGGCAGGATATCGTGGAACTCGGAATAACACATATGGGTGTGAATCTGCGTGGCGTCGTCCACCCCGGCCGCCGACAGGCGGAAGCTGTGCGCCGCCCAGTCCAGATAATGCGCCCAATCAGCATGGCGTAGCGGCAACCCTTCGCGGAAGGCCGGCTCGTCGATCTGGATCACCCGGATGCCGGCATTTTCCAGATCCAGCACTTCATCGCGAATCGCCAGCGCCAGTTGCCGGCAGGTGTCGGCGCGCGGCTGGTCATCGCGCACAAACGACCACTGCAGGACAGTCACCGGGCCAGTGAGCATGCCTTTCATGGGCCGGTCGGTCAGCGATTGCGCGTACACCGACCACGCCACCGTCATCGGCTGCGGGCGCGACACATCGCCAAACAGGATGGGCGGCTTCACGCAGCGGCTGCCGTAGCTTTGCACCCAGCCGTAGCGGGTAAAGACAAAACCGTCCAGTTGTTCACCAAAGTATTCCACCATATCGTTGCGCTCGGCTTCGCCGTGCACCAGTACATCCAGGCCCAGGGCTTCCTGCTTGCGCACCGCCAGGGTGATTTCTGCCTGCATGGCGTGCTGGTAGGCGTCGGCGTCCAGCTGGCCGGCACGCCAGGCGGCGCGAGCGCTGCGAATGTCGCTGGTTTGCGGAAACGAGCCAATGGTGGTGGTGGGCAGCAGCGGCAGGCGCAGCCAGGCCTGCTGAGCCTGGGCGCGTTGCGGGTAGGCGCTGTGGCGCTGGTCGTCACCGGGCTGAATCGCGGCCAGCCGCTGGCGCACCTGTGGATTGACCACGCGGGGGCTGTGGCGACGGCTGTCGATGGCGTGGCGGCAGGCGGCCAGTTCGTTGGCAATCGACTCACGCCCCTGATTCAGGCCCTTGGCCAGCAGCTTGAGTTCATTGAGTTTTTGCACGGCAAATGCCAGCCAGGGCTTGACCTCGGGGTCGAGCTCGCTTTCCTGGGCCAGGTCCACCGGCACATGCAGCAGCGAGCACGACGGGGCCAGCCACAGCCGCTCGCCCAGTTGCGCGGCCAGCGGGGCCAGTTGGGCGAGCAGGGCGTTAAGGTCGGCGCGCCAGATATTGCGCCCATCGATCACCCCCAGCGACAGCACGCGGTCTGCCGGCCAGTCGGCCACCAGGCTCACCACCTGCTGCGGCGCGCGCACCGCGTCCAGATGCACCCCGGCCACCGGCAGGGCGTGAATCAGCGCACGCCGGTCGGCCACACTGGCAAAATAGGTGGCCAGCAGCAGTTTGGGAGCCAGCGGGCTCAGCCGGGCATAGGCTGGCGCGTAGGCCGCCAGCCAATTGTCCGGCAAGTCCAGGCCCAGCACCGGTTCGTCAATCTGCACCCAGCTGATGCCTTCGGCCTTCAGCGTGGCCAGCAGGCTGGCGTAGGCGTCGAGCAGCGCCGGGAGCAGCGCCAGGCGGTCGCTGCCATCCTTGCTTTTTCCCAACCACAGCAGGCTTAATGGCCCGAGCAGCACCGGCTTGGCCGCTACCCCCAGTGCCCGCGCTTCGGCCAGCGGTGCCAGCAGCCAGCGCGGCTGCACCGCAAACGTGGTGTGGCGGTCGAATTCTGGCACCAGATAGTGGTAGTTGCTGTCAAACCATTTGGTCATTTCCATGGCTGGCTGCGTGGCGCTGCCACGGGCCAGGATAAACGGGTCGGCCTGGGTGGCGTGAGCCGGGTCGATGCCAAAGCGGGTTGGCAAGGCCCCCAGCAAGAACAGTGTGTTCAGCACATGGTCGTAGCTGGCAAAATCGCCCACCGGCACCCAGTCCAGCCCGGCGGCTTTTTGCGCCAGCCAGTGACGCTGGCGCAGGTTGCGCGCCGTATGCTCCAGCGCGTCCAGGCTGTCTTCGCCGCGCCAGTAGCGCTCCAGGGCAAATTTCAGTTCGCGCTGGGCACCGATGCGCGGAAAGCCAAGGTTATGAATTTTAATCATCGTAATCTTCCACTTGTTGAGCTAAATTTGTGGAACGAAGGATGACGGAAACCCCTTGTATGATACAAGATCATTATTTTTATGATTTCAATGAAGCTTTTTCATGACTAATCCCACACTGACGCGCCGGTCTGTGTGCCACGCACGGCAGAAAGCCCCTGATGTCCCATTCGATTCTTGAATTGCGCCATCTGCGCACGCTGCAGGCGCTGGCCGACAGCGGTAATGTGTCGGCAGCGGCACGGCGGCTGAATCTGACCCAGTCGGCGCTGTCGCACCAGCTGAAAACGCTGGAAACCGCCTATGGCTGCTCGCTGGTGGATCGCCGTCGTCAGCCGCTGGTGCTGACCCCTGCCGGCGAGCGCCTGCTGGCGCTGGCGCGCGAGGTGCTGCCGCAGGTGCAGCAGGCCGAACGCGAACTGGCGCGCATTGCCCATGGCGAAGCCGGCCAGCTGCGCATTGCCGTGGAATGCCACACCTGTTTTGACTGGCTGATGCCGGCAATGGATGATTTTCGCGGGCACTGGCCCGAAGTGGAACTGGACATTGTGTCCGGCTTTCACGCCGACCCGGTGGGCCTGCTGCTCACCCGACGGGCCGACCTGGCCGTGGTGTCGGCACCAGAAGCCGAAAGCGCGATTCGCTATCACCCGCTGTTTGGCTACGAGATGGTGGCCCTGCTGGCCCGCGACCATCCGCTGGCCGGTAAAGCCTGGCTGGAGGCGGCGGACTTTGCCGGGCAAACCCTGATTACCTACCCGGTGCCCGACGACAAGCTGGATTTGGTGCATCGGGTGTTATTGCCCGCCGGCCTCAACCCGCCGCGCCGCACCACCGAGCTGACCGTGGCGATGATCCAACTGGTGGCCAGCCGGCGCGGGGTGGCGGCCTTGCCGTTCTGGGCGGTCAAGCCGTATCTGGAACGCGGCTATGTGCATGCGCTGCCAATTGGCCCGCATGGCCTGCACAGCGAGCTGTACGCCGCCACCCGCCACGACGACGACGGGCTGGCCTATCTGGATGATTTTCTGGTGACGGTGCGCGAACTGAGCTTTGCCACCCTGGCCGGCATCACGCCGCTGGCCGCCCCCGCCACCTGATTTTTCCTGGCCCCAACTGGACCCAATAAGGACCCCTCTGATGAAAACTGTTCTGCGCCCCGCCCTGCTGGCCCTGATTCCCCTGCTGCCGCTGAGCGCGCACGCCGAAGACGTGGGCTGCGTGACCACCGCCTGGAAACTGCTGGGGGCCAATCACAAGGTGTGTGTCTCGGCATTTGATGACCCCAAAGTGCCTGGCGTGGCCTGCCATATCAGCCAGGCGCGCACCGGCGGCATCAAGGGCACGCTAGGCATTGCCGAAGACCCCTCGCAGTTTTCGATTGCCTGCCGCCAGATTGGCCCGATCACCCTGCCGGCCAAATTGCCGCGTGAAGAAACCGTGTTCAGCGAAGATACCTCGTTCCTGTTCAAGGAAACCCGCGTCAGCCGCATCTGGGATGCCAAGCGCAATACCCTGGTGTACCTGGCCATCAGCCGCAAGGTGATTGAAGGCGCGCCAGCCAATAGCGTGTCGTCGGTGCCGGTGATGCCGTGGCGCTAAGCGCAGCGAACAACCCCCTCCTGGCGTGCTTGCGCGGTCTTGGCCTTGTTGTACGGCCTTGTACTGTCTGCAGGCTATGCGGGGGTTTGTGCGCAACGCTAAGCCCGCTCGCCCGCCAGGCCTACCCGCCCAGCTCGGCGGCCAGGGTTTTCAGCGCATCCAGCAGCGCGTGTTTTTGCTGATGCATGGCGTCAAGCTGAGTCAGGGCGGCGCTGGCGTTGCCGGCCAGGCAGTGCTGGCACAGCTGCTGCCCCAGCGCATACAGCTGCTGGTGTTGCTGGCGGATGGTCATAAACAGCGGATGCTGGCCATGGCGGCGCTCACCCTCGCTGGCCAGCCAGTGGCCAAAGCGGCTGTGCTGGGCGTCCAGCACCGGTGGCAGGTCGCGGGCCTTGTGCAGATAATGCTCCAGGGCCGTCATCCAGGCGCGCAGCTCGGTAATGGCAAACAACAGCGGCAGGTCATCGCGGTTCAGCGGCGGCAAACGCCGCCACAGCGGGTCGGCCTGCCAGCGTGCCGCCCAGTTGGGGAAGGCATCGGCGGGCATTGGGTGGGCAATGCCGTAGCCTTGCGCCCGTTCACAGCCCAACTGCAGCAGCATGGCACCGTGTTCGATGGTTTCCACCCCTTCGGCCATCACATCGCGACGGAAGGCCGCCGCCAGGCCAATCACCCCGCTTAAAATCGCCAGATCGTCCGGGTCGTCGAGCATGTCGCGGACAAAGCTCTGGTCGATTTTCAGCAGCGCCACCTGCAGGTGTTTCAGATAGGTCAGCGACGAATAGCCGGTGCCAAAATCATCCAGGGCAAAGTTCACCCCCATGTCGCGGCAGGCGGCAATCACCTGTGACACTTCGGCCAGATCTTCCAACGCGCTGGTTTCCAGAATCTCCAGCTCCAGCTGGCTGGGGCTGACCTGCGGGTGGCGGGCCAGAATCTGGCGCAGGCGGATGACAAAGTCCATTTGCTGCAGCTGGCGCGCGCCAATATTGACGCTGACCGGCAGGGTCAGGCCCATGGCCTGCCAGCGGGCCATTTGCCCCAGCGCGGTGTCCAGCACCCATTCCCCCACGGACACCGCCAGCGGATGGCCCTCGATCATCGGCAAAAAGCTGGCTGGCGACAGCAGGCCCTTGTCCGGATGCTGCCAGCGAATCAACGCTTCGGCACCAATCACCGTGCCCAGACGCATATTCACCTTGGGCTGGTAGTACAGCACAAACTCGCCCTCGCTGAGCGCCCGGCGGATGCGGTCGAGACTTTCGTGCTGCCCCTTGATGTAGATGTCCTGTTCGGCGTCAAAAATATGGTAGCGGTTCTTGCCGGCCAGCTTGGCCTGATACATGGCCTGGTCGGCCTGACGCATCAGCTGGTCGGCGTCCACGTCTTCACGCTGCGGGTAGAACGTCACCCCCAGGCTGGCCGACACCTGCAGCAAATGGCCATTCACCGGCACCGGCTGGGCGGTGGCCGCCAGCAGACGGCCCAGCAGAGACGCGCTGTCGGCGGCGTTGCTCAGGTCCAGCAGCACCGCCACAAACTCATCGCCGCCCAGCCGGGCCAGCGTATCGCCCTCGCGCAGAGTGTCGCGCATGCGCCGGGCCAGCAGCATCAGCAGCTGGTCGCCCACATCGTGGCCGTGGCAGTCGTTGATTGCCTTGAAGCCGTCCAGATCCAGATACACCACCGCCAGCGCCTGCTGACGGCGCTGGGCCTGGCTCATCGCCTGGTGCAGGCGGTCAGCCAGCAACACCCGGTTGGGCAGGCTGGTCAGTGCATCGTAGTGGGCAATATGCTCCAGCTGCTGCTCATGTTCCTTGATCAGGGTGATGTCGGAAAACAGCGCCACATAATGCTGCGTCTGCCCGTCAGCGTCGTATACCGCGCTGATGGTTTGCATCTCGGCAAAGATGTCCCCGTTTTTGCGCCGGTTCCAGATTTCCCCGTACCAATGGCCTTTTTCAATCAGGCTGCGCCACAACCCGGCATAAAACTCGGCATCGTGGCGGCCAGAATTCAGGATGCGCGGGTTTTCGCCCAGCGCTTCCTGACGGGTAAAGCCGGTGATGCGGGTGAAGGTGTCGTTGACATCGATAATCGCGCCGTCGGCATCGGTAATCATGATGCCTTCGCGGGCATGGGTGAACACGCTGGCGGCCAGTTGCAGCTGCTGTTCGGTACGGCGGCGCTCAGTGATGTCGCTGAGCGAATTCAGCGTGGCCGGCTGGCCCTGCCAGTCGATGGCGGTGCAGCGCATTTCCACCCACTTCACCCCGTCCAGCCGCGACAGCAGACGGAACTGGCAATGCTGGGCGGCATCATGCAAGTCGTCGGCACACGCCTGCATATGCTGGCACACCAGCGCCTGGTCGGCTTCGTGCACCAGGCTCAGGAACGGACGCACGCCCAGATAGGCAGGCGAATAGCCCGACAGCAGTTGCATCATTGGGTTGCTGTACTGCACATCGCCATGCTGCACCACCACAATGCCATCGTGGGCCAGCTCAATCAGGCTGCGGTAGCGCGCTTCGCTTTCCGCCAGCTGAATTTCAGCCTGCTTGCGCTCGATGGCCAGGCTGACCAGCCGCGCCGACTGCTCGATCAGGGTGATGTCGGCATCCTGCGGAATATGCGGGCTGCGGTGATAAATGGCAAAGGTGCCCAGCACCTGGCCGCTGGTGGCCAGAATCGGCTGCGACCAGCACGCCCCCAGCTGCGCCTGCGCCGCCACCGCCCGGAAAGCCTCCCAGTAGGGATGGGTCTGGATGTCGTCCACCACCACCCGCTGCCCGGTAAATGCCGCCGTACCGCAACTGCCCACACCAGGGCCGATTGCCAGCCCCTCCACTGCCGCGTTATAAAAATCGGGCAGGCTGGGTGCCACACCGTGGCCCAGCCGCTGGCTATTGGCGTCCAGCAGCAAAATACTGCACAGCATGGCCGGATTCAGCTGCTCGACATGGTCAACAATGGTGCGCAGGATATCCGGCAAGGGCTTGCCCTGGGTCAGCCAGTCCAGCACATGGCTGCGAAACTGTTCCAGCCGCTCGGTTTGCCGGCGCAGGCTGATATCGCTGTGGGTGCCAATCATGCGCAAGGGCTGGCCATCCACGCTGCGGCTCACCACCATGCCCCGGCTTAACACCCATTTGTACAGGCCGTCGCGGCAGCGCAGCCGGCATTCGATCTGATAGTGCTCAGTCTCGCCGCGCAGATAGGCATGCAGCGCCGCGTCAGCACGGGCGTGATCCTCCGGGTGCAATAAGGCCAGCCAGGTGCTGAACTGCGCGGCCAGCTCGCTGTCGGCATACCCCAGCATGGCTTTCCAGCGCGGAGAAAACTGCACCGCCTGACTGAGCATGTCCCAGTCCCACACCCCGTCGCCCGCGCCTTCAATGGCAAATTGCCAGCGGAACTCGCTGTCTTGCAACTGACGGGTTTTGTCCAGCACGCGCTGACGTTCGGCAGCCAGCGAACGGTTACTCAGCCACAACCGAAATGCCAGGACAATAATCAGCCCGACACACACCAGGCCGGCAATGCCCTGCCAGATGTAGCGCATCCACACGTCCTGCCAGGTGAATTCTGGCACCTGGTCAAACGGCGGCATGCGCAGGGCGGCCAGCATTTCTGCCACGGGCGTGTAGTCTGACGGAATGGTAAAGCCCTGGATGCCCATTGCCTGGGTCAGCGGGTGATTGGCTTCCAGACGCAGCAGCGCCACGGCCACCTGCCGGGTCAGCGTGCTATCCAGGTCAGGCAGTGCCACAAATGGCCATTCTGGATACAGCCGGGTGGACACCTGCCAGGGCAGCGGAATCTGATTGGAAAACAGCGGCATCACCCGCAGCTGGCGCAGGTCGATCAACCCTTCGCGGGCCATGCTTTCCAGCAGGCCGCTGCGCACAAAACCCACATCGGCCTTGCCGGACAACACCGCCTGCACCACCTTGTCGTGTGGTGCCCCAGTGGTCAGCCAGCGGGTGTCGTTTAGCACATCCAGCCCGGCCTGATGCAGGGCGTAGGCCTGCATCTGGTAACCGCCCAGCGATTCGGTACTGGTAAACGCCACCACTTTGTCCTTCAGCTGGCTGGCGCTGCTGAGCACGGTGTCGGCGCGGCTGAAAATCACCCCGCCAAATGCCGACACCGACAGGCCCTGCTCGTTGTACATCAGCGTGGCCAGCGGCGCGGACAGCCCCAACCGGCGGTTGATCAGCACAAAATGACCAGGGTTGGTCAGGATGAAATCCACCTGACGCTGCGCGACTGCCTGCTCCATCTCAGGAAAGCTGTAGGCCTGCACGACAAAATCCCGTTCGGGAATCGCCTGCTTGAGCACGCTGGCCAGGGGCTGCCATTGCGCCAGCGTCTGTGGTTTGGGGCGAAAGGCCAGCACGCCAATCCGGACCGGATCGGCACTGGCAGCCCACACCTGGCCAGTAAGCACAGCCAGCCAGAACAGGCACATGAAGCGGAGGAGTTTACGCATATTGCAAACCAATATACCGCTATTCAAGCGCTAACGAAACTGTCCGCTCTGGCGGGCAACGGCCGGATAAATAACCGGAATCAATACGAAAAACGGGCCATCGCCTGTTTCATGGTTTCCGCCGCCTGGGTCAGGGTCTGGCTGGTGGCCACGGCCTGCTGCACCAGGCCGTGGTTTTCGGTGGCCATGGCGGCAATATCGCGGGTGTGGCCCAAAATCGCGCCGGCGGCGCTGGATTGCTGCTCGGCGGCGTGGGCCAGCTGGTGCATGGATTCATACGAAGCGCGCGACCGTTCGCTCAGCGTGGCCAGCGGTTCGACAATGCTTTCCACCTGGGCCACGCCCTGGCGCACGTCGCGGGTGCCGGTGTCCATGCTTTGCACGGCGGCTTCGGTTTCCTGACGCATGGCGTCGATCATGCCGTGAATATCGCGGGTGGACTGGGTGGCGCGGGTGGCCAGCGCGCGCACCTCATCGGCCACCACGGCAAAGCCCCGGCCATATTCACCGGCGCGGGCGGCCTCGATGGCGGCGTTCAGCGCCAGCAGATTGGTCTGGTCAGACAATTCCCGAATGGTGTCCACACTGCCGGCAATGGTGTCGGAACGTTGCTGCAGTGCGTTCACCTCGCGGGCCGAGGCGGCCACGGTGTCGGACAGCCGGCCCACATCGCGGGCGGCGTCGGTCACCAGGCTGCGGCCACGTTCGGCCAGTGCCACTGCTTCTTCGGCCAGGCCACGGGTGCGCTGGGCGGTTTCCGCCACGCCATGCGCCTGCTGGTTCAGCGCCTCGACGGCGCTGGCGATGGTTTGCGCCATGCGGTCCTGTGCCTGCGAGCGCTGGGCAATCTGGCCGGCGGCCTGCGACAGGCTGTCTGCCGCGTGGGTGACCCGGCTGGCTTCCTGATTGACCGAGCCAATCATGGTGCGCAAATTCCCCTGCATCTGCCCCAGCCGGTGCAGCAGCTGCGCCGGCTCGTCGCGGCCTTCGCTGACCATCGGCGTACGCAAATCGCCCGACGCCACCCGCTCCACCGCCGCGCCGGCCTCACGCAGCGGGCGGACAATGCTGCGGGTAATCAGCAAGGCCAGAATCACGCTGACCAGCACCGACGCGCCGGCCAGGGTGAGCATAAACCAGCGCGCCTGCTGCGCACCCGCCCGGTTGGCTTGGGCCGCCTGATTGGCACGCCCGGTTTCCAGCGCCACCACCTGACGGCTGGCCGCCACCAGTGCGTCCAGTGCCGGCAGGGTACGTTGTTCCAGCAGCTTTTGCGCCTCTTCCCGTTCATCGCCTTCCAGCAGATCGGCGGCATCGACAAAAATCTGGTTATACGCCTTGCCCAGGGTTTTCACTTGCTCCAGCAGGCGGGTTTCTTCGGCATCGTCGGCCAGGGCCACCAGGTGGGCCAGGGATTTGTCCAGCAGTGCTTTATTGCTGTCGATGTCCTTGTACAGCGGAATCCGCCCGTCGCGGTCTGACGCAGCCACCAGCCGCACCAGCTTCATGGCGTTTTGCCCGGCGGTTTCCGCCACGGTGTGCGCCAGTTCGGTCTTGATCAGGTCGCGTTCGACAATCTGCTGGGTGCCGGCCTGCATGGCGTTGATGGCCAGGGTGGCGGCACCGGCAATCAGCGCCATCAGCACCACCAGCAAGGCAAAACCCGCCCCCAGACGTGGGCCAATGGTAAGTTGACGTAACAAAGAAATCTCCGAGCCAGATGGCGGTAAAGGGTGGCGGTTTTAAAGGATAGAAAGCCAGACAACCGTCTCATGCGCAACGCGCCGGGTCGGCGCAACCAGCGGGTTTGAGGGTTGGTCGCTGCCGCAAGGGCTTACCTTACCACGCGGCGGGAAAAAAAATGGGCCGGCCATCACATTAAACGCCGCTCACAACCCTCTTCTGATGTGGATGTGCAGCCTTGCCACACCTCTCGCACTGTCTGCGGCGGCACGCCTGACCAAGACCGCTACGCAGGAGTGCGTTCGCGACGCAAAAATGCCCATGCCCCACGCGGAAAGCATGAGGCATGGGCATACAGCCAGCAGCAATCGGAAAAACTTAACCCGGAAACAGGCCGGTAGACAGGTAGCGGTCGCCACGGTCGCAGACAATCGACACGATCACGGCGTTTTCCAGCTGTTCAGACAATTTCAGCGCCACCGCCAGTGCACCACCAGACGATGGGCCAGCCAGAATGCCTTCTTCACGCGCCAGGCGGCGGGCGGTGTCTTCAGCTTCGGCCTGGCTGATCAGTACCAGTTGGTCAATGCGGGAGAAATCACAAATTTTTGGCAGGTATTCCGGCTCCCATTTGCGAATGCCGGGAATCTGGCTGCCGGGCTCCGGCTGTACGCCAATGATCTGGATGGCCGGATTCTGGCTTTTCAGGTAGCGCGAGGTACCCATGATGGTGCCGGTGGTGCCCATGCTGGAAACAAAATGGGTGACCGTGCCGGCAGTGTCGGCCCAGATTTCCGGGCCAGTGGTTTCAAAGTGGGCCAGCGGATTGTCCGCATTGCCAAATTGATCCAGAAACAGCCCTTCGCCGGCCTCCACTCGCCGCCGCGCTTCGTCAATGGCCCCCGGCATCGACGCCGCCGCCGGGGTGAGCACCACCTCTGCGCCGTAGGCCTTCATCGTGGCCACCCGTTCGGCACTGGCGTTTTCCGGCATCACCAGCACCATGCGGTAGCCCAGCATCGCCGCCGCCATGGCCAAGCCGATGCCGGTGTTGCCACTGGTGGGTTCAATCAGTGTGTCGCCAGGGCGAATGGCCCCACGCGCCTCGGCGTGGCGAATCATCGACAGCGCCGGGCGATCCTTGACCGAGCCGCCAGGATTATTGCCTTCCAGCTTGACCAGCACCACATTGTTGCGCTCACCGGGCAAACGCTTGAGTCGCACCAGCGGGGTATGGCCGACAAAGTCTTCCAGATAATGAAAAGTCGGGAGGGTAGACATCAGCGTGTTCCTGAAAAAAGGTTCAGCCGATTATAGTCCGCGGCGCTCGGCCATGGCCGCCGACATCAGTCTGGAATCAGAACCGTTTTTTATATGATTAGAATTTCTATGGTTCCACGCGCAGCCCAGCCCTACGCCACCTTGAAAAACGCCATCAGGCCTTGCAGCTCTTCGGCTTGCGCGCCCATTTGCTCGGCGGTGGCGGCCAGCTCTTCCGATGCCGAAGCGTTTTGCTGGGTGGCCTGATTCAGCTGGCCCATTGCCTGATTAATCTGGTTGATCCCCTGAAACTGCTCTGCCGACGCGGCAGCGATTTCGCCCACCAGCGCCGAGGTGCGGCCAATGGCCGGCACAATCCGCCCCAGCAATTGCCCGGCCTGTTCTGCCTGGCGCACCGTGCTGTTGGCCACAATGCCAATTTCGCCGGCAGCCACCTGGCTGCGTTCGGCCAGCTTGCGCACTTCGGCGGCCACCACGGCAAAGCCCTTGCCGTGCTCACCAGCGCGGGCCGCCTCGATGGCGGCGTTCAGCGCCAGCAGATTGGTCTGGTAAGCAATGTCGTCGATGATGCCAATCTTGTCGGCAATCTGGTGCATGGCAGTGACACTTTCTGCCATGGCCTGCCCGCCTTTGCCGGCCTCACTGGCGGCGGTGGTGGCCATCTCGTTGGTGGCCTGGGCGTTCTGGCTATTGCTGGCAATCGACCCCGCCGCCTGGGTGAGCGTGGAGGTCACCTGTTCTGCCGCCGCCGCCTGCTGGCTGGACGACTGCGACAGGGTTTGCGCGGTGGCCGACACCTCAGTGGACGCCGACGACAGGCTGTCAGCCGCGCCGCGCACTTGGCCAATGATGTCGGCCAGCCGCTCGACCATATGCGCCATCGACTTCAGCAGCCGGCCAATTTCATCATCACGGTCCACATGAATGCGCACCGCCAGATTGCCCTCCGCCAGCGCATCTGCCGCCGCCACCGCCTGCTGCACCGGTGCCAACACCACCCGGCGCAGCACCAGGGTCAGCAACACCAGCAGCGCCGCCGTCATCACCAGCCCGCCCAGCAACACCGGCAGCGCCGCCTGACGGCCCGCTGCGGCCACTTCCTGCGGACGGTAGGCCACCGCTACCTTAAAGCCCCAGGCCGGAAATGGCCGCTCGACCAGCGCCCATTCGTCGCTGCCCTTGGCCACCGCCTCCAGCGCGCTGCGAATGGTGCTGGCGCTGGCGTCGGACGATTGCAAAAACGGCTGCCCTTTGGCATCCAGCAGCACCACAAAGCCAGAGCCAAACGAACGGGATTTGCCAATCAGCTCCTTCAGCCCGGCCAGATCGGCCTTGAAGCCCACATACCACGCCCCCACCCGATTGCCGCTGGCGTCCACAATCGGCTCGTAGCCGGTCAGGTGCGGCGCGCCCAGAATATCCACCTGCCCATAAAATGGCTCGCCACGCTCCAGCGCCTGATACGCCTTGCCTTGTGGGTCAAGCTCGGTGCCCACCGCCCGCTGGTTGTCGCTGCTGCGCACATTGGTGGCAATCCGGATATAGCGCTTGCCCTCGCGGGCAAACAGCGTGGCGCTGCCGCCGGCAATGGCCGACACGTTATCCACCAGTGCGGTATCCAGCGCCATCGACCGGCTGCCAAAGTGCAGATTATTGGGCCGGCTATTGCCCACCCCCACCGCGTCTGCCGCCCCCGGCGGGCCTGACTGCCGGCTTTTTTCCTGAAACAGTTTCATGGCACTGTGGGTTTGCTGCCCCATCAGGCTGTCGCTCATTTGCAGCAGCTGCACAATGCCTTCTACCGTGGCCTCAGACTTGGCCCGCACCTCCGCCTCCAGACGGCGGGACTCATTCACCGACAACCCAACCGCGCCCATCAGCAAGGCCACCACCAGCGGCACAAACCCAAACAAGGCAAAACGGGCCTGTAATCCCAGATTTTTCATTCCCACATCCTTTTGGCCAAAAAACGCCACTTCCCGGTTGAATCAAAAACGGGCAAAAATAGCGTCATTCAAGCAATACATACGCCAATGAATGTAAGGATAATAGCGCGAGTGCTGCGGGGAGGCCAGTTTTGTGCAAAGCGCGTTGGTGCGGCCAAAATATTCTATAAGAATGGTAACTTTATTATCATATATTCAATAATAAACTGTCACCCTGCCCCAGAAAAACCGCAACACAGCAGACGGAAACGGCCCAATCCCCCCGCGTGCGGCCAGCAAACAAGCGTGGCAAACCCGGCGGCAAACACTCCCCCCAAGTCCACGCAAGGAAACCAGGGTCTTGGACGGGCGTCACGCCAGGCAGTAAGCCCAAGCAGTAGGAGAGGTTTAGCGCCGGGTGAACACCGGCTGGTGATTGCGCAGAAACTGATCCACCCCCAGCTCGCGCAGCCGCTCCAGCCAGGTTTCCGCCACGGTGCGGGAAATGCCCAGATCAATCGCCGCCTCGCGCAACAGCGCATACTCGGTACGCAGCGTAGTGGGCATGATGCCAGGGTCATCAGTATTCACCAGCACCCGCATCGGCCCCCGGCGCAAGCCATGGCGATTATATTCCGCACCAGCACGCAATACCGATTCATCCGGTGGAGCCCAACGGAAAATCGGGTGTTCGTGATAACCCTGCAAGCGGGCGATATACACATTGGACGTGGGATTGGCTTCGATCAACAGCCCCTGACGGTCGTATTGATCCATCAGATAGTCTTGCAGCGCGTGCATGAATTCCAGCTCGGCGGGGCTGTCGTGGTCTTGCAGCGGGCCTTGCTCGGGGTCGTCATGGTGCAGGGCGGCGGCAGACAGCGGCTCGCCGGCGCGGACGCGAACTTTTTTCAGCGGCGCACGCTCGCTGTCGGGCAAGGCCAGCCAGGCCTCGCGCTTCAGATACAAAGTGGCGGGCAGTAAGGCGGCACCCGGCTGGCTGTGGCCAGACGTATCAGGCAAGGCGCAAGCTTGGCCCGCTTTGTTCAGCAGCCGCCAATCCGGCGTAGCCAACGCCAATATGCTGTCGCTGACCGCGCCTTCCAGCTCAATCAAACCTGCCGCCAGGCATAGCTGTTCGTAGCAATTGCGCCGCAAGCGCCAGGCGCGCCACAGGGTGTCGGGCTCGACAACCAAGTTGGCGCTGCTGGCTGGCGGAGCGCCTTCTCGGGCGTGCAGCAAGGGCGTGGCATCGCCATTCAGCCATGGCAAGTGGCGCACAAAGCGGGCCACCCGCCGCGCCAGCCCCGGCAACACCTGCGCCGCCAAAGGCAGGCGGCTGCTGAGTTCGCAAGCGTAATGCCATAGCCACACCAGATTATCCAGATGCTCGTCCACCGGCAGCAGCATATCGCCCTGCCGCTCGGCCCACTGCGCCGGCTCGATGCCCAAGGCCAGCGCATGGCCCAGCCGGTCGCCATCGCGCATTTCACAAAACTGCACGGTTTCATCAATATGGCGCATGCCAGATGCTGGGTGAGCGTAATCCTCGCCGGCGTGCACGCTCAGGTGAAAGCCCAGGGTGGGCAGGGCGTCTGCCGGCAAAGGGCGCAAGCCGCGCCGCAGCCAGCGCAGCATGGGCGCGAACACTTCGATTTTCCAGAGGTTTTCATCGCCAGCCACATCCAGCCCACGCACCCAGCGCGAGGGCTGGAAGGTCCATAGAGGGTTGAGGAAACCATCGAGAAACTCAGGCTGATTCCATCCCGACGTATCATGTAAATTTTTATCTAGCTCTATTCCTTCACGCCAGAGCATTTTGCGCTTTTCTTGCCGAGAAATATTACCTACCCTAGCAAAATGCAAACAAAAGTGCCACCGCTCCAAATTACGAACATAACTCTCCTGCTGAGGCAAGCTATCTGTAGATATGCGGGATAACAATGCACCAACATCAGGGGGACTCTGTTTTAGCCAGCGATTAGCAGCACGGGTTAGTATGGTACATGAGGCAGCCTGAAAATCATCCGGAGAGCATTTTATTTCTGCGTAATCCAGCGCCCCCATTAATAGTTGGCGAAAATTATGAACTGTGTCGCGATGCGTTTTTTTACTGGACTTACGCCATGCATCTCCAAAATAGCTGACGAAATATGATAACCCTTGACCACTCATGATTAATTTTCGGCGCAGAGACATTAACTCTATTAACAGCCAAAATATAATCATACGCAACTCTACTGAAGCCCAGTATTGACGATACAGTAGACATAGCCAGCACAATAGCCATAGCCATGCCCGCCCCCATTCTTCGCCAATTAAATGCTGTGCCAAGCGCTGGCGAACAAAAGATAACATGTCATTTTCAAATGAAACCCCAGCCAATGCATGCCAATCCGGCATATCGGGCAGATGTACTTGATCAAGTGCATCGCTAGTAATATCAGCTCCAATTAACTTCAACAAGGGGGTTTGCGCTACAAAGTCAGGGTCGAGTTTATTGCAATGCACTGATTCCAAAATAGCTGTTTTGCACGATGCCCCGTTTGATTTTATAGCGGCACTTAAGTTACTTTTTTCATAAAAAAGATTACTTCTATCAAACGTAGTCAATAAAGCAGCTAACACCTGCCGCACCTGCACCAATTTTTGACTGTGGCGTCCAGGCAAACGACTCCTTTCTCCAAGGACATGATCTGCCAAAACTAAACTATCCAACGTTACCCCACCTAAATGAACGTGTCCTTCTGCAACAGGCTGATGCGCCATGGGAGGTGGAGAAAAAAATGGCCATTGGTTGTCAAGCACTCTCTCGATATCATAAAACTTCGGCAATTGCCCATAACTTCCTAACATCCAGCCAGAAAAATGCCATGAAACCATAATGGTGGGATCAAGTTCTGATGCCAATAAAGCATACGCCTGCACATGACTATCACGATAATGAATGCAATCACCATTGCGTAACATCAGTTTGTCAAACAACCCATCCAGAAGAGGAATTTCTGCTGAATTAAACATCTGGTCTGGCCATAGCACACCATACATTTCCAAGCAATCATTCTTGCGGAAGCGATTGGGATGCATATGCTCCAACTCATTAACCAGTAATGACCGACACGTATTTGCATCTATAATTGGAGACTGTTGTAACAGCTGAAGACTGTGAAAGCTCTCCCCTTTAAGTGCATCAAAAATTTGATCGGCCAAGCGGGAAGAAGCAAATAGAACGCTTACAGCAAGTTCATATAAATTTGGGTAAAACATATTTCAACCTAAAAAACCTCAGAAACAAACTCAACCTAAAAACCAAGTAAGTACGATCACACAGCCAATGCAGCAGAGGTTGCCGCTACAGTAAATTGATCTTTAAGGGCAAATCACAAAAACCATAACGGGTTTGTTGTGCAAGAATTCTTAAATCTAATATAATTATTTATTGCACTCAGAACACTGTTTACAATCCTCATCGCCCTCTGTAAGCCACTTTACGATGGGATGATCTTCCAGCAAATATGTCACCGAAAACATCTCCCCTCCTTTATCAACCAGCGGCTTAATGTCAAGCTGATAAACTTGCATTGCAAAAAAGTCATCTACATCATCTTTACTTATAATCTGATTCGAAAGAAGCAAAGGTTCTCCGAAGATCGTGCCTTTCTCAAAAAAAGCGAATGTTGACCATAGGCTATATATGGTTTTTTTTACCATCTTCACCATAGTTGCGTAATCGAAAGACTCTTCGCCCCCAGTAGGGGTATCTAATTTAGAAAAAAATCGGTGCATAACCTGAAAAACCAACCAGGGTGACAGTCTAAAACAATCAAGCCCATGCCTCTCCCTCCATTGGTTAATGGCAACAACCAAGCAATTCTCAACCTTTACACATGGCTTGATTTCACCTTGATCAACATGGCCAACTTGAGGTGATAGGTTTTGCTTTTCATCAACAAGCGATATCTTTGCTTCCTCATAAAATGAGGGTTTTGAGTAAAATGGTGCCCTAGCCATTAAGAGCCTCACATCGTCGATATTTGACTCCCTCAAAAAACTCAAAATAATCAACTCAAAAATCCTACCGCGATATGCAGTCCCACCTTGCCCATTATTTTCAGGGCAAAAAACCATTAGATTAATTAAAAAATTAATTTTAAAATGGCTTGGGTATTCTGATGGGGGGGCAACTCCAATTAGCCAACCTTTCGTACTAAATAATGTCCCATGCTTTGGGGGAGGGTAGTGAAGCAATGCTGACTCTGGCCAGCGATAGCCAGATAGCTGCTCATTTGAAACTTGGCTCCAATGAAGCGGAGTTTGATTAAAACACACAAACTCTTCTTCATGATGAAGAGCAGGCTGAAAAAGTGGTGTATCTAATACTTTTAGCTGATGGTGGTGGCCATACCACGCCTCCCAAGCCTTCATAATCAAATACTCAGCGCCCGCTGCTCGCTCATAAAAAAAGTGTCTTCTTAATGTAGGAAACCACTCTATAGCCAATTCACGAATATCTTTCTCAGGTGGCAATTTTTGAGGCGGCTTAAGATAAAATACCTCTTGAAACCTGGTCTCTTTTTCGTAACTGGCAATTTCGTTATTAATTGCAAAATACAATCCAGGGATAAGGTTTTTGGCGCGAGCAATTAACTGCGACAAGGCGCGCAACGTGGGAATATTTAACTCTCGACAGCTATCGTTAGCTCCATTTACCGGGCCATTAATTAAAGCATTTAGCCAATTACAAAAACACAGCATGCTCATATATTTTTCGCCCTTAGTGGAAGAAAGCACCACATCAGACTGCTTGAAGTAATCTTTCACTAAAGGTAGTTTCTTCCTATATTGAACCGGCATTACTTTTCTAGCGTACTCTATCGCCAAAATTTCTGCCCGCTCAAAAGCAACCTCAGGCTTAAAGGCCGAGTCCTTCAATAAGCGACTATGGAAATTACGCCAAATAACGTCATGATAAAGGGACAGATCCCCACTGATAATTGGCAATACGTAAGAACAAGCCAAATAGCGCCGAATTACCTCTAGATTTTCAAAAGCATGATGAAGGGAAGTATCAACATCATCAATCACAATAATTAATAGCTTTTTATCTAGCAATTTTAATGCAGAAAATATAAAGCCATGCACGTCTTGAATTAGCTGGTGATTCCCAACAAAAGCTCTAAGCTTATCAAGTCCTTTTCGCTCACGCTGAGATTGCATTTGCTCTAAAGAGTGTCCCAATTTTTGCAACTGCTTACTCAATCTACTGCGGCCATACTCATCACCAGACTGTGCCTTTTGCAAATCATCATCTTCTAACAAAGCGGCAATTATCACATTAATAAATAAATCATCATGCTCCTCCAGCAAGGTTGGATCAACAGGCCGTAGTATGTGAACATCTTTCAAAATATCTTTATTTTGAGATTTTAGGTAGTTTTTAAGATTGCCCAGCACAGTGCTTTTACCTGATCCACGGGCTCCGTCAACCAGAACTGCATTATGATATTTATTGGACTCGTTTGCAGATGCCTCCAGCGCACTCTTAATGCTATTTGTTATGCTTTCATATGTTTTCTTTGCTAACAGAAAGCTAGCTTCATGCTGAGCATCAGCATCAACCAAGTCAATAGGAAAATAGATGCAATCTTCATCATTTGAATAGCGCATAAAACACCCTAAAAAATCAATTTCTATATAACGATCCAAGATAATGTTGTTCCATCATTTATCTTTTTATGACTCTACAAGCGAGGCTCTTGGACAAAACCTATAAAACCAACTTTACCTATCAAAGCAAAACATTACCCACCCCCATATGTAAATCAAATACCAGCATCACGCCATAAAAAGCATACATGATGAAAAGTCAAAAGTATCTGCAATTTCTTTCCGCTGTGAAACATGTACGACATATTAATTATAATGCGTATTACCATTGGTGTGCAGCTTGCCAACAAGAAAAAAGCGACGATGTCCACATCGCCGCTTTTTTCTTTTGAATCAAACAAATAAATTCAACAAACCTGTCCTCTTACCGCCCCACACCCGCCAACCACTCCTGCGCGTACCGCGCCACGCCCTCTTCCACGCTCAGCATCGGCTGTGCATACCCTGCTGCGCGCAGGGCGCTGATATTGGCTTCGGTAAAGCTTTGGTATTTGCCTTTCAGCGCGTCCGGGAAGTCGATGTATTCCAGCACGCCTTGTTCCACCAGTTCGGCCAGGCTGAGCGCCGCTTGGCCTTGGTGTTGGCGGCAGGCGTTGACGGCGGCAACGGCAACGTCGTTAAACGGTTGGGCGCGGCCGCTGCCCAGGTTGAAGATACCTGAGCTTTCCGGGTGGTCCAGAAAATGCAGGTTGACCTTCACCACGTCTTCCACCGAAACAAAGTCGCGCATCTGGCCGCCGTTGGGGTAGCCGTCGTAGCCTTCAAACAGTTTTACCTTGCCGGTTTGCAGGTATTGGTTGAAGTGATGAAACGCCACCGAGGCCATGCGGCCTTTGTGTTGTTCGCGCGGGCCATAGACGTTGAAGTAACGAAAACCCACCACTTGCGCGCGGCGCTGGTCAAAGCGGCGGCGCACCACTTGGTCGAACAGAAATTTCGAGTAGCCATACACGTTCAGCGGGGCTTCGTGTTCGCGTGATTCGCTGAACACCCGGCCAGCGCCATACACGGCGGCGCTGGAGGCGTACAGCAGCGGCACGCCGTGGTCCTGGCACCAGTCAAACAGGTCCAACGTGTACTGATAGTTGTTGGCCATCATGTATTTGCCGTTGTGCTCCATGGTGTCGGAGCAGGCCCCCTGGTGCAGGATGGCGCGCAGTTTGCCGGTGTAGTCGCCGGCTTTCAGGCGGGCGAGAAAGTCGTCTTTGTCCAGGTAGTCAGCGATGTCGCAGTCCACCAGGTTGCGGTATTTGGGGCCGTCGGTGAGGTCATCGACGGCAATGATGTCGGTGTCGCCGCGCAGGTTGAGCGCCTTGACCAGGTTGGAACCAATAAAGCCGGCAGCGCCGGTGACGACGAGGGTCATAAGGGTAAGCTCCAGAGTTTCGGGCGGCGTCAGGCCGCAAACAGTTCCTGTTGGTCCACCACGGCGGTGCCCAGCTTGGCCACCACGATGCCGGCGGCGGCGTTGGCCAGGTGCATGGCGTGCGGGCGGCTCAGGCCGGCGGCCAGCGCCAGGCCGAGGGTGGCAATCACCGTGTCGCCGGCACCGGACACGTCAAACACTTCGCGCGCCAGGGTGGGCTGGTGTTCGGCACCGTGGGCGTCGAACAGGCTCATGCCTTCTTCGCTGCGGGTGACCAGCAGGGCATCGAGTTGCAACTGCTGGCGCAGCGCTTCGGCGCGGCGGCTCAGGTCAGCTTCGTCGCGCCAGCTGCCGGCCACCTGGCGGAATTCGCTCTTGTTTGGGGTCAGCAGGGTGGCACCGGCGTATTTGCTCCAGTCGTCGCCCTTGGGGTCGATCAGCACTGGCTTGCCGGCGGCGCGCGCCAGCTCGACCATGCGGGCGACGTGGGTCAGCCCGCCCTTGCCGTAGTCGGACAAAATCACCACATCGTGTTCGGCCAGTTGGTCACGAAAGTCGTCGAGCTTGTCGGCCAGGATTTCATGGCTGGGCGCGTCTTCAAAGTCGATGCGGATCAGTTGCTGCTGGCGGGCCACCACGCGCAGTTTGATGGTGGTGGCAATGTTTGGGTCACGGCGCAGCTGGGTCACAATGCCGTCGCGTTGCAGCAGGCGCTCCAGCGCGCCGGCGGCTTCGTCGTCGCCCACCACCGACAGCAGGGTGGTGCGCCCGCCCAGCGAGGCGATATTGCGCGCCACATTGGCCGCGCCGCCGGCGCGTTCTTCAATGCGGCTGATTTTGGCCACCGGCACCGGCGCTTCGGGCGAGATGCGGTTGACTTCGCCAAACCAGTAGCGGTCTAGCATCACGTCGCCCACCACCAGCACGCGGGCGGCGGCCAGTCGGGCCGACAGGTCGGCGGGGTTCAGTTGCAGGGATTCAAGCAGGCTCATGCAATACTTTCAGGGGCGGCCAATCGCGTAGTATTCCAGCCCGGCTTCGCGCACGCTGGCCGGGTCGTACATATTGCGGCCATCAAAAATGGCCGGGGTGGTCAGACGGGCTTTCAGGTCGGCAAAGTCCGGGCTGCGGAATTCTTTCCATTCGGTGACAATCGCCAGCGCGTCGGCACCGTTCAGGGCATCCTGCATGCTGTCGGCAAAGCGGATGCCGGGGCGGCCCGCCAGCACGCGGGCGGCTTCGTCACGCGCCACCGGGTCGTAGGCGGCCACGGTGGCACCACGCGCCAGCAGCGCGTCAATCAGCGCCAGGCTGGGCGCTTCGCGCATGTCGTCGGTGTTGGGCTTGAACGCCAGGCCCCACAGGGCAAAGCAGCGGCCAGTGAGGTCGGCACCAAAGCGGGCGATGATTTTGTCGGCCAGCCGGCGCTTTTGCGCGTCGTTGGCGGCTTCCACTGCGCCAATCACCCGCAGCGGCAAGCCATGCTCGTCGGCAGTGCGCGCCAGGGCTTTGACGTCCTTGGGAAAGCACGAACCGCCGTAGCCGCAGCCGGGGTAGAGAAAATGGTAGCCAATGCGCGGGTCGGAGCCGATGCCCTGGCGCACTTTCTCGATGTC
>ERZ724523.120-NODE-120-length-46028-cov-10.266483_pt1 | contig 46028 bp, 42 predicted proteins | sample MGYA00376056_ERZ724523 | MGnify/ENA primary metagenome ERZ724523 (study PRJEB28724, sample SAMN07190888) | wastewater metagenome | isolation source: influent of sewage treatment plant in Hong Hong | place: USA: Christiansburg, Virginia | collected 2016-03-01 ... | reverse complement strand
TGGATTGAAACCGCTATTGAGTAGTGCCAGCCCACGGGCGATGGGACGCATCGCCCAGCCTCAGTGCTGGGCGTGGATTGAAACCACTTGGCATCTGACTCCATGCGCTTCACTTGGCGGCATCGCCCAGCCTCAGTGCTGGGCGTGGATTGAAACTGCGATTGCATCCATTGTGTCATCCATAGTTTCCAGCATCGCCCAGCCTCAGTGCTGGGCGTGGATTGAAACTGAAAAAATTGGCAGTAAGTGTCGGATACGGGTCAGCATCGCCTAGCCCCCGATGGCTGGTGCCGCAGGACAAGCCGAGCTGACCTTGGCACCGTCCGTGATGCTACCCACCCCCCTATTGCATTCGTGCTTTGGGGGTTTTGTTTTGGTGGTGTTTGGGTCGGTATACTGCTCCGAGCAATCTGCATCATGACGTTATTTTGAGAGGAATTTTATTATGGCTCACACACCGAAAGCATCGCACCATGACTGAAACCGAATTTTTGCACTGCTCCGACGCGCTTTTTGCACATATCCAAACCGTGCTAGACGACGCAGACAGTGAGATTGACAGCACCCTAAACGGCAACGTGCTGACGCTAGAGCTGGACAATGGCAGCCAAGTGATTGTGAACCGTCATCTGCCCAATGCTGAAATGTGGCTGGCAGGGCGAGCGGGGGGCTATCACTTCCGCCAAGCGGCTGATGGCCGCTGGGTCGATACCCGCGATGGCGGCGAGCTCTTTACACGCCTTGCCGAGCTGCTGGCGGCGCAGGGCGGGGAGTCGCTTGTTTTCTGAGCTAGGGGGGATGGTGTCGCCGCTCTGGGCTTTGGCGGGGCTGGCGGCATCGGCGTTTTTATCGGCGACGGTGCTGCCGGGCAATTCCGAAGCCGCTTTGGTCGCCGTGCTGTGGGCGCATCCAACCCTGCTGTGGGGTGCGGTGGGGGTGGCGAGTCTTGCCAATAGTCTCGGTGGCCTAACCAGCGTGTGGCTGGGTCGCCGAATGCCGCCGCCCGCCACCGCGCACCGTGCTTTGGGCTGGGTGCAGCGGTTTGGAGCGGTGACGCTACTGCTGTCTTGGGTGCCGCTGCTGGGGGACGCGCTGTGTGTGGCGGCGGGATGGTTGCGGCTGGCGTGGGGGCCGGTGTCGCTGTGGCTGGTGCTGGGCAAAACCGCCCGTTACGCCCTGCTGGGCTGGGGTGCGCTGCGGTTGAGTGGGGGGTGATGGCGAGGTCGCTACCACAGCGACTTATTGCCGCCGTGGGTCGGACTTGAGGCCGATAGCGCATCGCGCCTCGACTTAGAACAGGCACTTAACGCGGGGCGGCTTTAATCCGTTTAATCGCTTCTTCGGCGTGCCGCACCGACACATGGTCAGGGCAAAATAGCTCTTCGCTCAGGGTGCGAATCAGATACTGGCTGACGTTAATCCGCCGCCAATCCGCTGTCTGGGAGGCCATCCATGTTTGGGTGTCGGGGCGGCCAATCGCATAGCGTTTGTGGTTATTCCCTGCACAGTGCAAGCCTTCGTAGGTCAGGGTTTCTGCCCCCAACGCACTTTTAACCCGCAACACATAGCGCACCACGCCATCACTGCCCACGGTCAAACTTTGGCTGTCAATAAAGTGCTGGTTGTCTGTTTGGCCGTGGATGGTAAACGGCAGCCAGTGTTGACCATCGGGATAAGGTGGCAAAGGCGGCGCGGTTTCTGTCCACGTCGTCGGGGCTTCCCAAGTGTAGTTTTGGTTGTAGGCACTTTCTCGTCCGCCGGCCAAAAGGCTGGTGCTGAGGCTCAGACCCAGCAGCAGTGCCAAGGTGTGGGGTAAACGCATCATGGGGATTCCTCTGGATTTTTTCGGGTGGCGGAAGGATACCTTGAATGCCGTACCTGCGGGCTGCGGGGCGGCGAACACCGGCTTGGCTTTATATTCCCCTTCGCCGGAGGGGGGGGGGCTGGCGAGGTTGCCAAAGCTAAAATCCAAATCCAACCACCCCGCCCCGCCGCCGCCACCCGTGGCGCGGAAGCATCCCTCGCCGCCGCTATCCGCCGCCGGACGGGGTGCTTGCTGGCGAGGCCGCGAACAGCGGCGGTGCCTCTTGCCAAGCCACCACCAGCACATACCCTGCCAAGCCGGTCAACGACACCGTCTGGCAGCGAGCAAGGGCGGCATGGCGGGCGGCGGGTGACAAAGTGGGCTTGGTGCTGGCAGCCTGCCACTCGGTCAGTGGCAGGTCGAGGCATTTGCTCCGTGCTTCGAGCTGCGCCCACGCCTCGGCAAAGGCCGCTGGACGCGCGGCCTCGGTGCAAGTGGCAAGCTGCGCCGTCACAGCCTCCCCTAGATACAGTTGGCTGACCGCCCGCCAATCGGCCAAAGGCGCAAGCTGCACGAGATCCACCCCCAGCTTGCACCCTTGCCCCACCGCCCACACGGCAGCTTCCCCTGCATAGGACAGGCTGAGGCTGACTTCAGGGGCTGCGGCAACAGGCCCTTGTGGGGTTTCTTGCCAGTTGCCCCGCCCAGCCAGTCCAGCGGTGTGGCGAGCTAAGGCCTGCCGGACGTGCTGCCGTGCCGCTGCACGAGACAAGCCCGCCACCGACACCCACCCCACACGAATGGCCCCTTCTGCGACCTGCCATGTGCCGTCTGCACTGACGCGCCGAGTAGCGTAGGCCATCAGCTGATTACCGCCACGCTACGGCAGAAGAAACGGCCGCATGGAATGCCTGAAAGCTTTTGGAGCGGTTGGCCGTGATGTCCATATGCGGTGCAATTTCCCGTGCACACATCACTTTACGCAGCCCCATTTTGAAATACCCCCCTTTCTTGAGTTCGCGCTCGAACGCTTCCCACGTTCCGCCAAGAATGGCATCAGGGTCACGAAACGATGCTCTCTGCGGCACGGTGGCGGATACGCGCGGATAAGCGGTTTGTACCGCTGGCCAATCACCAAAGTACCAAGCTTCTAACTCTTCAATGGCAATACGATTGGCGACGCTAAAAGGATGGCCAATGCCAGCATGGGTTTTCGTGACCAAGCCGGCTTTTGCTGCGATATTTTCTAGTTCCTGCTTCAAAATGCTGCAATCGTCGTCATCGCGGTCGATCAACACAATGATTGCCCAATTAGGAGGGAGCCAGCTTTGATAGCCCCTTAACCTGTCGGGCAACTGCTTCAGCAGGTCGTCTTTGCATTGAAAGCGAATAATCTGAAAGTTAACTTCACCCAACATCTTGGGCAGGAGACTCTCCAGTGCGGTTTCCATTGAGAGCTCTTCCACCATCACAATCAATTTCTCCAGCATTAACCCCCCCTTTTCTTTGCGGTGTCTGGGGCACCTTGGTTAACGAGAGGGTCGCCTAAGCCAAAATGTCCTTCCATCCAGAGATACCCCAGCGCGGCACCGGCACGCATAAATTCGTTAATCCCTTGAATATCGCAAGCCCGAACAACTTGGGTGAAGCCTTGTTCATCGCGGTAAAGCACGCGGACCTCTTCTGCACGCATTGCGTTGAGCAAAAATGGCGAGTGACTGGTAATCAGCAATTGCGAGAACTCAGCGGCCGCCCGACACTCCTCCGCCAACTCTGGCAACAAGCGCGGGTGGAGAAAGTTTTCAGGCTCTTCGATACCAATAAATTGTGGCGGGGCAGGGTCATAAAGCACGGTTAAATAAGCCAGCATTTTCATTGTGCCGTCTGACGCAAACTTGGACAGCACGGGCTGTTCAAAGGGCGCATCTTTGATTTGCAGCAACAAGCGGCCATCTGGCATGGGCTCTGCATCTACCCTTTCTAGACGGGGAATGCGTTTTCGTAGCACTGAAAAAATGTGTTCCAAACGTTCTGGGTGCTGTTCCTTCAGGTACTGAATCACGTTGGGCAGATTCTCGCCGCCTTTGCTTAAACGCTCTTGTGGCCCTGCTTCTGGCTGGTTACGCGTTTGATCAATGGCTAAATAGGACACATACCAATCGGTAATAAATTCACGTAGTGCGGCGACGCGCGGATGCTCGGCAAATTGCCCCAAGGTATTCACGGCAATCAGGTCAGGTGAGCGCAAATTCGTCTCGACCCGCACATCGTCTGCATCGGGTGCTTCGCCGCTTGCCGCTTTACCCATGCCCCGCTTGAAGTCCAAAAATCTGAAGGGTTGCCCTGTGCTGCCTCTGCGCCATTGCAACCATTCTTCGACGACTTCAGGGCCTTTTGCGCCTTCATCAATCGCTAAGTGGTAAGTGATAACAGGGGTTTTGGGCTGCTCGCGGTATTTCAATTCAAAGACGATGGGACCTATTGCACCTCGGGTTTTCAGCTCTTTGCCCCTGCCTCGCCTATCCCACGCATGGCGCAAGCCAAACTGGAAGCACTCCGCCAGAAAGTTGAACACATCAAAAATAGTCGATTTGCCGCTGCCGTTTGGACCCAGCAGCACGGTCATCGGCGTGAGCTTGTCGAGCTGAACGTGACGCAGTGCGCGATAGTTTTCGACTTTCAGCGATTCAATGCGCGGAATACCGACTTTTGCTTGTACGTTTTGCTGACTCAATTTAAGCCTCTTTGCTTTTGGTGTGGTTGCTAGGCCGCGATAGAGGGGCTGGTTAGCGGGTTAGGGCTTACACCGCGTCCACGGTACCGAAGGCGAGCCGCTCCATGTGCTGTGGGCGGGGATTTGCTCACCCTTCATCACCAGCGACAAAGGTCCTAAATACGCGCCATCGCCCACTTGGCTGTCGTAAAGCACCGTGGTGCGTGTGCCCAGCATTGCTCCCGCGCCGATATGCACCCGACCAATCTTCATCACACGGTCTTCGAACAGGTGGGTTTGCGGCCCTGACCACGCATTCAACACGCTGCCATCGCCGATGGTGACGCAGTCGAATTCGGTCATGTCGGTGGTGTCCATCAACACGTTTTTACCGATGTGGCAGCCCATCAAGCGCAGCACCGGCGGCAAAAACGGCGTGCCGCGCAAAAAGTTGACGAAGTTAGGCACGGCGATGGATTCGTAGAGATTGGTCACGCCCTCGCTAAGCCAGACAAACGGTGTCCACATCGGGGCGGCCAGCGGGGTGTAACGCCCCATGAGCAGCCATTTCACCACCAGTACAAACACAAACGACCCCAAGCCATACACCATGCCGGCCACGGTCAAGGCCGACAACGTCGCCAACCATTGCTCCGCCATCGCATAGGGCATGACCTTAATTACGGTCAAATAGCCTGCCGCAATCACCATCGACATCGGCAACATAATTCGCAGTGCCTCGACAGCGCCGCGCCCCATGCGGCGGGCGGGGGAGGGGCGGAAGGTCAGCGCATCAGGGAAGCCGGTCAGCACCTCGCGGGCAGGGAGGTTGAGCGGCGGCGACCCCATCCACGTTTCACCCGCTTTGATTTGCCCGCTGGTGGGCGAATAAGATTGCACGCCAATCAGCACATCTTCTGGCAACACCGTGCCGTCTGGCACATAGGCTCCATTGCCGACAAAGCTCCGTGCGCCAATCACCGTCTGGCGCAGGGTCATCCAGCCGCCGTCGATTTCTTCGTCGCCCAGCATCACGGCATCGGCGATAAAGGTATCGTCCCCCAGCGTTAGCATGTCGGGCACCACGCCCATAGCGGTGGAGATTTCCGCGCCCTTGCCGACCTTCGCCCCCAAAATCCGATACCAGAACGGCGCGTAAACGGTGGCATACAGCCCATGTAGCACCTGCAAGCTGGATTCTTGAATCTGGTTGGTAATCCACTTGCGGTAATAGATGCTGCTATGCACCGACCACCGTCCAGGCTTCAGCGTGGGCAACACCAGCCAACGGAACGCTGCAGACACCAAAATAGTCGCCACCACCAAAAAGGCACTGGCCGGTACAGCCAAGCCGACAAACAGTAAGAAGGCTTCCCAGTCCGGCAGGGTGACTTGGGTGAGGTCAAATAAATTGCCGTCCATCCAGTCAATCAACATGAAGACAGGGAACACCGGTAAGAAGAACAGCGTGGCCACCACGGCAGCCCCCAGCAGGTAAAAGCCGGTTTCTTGTAGACGACGGGTGCGGTTGATGGCTCGACGGGGTGGGACGCGGTTGGCATTGGCTTCGCCGATGTGGCGTGACGGCGCACCTTGCCACTTTTGCCCCGCAGGCACGCGCTGCCCAGAAGCCAGCGACGACAAGCCGCACAGATAGCTGCGGGCTTCCATCACCGTGCCGGCTTCGAGCGCGGCATACGAGCCAATATAGGCTTCATCGCCAATAGCAATGGGTCCAACCACCAAGGCATCGGGCTCCAGCCGGATGTTTTCTAGATTGACCGCCGAGCCAATACTGACCCCGTTGCCGATGGTAATCAGGTCGGGTGCGCGGGCAGACACCGAGCCTATCAGAGTGTCCGTACCGATTTTTGCCCCCAAAGCCCGCAGGTAATACACCAGCAGCGGCGAGCCATGCAGCAGGTAAATAGCAGGCACATCGGCAATCCGGTCAGCTAACCACCAGCGGAAATACATCCAGCCCCACAGCGGGTAACGCCCCGGCTTGAGCCGTCCCAAAATCAGCCATTTGGCGGCAATGCCCACGGCAAAGCTGATGGCGTGCGCCAGTAAAAAGGCCGAAACACCAGCAAAAATAGCAAAGGAAATGCTGTCGTCTGGCGCACCGGTAAAGTAGTGGTAGGTAAAAAATGGCAGCAGCCATTGGAGCATTTTAAAGCCCACCAGTGGCGGCAAACACAGGGCTTGCGCCAAGCCGCAGACCACCCGCCGGAAGTGCGGAATCGGTGGCAATACCACGGCAGCTTGGGCGGTCGGTTGTTCGGCTTGGCGGGTGGCAATCACGGCAGCAATACCGCCCACCGTGCGTTCGCGGTAGATGTCTTGCACCGTGATGCTGGCAAAGCGGGCATCGCTGCGTAAGGCCGATACCAGCCGTGCCGCCAGCAGAGAATGCCCGCCCATGTCGTTAAAAAAGTCCGCCGTCAGCAGCACCGGCTGCCCAGGAAAGAGGCGGCGCAGCACGTCAAACAGGGCGCGTTCGGCCTCGTTGGCGGGGTCGTCTGATTCGCCGGTGTCTTCGGGGGGCAGCACTTCCAAGGCGCGGAGTGCCTTGCGGTCGATTTTACCGGAGGTGAGGCGCGGCAAGGTCGGCAGCACCTCAAACACGGCAGGAATCATATATGGCGGCAAACTGGCGCGTAGGGCGGTGCGGAGCTCGGCATGGCTCGGTGCGGTCGCGCCTGTATCAAGCGCCAAATAGGCCACGAGCTGCTCCACCCCTGCCAGTGGTTTGAGCACGACCGCCGCGGTGCCGATGCTGGCTTGCTGGCACAGTACGGCTTCGATTTCGCCCAGCTCAACCCGAAAGCCGCGAATCTTGATTTGGTCATCTGCACGGCCTAGACACTGCATTTGGCCGGCTTCGTCGATACGCGCCAAGTCCCCCGTCCGGTAGAGGCGGGTGTCGTAGCCGCGTTCCATAAACGGGTTGGTAAGGAATTTTTCAGCAGTCAGGTCAGGGCGGCCTAAATAGCCGGCGGCCACGCCAGGCCCGACGATGCACAGCTCGCCGGTTTCGCCTGCGGGCAATAGGTGCATTTCGGCATCGACCACCAACAAGCCATAGTTGGGCAGCGGTGTGCCGATGGTGACCGGCTCGCCGCGTTTCAGCTCGGCCAAACTGGCGGAGACGGTGGCTTCGGTCGGGCCATAGGTGTTGAACAGCTGGCGGGTGGGTGCAGCCCAGCGTTCGACTAGCGTGTCGGGGCACATTTCGCCGCCGAGGTTAATCAGCCGCAGCCCTGGCACGTCTTGGCTAAACAGGGCTAACAAGGTGGGCACGGCGTGCAAAACGGTAATGCGCTGGGCGATCAGGGCGGCAGGCAGGGCATCGGGGTCGCTGACCAGCATCTTGGGGGCAATCCATAGCGTTGCGCCGACCAGATACGAAATCCAGACTTCTTCAAATGACATATCAAACGCCAGTGAAAAGCCTTGGTAGACCTTATCGTCACCCTGAATGCCGAGTACGCTGTTTTCACTGCGGAGAAAGTGGCAAATGCTGCCGTGGTTGATGGCAATGCCCTTGGGCTTGCCGGTCGAACCCGAGGTGTAAATGACGTAAGCCGTGTGGTCAGGCTGCAGCCCTTGGCGTTGCAATAGCGGCATAGCGGCTGGCAGCGGTGCGGTCAGGGCTTCGACCGTCCACACCGGCGGGGCAAAGTCGGCCAAGGCAGCGAGGTGGGCTTCGCAGGTTACCAAGCCCATCGCACCGGCATCCAGCAGGCAGACGAGGATGCGCTCAACGGGCGTATCGGCATCAAACGGCAACCACGCCGCGCCGGATTTGGTGATGGCGGCTTGCGCCACCAGTGCATCTGCGCCGCGCGGCAGCCACAGCCCGATGATTTTGTCGGGGGCGGCACCGTGCTCCAGCAGGCGGTGTGCGCCGAGGTCGGCACGGCGGTTGAGCTCGCCATACGGCACAATTTGCCCTTCCCAGAGGAGGGCAGGATGGTTGGGCTGACGGGTGGCAGTGGCTTCCAACAGGTCGGGCAGGGTTTCGTCACGCAGCAAATCAGGGCGGGCGGCACCGTGCAAGATGGCGGGGGAGAGGGGGGTGGGTTCTGGTCTCGTCGGTGTCATGGCTTAGTTTTTTTTATTTTAGTGGGCGGTCAGTGTCTGACCGTTTTTCAGTTTATAACCTGTTCAAATACGTTTTGACAGGGGTGGGTGGCGTTTGAAATAAGGGGATACCGTTTGACCGAGAATAATGCCTGCTAAGTATGGCTTTATTTTTCTGGCGTTCTTTTTTACGCTGGTTTCGGCAGAAAAAAACCCCTCTGGTACGAGGGGGGTGGGGCAATAAGAGGAGGAGGGATTGTTACGCGCCGCACCACGTCGGTGGCCGTTTTTCGATAAACGCCGCAATGCCTTCTTGGGCATCTTGGGTGGCGAGGTTATCCACCATCACTTGCTGGGCGTAAGCATAGGCTTCGGCAAGGGGCAGCTCGGCTTGGCGGTAAAACGCGGCTTTGCCGGTGGCCAGCGTCAGGGCGGATTTGTCGGCCAGCTTACGCGCCAAAGCTAAGGTGTGGGAATGCAGCGCGTCGGCAAACACATGTTCGTTAATCAGCCCAAAGCGCAAGGCGGTGGGCGCATCTATCATGTCGCCGGTCAGCAGCATTTGCATGGCGTGTTTGGGGCTGACGTTGCGGGACAAGGCCACCATCGGCGTGGAGCAAAATAGTCCAATGTGTACGCCTGGCGTGGCAAAGTGTGCGGTATCGGCGGCAATGGCCAAATCGCAACTGGCGACTAACTGGCAGCCTGCGGCGGTTGCGATGCCGTGGACTTGGGCGATGACCGGCTTAGGCAGGTTCACAATGGTTTGCATCAACGTGGCGCAATCGGCAAACAGCCGCTCGGTGTAGTCGCGCTGATAGCCCGCTGCTTGGATTTCTTTTAGGTCATGCCCCGCGCAGAAGGCCGGCCCTGCCCCCGCCAAAATCACCACCCGGACGCTGGCATCGTTTGCCACGGCATCAAAGGCAGCTTGGAGAGCGGTCAACATGCCCTGCGATAGGCTGTTGCGTGCTTGTGGGCGGTTAAGCGTTAGGGTGGTAATCCCTGCTTCGTCGTGCCGGAGCACCAGTGCATCAGTGGTCATGGGGTTGCCTTTTAAGGGGGGGAGACCAAGCAAAAAAGAGATTAGGCGGGCGACAAAAAGCCGTTGAGCCGTTTTTCTAGAATATAGGGATTTTCACCGTGGGCAATCCCGACGAGGCCTTCAATTTGCAGGTCCATCAGCGTGACCCGCTCGGCAATTTGGGTTTTAAGTTTGTGCGCCACGGGCAAAAAGAACAGATTGGCCAACCCTACGCCATACACGGTGGCAACAAAGGCGACGGCAATCCCGCTCCCGAGCTTGGCAGGGACGGTAAGGTTTTCCATCACATGAATCAAGCCCAGCACCGCGCCCAAAATCCCCAAGGTCGGCGCATAGCCACCAGCGGATTCCCAGACCCGTGCAGCAAGGCGTTCTTTGGCTTCGTAAGCGTGAATGTCTAATTCAAGGGCAGCCCGTAATTGGTCGGAGTCGCGGCCATCGACCAAAAGTTCTAACCCTTTTTTGAGGAAGGGGTCGGGGGCAGTATTGGAAATTTCTTCTAACGCCAAAAAGCCATTTTTGCGGGCAATTTGACTCCAGCCTACCAAGTCTCGCACCTGACGCTCGAGGTCGTTGTGCGGCGGTAAAAATACACGGGGAAGCATTTTAACCCCATGCACAAATTGGCGTGGCGTGCATTGCAGCATGACCGCTCCCATCGTACCCCCGCCGACAATTAAGAATGCGGTGAGCTGGAACAGGGAGGCCGGATGCCCGCCTTCTAGCATCTGCCCACCCACCACGGCGGCTAGGCCGATAATTAAGCCGAAAATACTGGTGAAATCCATAGCGCGTGCAGCCTAGTAAAAAGTGAAAATCAAAATAAAGGTTAGAACCAGTCGCGTAACTTGGTACGCAACCGGCTAACAGCTTGGCTATGAAGCTGACACACCCGTGATTCTGTGACGCCTAAAATATCGCCAATTTCTTTCAGGTTCAGGTCTTGTTCGTAGTAGAGGCTCATCACCACTTGGTCACGCTCTGGCAGGGTTTTAATGGCTTCGACCAGCTTGGCGCGGAAGCGGGTATCGCTAAGCGTGGTGACGGGATCCACGCGGTGCGGGTCGGCAATATTATCGACGGGGCTACCGCCTTGGCCTTCGTCACTATGGACAAAATCTTCGTAATAGACGATTTGATGCCCCTTGCTTTCAAACAGTGCAGACTGGTAGTCCTCTAGCGAGAGGGTCAGGGCTTCGGCAATTTCGGATTCTTGCGGGGGGCGGCCAAGGCTTTGTTCGAGCTGTGAAATTGCCTCTTCTATTTGCTTGGCTTGCTTGCGGGCTTGGCGGGGTAGCCAGTCGGCGCGGCGCAGCTCATCCAACATTGCCCCGCGTATGCGTTGGCTGGCAAAAGTTTCAAACAGTACGCCCAACGAGGCATCAAATTGGGTAGAGGCTTCTAGCAACCCCATCAAGCCCACTTGCACCAAGTCATCCATTTCTACCGAAGCGGGTAAGCGGCTCATCAGTACATAGGCGATTTTTTTGACCAGCGGAGCATGGCGTGCCAAATCTACGCTGCTGTAGTCGGCAGGGGGCTTGGTGGGGTAGGCATGGACTTTGTTTAGGCTGCGCGGCTTGCTCACGGTAGCACTTCCTCTGCCAAGTGGCGGGTGGCGGCCAGATAGCGTTCAAACAGTTGGCTGGCATTGCCGTGCCCCCCACTGCTCCAGCCGGGGAGGGCGGCGGCAAGTTGGCGGCAGGCCGTGGCGCATTCGCTATTGGGAAAAGCCTGTAGCGTAGTGGTACGCAGCAGGGCGGTACGGCGCACGATGGGGTCTTCGGGCATAAACCCCACCCAGCGCAGCGACACGCCCAAAAACTCGCTGGTCACGCCTGATAGCCGCTGAAAAATGGCTTGGGCATCGTTGATGTCATAAGCCCGTGATACCAGCACATCAAAGCGGCGGCGGGCAAATTCTAAGGCTAGCCGTTTCACCGCTGCGTAGGCATGAGTCAGGGTGCGAGGGTCGGGGGTAATGACTAAGACCAAATGGTCGGCCAAAGCGGGTAGTGCGGGGTCGGTGGCCACGTCGGGGGCATCAATTAGGGCGATTTCGACATCCCGCATCAGGGCTTCGTATTCTGAAATAAGTCGGCTCTCTACCGCTTCTGGCAGGGTTTCTAGGGTCAGGGGACGGACAAAGAGATTCATGACCGGCACACCATAGGGGAGAACGGTCACGGCATCGTGCAGCGAGCCTTGGCGTGCCATCACGGTGTCGAGCATCATGCCGCACTCATCGGAAAACCGCCGTGCCAAGGGATTGCCGCCGTGGGCATCAAGCAAGACCACGCGCCGTTGTGAGGCGGCCAGCCCCGCCGCCAGCTCTGCCAGCAGGGTCGTAGTACCCCCACCAGGCACGCCCAAAAAGGCAAAGCTCCACCCCATCTGTGCGCCAGGGGTGAGTCGCCTGAGGCTGGCGGCTTGGTCTTCCATCATGACTGCGCCTGTCTCACAGCGAACCGACAAACGCCGAGGTGAGCAGTTGGTATTCGTCGCTCTTGAGGCTGTATGGGCTGGTTTCTCGCGCCATTTTAAATGCACGGTCGAGCAGGTAATTGGCCTTGGCGAGGTGCAGGTCTTCTGGTACGCGTTGTCCGTTGGTGACATACATCAGCGGCAACCGTTGACGGACGATGGTATCAATCGCGCCGCCCAGTGTTGGGGCTTCGTCAATCTTGGACAAAATGCAGCCGACCAGCCCGCCGCCAGGGGTGTAGCGGTTGACGACATCTTCGAGCGTTGCGCCGTCTGCATTGGCGGCCAGCACCAAAATCCGCGATACCGCCCGCCCGCCGTTATTGGCAGGGCGGGCATACATTTCGGTTTGTGAATCCACCCGCGCATCCCGCTGCCCCATGCCGGTGGAGTCAATCAACACCAGATGTTTGTCGGTCAGGTCGGCCAGCGTGACGTGCAAATCGGCTTCGTTTTGCACTGAATATACCGATACGCCCAAAATTTTGCCGTAGAGCCGCAGTTGGTCTTGTGCGCCAATCCGGTAGCTGTCGGTGGTAATCAGCGCGATGCGTTCGGTGCCGTGTATCAACGTGGCGCGTGCCGCGAGCTTGGCGACGGTGGTGGTTTTGCCGATGCCGGTAGGGCCGACAAGGGCATATACGCCGCCTCGTTTGATGATTTCGGCAGATTCATCCACCGTTTTCAGGTTGTGTACCAAGGCCAGCTTGGCCCATTTTAGGGCGGCTTCATCGCTGAGTTTGTCGGGTAGTCGCGCCACCAATTGGCGGCACAGGGCAGGGGATAAGCCCAGTGCCAGCATTTGGCGGAAAAGCTCGGCTTGGCGGGGATGGTGTTCGGCCATATTGGCCCACGCCAAGCTGGCTAACTGACCTTGCAGCAGCGATTGCATTTCGGTCATGCGGTCGCTGAGCAGGTCGATTTTTTCAACGGCTTCGTCAGACAGCGCGGGTGGTTGATCGCCTAAGTCGGGCAGCGGCTCGGCGGCAGCACGCGGTGGCTGCTCGGGCTCGGCGGGGGCTTCGTAGCGGGCATAAACCGACTGAGGTTGTGGTTGGGGTGCAGGGGGAACGGGGGCGTTGGCCGACCGCATCGGCGGCATAGGGATGCCGACCGGTTCGTTGGCTTTTTCGGGGGCAGGACGCGCCGAGACGCGGGGCGATTGCAGCATCGGCTCGGCATCGTCTAGTGGCTCAACCGGCATGGCATAGGTGCGTGCCACCGCACTGGACAAGGCAGCATGGGAGGCTGCAGGACGGGGCGGCGGCGGGGAAGCTAAGCGTGCCGCAGGGCTACTGAGCGGCGCGTAGGCCTGTGCAGCCGCCGCATGTTGAGCAGGGCGTTGAGGGGTCGCTGGGGTGGCAATGGCGTTTACGTCCGCATCAGCAACGGCCATGATTTCTACGCCGCCTCCTGCAATGGGACGGTTAGACAGAATAAGGGCATCTTGCCCGAGTTCGTCGCGGACTTGTTTTAGGGCATCGCGGGTGGTTGCGCCAAAGAATTTTTTTACCTGCATAGTGCGTTACTCTCGCCCTCCGACCACAGAAATGATGCGGATGGTCTTGTTGTCTGGAATTTCGTTGTGCGCCAGCACCGCCAGTTGGGGCAAGGCGCGGCGTAAGAATTTGGACAGCAGCGGTCGTAGGGCGGCTGGGGTCAGCAGCACGGGCACTTGCCCTTGTTGTTCGACGCGCTCGGTTTCTTTGGAGGCATTGGCCAAGAGGTTTTCGGCCAGCCCAGGCTCTAGCCCGCCGCCCTTGGTCTGTACGGCATTGACCAAGATTTGCTCTAGGCTCGGCTCTAGGGTCATGACGGGGAGCTCGTCCGCGCTGCCGTAGAGTTGATGAATAATGGTACGGCACAGCGCGACCCGCACGGCGGCAGTCAGCTCGTCGATGTCTTGGGTCAGCACAATATGCTCGGCCAAGGTTTCGATAATGGTGCGAATGTCGCGGATATGCAGACCCTCGGACAACATGGCTTGTAGCACTTTTTGCATGGTGCTAATCGGCACCACTTTTGGCACCAAGTCTTCGATAAGTTTGGGCGCGTCTTTGGCAACGTGGTCAACCAGCTGTTGGGTTTCTTCACGCCCCAGCAATTCGGCAGAGTGGTTGGACAGGATATTAGAGATATGCGTGGCCACCACGGTACTGGCATCCACCACGGTGTAGCCCAGTGTTTGGGCTTCGTCGCGGGTGGCACCGTCAATCCATGTGGCAGGCAAACCAAACGCAGGGTCGGTGGTGGCGGTACCTTGCAGCCGTCCCAGCACCCGCCCTGGGTTGATGGCGAGGTATTGCCCGACGAAGGCTTCGCCTTGGCCGACCTCTACGCCTTTTAGCAAAATACGGTACTCGTTGGGACGAATTTCGAGGTTGTCGCGGATATGCACCGACGGCACCAAAAAGCCCAGCTCTTGGGCGATTTTTTTGCGGATGCCGCGCACACGGCGGAGGAGTTCGCCATCTTGGGCACGGTCAACCAGCGGAATAAGCCGGTAGCCGACTTCCAAGCCAATGGGGTCGACGGCTTGCACGTCTTTCCAGCTGACTTCGGCCAGCGGGGTTTCGGTGAGCTGCTGCTGGGCTTCGAGTTCTTGCTCGGGCGAAATGGCCATAGCGGTCCGTCGGCGGTTATTTTTATCCAGCGTATAGGCCAGCCCACCCAGTGCCGAGGCAATCAGCAAAAAGGCAAAGTGCGGCATATTGGGGATAACGCCAATCAGCCCCATGACCGCTGCGGTGAGATACAGCACTTGGGGGCGGGTAAACATCTGCCCCAAGAGTTGTTCGGACAGGTCTTTGTCTGTGCCAACGCGGGAAACCACGATACCGGCAGCGGTAGAGATAATCAGGGCGGGGATTTGGGCAACCAAGCCATCGCCAATGGTCAGGAGGGTGTAGACCTCTAGGGCTTTGCCGAGTGGCAAATCATGTTGAGCCATCCCCACGGCCAAGCCGCCAACGATGTTAATCAACATAATCATGATGCCGGCCACGGCATCGCCGCGCACAAACTTAGATGCACCATCCATCGACCCAAAGAAGGTGGCTTCTTCGGTGATTTGTAAGCGGCGGGCGCGGGCTTCGTCTTCGCCAATCAGGCCAGCGTTGAGGTCGGCATCAATCGCCATTTGCTTGCCTGGCATGGCATCCAAGGTAAAGCGGGCACTCACTTCGGCAATCCGCCCTGCACCCTTGGTAATCACGACAAAGTTAATGATGGTCAAAATCACAAACACCACGATACCGATGGTGTAGTTGCCGCCCACCAGAAAGTGGGAGAACGCTTCAATCACCTTGCCCGCTGCGTCGGGGCCGTTGTGGCCGTGCAGCAAAATAATCCGGCTAGAGGCGACGTTCAGCGAGAGCCGCAGCAAGGTGGTGACCAGTAGTACGGCAGGAAAGGCTGAAAATTCAAGTGGTTGGCGCGTGTTTAACCCGACCATCAGTACGATAACGGAGAGGGCAATGTTAAAAGTAAAAAATACGTCCAATATCACCGCAGGGAGTGGCAGTACCATCATGCCCAAAATCAGCAAGATAAGGATGGGGCCAGCTACCGTGGTGTAGTTGAACCTTTTTAGCAGAAGGGCAAAGTCATTCATCCAGCGTTATTCTCTGTCGGAGGTCGGCCTATCTTGCTGGCTCTGGGTGTCGGGGTCAAGTTCCGGTGGAACGGGGAGTTTGTCAGGGAAAATGGGGGTGATGCCACCGTGCTCTTTGTAGTGTTTTAACTGAAAGACATACGCCAAAACCTGTGCAGCAGCGGTGTAGAGGGCGGTGGGGATTTCTTGCCCAATTTCAGCGTGTTGATACAGGGCACGGGCAAAGGGTGGGGCACGCATAATGGTGATTTTGTGTTCTTTGGCGGCATCCATAATCCGTGCTGCGACCCGTAGCTTGCCCTTGGCTAAGACCTTGGGGGCACTCATGCCTTCTTCGTATTGCAAGGCCACGGCGTAGTGGGTTGGGTTGGTGACCACCACGTTGGCTTTGGGGATGTCTTCCATCATGCGGCGGCGTGCGGCTTCCCGTTGTAACTGGCGAATCCGGCCTTTGACTTCTGGGCTCCCTTCGGAGTTTTTATGCTCTTGCTTGACCTCTTCTTTGGTCATGCGCAGCTTCTTTTTGAAGTTCCAGAGCTGGAAAGGCACATCCACCACCACCAGCACAATCATGGCACTGACGACGATAATAAACGTGTGCTTGGTCAGCTCGCCCAGTGCGGTCATACTTTTATCGACGGGCAAATCAATCAGGTGCAGCAAGTCGGTACGTTCGTTCCAAATCACCCACATGGCCACGCCCCCAATCAGCCCGCTTTTGAGGATGGCTTTGCCGGCCTCCATCAGCGCAGAGAGCGAAAACATCCGCACAATCCCTGGCATGGGGTTGAGCTTGCTGAACTTGGGTTCGAGCGGTTTTAGCGTAAAATTCCAGCCGCCGACCAAAATCGTGGGTGCAGTAGCCGCCAAGACCAGCCCTGCCATGATCGGAATCAGCGCGACCAGCATGTCTATGAGTGTCTTTATAAACAGCTCGTGCAGCAGGGCTTCTGATTCCAGTGATTTTCGGTCAAAGGTAAACGTCAGGCGCAGCATTTCGGTAAACGACTGCACCAAGGCATCCCATGTCACGATTATCAGCACTAAGCCGGCCATGGTGACAGCAAAAGTGGCCAGCTCCTTGGAACGGGGTAGCTGGCCATCTTCGCGTGCTTGCTGGAGTTTCTGTTCTGACGGTTCTTCTGAACGGTCATCACTTTCTGTATCTTCAGCCATATTGACCGATTGCTACCGTAGTTGAATGTCGTGATTTTACAAGATTTCTTTGCGCTTCTGTTTTTCTTGAAGCGCAGCGCACCTTCCTTGGAGAGGGGTGCGGCCAGTCAAAGCTGCCCTTGCTGGTAAAATTATAAGCCCTCGGCGAGCACGCGGGATGCGGGCTTAATTTGTATGGGTAAAAACCATTTTATGAATCAACGAGGTGCCACATGAAAACCTATTTAGACCTGATGCGCCATGTGCAAACACAAGGTCACGCCAAAGGCGACCGGACGGGTACGGGGACGCTGTCGGTGTTCGGCTACCAAATGCGCTTTAACCTTGCCGAGGGCTTTCCGCTGCTCACTACGAAAAAGGTGCATATCAAGTCCATCATTCACGAACTGCTCTGGTTTTTGGCGGGCGACACCAATATCCGCTACCTGAACGATAACGGAGTGACGATTTGGGACGAGTGGGCAGACGAAAACGGGGAGCTGGGGCCAGTTTACGGCTATCAATGGCGTAATTGGCCCGCCCCCGACGGCGGTCGTATTGACCAAATCAGCAAGCTGGTCGAGGTGATACGCACTACGCCCAATAGCCGCCGTTTGCTGGTATCAGCGTGGAACCCTGCTCAAGTGGACCAAATGGCCTTGCCACCGTGCCATACGCTGTTCCAGTTTTATGTGGCGGAGGGCAAGTTGTCTTGCCAGCTTTACCAACGGAGTGCGGATATTTTCTTGGGCGTACCTTTTAATATTGCCAGCTATGCCCTGCTGACGCTGATGGTGGCGCAGGTGTGTGGCCTGCAGCCCGGGGATTTTATTCATACGCTGGGGGATGCCCATCTTTACAGCAATCACCTTGAGCAGGTGCAACTCCAGCTGACGCGCACGCCCAAGCCCTTGCCTATCATGACGCTCAACCCTGCCGTCACGGATTTGTTTGCGTTTAAATTTGAGGATTTCACCTTGTCTGGCTATGACCCTGACCCTGCCATTCGCGCCAAGGTGGCGGTATGACGGAGTTGGCTTTGATTGCCGCGGTGGCGCGTGACCGTGTGATTGGCTTGAACAACACCTTGCCTTGGCATTTGCCCGAGGATTTGCAGCACTTTAAGCGCACAACCTTGGGGGCACCGATTGTGATGGGGCGCAAAACGTGGGATTCGATTGGTCGCCCGCTGCCTGGTCGGCACAATATTGTGGTGACACGCCAAGCGAATTGGCAGGCAGCTGGGGCAAGCCGTGCGGATTCGGTGGCGGCGGCGTTGGCTTTGGCGGGCGAGGTGCCGCGCGTCTTTGTGATTGGCGGGGCGGAGCTGTATGCCCAAGCCCTCCCCTTGGCGGACGCGCTTTACCTTACCGAGATTGATGCGGCCTTTGCGGGGGATGCGTATTTTCCGGCGTTTGACCCTAGCCTGTGGACGCTGACCCAGCGCGACAGCCACACCCATCCAGAGGGATGGGCTTACCACTTTTGCCGTTATGCCCGCGTGCGCAGCCCCGAATTAACGTCCTAGCCGCATAAAGGCTTCTAGGGCAGCGGCGACTTCTAGGGGTTTTTCTTGCTGCACCATATGCCCTGCATTGGGGATGTCCACCCGCTGCAGGTCAGCGAAGCAGGTGGCGCGTTCGTCTAGGGTGTGCAGCACGCCATGCGCGAGGGGGTGGTCGCTTTGCCCCGCCCCCACAATCCACAATACAGGGCAGCGAATCGCACGCCAGCAGGCTTTGGCCTCTTCTAGGCGGTACAAAATGGGGTTGATGATTTTGTGCTTGGGGTCGGCGAGATGCCGCCACCGGCCTTGCCCATCTGGCTCGGTCAGGGTGTGGGCGAGGAAGAGGGCGTGGTCAAGGGGAAGGTTGGGATTGCGGCGCACCAGTCGCTCAGCAAAAGCCTCAAGGCTAGAGACGGGGGCAAAGTGAGGGGCATGGGCAGATTCATGCAGCCAGCGGGCGTAGCGGGGGGGGGCATCCTCCGGGGAGGCATCTGCCAACCCAAAGCCTTCGATGGAAACCAGCCGTGCCACACGCTCTGGGCGGATGCCAGCATAAAGTGCGGCAACCATGCTGCCCATGCTGTGCCCCGCAACCAAAACCGGTGCGTCGGGTGAAAGATAGGTCAGGAGCGCGTCTAAATCTGCTAAATAGTCGGGGAAGTAATAGCTCCCTGCATTCCATGCGCTGTGCCCAAATCCACGCCAATCGGGGGCGACGATGTTCCAGTCTTCTTGGAGTGCATCAACCATAAATTGAAAGGTGGGCGAGGCATCCATCCAGCCGTGCAGGAGTACCAGCAATGGGGCGTTAGGATTGCCCCAGCGTCGGAGGTGATAGGTGTGGTGGTTGAGGTCTATTTTTTCGAAGCGGGCAGTTTGGCGGGCTAGGTACATGGCGGGGGGTCTGTGGGAAAAATTAAAGTGGGGAATTTACCGCGAGTGGCGGTTGTTGGCTGCTATTTGTTTTGGGGATGTGGTGTTTCTGAAAAAGGGGCTTTCCACTTTGCTGAAAGCTTGTTATGATTTGCGCCTCTTTCGAGAAGGAGAGATGCCGGAGCGGCTAAACGGCCCTGACTCGAAATCAGTGGGGGACGCAAGTCCCACTAGGGTTCGAATCCCTATCTCTCCACCAGAAAGTAAAGAAAACCCCTTGAATCTCAAGGGGTTTTTCTTTTTCTAGTTCTTGCTTTATTCTGCCTTACCCTCTCCAACCAGACAGCCCCTATTGCGCTTACCAAAGCGCAATAATCTAGCCACAAACCATGACATAGGGGTAATATACTAAAGCGTATAACCCTTCTTTACTCCGTCAGGTATCCCCTATGACTCGCTTTGATTTCCAGCATCCCCCGTTTGATGTTTTGACCGCCGGTGAACGCGAAACCGTCGAAGCCGCCGCTGATATTGTGTTTCACGGCAACGATGAAGTGCTGCTTGCGCCTGCCCAGCCGGTGGAATGCCTCTATATGGTGATTAAGGGTATTGTCCGCGAAATGGCTGGCGAAGAAGTGCTGGCCCTGTACCGCGAACACGATACCTTCGATGCCCGCGCCTTGGTCGCTGGTCAAACTCAGCATCGGTTCGAGGTAGACGAAGAAGCCCTGCTCTATTCCCTGCCCAAAGAAGTCGTGCTGCACCTGATTGAGTCCAACCCCGTCTTTGGCGCATTTTTCTTCCAGAGCATTTCAGAAAAATTTTCTGCGATGGCGCAACGGTCAGGCAACAGCGAGCTGCAAACCCTGATGACCGCCACGGTATCTGAAGCCTGCGTCAAAACGCCGGTGTTCCTCCCTGGCACGGCCACCGTGATGGATGCCGCCGTCACCATGAAGCAGCAGCGCACCAAATCTGTGCTGGTGGAATGCGAAGGCAAAACCGGTATTTTTACCGCCAGCAACTTCCGCGATATTATTTTGACTGCCACACCGGCACACACCCCGCTGTCCGAAGTCGCCCACTTTGAGCTGATTACCAGCGACATCAACGACTATCTGTTTAATGCCTTGCTCACCATGACCCGCCACAGCATTCAGCGGGTAGTGGTCACCGAGCATGGCAAGCCCACCGGCGTGCTGGAACAAATCGACCTGCTCTCTTACTTTTCCAACCATTCTCACCTGATTGCCCAGCAAATTGAGCTGGCGACCTCTTTGCCCGCGCTCAAAGAGGTCGCACTGCAGATTGACCGCTTGGTTGCTGTACTTACCAGCCACGGCATTAAAGCCCCCCAACTGGCGCGGTTGGTGCAAACGCTCAACACCCACCTGTTTACCCGTGCATGGCGGCTGATTGCCCCTGCTGACCTCGTCGAAAACAGTTGCCTTGTAGTGATGGGCAGTGAAGGGCGCGGGGAGCAAATCATCAAGACCGACCAAGACAACGCGCTGATTATCCGCGATGGCTTTGAGTGCCCCATGCTAGAGCAGGTGGTCAACACCTTCTCGGCGACGCTGATTGAATTTGGCTACCCTGTGTGCCCTGGCAATATCATGGTTAACAACCCGCTGTGGTGTAAGTCGCTGGCCGATTTCCGCAGCCAGATTTACAACTGGATGTATTTACCCGATACCGATTCGCAGATGAATTTGGCGATTTTTGTCGATGCCGAAGTCGTGACCGGCGATGCGAGTTTGCTGGCTGATGCCAAACGCTACGTGGCATCCATCATGCAGGACGATGCCAGCTTCTTTATGCGCTTTGCCCGCACGATTGATCAATTCGACACCCCGCTGGGGCTGTTCTCTCAGCTCCGTACCAAGGCGCTGGAGGGCGAAAAACTGCTCGACCTGAAAAAAGGTGGGATTTTCCCGATTGTGCATGGGGTGCGGGCGTTGGCACTGGAAAACAACCTGCCGCAGTCCAATACGTTTGAGCGGCTGGTGGTCTTGGCGGATAAAGAACTGCTGGAGAGTCAACTGGCGCACGATGCCGCCGAAGCCTTGGGCTTCTTGCTCCATATGCGGCTCAAGGCAGGGCTGGATGCCCTTGCCCACGGTCGCAAGCCCAATAACTTGATTGCCCCTGACAAGCTTTCTACCCTAGACCGTGACTTGCTAAAAGACGCACTGGCGGTGGTGAAACGCTTTAAGGTGGCGATGCGTCACCACTTTAAAATTTCGGGGTTCTGACTATGTTTGCAGCGATGAAAACCGCGTGGGCACGGCATCAGCTCAAAGACCCCAGCTATACCTATTTGTTCGATGGGCATCCTGATGAATACGTTAGTGTGGACTGTGAAACTACCAGCCTAGACCCCAAAAAAGCCGAAGTACTGTCGATTGGCGCAGTCAAAATGCGCGGTAATCGCATTTTGACCAGCGAGTCGTTTTACACCTTGGTCAAACCCAAAGGCATATTGGAAGGAGCGAACGTCTCGGTTCATGGCTTGCGCCCCATGGACGTGTCACAAGGGGTTCCGCCCCTTGAAGCGGTCAAGGCGTTTTTAGATTTTGCGGGGGGGCGACCCTTGGTGGGTTACTACATTGCTTATGATGCCGCTGTGCTCAATAAATATGTAAAGCAGCTGATTGGCATTCACCTGCCTAATCCTAAGATTGAAGTCTCTGGCCTGTATTACGACTGGCAGCTCAAGAAAAACCCCGAAGCCTATATTGACCTCCACCTGCAAAATATCTTGGATGGGCTGAATATCCCAACCCTTGCGCGGCACAACGCCCTTAACGATGCGATTACCGCTGCCATGATTTTGTTGGCCATGCGGCAGCGCGGGGGGAAGGCGTAGCGGTACACTTAGGCCGAAGCCTCCCCTCAACGCAGATAGCCCCGCCATATTTGGTGGGGCTATCTTATTTTTATTGGTACCTTACCAGCACAGTAAATGCGCTTTAATACACGCCAACCTCTCCTACCAAGTCCACGGTATGCACCAGATCAGCGGAGACCTCCGTTAGCAGTTCCGCCAAGGCATGTTCGCCTGAACTGACGGCGGCAAGATTGCCTAAGGCGTAACAATGGCTCCCTACTTTCAGCCCTTCTTGTGCGGGGTGCCGCACACAGGCCAACGCCCCCTTTTCTGCTAGCGCCGTAAGGTACAGAGAAAAGGGGGCGTTGGCCTGTGTAGGGGCAGTTAGACCGCTTCTTCGCCGCTTTCACCGGTACGAATCCGCACCACTTGCTCGACATCAAACACAAAAATCTTGCCATCGCCGATTTTGCCGGTGCGGGCAGCGGTCACAATCGCATCAATGGCACGGTCTAGGTGCGCATCGGCAATGATGACTTCCAGCTTCATCTTAGGCAGAAAGTCCACCACATATTCTGCACCACGATACAGCTCGGTATGCCCTTTTTGGCGGCCAAAGCCTTTGACTTCGGTCACGGTCAAACCGGTTACCCCAATGCTGGCGAGTGCTTCGCGCACTTCGTCTAGTTTGAACGGCTTGATAATAGCTTCGATTTTTTTCATGCGCGGGCTCCTCAAAAAAAGGGGGGGTAGCAGCGTGTTATGGCACGCCGTCTGACCACAAATCATCTAAAAACGGGGAAATATCACCACAGAGACAGGCACTGCCCCAACGGGGGCTGGCTCGAAAGCCTATGGATTTTGCTGTATTATCACCCGCTTTTACGAATTGCCGCGAGTTCCGCTTATGCCTACCCTTCTCAAGCTACGCGGCGGTGCCGCGCTTTCTGCTTTTCGCGCCGATAAGCTCGCCGCTGCCATTGCCGCAGCCGGCCTGCCCAAGCTGCACATCACCGCTGAATACTGGCACTTTGCCGAAGCCAGCACCGCGCTATCGCCTGCCGAATCGGCAACGCTCACCCAAATCCTGACCTACGGCGAAGCCCCCCTATCCCCTGCCCCCAGCGGCGAACTCTTTTTGGTGGTGCCGCGTGTCGGCACTATTTCGCCGTGGTCCACCAAGGCCAGCGACATCGCCCAACACTGTGGTTTGGCCGCACTGGCTCGCTTAGAGCGTGGCTTGGCGTTTTGGGTCGATGCCCGCACCCCGCTGACCGAGGCGCAACGCCCCGTTTTGGCCGCGCTGCTGCATGACCGCATGACCGAAACCGTGCTGACCTCGCTCGACCAAGCTGCCCAATTGTTTACCCACCTCGCCCCGCAACCCCTCCGCACCGTAGACGTGCTGGGTGGTGGCCGCGCGGCACTCGAAGTCGCCAACCGCGACGTGGGCTTGGCCTTGTCGCCAGACGAAATCGACTACCTCGTGGATAATTTCACCGCGATGGGGCGCAACCCCACCGACGTTGAGCTGATGATGTTCGCGCAGGCCAATTCCGAACATTGCCGCCACAAAATCTTCAATGCCGATTTTGTCGTGGATGGCGTGGTGCAAGACAAAACCCTGTTCGGCATGATTCGGGACACCCACAAAGCCCATCCCCAAGGCACGGTGGTGGCGTATTCGGACAACTCTTCGGTGATTGAAGGCGCGACGGTGGACCGCTTCTACCCCACGCCCAACAGCCACCAGTACACCTACCGCAGCGAACCCACTCATATCTTGATGAAGGTGGAAACCCACAACCACCCGACCGCCATTTCCCCTTTCCCTGGGGCGGCAACCGGCTCTGGCGGCGAGATTCGGGACGAAGGCGCGACCGGTCGCGGCTCACGCCCCAAAGCAGGCTTGACCGGCTTTACCGTCTCCAACCTCAATATTCCGGGCTTTAAGCAGCCGTGGGAAAATACCGGCGGCGAACAGGCCGAATATGGCCGCCCTTCGCGCATTGCCTCTGCCCTGCAAATCATGCTGGATGGCCCGATTGGCGGTGCCGCATTCAACAACGAATTTGGTCGCCCCAACCTGACCGGCTACTTCCGCACCTTTGAACAACAGGTCAACGGCGAAATGCGCGGCTACCACAAGCCCATCATGATTGCTGGGGGGCTGGGCAGCATCCGTGCCGACCATATCGACAAGCACACGCTGCCCGAAGGCGCGTTGCTGATTCAACTGGGCGGCCCTGGGCTGCTGATTGGCTTGGGCGGCGGGGCGGCTTCGTCGATGGATACCGGCGCAAATACCGAACACCTCGATTTTGATTCTGTGCAGCGCGGCAACCCCGAAATGGAACGCCGCTGCCAAGAAGTGATTGACCGCTGCTGGCAACTGGGCACGGCCAACCCGATTCTGTCGATTCACGATGTTGGAGCGGGGGGCTTGTCCAATGCCCTGCCCGAGCTGGTTCACGGCTCAGACCGTGGCGGCATTATCGACCTGCGCCGTGTACCGACCGAAGAATCCGGCATGTCGCCCATGCAAATCTGGAGCAACGAATCGCAAGAACGCTATGTGCTGGCGATTTTGCCCGCCGACTTGGCGACCTTTACCGCCCTGTGCGAACGCGAACGCTGCCCCTTTGCCGTCTTGGGCACGGCCACCGAACAGGGGCAACTGATTGTCCGCGATGACTTGCTCGGCGCAGATGCGGTCAATATGTCCTTGGATGTGCTGCTGGGCAAACCACCGCGCATGACCCGTGACGTGGCGCACCGAACCTTTACCCCAGCGGCACTGAATGCAGGGGCTTACACCCTGAAAGAAGCCACCTACCGCGTGCTACGTTTGCCGGCGGTGGGCAGCAAAAACTTCCTGATTACCATTGGCGACCGCTCTGTGGGCGGCATGACGGCGCGTGACCAAATGGTGGGGCCATGGCAAATCCCTGTGGCCGATGTGGCCGTCACCACCATGGGCTTTAACACCACGCTGGGCGAAGCCATGGCAATGGGCGAGCGCACGCCGTTGGCAGTGTTTGATGCCCCCGCTTCTGGTCGGATGGCCGTGGGTGAGGCCTTGACCAACTTGGCCGCCGCACAGGTGGGCAGCATTGACCAAGTCAAGCTGTCGGCCAACTGGATGGCGGCAGCCGGCCACCCTGGCGAAGATGCCGCGCTGTTTGCCACGGTTCAAGCCGTCTCGACCCTGTGCCAAGCCATTCACGTTTCCATCCCCGTGGGCAAAGATTCCCTGTCGATGAAAACGGTCTGGGAAGACGCGGGCGAGAAAAAAGCGGTGACTTCGCCGCTGTCGCTGATTGTGTCGGCATTTGCACCGGTGCAAGACGTGACCCGCACCGTCACCCCCGCCCTTGACACCACCCAAGACAGCACGCTGCTGCTGGTGGATTTGGGCGAAGGCCAAGCCCGTTTGGCGGGCTCGGCTTTGGCGCAGGTGTTTCAAGACATGACCGGCACCGCCCCTGATGTCCAAGACGCAGGGCAGTTGCTCACCTTCTTTAACACCCTGCAAGACTTGTTGCGCGATGGCTTGGTGCTGGCTTACCACGACCGTGCCGATGGCGGTTTGTTGGCCACGCTGGCAGAGATGATGTTTGCCAGCCGGACAGGGGTGAGCATTGCCCTAGACGGCTTGACCGCCAGCCACGACCACGCGGCGGTGATGGCTGCGCTGTTTAACGAGGAACTCGGCGCGGTGCTGCAAGTCGCCCAAGACCAGACCGCAACGGTCTTGGCACGGTTTGCCGCAGCAGGCTTGCGCCACGCGCCTGTGGTGCTGGGCAGCCTCAACACCCAAGACCGCTTGGTGCTGCAACACGGTGGCACCACGCTGCTGGACGAAGCCCGCACCGACTTGCTCGCCGCATGGGCAGAAACCAGCCACCAGCTGCAGCGGCTGCGCGACAACCCTGCCTGTGCCGATAGCGAATTCGCCGAGCTGCTCAACCCGCAGGCCGGTCTGTTTGCTAAAACAACCTTTGACGTGGCAGAAGACATTGCCGCGCCGTTTATTGCCACCGGTGCGCGTCCTCGTTTGGCGGTGCTGCGTGAACAAGGGGTGAACGGGCAAATCGAAATGGCAGCGGCCTTTGACCGTGCGGGCTTTGAGGCGGTGGATGTCCATATGAGCGACATCATCAGCGGACGCGTTGCCCTGAGCGACTTTACCGGCTTGGCAGCCTGTGGCGGCTTTAGCTACGGCGATGTGCTGGGGGCGGGCGAAGGCTGGGCCAAGAGCATCTTGTTTAACACCGCAGCGCGTGACCAGTTCGAAGGCTTTTTTGCCCGTAGCGACGTGTTCGCGCTGGGGGTATGCAACGGCTGCCAAATGATGTCCAACCTCTCCGGCATCATCCCTGGCGCGGCGCACTGGCCGGCCTTTAAGCGCAATGCGTCGGAACAGTTCGAAGCACGGGTTAGCATGGTCGAGGTGCTGGACAGCCCTTCGCTGTTCTTGGCCGGCATGGCGGGGACGCAGATTCCCGTGGTGGTCAGCCACGGCGAAGGCCGCGCCGTCTTTGCCGAGGGTCACGCCGCCCAAGCCTTGGTGGCCTTGCGCTACGTCGATGGTCAAGGGCAGCCGACCGAGGTCTATCCGCACAACCCCAACGGCTCGCCGCACGGGGTGACGGGGCTGACCACCGCCGATGGCCGCTTTACCATCATGATGCCGCACCCTGAGCGGGTGTTCCGCACGGTGCAAAATAGCTGGCACCCGAGCCAGTGGGCTGAAAACGGCGCGTGGTACCGGATGTTCGCCAACGCCCGCCGTTGGGTGGGTTAAGCCGTGCTGCAATGGCGTAAACGGCGGTAAATAAAAATGGCGACCCGATGGTAGGGTCGCCATTTTTTTGGCTGTTGCTGCTGCAGCTTGGCCCGCATACCGCATCGTACATCGCGTACAATCTAGGCCATAATTTAGAGGGGCTATTATGCTAAATTCTTTAAAAATCAAACACTTTAGAGCACTGGAAGATTTTTCTGTGGCCAAGTTGAGCCGTGTGAATTTAATTGTCGGCAAGAATAACTCAGGTAAAAGCACGGTGCTGGAGGCATTGCAAATTTATGCACGCAATGGGGATTTTCGTTTGTTGAGCACGCTAGCCAAAAGCCATGACGAGCCTTCTCGCTTAGATAGGGAAGCAATGCCACACACTCGCTACGATTTCCCTTTTGCCAGTTTTTTTACGGGGCGCGTTTTTCCAGAAGGGGATGAAGGTATTGAGATTGGAGAACTTGAATCCAGTCAATTGCTAAGCATTGAGCATGGTTACTACACAGAGTGGGAAGAAACTATAAGCAATGAGACTGGGGAAACAATTTCTCGCCAGCGTTTGAAGCGCATTTCTAAAGCGGATAGTGCCTCGGCTGAGGAATCTTCATTGGTTGATGCCTTATTCATCAAGAAAGGGGCAAGTCAGCTTGGCTTTTTTCAGCTCGATGGGCGAATAAGTCGGAGGGGGTTGGGAGGGGGGTAAATGCGCCTTATGACCTTGCTTGCGCATTCATCCCAACGGGGTTTATCTCTATCAATGACCTAGCAGACGAATGGGATAAAATCACGCTCACTGAAAAACAAGAAACCGTCAAAGAGGCACTGCGCCTGATTGATCCAAGTTTTTTGGATATTTCTTTTGTTCGCGATGAACGTGAAGATTCGCGCCGTTATGCTAGCCAGCCTCTCATGCGCACAGCGAAGGTTAAGTTAGCAGGTCAGCCCATGCCTGTGCCCTTGGGGAGTATGGGTGATGGCATGTTGAGAGTCTTACAAATCATCCTTAAAGTATTTTCTGCTCAAGGTGGCTTTTTATTGATTGATGAATTTGAGAACGGTCTGCACTACAGCGTGCAGGAAAAAATCTGGGCTCTTATTTTCAAATTGGCTGAGCAATTAAATATTCAGGTATTTGCCACTACCCATAGCTGGGATTGCATTGAAAGCTTTACCAAAGTGGCTGTTGACAACCAAAGCAGCGAAGGCGTGCTATTCCGCATGGGGCGCAGCGTGCGCACCAGTGATAATGGCAAGGTGATTGCCACCGTATTTGATGAAAACCAATTGCAAAACATTACACAAGCCGATGTTGAGGTGCGTTAATGGACAAAAATATCCTAATCGTGGAAGGCGAAGCCGATCGAGGATTTTTTGAAGTGCTGTGCAATGGGCTGAAATTGGGGGGCAATGTTAAGGTGGCACCGCCTAAGCAGTTGGGCGGCACGCATAATAGCAAGGAGGGTGTGTTCAATATCCTAGATAGTCACCTGCCGCAACTGGACGACGGCACCCTGTTGCGGCTGGCCATCGTCGTGGATGCTGATTCTTCCTCGGATGGTAAGGGCTTTGCCGACACACAACACCGTGTCGAGGAAATCGTCAGCCAATATGGCTTTTCCGCTCCGGTGGTGAATGCGCAAGGCGGCTGCCTATTCCCACCGTCCAGACGGGTTGAATGCTTTCGGGCTATGGGTGATGCCCAACCACGCTGATGACGGCATGCTGGAACATTGGCTGAGCCAGTGCGTCAATCCGGCACAAATCGCGCTGTTCCATCACGCCCAAGCCAGTGTGGCCGCGCTGCCGACACCCTTGTTTAAACCCCTGCGCCGCGCCAAAGCGGACATTGCCACTTGGCTGGCTTGGCAGAAAAAGCCAGGGGAAGGCTTGTATCACTGCATAGAGGCGGGCTTGCTGGATAAAACAGCACCACAGTATTTGGCGTTGGTCTGTTGGTTGCGGGCGGTATTTTCGCCTGCTTGACGTACAGTGAAAGGACTTACTCCCTCGATGCTGCCGCACACGGTAACAGCAACGTAATGCTGGTGCCTTTACCTAGGTGGCTACTGACATCCAATTGTCCTGAATGTTCTTCGATAATGCGTTTGGCCACGGCCAGCCCTAGACCCGTTCCTTCGGCTTTGGTGGAGTAAAACGGGTCAAAAATACGTTCAAGATGCGCTTCAGCAATGCCGCAGCCTTGGTCGGCAATTTCGATGCCTATCATCTGCGAGGGGCTTAAAAACGTTTTGATGGTAATGATGCCGGCCTGTCCTTCTTTCATTGACTGAATGGCGTTAACTACCAAATTCAACAGCACCTGCTTAATTTGTCCGCCATCGGCTTGGAGCGGGGGGAGGTGGGGGGCGAGGTCAAAGCACAGGGTGACGTGTTTGTCGCTGGGGATGGTGTTAATCAGCAGCAAGGTTTCTTCGACCAGCTCGTTGGCGTTCAGCAGGCTCGTATTGAGCGGATGCGGGCGGGCAAACTGCAACATTTGGTTGATGATGCGGTTTAGCCGGTCGATTTCCCGAATCATAATCGTGCCGTACTCTTCCCACTCCGCTTGGCTGCCGCCTTCTTTGAGGTATTGCACAAAGCCGCGAATCGAGGTCAGCGGGGTACGGAGTTCGTGGGCGATGCCCGAGGCCAGCTCACCCAACGCCGCCAGCCGTCCTGCGCGTTCGATTTGGGTTTGCAGGGCACGCTTTTCGGTCAGGTCTTTAATGACGGCTACCGCCCCTATGGTCTGCCCCCGCAATGTGCGCAAGCAACTGGTGCTGGCAATGACCGGTACGGTGCGTTCGTGCAGTGGGTAGTCTAGTTCTACGCCAAGATGCGCTTGGCCGGTATTGAGGGTGTCGAGCAACAGGCTACAAAACGCTTGATCAGAGCGAAACAGCTCGGCGTAAGGCGTACCGATTAAATCCCCCACTCGCCGCCCCAACAAGGCGCAGGCAGGCGGATTGATAAAGGTGATTTTGCTGTTGAGGTCTAAGGTAATGACTGCATCGGCCAAGCTGTCCAAAATGTTGTGGTGCATGGAACGGGCTTCGCGCAGCGCGCTGGCCATGTGGTTGATGGCCGTGCCGATTTCGCCGGTTTCGCCCTGCATCGGCTCGATGCTTTGGTTGAGGTCCAGCGTCATCCGCTGCAGCCCTTGCTTGATGGTTTCTACGTCACGGGTTAGGCGTGACAGCACCAAGTAAACCAGTACCCCTGCCAGCATTAACCCAAGCGAAGTCAGCAAAAATATCTTCGATCAGCTCGTTGGCCCAGACGTAGCCCACCACTTCCCCGCCTATTTTGAGGGGTCGCATGGCGTTCATAATATAGCCCCGCACCTGTTGCCCGACCTCAATTTTGGCGAGTCCACTGCTGAGCACTTGTCGGCCTGGGTGATTGGCGGGGATGGGTTTGCCAACGGTATAGGTGTATTGCAGGCTGGGGCCATAGGTGATGATGGCATCGAGCTCGCGGTGATAATAGCCCACTCCGACCCCTGGAAACGATTTGGCGAGGGTGTCAGTGTAGAATTTAAGCTCATGATTTAAAGAAATTATTTTGTCATTTCTCTCGTCTGGCGTGCTGGTACTCGTTTGCCAGCCGCCAAACTGGGGCTGTGCTTCTAGGTGGGCAACCAGTAGCGCAGCAACCCCGTTCAGATGTTGCCGCTTTTCCGCCAAAAAGACATGGGCACTGTATTGCTTCAGCACATAGCCGGTGGCGATAATCGGCAGGCACACCATGGGTAGTATCATCAATAACAGTCGTCCCCGCAAACTGCTGGGCCACCACTGCTTTAAATCGCTTAAAAACATCTTGTTTGTGGTGCACGGCGTGCGGTTGGCACGGCTGGTTTGGCATCCGGCGATGGTGTAGCCTTGCGCCCATGCTAAGTTACCGACACGCTTTTCACGCTGGCAATCATGCCGACGTGCTCAAACACTGCCTTGAAATGGTGTTGCTTGACCATCTCGCGCAGAAAGATAAACCCTATACCTACCTCGACACCCATGCCGGTGCGGGCGCGTATGCCTTGGATAGCGGCTATGCCGTCAAAAACGCTGAGTTTTTGACCGGCATAGGTCGGCTATGGACACGAGAGGATTTGCCGCCTGCCCTTGCCCGCTATGTGGCGTGCATTCGGGCGTTTAACCCCGATGGCTTGTTGCGTTTTTATCCGGGGTCGCCCACGGTTGCGCACGCCTTGTTGCGCCCTGATGACCGGATGCGGCTATTTGAGCTGCACAGCACAGACAGCACGCTGTTGGCCGCGCATTTTGCGCGAGAAAAACGGCAAGTGCGGGTGGAAGCCAGCGATGGTTTCGACGGCATCAAGGCCGTGTTACCGCCGCCTTCGCGCCGAGGCTTGGTGCTGATTGATCCCCCCTATGAAGATAAACGAGATTATGCGCGGGTAGTAAGCGTATTGAAAGAGGCTTTAAAACGCTTTGCCACGGGGACGTATGCCGTGTGGTACCCGCAGCTTCAGCGGGTGGAGTCACGCTTATTGCCCAACGAATTGAAAACGCTGGCACCGAGCTGGCTGCATGTTGCCCTGACGGTGCAATCGCCGTCGATAGATGGCTTTGGAATGCACGGCAGCGGGATGTTTGTGCTGAACCCACCGTGGACACTGCCTGCCACGCTGAAAACGGTTATGCCGTATTTGGTAGACGCGCTGGGGCTAGATGGCGGGGCGAATTACACTTTGGAGTGGGAGATTCCGTAGGGGTGGGATGGTTTGTGGTTTTGCGGTGGGGCGGGGTGTTCCCACGTCCTTGAGAGCTGTATTTGTTGCAAGCCAATTGCCGTGACTTTACCCACTAAACGTATTGCATTTCTGCATTGGTTATGTCATATTTTTAGGGCTGTGTTTAATTGAAAAGTTGATTTTTAATTTCTTGCAAGGGGGTTTTGTGAAGTTCATTAGCCTATTTGTTTCTGCTGTTATTTTCTATTCTCCCGTTTATGCTTTTGCAAAATGTGACGCTGGGGATGAGACTATTTTTTCTTGCCTTACTTCGAAAAGTAAGCTCATCGAAGTCTGTGATGCAGGGAAAACAATTAGCTACTCCTTCGGATACCCCAATGCGAGGCCAGAAATTGTTGTAACTGTCCCGCGTGGCCGAGCTACAACCTACCAATGGGATGGTGTGGGACGTTATGCGTTATATATGGTCAATATTCCCAATGCTAACACTGTATACAATGTGTTTTTTGGGTACGATAACTTATTAGAGCCACACAGAGTTGAAGCAGGTGTCAATGTTAAAGCAAATAATAAAATCATTGCCACTGTGAAATGCGTCGATGAGAGCAGCATCATTCAAAGCATTGATGGTGTGGAGTTAAGAAAAGAATTTTAGGTGTGGGAAGGTTTTTTTAATTAATTTTTTGGAGATTTTTTGACATGGCATTAGAAGTTGATGTTTGGTCTGGCAGTCCATCTCAAATAAAAAATCTTGGCGTTTATATTGCCTGTGGAATTATATCGCTCACAATAATTGGCGCAGTGTTTGCGATACCTTATGCTTTTTGGAAATATTTTGTTGTAAGGTGCCAGCGATATGAGCTGACATCGCAGCGACTAAAGCTACACAGCGGGGTCTTAAATAAGAAGATAGATGAGCTTGAGCTTTATAGAGTTAAAGACACAAAGCTCGAACAACCACTATTTTTAAGAATTTTTGGTCTTGGTAATGTGACCATAATTTCCTCTGATACAACAACCCCAGTATCTCTTGTTTATGCCGTAAAGGACGCCAGAGAATTGAGGGAGCAGATTCGTGCTTTGGTTGAGGGGCGAAGAGACCAAAAAAGAGTCAGGCTTGCAGAGGTTGAGTAATAAAATAAACCCTGCCATACCGTAGTTCTACGAATAGCGACCTGAGTCCCTCCCTGATACGCTTTGGGCGTGCTTAGGTGGCTATTTTTGTTTGCGTGCTTTTACGATCCACCTTGTACGCCCTCCCTCTCTTGGCTAAATGACGATTTTTTCAGAATGAAGAGCAAAAATGAACCTTTCCTCAAAATTAATCACTGCCGCTGCCATGACCACCGCTGCTGTTTTATTTTCTATGCCCACCTATGCCGAAATAGTGCCCAAGCAAATTTTGGATAAAATTTATGGGCGGCACGATAGAAAGCAGGATTGCTGGTTTACGATGAATGCGGAAAATAATCAACGCTACTGTCTGAAAATTGATCGTATTGATAAAGTAGAGGCTGAAACAGGGTCACGGCTTTATATCTTGGTGGCGGGCAATGCCGTCGATGAAAAGGGCGAAGACAATGGCGCGCATGTCTCGTCAGGCTTGGTTGGGGCTTTTGTGCTGGAAGAGCGCAATGGCCAAGCGGTGATACTTGCGGCAGAACCCAAGCATGAAATCGGTGCAAGTGGCTTTGCCCCCAAGCTGTGGAAATTGGTTAAGCTTGGGCCGTCAGATTATTGGGGCTGGCAAAATGAGGCAGGGGATTGCCATCAAGGGTATTGCGGCAGTCGATATGCCATCCTTGCCCCGTATGGTAAAAAAATACGGGATATTTCTGGCATCACAGCCTATGTGGACGATAGTGGGGGATTTCTCAATAAACGCCGCCCTTCCTCCATTGAATCAAAGCTAGAAATTGACTCGACCCAGATTAACGAGAAAGTGTTCCCGCTACTCATTACCGTTGTCGGGAAAAAGGAAGGGAAAAAACTCACCCCAAAAACATGGGTGATTCCGTTTGATTCAAAAAAATGGACCTATCCAGAGCCCAAGGGATGGCCTTTGGCAGGGGTTGAGTTTTAATTTCCCCACCCCAAATCACCCCGCCACCACCACCAACATCACATTGCAATCCGCGCATTTAATCCGCAAATTAGGGCGACCCCACACATTCACGTTGTGGCAAGACAGACAAGTGTATTTGTCCCGATTGCTGCGGTCGCCGGTTTGGCGTTCTTCCACGTCATCGGGTTGGGTGTGGCTGGGTGGGGTATAGGCGGCGGCCAGCAAAGTTGTGAGCCGGTCGCGCTCGGCCAGCGGCATGTCGTCCTCCTCCTCTTGCCCCGCCGCCAGCTCTAGCCATGTCCCTTGGCTCAGCGCAGCCGAAATCATCGGTGCCGAGGGCAGCAAAGCGGGGTGATTGGGGCGGACGGGGTAGCGGTCTAGCCATGTAATCGCAAATTGGGTGGCGAGTAGGCGCGTACTGGCTTGCTCAAAAGCCCCGCCCGCAATCACATAATCCATCACCGTTTGCCCTGTTTTACGTCCCCCTGGCTGCCCCGTATCGGTGGGCATCAAGCCTAGCCGCTCCATTTTGTTGGCCCATTCGCGGTTGTGGTAGCACGCACGGCTCGGTGTGCCAAAGTGCGCCTGCCAAAGATGAACCATCTCATGCACCAAGGTTTGCAGCACCTCCATTAAGGGCACAGCAGCAAAATATTCTGGATTAAGCGCGATTTCGTCGGTGGTGCTGGCAAGGGGCAGGGTGAATTCGGCAGCACCCGCTGGCGGCTGCGCCTGTTGTTGGGCGGCAGTGGGTTTGCGGCGAACAAAGCGTTTAGATGAGAAATAGCCCATCGTTCGTTTTTCACGCTGCAAGGTAAACAGGCAAGGCGGGAGCTGCCCGTCAAACAAGGCTTGGTTATAGAAATCGTAGGCTTGTTGTATTTCGCCGTAGGTTTGCTTGGTGGGGAGATGGGAGGTCATATTTGTATTGTGCAATACATTTTCAGACAGGGGTAGCCCAATTTTGTATTGCACAATACAAAATTGGGCAAGCACGCCCTGATTTTTACCCTAGACCCAGAACGAGAGGTGAAATTGGGTAGAGTGGGGTGCAATAGAGCCATTAAATTTCCTATTATTACGGTAATAGGAAATAAATTAACCAATATGTAATGTAATTTATGTTTTATGTTATTTACGTTACACTTGCGACAAAATCCTCCCCAGCACCCCCAAGGAGGCTGGCCAGCCCTATTTTTTACCCTTTAAAATGGCCACGCCCCTTGCCGCACACAGAAAGCCACCATGATCCTTTCCGCACCCCACCAACGGGTTTACCTTGCCGCCGATGCCCTGATTGCCCAAGGCATTTGGCCGACCGTGCAAGAAGTCCGCGCCCGTATAGGCAGTGGCTCTAACACCACCATCAATGACGCACTCAAAACATGGCGTGAAAGTTTTTTGCAGCGCACCGCCCAAGCCGCCCGCCGCCCCGATTGGCCTGAGGGCTTAGAAACCGCCGTTGAAGCCCTGTGGCAAAATGCGTGTAACCAAGCATCCAGACAATGGGACAGCGAACGCGCCCACAGCCAACAACAATTAGCGACAGCCCAAGCTGAACAAGCTGCATGGCAAGACGCAGCGCAAACGCAAGCACAGCATGCAGCCGACTTATCGACTCAGCTTGATGCTGCTCTTGCCCGCATCACCACCCTAGAAACGGCACTGGCTCAAGCCGAGCAGAGCCAAGCCGCGCAACAGACCCAGCTTGCTGCGCAAGCCGAACAGCGCACCCAAGACCTCGCTGCTCATACAGCTGCGCTCGCTGACCAAGAGGCCGAGCACCTCGCCTGCCAATCCGCCCATGCGAATGCCCTTGCTGCCCAAAAAGCCGAAGCCGATCAGCGCGAAGCCCAAGCCTATGAACGCCTAGAAGGCCTACGCCAACACCTCTACGCCCAAGCAGAAAGCGAACGCGCCCAGTTCCGCGAAGCCCGTCAGCAATGGGAAGCCGAAGCCGCCCGCAGCCAAACCGAAGCCCGCCGCCGCGAAAGCCAATGGGAAGGCCGCTGGCAAACCGAGCAGCAGGCACGCACTCAGGCCGAGGCTGCGTTGGCCGCGCAACAGGCCTTGTTGTTACAAGCCACCGAGCAGCAACAGTGGCTTAAACAGCAACTGGCTGACCACGCCGCAGAGCTCAACCATGCCCGCACCACTTTGGATACCCTGACCGCCCGCCTTGCCCCAGCGCCTCTTGTCGCCACACAAGACATTCAGCCATGACCGCCTCTTCGCTACGCTTATCGCCGTTATTGCCCTCCGCTTCGCCACCAAGCCCGTCCACGTCCTTGCCCACCGTTCATCTGATTCAGGCAAAAACGGATATTGATGCCGTGCTGACGTGGCTGCGTGAGTACGAAAGCTCGCCGCATACCTTTACCAACTACCGCAAAGAAGCCGAGCGGCTGTTGTATTGGACGCAAGACAGGGGAAAGACCTTGGGGGCGTTAAGCCGTGATGATTTAATGGATTACCAGCGGTTTTTAGCGAATCCCCAGCCAGCAGAAAAATGGGTCGCCCCCGCCAAACCGCGTAGCCACCCAGACTGGAAGCCATTTACAGGCCCCCTCTCGGCCAGCAGCCAGCGGCAAGCCCTGACCATTTTGAACACCCTGTTTAAATATCTACGGGAAGCGGGCTATCTGGCCGCCAACCCCTTGGCCTTGGCACGACTAGGCAAGCGGCGCGTGCCCGCCTCACCGACGATAGACCGCTATTTAGAACCGACGCTGTGGCAAAAAGTCTGGTCTAGCCTAGACACGTTGCCGAATGACACCCCGCGTGCGGCACGCCAAAATGCCCGTGCCCGTTGGTTGCTTAGCTTGCTGTATCTGACCGGCGCACGGCGTGCAGAAGTGGCTCAAGCGGTGATGGGGGACATCTATCCGCGCAATGGCATGTGGTGGTGGCGCGTCGTGGGGAAGGGCAATAAGGTGGGGGATATTCCGGTTGGGGAAGACCTGCTGGCTGCACTGGCACAGTATCGCCAGCATCTGGGCTTGGGGGTGCTGCCGCAGCTGGGTGAACAACAGCCTTTGGTGGGTCGCCTATCCGCTAAAGGTCAGGTGATGCCGCTGACTGACCGGCACATTTGTGGGCTGGTTAAAGCTGTCTTTGCACGCACAGCAGCGCAATGCCGCGCAACCGAGCCGGCGATGGCGGCAAAGCTTGAAGCCGCGTCAACCCACTGGCTACGCCATACCTCGGCGACGCACCAATTGGATGCGGGCGTGCCATTGCTAGTGGTCAGCCAAAACTTGCGCCACAGCAACATCCAAACTACCCGCAAATACCTGCATACCGAAGACGATGTCCGCCACGCCGCCACACAAGCCCTAAAGCTCCGCCCATAAAAAAGCCGCCCCTACCTTTAGATAAGGACAGGGGCGGCTGGGTGTGGCTGGGGGAATTAGAAACTAAAGTCGGTCGCTGACAGACTGCTCACCCCTGTCAGCGTCAGGGTTGCACCATAGTTAAAGGCCAACACGGTATCGCTTCCGCTGGTGGTAACGGTTGCATTAGCCAATACGTCAGCGTAAGAAGCCAAATGCAGACTATGTACGTCAATTTTGTCTGTGCCTTGACTAAACCCCGTCACCGTCGTGCTTCCCCGTCCGTGGCTGATATCCAGCACGTCCACACCACTCCCCGCTGTAAACAACACTTTGCCTGAGCCGAGGTCGATATGGGTCGCACCGCTGCCTGCCGTAATGGTGGTGGTGCCACTGCTAGCACTGACATGCAGCGTCCCCGTCCCGCCGACCACGGTATCTGTGCCGCCTTGCGTCATCACCCACGTATCCGCTCCAGCAGCGGTGACGGTGTTGCTACCTGTGCCGAGAGCAATGGATTGTGTGCCGGTCAGCCCCGTTGTTACGGTGGTATTGCCGTTACCTGCAACAAAACTCAGTTCCGCTCCATTTTTAAGCACCACGGTTTGGTTGGCGGTTAAAGCCCCTTGTACCGCTTCAATCCCTGAAAATGCGGCAAGGCTATTGAGGTCAAAAGTGCCCGCGTCGGTCAGCTTCAGTACATCAAAGCCCGTGCCGCCCGCTAAGCTGTCTCCCGCATTAAACGTGCTGGCTGTCGCCACAATCACATCATTACCCGCCGTACCCACACTGTCTGCACCGGTTGTCAGTGTCAGCGTGGCTGCCGTAGCCGATACCATGCCATGGTTGTTTCCACCGCCATGCCCCATACCACTTTTGTTATTTCCTTGGTTGCCGTGTCGCATATTCTGTTCCTCTTCTTTAATTGTGCTTTTGCTATCGCACAAAATACCCTACCCCCTCGGTCTTCGCTCAGCGTAGCGAAGTGAGGTGAGCCCAGAGAAACAATGTAGCGAAATTTGCACAAAGTCGGCAGGGGGAGATGTGTAAATTTTGGTTAAGTTTCATTAAGATAGCAGCGATTTTGGCGTGTACTCAAGCAACTCAAAACCCCACTCCACACCTACTTTTGGAGCACCACCACCAGAATCCCCACCCAGAGCGTTAACCACTTCAATATTGGACTCAAAAATCGCTTCTGGATTCGGGAAACTCTCCACTGCCTTAGCCAAGCGGGCTTCCCGAATCAAATGCAGCGTGGGGTAAGGTGGGCGATTGGTCAGGTTACTAGGATCGTCGGCATCACTCAGAGTGAAAAAACGGGCAATGCCAATATCGAGGCCTATCATCCCGCCCGTTGGGTCCCTTTCGCGCCGCGTTTGAATGGCGATGACGCAGCCAGCCCAGCTTCGGCAGAAAGATACAGCCATTGCCTTTGTCAAGTTTGATTTGCTTCGGGTCTGGGTAGCTGAAGTGGTCGCCCATACCTTTCTTTTTGAAGTAGGGAAAGCCCTGTGCCATTGAGACTTTGAACAGCTTCTTAGGGGGAGTTTGATAAAATCTCCCTATAAAGCAACATGATGCAGATTGCGCGAAGCAATGCGATGCCTACTCCCCCAAATACGCCTGACGCACCGCGTCGCTGTCCAGCAGCTCCCGCGCGGAGCCGGACAGGGTGATTTTGCCGGACTCCATCACATAGCCTCGGTCGGAAATCTCCAAGGCCAGCTTGGCGTTTTGTTCCACCAGCAGAATCGTCACCCCCTGCTGGGAAATCATCTGCACAATCTCAAAAATCTTCTGCACGATAATGGGGGCCAAGCCCATCGACGGCTCATCCAGCAACAGCAGCTTGGGCTGGGACAGCATCGCCCGCCCCATTGCCACCATTTGCTGCTCGCCGCCAGACAAAGTGCCGGCCAGTTGCTTCATCCGCTCTTTAAGACGCGGGAACAAGCTGTAAACGTGGTCAATCTCGGCGTTGATATTGGCCGTATCGTTGCGGTGATACGCCCCCATGCGGAGGTTCTCTTCGACGGTCAGGCGCGAAAACACCCCGCGCCCCTCCGGCACCATCACCAAGCCCTTGCGCACAAAATCAAATACCGGCGTTTTGGCGGTGGACTGGCCATCGTAAACAATGCTGCCCGAAGCAGGTTTTTCCATGCCGACCAGCGTGCGCAGCGTGGTGGTTTTGCCCGCGCCATTCGCGCCAATCAGCGTGACCAGCTCGCCCGCTTTAATCGACAGGTTAATGCCCTTGACGGCATGAATACCGCCATAGGCGACTTGCAAATCGGTGACTTCGAGAAGATTCATGCGTGGGCTGCTCCCAAATACGCTTCAATCACACGGGGGTCGTTTTTGACCGCCTGCGGTACGCCCTCGGCGATTTTTTTGCCGTAATCCAGCACGGCGATACGGTCGCACAGCCCCATCATCAGCTTCACATCATGTTCAATCAGCAACAGCGTCACCCCGTCTTGCCGGATTTTTTCCATGAGCTGCTTCAGGTCCTCGGTTTCGCGGGGGTTCATCCCAGCAGCGGGTTCATCCAAGGCCAGCAAGGTGGGGTCGGTAGCCAAGGCGCGGGCAATTTCCAAGCGGCGTTGATGGCCGTAAGACAAGTTCCGCGCCCGCTCCGAAGCCACGTTGCTGATGCCGACATAGTGCAACAGCAGCCACGCCCGCTGGCGGATGGCTTTTTCTTCGGCCAGCGTGGCTTTGCTCCGCAAAATCGCCCCCAGCGCACCGGCCTTGGTACGGACATGGCGACCGACCATGACGTTTTCGAGCGCGGTCATTTCGCCAAATAAGCGGATATTTTGAAAGGTACGAGCAATGCCGGCTTCGACCACCACATGCGGCTTTTGGCGGAACAGGTCGCGCCCAGCAAAGTGGAACGTACCTTCGTCTGGTTGATACAGCCCTGTCAGCACGTTAAACAGCGTGGTTTTGCCCGCGCCGTTGGGGCCAATCAGCCCGTAGATTTCACCTTGGTTGATGCCGAGGGTGACATCGCTCAGTGCGTGCAACCCGCCAAAGCGTTTGTGGATGCCTTCGATTTTTAAGATTTCGTGTGCCATGTTAGTCCGCCTTTAGCCCGACGACGACAGCTTGGGAATCTGCCGCAGGCAGCCCTTCTTCTAGCGCGTCATGAAACTCGGCTTGCCGCCGCCGCGATGGCCAAATGCCCGCTGGACGCAGCAACATCACTAAAATCAAGGCCAGACCGAACATCAGCATCCGCGCGTTTTCAGGGTCCACCAGGATTTTGCCGAATAGCCCCATTTGAAGCGGCACGATAATGTCGCGCAAAATTTCTGGGGTAATGGTCAGCAGCACCGCCCCTAAAATCACGCCGGGGATATGCCCCATCCCGCCCAAGACCACCATCGCCAACACCATGATGGACTCCATCAGCCCAAACGATTCGGGCGAGACAAAGCCTTGGAAGCTGGCAAATAGCCCGCCAGACACCCCGCCAAAGGTCGCGCCAATGGCAAAGGCCAGCAGCTTCATATTGCGGATATTGATGCCCATCGCGTTGGCGGCCACGTCGTCTTCCCGCAGCGCGACCCATGCCCGACCAATGCGAGAGTGTTGCAGCCGGTGGCACACAATCACCGTCAGCACCGCCAAAACCAAGAAAAAATAGTAGTAGACATACACGCTATTGAAGGTCTCGCCGAAGAGCGTGAGCGGCTTGCCCAGCGATACGCCGCCGACTTCAATCGGGCGAATCATATTGATGCCTTGCGGGCCGTTGGTGATGTTGACCGGCGCGTTGAGGTTGTTCATAAAAATGCGGACGATTTCACCAAAGCCGAGGGTGACGATGGCAAGGTAATCGCCGCGCAAACGCAGCACCGGCGTGCCCAGCAAAATGCCAAAGAACGCCGCCAAAATCGCGCCGATGGGCAGAATGAACCACCACGGCATAAACACGCCAAAATGGGGCGAATTAAGCAAGGCAAAGGTGTAAGCACCCACGGCATAGAAGGCGATGTAGCCTAAATCGAGCAGGCCGGCAAAGCCCACCACGATATTCAGCCCCAAGGCCAGCATGATGTAGAGCAAGGCAAAGTCGAGGGTACGCACCCACGCATTGCCAAGGGTGTGACCAACAATAAACGGTAGGACGGCCAATGCGATGCCAGACAAGGCAAATAGCAGCAGCGATTTAGAGTGTGTTTTGGGCATGGTCAGAGTCTCGAATTAAGCGCGTTCGGCAAGGCGTTCGCCCAGCAAACCAGAGGGGCGGAACACCAGCACCACAATCAACACGGCAAAGGCGAAGATGTCTTGGTAGTGGCTACCTAAAAAGCCGCCGGTCAGGTCGCCGATATAGCCCGCGCCGAGGGACTCGATAATCCCCAGCAAAATGCCGCCCACCACCGCGCCGCCCAAATTACCAATCCCGCCCAAAACCGCAGCAGTAAAGGCTTTTAGGCCAATGATAAAGCCCATGTGTGAATGGGCTTGGTCGTAGTTGGCCGCCACCATAAAGCCGGCAATCGCCCCCAGCCCCGCGCCCAGCACAAAGGTGGTGGAGATAATGGTATTGACGTTGACTCCCATCAGCCCTGCCACGCTGGGGTTTTGGCTGGTGGCACGCATGGCGCGACCCAGCTTGGTTTTTTCGACCATAAACAGCAGCCCCAGCATTAAGCCCAGCGCGGCCACCACAATCCAAATTTGCAGGTCGGTAATGCTCGCGCCCAGCACTTCAATCGGGGCGTGCGGCAGCAAAGGCGGAAAGGGAATGTAGTTGCGTCCCCAGACCAAGATGGCGGTGTTTTGCAGCACGATAGACAGCCCAATGGCGGTAATCAGCGGGGCGAGGCGGGGGGCGTTGCGCAGCGGGCGGTAGGCGACCCGCTCAATGGCGAAGCCAATCACCATGCACGATGGAATCGCCACCATCAGCCCAATCAGCACAATCGCCACCCCAGGTAGCCCAAGATTTAAGCCGGTCACAAAATGGATGACGGTGATGGTAATCATCGCGCCGATCATGACCACTTCACCGTGAGCAAAATTAATCAGCCCCATGATGCCGTACACCATGGTATAGCCCAGCGCAATCAAGGCATAAATGCTGCCCAGCACTAAGCCGTTCAGGATTTGTTGAAAGAAAATATCCACGGGGGAGGCTCCGAAAAGGCCGTGCAGCCAAGAGAAGTAGCAAAAGAAAAAGCAGAATAGGCGTATTTAGAAGCAGGGCAGGGGGCTTGTCTAGGGGTTTTTACGCTACCCCTGCGGCTGAGGGTGGGGTGCTATGTTGTCATGGACAATGCGGTATGGCGGGCTGATTGCTGCGATGGTGTGTACGGCAATCAGCGGACACCCCCCTCCAATCCGGACCACCCGCCGCAGCGGCTTGTGCAGGGTTTGGGGGCGGCTGGTGAAGGCGGGGGGCGGTTTTTATGTGGCAAGACGAGGCGAGGCGGCTTGTGCTGCACCCTTCAGCTTGTTGCCGCCCGCTCCAAACTACGCCACCCCGCGCAATGGTTAAAAGGGCGGGACTGGGGGCTGATGGTGCAGGGTGAGTCTTGCTTACACCAAGGCGCGAAGTGCCGTGCCCAGCCGCGCCAGCCCCGCGTCCAGCTCCTCGTCGGTAATCACCAACGAGGGCGCAAAACGCACCACATTCGGCCCCGCCTGCAACAACAACAGCCCCGCCGTTGCCGCCGCTGCCACTACGTCACCGGCACGGTTGGCATGGGCCTCGTTCAGCACCGCCCCCAGCAACAAGCCCTTGCCTCGCACTTCGCTAAACAGGCCGAGTTCGGCTTGCAGCGCGGCAATGCCCGCTTGCAAACGCTGCTGTTTGGCGACCACACCCGCCAAGACTTCTGGGGTATTGATGTGGTCGAGCACCGCTTCGGCCACCGCACAGGCCAGCGGATTGCCGCCATAGGTGGAGCCATGCGTGCCAGGGGTAAAGTGCTGGGCGGCAGCGGCGGTAGTCAGCATCGCCCCAATCGGAAAGCCGCCCCCCAGCGATTTGGCCGAGGTCAGGATATCGGGAGTCACACCATAGGCTTGGTAGGCAAACAAGTCCCCCGTCCGCCCCATGCCGGTTTGCACTTCGTCAAAAATCAGCAAGGCACCCACTTGGTCGGCCAGCTCACGCGCGGCTTGCAGATAGGCTTGGGTGGCCGGCAGCACGCCGCCTTCGCCCTGAATCGGTTCGAGCACAATGGCGCAGGTGCGGTCAGACACGGCGGCTTTCAGCGCGGCAATGTCGTTGTACGCCACATGGCTAATCGCTGCGGGCTTAGGGCCAAAGCCGTCGCTGTATTTAGGCTGCCCGCCCACGGTGACGGTAAAAAAGGTGCGGCCATGAAAGCTATTGCTGGCGGCGATGATTTGATCTTTGGCCGGATTGCTGTCGCTGGCGACTTTCCGCGCCAGTTTAAACGCCGCTTCGTTGGCCTCTGCACCGGAGTTGCAAAAGAACACGCGGTCGGCAAAGGTGGCTGCGACCAGTTTGCTGGCCAAACGCAGGGCGGGTTCGTTGGTCAAGACGTTGGAGACGTGCCAGAGGGTTTGGGCTTGCGCGGTGAGTGCGTTGACCATCACAGGGTGGCAGTGCCCCAGCGAGCACACGGCAATCCCCCCAGCAAAGTCGATAAATTCACGCCCATCTTGCGCCCACAGTCGGCTGCCCTGACCCCGCACAGGCAGCCAGTCGGCAGGGGCGTAGTTGGGGAGCATGACTTGGTCAAATGTGGCGCGGGTGACGGGTATTTTCATGGTGCGGTGTCCAAAAAAGGAGGAGGGAAGGCGCGTCGGCGGACAAGACCCACCAGCACACCCAGACCTGCCGATGATATTTTATTTGGGGAGGACGCAAAAGTGGCTTGGGAGGGTGGGATGCCGGTTGACGGCTCAAGATGTGGTACGGTTAAAGTCATTACCCGCACAGACCGTGCGGCGGTTAATGAGGAGGGTACGATGGTATTTTCGATTTTGTTGGCGAATCCCAAAGGCGGCAGTGGCAAATCCACCCTCGCCACCCAATTGGCGGGCTATTTGGCACAAGCAGGTTACCGTACTGCGCTGGGCGACACCGACCGACAGCACACCACGCGGGCTTGGCTGGGGATGCGCCCCGCCACTTTGCCGCCGATTACCGCGTGGGATACCACCGCCGACGATGACGGCAAGCCGCCCAAAGGCACGCAGGTCGTGGTGCTGGACAGCCCCGCTAATCTGCATGGCAAAAAGCTAAGCCAGCTTTTGGCGCGGGTGGATAGGGTGATTGTGCCGGTGCAGCCCTCGCCCTTCGATCTCTGGGCCAGCGAAGCCTTCTTTGCCACCCTCGCCGAAGAAAAAGCCATCCGCAAAGCCAAAGCCCAGCTCGGCGTGGTCGGGATGCGGGTCAACCGCCGTACCCGTGCCGCCCAGCAGCTCGATGATTTTTTTGCCCGACTTGATTTGCCGGTGCTGGCCACCCTGCGCGAAACCCAGCTCTACCCCCAAACCGCCAGCCAAGGGCTCTCGCTGTTTGATTGGCCGGCCAGCAAAACCCGCCGCGACCGCACCGAGTGGCAGCCCTTGCTGGATTGGCTGGCACTGCCACCACAGGGGCGGTTTTGGGAATAACACCGCGCCCCGCCTCAGAACCTCAATAGACCTTCAACCCTCAGAACCTGTTCAAGGTCTGCGAGACTCGGGTGAGTCTGCGTTGAAATGCTCCAAAAACATGCGTATAGATTCAGTTCCAACGCCGCTTTTTTGGTTCATCTCGCCTTGGCTGACCCGTCGTTCGCTAGACTTTTAACAGGTTCTAAAACAGGAATCCCCCATGCCCTACCTTGCCCGAATGGCCTGCCTTGCCGCGCTTTTGACCGGGCTGGCGTATGCCGATGCCGATCTGCCCAACACCACGGCAGGGTATAACCGCATCCAGCTTGCCGCCGAAGCACGGCGCGACGTGCCCAACGACACCCTCAATGCCACCCTGTTTACCGAAGAAGCCCACGCCGACCCCGCCCGCTTGGCGCGGCAGCTCAACGACAAAGTCGCCGCCGCGCTACGGCTGGCCGCAGGGGTGAGCCAAGTCAAAACCAGCAGCGGCACACTCAGCACTTGGCCGGTCTACGAAGCCAATAACCGGCTGACGGGCTGGCGCGGGCGGGCAGAAGTGCGCCTTGAGAGCCGCGACTTCGAAAAAGCCGCCCAGTTGATTGGGCGGCTGCAAAGTGGGATGCAGGTGGGGCAGGTGAGCTTTTCGGTGTCGCCTGCTGCCCGCAAAGCCGCCGAGGCGGTGCTGATTCCCGAGGCGATGCAGGTGTTCCGCGACAAGGCCTTGCTGGTCACACAGACCCTTGGTGCAAAAGACTACCGTCTGGTCACAGCGACGGTCGATAGCCAGCAAAGCGGTGCCGCTCCGCTGTTCCGTGCGCCGCGCATGGCGGCAGGCCAAGCCCTTGCCGTAGAATCCTTGTCTGCGCCGTCATTTGCCCCTGGCGAGTCGGATATGACGGTACGGATGAACGGCACGATTGAGGCGCGGCCTTGATGTTAAGTGCTTTAACATCCAAGGGCGTAGGCAAAGGGTTGGTACGAAGATAAACGTTTGACAACAACGGTAAGCCGTCCTATTACACGCCCCTTCCTTCCCACATCAGTGGGCATTTCGCCCTGCTCTGATGGTTCAAACGACACAAACCAAGCCCGCCCACCGGATGCGCTACAATACGCCCCTCCCTTTTTTTGCACACGACCATGCTTGTTCTGGGTATTGAATCCTCCTGCGATGAAACCGGTGTCGCCTTGTATGACACTGCCACTGGGCTGCTTGCCCACACCCTCCATAGCCAAATTTCCCTGCACGCCGAATACGGCGGGGTAGTGCCCGAGCTGGCCAGCCGCGACCACATCCGGCGCGTGGTGCCGCTCACCGAAGCCTGTCTGGCCGAAGCCGGCAAAACGCTGGCCGACCTCGATGCCATTGCCTACACCGAAGGCCCAGGGCTAGGCGGGGCATTGCTG
>ERZ724523.118-NODE-118-length-46374-cov-12.511993_pt1 | contig 46374 bp, 39 predicted proteins | sample MGYA00376056_ERZ724523 | MGnify/ENA primary metagenome ERZ724523 (study PRJEB28724, sample SAMN07190888) | wastewater metagenome | isolation source: influent of sewage treatment plant in Hong Hong | place: USA: Christiansburg, Virginia | collected 2016-03-01 ... | reverse complement strand
GCGTGATGATAAACCGGCTGGCGGGTGCTGTGTCGGGGGATGGCATCTGTCGCCGTCCCCTCGACCGGTTGTGAGTGCTGCTTAATCGGCAAATCGTGCCGGGGTTTTGCGCATGCTGGCCATCACCGCCTGCTGGATATCCGCCGACAGCAGCATGGCGGCGTTCCAGTTGGCCACATATTCCAGGCTGTCGGCCACGCTGTGGTCGCGGCTGTAGTTGAGCACCTGCTTGGTACCGCGCACCGCCAGCGGCGATTTGCCGGCAATGTCGGCGGCCACCTGGCGGGCATGCGCCAGCAACGCCTCTGGGGTGTCCAGCACCCGGTTGACCAGCCGCAGCGACGCGGCTTCGGTGGCGTCTACCCGGCGGCCAGTCAGGCACAGCTCGCGCGCCACGCCTTCTCCCACAATGCGCGGCAGCCGTTGCAGGGTGCCCACATCGGCGGTCATGCCCATGTCGATTTCACGCACGGCAAAATAGGCGTCGGCGCTGGCAAAGCGGATGTCGGCGGCGGTAATCAGGTCGATGGCACCGCCGACACAGGCACCATGAATGGCGGCAATCACCGGCTTGCGGCAGTGTTCCAGGCTGGAAATATCGCCCTGCAGTTGCAGGATCAGCCGGCGCAGCGCTTCACGCTTGCGGCCTTCGCAGTCGTTCTGGATGATGTGCTGGATATTCATCAGCATGGCCAGATCAATCCCCGCGCAAAAGTTCTTGCCCGCGCCGCTGAGGATCACCACCCGCACTTCCGGCGTGTCGTCGGCCCAGCGCAGCGCGTCGTGCAGCGCCTGCCACATGTCGGCGTCAAAGGCGTTGGATTTGTCCGGGCGGTTCAGCGTCAGCTGGGCAATGCCATCGGCCAGTTCGGTGCGCACAGAGGGATGGGTCACGACAATCTCCTGGGTAAACGGGAAAAACCAGCGGGACGGCATCCCGCCAGACACGGATCGGGGGGCTCAGGCGTCGGTGGGCACGTTAAGCAGTGCGCGCAGCTGGGTCTTGATCTGCAGCAGGATGTCCGGATCCAGCCGGGCCAGTTGCAAGGCCCCCTGCAGCGCGGCAAACATCACTGCGGCCATGGCATGCGGCGTGCCGGCAAACTGCAGTTCTCCCCGCGCCTGGCCTTCGCGCAGAATCTGCACCGCCCAGTCGCGCATTTCCGCCACAAACGCGGCGGCTTCTGTTTGCATGTCTTCCGGCAGCACATGGTATTCGGCGCTGAGAATCCCGCTGGGGCAGATTTGCTGGTCCTGGTCGTAGTAGCGGGTGGACAGGGCAAAGTAGGCTTCCAGCTGGGCCACGCTGGACAAGCCGGCCTGGGCGTCGACAAAGCGCTGGAAGCGGCGGCGATAGCGCTGGATGACCGCCACACCCAGGTGATTTTTTTTCGGGTAGTGGTAGTGAATCGCGGCGTTTTTCACCCCCAGGCTGGAGGAAATATGCTGGTAGCTGAAGGCATTGAAGCCACGGGTCAGCAGCAGCATCTCGGCCATGTCGAGAATGCGTTTTTTGGTGTCTTGCCGGGCGTCGTCCGGCTGGGGGGAAGCGGCATCGGGAGCAGTCATGCCGGCAATTTACTTATTGGTAGGTAAGTTGTCAAATGCCGTGTCGGCCAGCGCAAGGTGCGCGCAGACTGGCGCAGCGCCCGGCGGGCCGGGCAGCAAAACGCCACGGACCGGGGCCTTCAGCGCGGATACAGCGCTCCCAACACCCGTTCGCCTTGCGCGCCGGTGACTGCCGGCACATTGCCCGGCTGGCGCAGGCAGTACTGGCGGGCCAGCCAGGCAAAGGCCAGCGCTTCCACCTGCATGGCCGGAATACCCAGTGCATCGGTGCTGGCCACGGCGCAATCCGGCAGCGCGGCGGCCAGTTCGGCCATCAACAGCGGATTCAGCGCGCCGCCGCCGCACACATACACGGCCCGCGTGGCTGGCGCATGCTGGCGCACGGCGTCGGCCACACTGTACACGGTCAGTGCCAGCAGGGTGCGCTGCACGTCGGCAGCGGCCAGGCCAGGATGAGCGGCCAGATGAGGCTGGAGCCAGTCCAGCGAGAACAGGTCGCGCCCGGTGCTTTTGGGCGGGGGGCCGGCAAAGTACGGTTCGGTCAGCAGCTCGGCCAGCAAGGCCGGCAGACACTGGCCGCTGGCCGCCCATTCGCCATTGGCGTCAAAGCGCTGGCCGGGCTGATGCTGGCCAATCCAGGCGTCCAGCAGCATATTGCCCGGCCCGGTGTCAAAACCCATCACCGGCAAAGCCGGGTCGAGCCGGGTCAGGTTGCCGATGCCGCCCAGATTGAGCACCGCCCGCGCTTCGGTCGGGTGGGCAAACCAGGCTTGATGGGCAGCAGGCACCAGCGGCGCACCCTGGCCGCCGGCAGCCAGATCGCGGCGACGAAAGTCGCCAATGGTGTCTACCCCGGTCAGCTCGGCCAGCAGGGCCAGGTCGCCTAGCTGAATCGTGTAGCCGGCGTGCGGCGCATGGCGCACGGTCTGGCCGTGACAGCCCAGCGCGGCCACCTGGTTGGCGCTGACCCCGGCTGCCGCCAGGGTGGCGTGGACTGCCTGGGCGTACAGCTGCGCCAGCTCGCGCCCCAGCCGGGCGGCACGGTCCAGCTCGTTGTCACCACGCGGTTGCAGCGCCAGCACAGCGCTGCGCAGGCTATCCGGATAAGGCAGGCTGACGCAGGCCAGCACCGTGGGGCGGGCGCTGGCAAAGTCGGCCAGCACGGCGTCCACGCCATCCAGGCTGGTGCCGGACATCAGGCCAAGGTAGAGGGAGGAAGACATCATGGCAGAAACAGGGCACAAAGAATGCAACAGCGCCCAGTGTAGCCGAATCAGGGACATCGGATGCACGACAGCCCCTGATTCACCACACCATCCGCTCAGTCATGCAGCAGAAGGGTGCGCACGTCACTGCCCAGCAGGTTGATCAGGCTTGCGCCGTTCGGTGGTACGTTTTTCCCCGGAACATTCAAGAATATTCACCGGCGGACGCGGGCTTCAAGATCGGCAGCGCGACACACCAGGGGGAGAAATAGCCTGGCGCGGGCGGCGTCAGAACAGGTATACCCCCTGTGGCTGTGGCGCCGGCAGCGGCATGTCTTCTCCGCGCAGCGCCCGCACCGATGATTCAATGGCGTGGCACAGCGACGACAGCGGCAGGTCGTTGCCCTCCTTGCCAAACGGCTCTTCCAGCTCCTCGCCCAGCACGTCCAGCGCCAGGTAGGTGTAAGCAATGAACACCGCAATCACCGGGGTCAGCCAGCCAATGCTGACCGACAGCCCCAGCGGCAGCAGCATGCAATAAATCGTGACCGTGCGGTTGAGCAGCACCCGGTAGGTAAAGGGAATCGGCGTGCCGCTGATGCGCTCGCAGCCGCCCAGCGCCTCGGACAGGCTGTCCAGCTGACGGTCCAGCGCCTGCCATTGCCAGTCGTTGATCTGGCCAGACTGGCGCAATGCGGCGGTCTGGCGTTGCAGCTCACCCAGAATCAGCAGCGGCTGACAGGGTGAGTTGACCAGTCGCTGATAGTGGGCGGCAGGCAGCAGCCGGGCCAGATGGTGATGCACATCGTCGCGGCGCAACTGGCCTTTGAGCGCGTAGGCAAATGCGCATACACCGTCCATCAGTGCCCGGCTGTCGGCTCGATCGCCGACCAGCGCCAGCAGCTTGCCGCTGAAGGTGCGCGAGGCAATCACCACCAACCCCCACAGCTTGCGCGCCTCCCAGAAGCGGTCGTAACTGGCCGAATTGCGAAAGCCAAGAAAAATCGCCAGTGAGACGCCCATCAGGGTAAAGATGTAAATATTCAGCGAGGATTGGGCGTGGCGGGTTTCCCACCAGTCGTTCAGCAGCACCGAGACAACCGAGATGGCCAGCACCAGACACAGCCGCGACAAAATACGCGGCAACACCGAGCCGCGCCAGACAAACAGCAGGCGAAACCAGTGACGGCGAGGATAAATAATCATGAAAAAGCAGACGGGAACATGCCCGGAATGGGCTGGGTGTCCATGATAGCGGACAAAGTCACGCCGGCAAATGCAGGGTTGCACTGGCCGGCGTGATCAATCCATCAGCCCGGTCGCTGCTGTGACCGGGCCAGGGTGCGTCAGTCGCGTTCGCCACCAAACGCCATCAGCAATTGCAGCAGGCTGCTGAAGATGTTGTACAGGCTGACGTACAGGGTCAGCGTGGCCGACACATAGCTGGTTTCGCCGCCGTCAATCACCTGCTTGATCTGGAACAGAATCACCGCCGACGAGAACAGGATGAAGCCCACGCACAGCGTCAGGTGCAGCGCCGGCAGTTGCAGGAAGATGTTGGCCACCACCGCCACCATCAGCACCACGGCTCCCACGGTGAGGAATTTGTTCAGGAAGCTGAAATCACGCTTGCTGACCGTGGCAATGGCTGCCAAGGCAAAAAACGCGGCTGAGGTGCCGGCAGCGGCCAGCGAAATCAGCTGGCCACCATTGCGCAGCGACAGCGCGGTTTGCAGCAAGGGGCCAAGCAGCAGACCCATGACAAAAGTCAGCGCCAGCATCAGGCCCACGCCGGCAGAATTGTCACGGTTTTTTTCCACGGCAAACATCAGGCCGTAAATTGCCGCCATCATCACCAGGCTGGACACAATCGGGCTGGCGCGCATGAAGGAAAAATTAACCTGGACGCCAATCAGGGCACCGGCCAGGGTGGGCAGCAGGCTCAAGGCCAGCAACCAGTAAGTATTGCGCAGAACCTTGTTGCGGCTTGCAGCCAGTGTCGAACTGGCAGAGGCTGAAGACAACTGGATGTGCATGGTGACATTCTCCGTCAAATAATGTTCAAGTGCCGCTGTGTGCGGTACAAAAGCCGGCAATCCGCCGGCAGGCAAACCTCAGTATAAAGAGGATGCTGCCAATCTGCATGAATACCGGCCAAGCCACGATCTCGACTGTGGCTTGCAGGCTACGACCGGACGGCGCACCAACAAGTTCCCGCTTCCTGCTGCACGCGGCTTGTCAGCAAAAAGCGCAATCATGTATCCTTTACGGCTAGCCGGCACATCTGGCTCGGTCCGTTCGGGCCGCAGCCGGGGGCCAGACTTCCTTTTGCGAGGGTGGCGGAATTGGTAGACGCACTGGATTTAGGTTCCAGCGCCGAAAGGTGTAAGGGTTCGAGTCCCTTCTCTCGCACCAGAACAACGCTTGTGCCAGCATGGTGCCCAGCCGGGTGCATGCTGGCGCTATAGTGCGCCCGTGATTTTCCTTTCTCATTACACTGATTCGATTTAAGGATTAATAATGCAAGTTCAGCTCGAAACGCTTGGCACCCTGGAACGCCGACTGAATATCACCCTGGCCATGACCGATATCGACGCCGAAGTGAAGCAGCGCCTGCAGCGCGTTGCGCGCACTGCCAAGGTGCAAGGTTTCCGTCCGGGCAAGGCTCCGCTGAAGATCGTCGAGCAGAATTATGGTGCCCAGGTGCGCGAGGATGTGCTGGGCGAACAAGTGCAGCAAAGCTTTGCCAAGGCCGTGCAGGAACAGCAGCTGGACATCGCCGGCTACCCGCGCTTCGAGCCGTTTGCCGAAGACGCCGCCAGCGGCAGCGAATTCACCTTCAGCGCCGTGTTTGAAGTGTATCCGGAAGTCGTCGTGGGCGATCTGTCGGAAAAAGAAATCGACAAGCCGGTTACCGACGTGAGCGAAGCCGAGATCGACAAGACCCTCGACATCCTGCGCAAGCAGCGCACCCGCTTCAACCACGCCGAACGCGCCGCCCAGACTGGCGACCGCGTGACCATCGACTTCAAGGGCACGATTGACGGTGAAGCCTTTGCGGGCGGCAGCGCCGACAACTACTCGTTTGTGCTGGGCGAAGGCCAGATGCTGCCGGAATTCGAAACCGGCGTGCTGGGCATGAGCGAAGGCGAAACCAAGGACGTGCCGCTGAATTTCCCTGAGGATTACCACGGCAAGGACGTGGCCGGCAAGCAGGCCATTTTTGCCATCACCTTGAAAAACGTCGCCGAGCCGCAACTTCCGGAAGTGGACGCCGAGTTTGCCAAGAGCCTGGGCGTGGCGGATGGTGATGTGGCCAAGATGCGTGACGAAATCAGCAAGAACGTCAACCGCGAATCCAAGCGTCGCCTGCAGGCCCGCGTCAAGGAAGGCGTGATGCAGGCGCTGCTCGACGTCACCCCGCTGGAACTGCCGAAGGCCCTGGTTCAGCTGGAAATCAGCCGTCTGATGCAACAGGCTCGCCAGGACATGGCACAACGCGGCTTTGGCGACCAAATGAAAGACATGCCGCTGCCGCCGGAACTGTTCCAGGAACAGGCTGAACGCCGCGTGTCCCTGGGCCTGATTCTTGCTGCAGTGGTGGAGAAGCACCAGCTGAGCGCCACGCCGGAACAGGTTAACGCCCTGATTGCCGAGCAGGCAGAAAGCTACGAAAACCCGCAGGAAGTGATCGACTGGTACCACGCCAGCCCGGAACGCCTGGACGGCCCGGCCTCGGTGGTGCTGGAAGATAACGTGGTGGCTTTTGTTCTGTCTCAAGCCAAGGTCAACGAAAAACCGGTTTCGTTTGAAGAATTGATGGGGAATGCCTAATGCACACACTGCCAGGTTGGCTGAATAGCACGCCGGGGTCGCAAAATCTCGGCCTCGTTCCGATGGTCGTCGAGCAAAGTGGTCGCGGCGAACGCGCCTTTGACATCTACTCGCGCCTGCTCAAGGAACGCATTATTTTCCTGGTCGGGCCGGTGACGGATGACTCGGCCAATCTGGTGGTGGCGCAGCTGCTGTTTCTTGAGTCGGAAAACCCGGACAAGGACATCTCGCTGTATATCAATTCGCCAGGGGGTTCGGTCACTGCCGGCATGTCGATTTACGACACGATGAATTTCATCAAGCCAGACGTGTCCACCCTGTGCATTGGCCAGGCATGCAGCATGGGCGCTTTCCTGCTGTCTGCCGGTGCCAAGGGCAAGCGCTTTACCCTGCCCAACTCGCGGGTGATGATTCACCAGCCGCTGGGCGGCTATCAGGGCCAGGCCTCGGACATTGAAATCCACGCCAAGGAAATCCTGTACCTGAAAGAACGTCTGAACAAGATGCTGGCCGAGCACACCAGCCAGCCGCTTGAGGTGATCGAGCGTGACACCGATCGTGATAACTTCATGAGCGCCGACGCTGCCGTGGCCTATGGCCTGGTGGACAAGGTGCTCTCCCACCGGCACGAAGCCGCATGACGGATGATGTAATGTCGGACAAGAAAACCAGCGACAAGCTGTTGTATTGCTCGTTTTGCGGCAAAAGTCAGCACGAAGTCAAGAAACTGATTCAGGGCCCGCAAGTTTATATCTGCGATGAGTGCGTCGAGCTGTGCAACGACATTCTGCACGAAGAGCAGGTGGCTTCGCCGGCACCGGGTGAACTGGGCGAAGGCGGCAAGCGTGCGCCGCTGCCGCCGCCGCGCCAGCTGCGCGAAACCCTGGATCAGTACGTCATCGGCCAAGAAGGGGCCAAAAAAGCCCTGGCCGTGGCGGTGTATAACCACTACAAACGTCTGGAAACCCGGCTGGAGCCGGGCGATGTCGAACTGGCCAAAAGCAATATCCTGCTGATTGGCCCGACCGGCTCGGGCAAGACGCTGCTGGCGCAAACGCTGGCGCGTATGCTGGATGTGCCGTTTGTGATGGCCGACGCCACCACGCTGACCGAAGCCGGCTATGTGGGTGAAGATGTGGAAAACATCATCGCCAAGCTCTTGCAAAAGTGCGACTACGATGTCGAGCGTGCCCAGCGCGGCATTATCTACATCGACGAAATCGACAAGATTTCGCGCAAGTCGGACAACCCGTCGATCACCCGTGATGTGTCGGGTGAAGGCGTGCAGCAGGCGCTGCTCAAGCTGGTGGAAGGCACGGTGGCGTCAATTCCGCCGCAAGGCGGGCGCAAGCACCCGAACCAGGAGTTCATCCAGGTAGACACCACCAATATCCTGTTCATTTGTGGCGGGGCGTTTGATGGGCTGGCCAAGATCATCCGCAACCGCTCGCAAAAGGGCGGCATCGGATTTGGTGCCGAGGTGTACTCCAAAGACGACGGGCGCGCGGTGGGCAAGGTGCTGCAGGAAACCGAACCGGAAGATCTGATCAAGTTTGGTCTGATTCCGGAGTTCATCGGTCGCCTGCCGGTCATTGCCATGCTCGACGAGCTGGACGAAGAAGCCCTGGTCACCATCCTGACCGAGCCCAAGAACGCCTTGGTGCGACAGTTCCACAAATTGTTTGAAATGGAACAAGTCGAGTTGGAAATCCGACCCTCGGCACTGCGCTCGATTGCCAAGCAGGCGCTGGTGCGCAAAACCGGTGCCCGTGGCCTGCGTTCGATTCTGGAACGCGCGCTGCTGGACACCATGTACGACCTGCCGTCGCTGCAGGACGTGATCAAGGTGGTGGTGGATGAAACCGTGATCGACAAGGGCGCTGCGCCATTGATGATTCACGCCGACGCCACCCCGGTGGCTCAGTCCGCCTGAGCCTTTGCCGTTTTGGTGTCGAAAAACCGCTCGCCTACCGGTGGGCGGTTTTTTTATGCAAAATCATTGACAGCGGGCCAGCGAATCCTTGCCGCCTGTCTTGATTTCACGCATCCTTGCCCCATTTAGCTCTTTATTACTGCGCTATCATTATCCAGGATTCAGGTCGATCACCATGCCCACTACCGAACTGCTTACCGAAGACACCGCCCTGCCGCTGCTGCCGCTGCGCGACGTGGTGGTGTTTCCGCATATGGTCATCCCCCTGTTTGTCGGGCGACCCAAGTCCATCAAGGCGCTGGAAAAAGCCATGGAATCTGACAAGCAGATTCTGCTGCTGGCGCAAAAGTCCGCTTCCAAGGACGAACCTTCTGCAGACGATCTGTACACCATTGGTGCCATTGCCACGGTGCTGCAGCTGCTCAAGCTGCCGGATGGCACGGTCAAGGTGCTGGTGGAAGGCCGCCAGCGCGCCCAGGTCAACAGCATCAATGAAGACGCCGGCTATTTTGTTGGCGAACTGACCCCGCTGCCGGCTGAAGGCAAGGAAAGCACCGAGAGCGAAGCCATGCGCCGGGCGCTGATTGCCCAGTTTGAGCAGTTTGTCAAACTGAACAAAAAAATCCCGCCAGAAATCCTCGCCTCGCTGTCTGGCATCGACAAGGCAGGCCGCCTGGCCGACACCATTGCCGCCCACCTGCCGCTCAAGCTGGAGCAAAAGCAGGAGGTGCTGGAGATGTTCGACATCAAGAGCCGCCTGGAGCACCTGCTGGCCCAGCTGGAGTCGGAAATCGACATCCTGCAGGTGGAAAAGCGCATCCGTGGCCGGGTCAAGCGGCAAATGGAAAAAAGCCAGCGCGACTACTACCTGAATGAACAGGTCAAGGCCATTCAGCGCGAGCTTGGCGAAGAAGACGAAAGCTCCGACCTCGACGACCTGGAAAAAAAGATCAAGGCCGCCGGCATGAGCAAGGAAGGCCGGGAAAAAGCCACCAGCGAACTGCGCAAGCTGCGCATGATGTCGCCGATGTCGGCTGAAGCCACCGTAGTGCGCAACTACATCGAAACGCTGATTGAGCTGCCGTGGAAGAAAAAGACCAAGATCAGCAAAGATCTGGCCCACGCAGAAACCGTGCTCGACGAAGACCACTTTGGCCTGGAAAAGGTCAAGGAACGCATTGTCGAATACCTCGCGGTGCAACAGCGGGTGGAAAAACTCAAGGCACCGATCCTGTGCCTGGTGGGGCCGCCCGGCGTGGGCAAAACCTCGCTGGGGCAGTCGATTGCCCGCGCGGTCAACCGCCAGTTTGTGCGCATGGCGCTGGGTGGCGTGCGTGATGAAGCCGAAATTCGCGGTCACCGCCGCACCTATATTGGCTCGATGCCAGGCAAGGTGCTGCAGAACATGACCAAGGTGGGGGTAAAAAACCCGCTGTTCCTGCTCGACGAAGTGGACAAAATGGGCGCGGATTTCCGTGGCGATCCCTCGTCGGCGCTGCTGGAAGTGCTTGATCCGGAACAAAACGCCACGTTTGTGGACCATTACGCCGAGGTGGAGTACGACCTGTCCGACGTGATGTTTGTCGCCACCGCCAACTCGATGAACATCCCGCCGGCGCTGCTCGACCGCATGGAAATCATCCGGCTGTCCGGCTACACCGAAGACGAAAAAATTGCCATTGCCGAACGCTATCTGCTGCCCAAGCAGCTGACCAACACCGGCCTGAGCGATGCCGAAATCGTGGTGCAGGAATCCGCCATCCGCGATATCGTGCGCTACTACACCCGCGAAGCTGGCGTGCGCAGCCTGGACCGCGAAATCAACAAGATCTGCCGCAAGGTGGTCAAGGCCCAGCAAGGCAAGAAAACCACGGCCAAGCCCACCCGGATTACCGTCAGCGCCAAGAATCTGGACAAATATCTGGGCGTGCGCCGGTTTGATTATGGTCTGGCCGAAGAAGCCAATCAGGTTGGCCAGGTCACCGGCCTGGCCTGGACCGAAGTGGGCGGCGAGTTGCTGACCATCGAAGCAGTTGGTCTGCCGGGCAAGGGCAATATCATCCGTACCGGCCAGCTGGGCGAGGTGATGCAGGAATCCATCACCGCCGCGCTGAGCGTGGTGCGGCGTCGCGCGCGCAGCCTGGGGATTCAGCCCAACTTCTACGAAAAGAACGACATCCACATCCACCTCCCGGAAGGTGCCACGCCCAAGGATGGCCCATCTGCCGGGGTGGGGATTGTCACCGCCATCACCTCCAGCCTGACCGGGATTCCGGTGCGCGCCGATGTGGCGATGACCGGCGAGATCACCCTGCGCGGCGAAGTGCTGCCAATTGGGGGCCTGAAGGAAAAGCTGCTGGCGGCACAACGCGGCGGTATCAAGCATGTGCTGATTCCCAAGGGCAATATCAAGGATCTGGCGGAAATCCCTGACACCATCAAGAAAAAGCTGGAAATTCACCCGGTAAAGTGGATTGAAGAGGTGTTTGCCCTGGCGCTGGAGCACAACCCGGCCCCGCTGGCCGAAGATGATGACGTTGGCACGATTCCTGCCAAAGCCGACGAACTGCCGGTGACACGCGCTGTGACCCACTGATTGGCCAAACTGGCCTGCTGCTGCGCTGCCGGAATGGCCGATAATAACCGGCCTTCATCGTGCAGCGCAGCATGACGGCCAGCGCCGTCTGGCATGTCATTTCGGTTACACCCGCTTGGAATAAGCCGGCAAAGTCGCTTGACACAAGGATTTGCCGCTTGCTATAAAGCCGGGAGATTTTAATTATTCCTGTGTGCACCGGCTCACAATTCTCGTAAAGGGGACAACAGTGAACAAATCCGAATTGATCGATGCCATGGCCGCATCGGCTGATATTTCCAAAGCCGCTGCAGGCAAAGCCCTTGATGGTATGGTCGATGCACTGACCCAAGCCCTGAAGCAGGGTGATTCGGTCACGCTGGTGGGGTTTGGCACCTTCTACGTGGGCGAGCGCGCCGAGCGCACCGGTCGCAACCCGAAAACCGGCGAAAGCATCAAGATTCCGGCAGCGAAATCTCCTAAATTTCGCGCTGGTAAAACCCTGAAGGATGCGCTATAATCTTTCCTTCATTTGCAAATTCTACAGTTTGCAAATGATCTGGGCGGTTAGTCTCAGTTGGTAGAGCACTGCCTTCACACGGCAGGGGTCACTGGTTCGAGTCCAGTACCGCCCACCAGCAGCGGAGTGGTAGTTCAGTTGGTTAGAATACCGGCCTGTCACGCCGGGGGTCGCGGGTTCGAGTCCCGTCCACTCCGCCAGCCAGAATGCGAAAGGTGAACGTGCTCCGTTCACCTTTTTTCATTTGTCCGCCCGTGTTGCCACGGCCCTGCCTAAGAGCTGCCCGATGTTTGATTTTGTCCAGAAAAATTCCCTGTTCATCAAGGTTGTTCTCGGCGCTGTTGCGCTGACTTTTGTTGGCTTCGGGGTGGGCAGCTACACTGCAGCCACCGACGACCCCTACCTGGCCAAAATCGACGGGGTCAAGATCTACAAGCGCGACGTTGAGCGCATGCTCAATGGCCGCCCTGCCGATGCCGCCACCCGCCAGGGTGTGCTGGAAAACCTGGTACGCAAAGAACTGCTGCTGGCTGACGCCCGTCACGCCGGCCTGGTGGTCACCGCGCCAGAGCTGCGCAAGGCGATCATGGAGATCCCCGGCCTGCAGGACAACGGCAACTTCAGCAAAACCCGCTACGAAGCGTTTCTGACCGGCCAGGGGCTGAATGTCAGCCAGTTTGAGCGCATGATCAGCGAAGACATCCTGATTCAGAAACAGCTCGACAGCATTGCCGGCTCCTCGCTGGTATCCAGCGCGGGCATTGAGCGCTTTAATCAGCTGATTGGCCAGTCGCGTGACATCAGCACCTGGGTGCTGCGCCCGCAGCAATTTGCCGACGCGGTGAAAATCGACGACGACGCCATCAGCGCCTACTACACCGCCCAGGCCAAACGCTACCAACTGCCGGAAATGGTGCGCGCCCAGTTTGTGGTGCTCAACCAGGACAAACTGACCGCCGAGGTAGCAGTCAGCGACGACGAAGCGCACAAATTCTTTGACCAGCACCGTGCCGAGCTGGCACCAGAGCAGCGCCGGGCATCGCATATTCTGATTACCGTCGCCAAAGACGCCGACGCCGCCACGCGCAGCAAGGCGCGCGAACAGGCAGAAGCGCTGCTGAAAGACATCAAGGCCAATCCGGGCCGCTTTGCCGAGCTGGCGCGCAGCCGCTCGCAAGACCCCGGCTCGGCCAGCCAGGGCGGCGATCTGGGCTTTTTTGGCCGGGGTATGATGGTCAAGCCCTTTGAAGACACCGCGTTCAAGCTGGCCAAGGGCGAACTGAGCGGCGTGGTGGAAACCGATTTTGGCTACCATATCCTGCGTCTGGACGACATCAAGCAGCCCGATTTTGCTGCGGTCAAGGCCGAGGTGGTCAGCCGCCTGCAAAAACAGAAATCCAGCGCCCGCCTGCGCGAACAGGCTGAAAAACTGAATGAACTGGCCTACCAACAGGCCGACAGCCTGAAAGCCATCAGCGACACGCTCAAGCTGCCGGTGGAAACCAGCGACTGGCTGGCGCGTGACAGCAAGCCGGCCAACCCGCTGCTGGGCCACGCCAAGGTGCGCGACGCGCTGTTCAGCGACGATGTGCTCAAGGGCAAGCACAATAGCGAAGCCATTGAAGTGGCCCCAGGCACGCTGGTGGTGGTGCGGGTGGCCGAGCACAAGCCGGCAGCACAGCGTCCGCTGGCCGAAGTGGCCGCCAGCATCCGCCAGACCCTGATTGACACCAAGGCAGCGGAACTGGCCAGCGAAAAGGGCAAGGCGCTGTTGGCCAGCCTGAAAGCCGGCAAGGCCGTCAGCGGCGACAGCTGGACCCCGTCGCAAACCGTATCGCGCCAGGCCCCGGTCAGCCTGTCGCGTGACGCCGCCCGCGCGGTGTTTTCAGCCCAGGTGGCCAAACTGCCGGCGTATACCGGTGCCGCCACGGATACCGGCGATTATGTGATCTACCGGATCAACAAAGTCACCGCAGCCCCCGCCGCCAAGCCAGAAGACCAGGCCCGCTTGCGGGAAATGCTCGGCCAGGCAATGTCCAATGCTGAAGCGATGGCTTATGTGGAAAGCCTGCGTGCCCGCTTCAAGGTGCAACTGCGCCAGCAAACTGAAGACCCGGCGCAATAATCCCCGTTGCGCGCCGCGCCTGACACCCCCCATGGCCACAGCCTGGGGGGTGTCTTTTTAAGTTTGGCCTGCTGTCTCAGCCCAATGCTTCCGCCACCGTGCGCACCGGCAGCCGCAGGGTGAGCGCCCGCAGGGCAATCCGGTGCAGGATGTCGCTGACCGTGGTGCAGGCATCGCCCAGCACACTCACCGTATAGGGGTGTGCGGCGGGCGAGAGGGCGGTATGGGTCACGCAGTTGTGCGTCATCATGCCGCAAATCAGCAACTCATCCAGCGAATAGCCGGCCAGGGTGCTGGTCAGCGTGGTGGCAAAAAAACTGTCGGCTTCGGTTTTGATCACCACCGGCGCATCGGGCGCGGCGGCCAGAATGCGTGGGTGGATCGCCACGCCGGGGGTGTCGCGGTTGAAAAACGGGCCAGGCGCACTGGCAATATGCTGGACCAGAATCACCGGCCACTGCCGGGCCTGGGCAGCGGCAATGGCCTGTTCAATCCGCGCCAGCGTGGCGTCGGCGGCCCACAGCGGGAACGCACCATCGGCAAAATAATCATTCTGGACATCAATCACAACCAGGGCAGTGCGCATGGTGGCGGGCTTTCTCGAAGCAGGGTGAAAAGGAAGGAAGCCAGCGCATTATCTCCGCTGGTGGCGCAAGCCGGCAGTGACCCGAAAGACAAGCTACGTTAATATCGGGCCAAACTGGATCAAGGCGGATTGTGATGTCGATGCACACCATTGCCGTGCTGGCGTTTGACCGCATCAGCGCCTTTCATCTGTCAGCGCCCTGCGTGGTGTTTGGCGAAGCCTGCCCGAGCCCGTCGCCGTTTCGGGTGCAGGTGTGCAGCTGGGAAACCGGGCCATTGCGCACCACAGCCGGGTTCAGCGTGACGGTAGAACATGACCTCAGCGTGCTGGCTGACGCTGATACGGTGATTGTGCCCAGCTGGCGCGACCCGCAAGAGCGCCCGGCGCAGGTGCTGCTGAGCGCCCTTCAGGCGGCGTATGCCCGTGGCGCGCAGGTGGTTGGGCTGTGTCTGGGGGCCTATGTGCTGGCCGAGGCCGGGTTGCTGGATGGCCGCCGCGCCACCACGCACTGGGCCTACGCCGACGATTTTGCCCGCCGCTACCCCCAGGTGCAGCTGGATGCCGATGTGCTGTATCTGGCCGATGGCCAGTTGCTCACCTCGGCGGGCACCGCTGCCGGCATCGACTGCTGCCTGCACCTGCTGCGCCAGCATTGCGGTGCCGAGCTGGCCAATCGCGCCGCGCGTCGGCTGGTCACCCCACCGCACCGCCAGGGCGGTCAGGCGCAGTTTATTGAACAGCCGCTGCCAGACACCCGCCGCGACACCCGGCTGAGCACGCTGCTTGACTGGGTGCGCGCTCATCTGCACCAGACGCACACCCTGGATAGCCTGGCGGAACGGGCGCTGATGAGCCGGCGCACGCTAACCCGCCATTTTCGTGAGCTCACCGGCGTACCGTTTGGCCATTGGCTGCTGGCCGAACGTCTGGCGCTGACCCAGCGCCTGCTGGAAACCACGGATCTGCCGGTGGAACAGATTGCCGGCCTGGCCGGTTTTGGCTCGCCAGAAAGCCTGCGCCACCATTTTCGCCAGCGCCTGGGGGTGTCGCCCAGCCACTGGCGACACACCTTTCGCCCCCACGGCAATGCCCACCCCGGCCCCGGCTGACGCCGCCCTGCCACACGCCGGCTGGCGAGTCTGTGCGCTGGCCCACCGACAGCCGCGCCTGGTGCAGGAGATCATGTCAGCGTCGCGCTGATGTAGCCATTCAGCGCTTGTGCATCACCCTCGCTAAACGCGGCACGTCTGCGTGCCGCCGTGGAGTCTGCCGCATGGTCCGCATCGAACTGGATATTGAATTAAGCTACACCATCGACCCGCAAGGGGCCGATTTCATCTTCAACATTCACGCCGCACAAACCCCCAGCCAGACCGTGCTGGCCGAAACCCTGCAGCTTAGCCAGCCGGTACCGGTACAGGTGGAAACCGACCCGGTCAGCGGCAACCGCTATATGCGCGTGCATGCGCTGCCCGGCCCACTGGCGGTGTCGTATCACGCCACGGTGGCGCTGCTGCACCAGCACACCGCGCCAGCCCAGCTGGCCGAAGTGCCGGTGTGCCGGCTGCCACCGGAGGTGATTGGCTATCTGTATCCCAGCCGCTATTGCCAGTCCGACCGGCTGATCAAGCTGGCCAACCGCGAGTTTGGCCACTTGTGGCAGGGGCATTGCCGGGTGCAGGCCATTTGCGACTGGGTCAGCCGCCATGTGACGTTCACCTCGCGCACGTCCAACTCCAATACCTCGGCGGTGGATACCCTGATTGAGCAAGTGGGGATTTGCCGCGACTTTTCTCATCTGATGATCGCCCTGTGCCGGGCGCTGAATATTCCGGCCCGCTTTGCCACCGGCACCGACTATGGTGCCGATCCGGCGCTGGGGCTGCCGGATTTTCATGCCTATGTGGAGGTTTACCTGGGCGAGCGCTGGTATATCTTTGACCCGTCCGGCACGGTGATCCCAATGGGGCTGGTGCGCTTTGGCACCGGGCGGGATGCGGCGGATGTGGCAATTGCCACTATTTTTGGCAATGTGCAGGGCCAGTCGCCGCGCATCCGCACCGTGGCCGAAGACAACCCGGCGCAAGGCGTGTGGCTGCCGCAGCATAGCCAGGATGCGCTATCGACCGATGATGGCTGGCGCAGCAGATGACTGCGCGCGGCGAGCCTCAGCAGTAGCCATCAATACTGAATGAATTTTCAGTTCAGTGGCGTCATGCTGATGCCTGTTTTTGCCCTGGCGGCTTGGGCCTGCGCCGCCGGGCAAACATGCGCACCATAGATGTGCATATGTTCTGGCTTGGTGCGTGAAAGGAGATAAAAAGGCGCGATCCTCTCGCGTATTGCGTTCTTTTTTAGTGCGCTTGCTGTGTATTAATAAAAATAATTGATTAAATTCATATTGTTATGTTTTTCGGCATTATGTTTGCTTTCGGTGCATCCATCAAAAAACTGCACCAAATAAGGAAGTTAACATGGGAACGCCTCTCCCCAATGCCGCCGATGTGCTGTTTTTGCTCCTCGGCGCCATCATGATCCTGGCCATGCACGCTGGCTTTGCCTTTCTGGAACTGGGCACCGTGCGCAAGAAAAACCAGGTGAACGCCCTGGCCAAGATCCTCAGCGACTTTGCCGTGTCGGCAATTGCCTACTTCAGCGTGGGCTATACCGTGGCGTATGGGGTGAATTTTCTCGCCCCGGCCAGCGTGCTGACCGCCAACCACGGCTACGAACTGGTCAAGTTTTTCTTTTTGCTCACCTTTGCTGCTGCAATTCCGGCCATTATTTCAGGCGGCATTGCCGAGCGTGCCAAGTTCAGTCCGCAGGCGTTGGCCACGTTTGCCTTGGTTGGGCTGGTGTATCCGTTTTTTGAAGGCATGGCCTGGAATAACCATTTTGGCCTGCAGGACTGGCTGACCGCGCAGTTTGGTGCGGCTTTCCATGACTTTGCCGGTTCGGTGGTGGTGCATGCGGTGGGCGGCTGGATTGCCCTGGCAGCGGTCTTGCTGCTTGGCCCGCGTTATGGCCGTTACCGCAAGGAAGGTGGCGTGTCGGCGCACCCGCCGTCCAGTATTCCGTTTCTGGCGCTGGGCGCGTGGATTCTGATTGTGGGCTGGTTTGGTTTTAATGTGATGAGCGCACAAAAGCTGGAAGGCATGTCTGGGCTGGTGGCGATGAACTCGCTGATGGCCATGGTGGGCGGCACGCTGAGCGCCAACTGGCTGGGCAAGAACGACCCTGGCTTTCTGCACAATGGCCCGTTGGCTGGCCTGGTGGCGGTGTGTGCGGGCTCGGATGTCATGCACCCCATTGGTGCGCTGGTGGTGGGGGGCGTGGCGGGTTTGTTGTTTGTGGCAATGTTCACCATCACGCAAAACCGCTGGAAAATTGACGATGTGCTTGGCGTGTGGCCGCTGCACGGCTTGTGTGGCGTGTGGGGGGGCATTGCCTGTGGCCTGTTCGGTCAAACTTGGCTGGGTGGGCTGGGTGGGGGGGTTTTGGGGGGGGGGGGGGGGGGGTTGTGGGGGGGGGGGGGGGGGGGGGGGGTCAGCCTGGTGTCGCAGCTGCTGGGTACGCTGGCCGGGGTGGTGATTGCCTTTGTCGGCGGCGGCGTGGTGTATGGCGCACTGAAGGCCACAGTGGGCCTGCGGCTGGATCAGGAAGAAGAATATCAGGGCGCCGATCTGACCGTGCACAAGATTACCGCCACGCCAGAACGCGAAGCGAGCTGGTAAGTCCGGGCCATTTCCAGCAAAAAAGCCAACGGCGTGCCGTTGGCTTTTTTGCTGGGTAGCCTGTCTGCAGCCCTGTCGGGCAATCAGCCTTCCAGCCCGCGCGCCAGGTCAGCCTGCACATCGGCAGGGTGTTCCAGCCCCACCGCCACCCGCACCAGGCCTTCGACAATCCCGGCTTTTTCCCGCACTTCCGGTGCCACGCGGCCATGTGTGGTGGTGGCCGGGTGGGTGATGGTGGTTTTCACATCGCCCAGGTTGGCGGTGATCGACACCAACTGGGTCGAGTCAATCAGCTTCCACGCCGCTTCGCGCCCGCCCTTGACGATAAAGCTCACCACCGCGCCGCCGGCGCTTTGCTGGCGCATGGCCAGGGCGTGCTGCGGGTGGCTGGCCAGGCCGGGGTAGTACACTTTTTCGATGGCAGGGTGGGTTTCCAGCCAGCGGGCCAGTTGCAGGGCGTTGGCGCACTGGCGCTCCATGCGCACAAACAGGGTTTCCAGCCCGGACAGCAGCACCCAGGCGTTGAACGCCGACAGGGTGGGGCCGGCGCTGCGCACAAACAGATACAGCTTTTCCAGCAGTTCATGGCTGCCCACCACGGCACCGCCCAGCACGCGGCCCTGGCCGTCGATGTATTTGGTGGCGGAGTGAATCACCAGATCGGCCCCCAGGGTCAGCGGCTTTTGCAGCGCCGGCGAGCAGAAGCAGTTGTCCACCGCCAGCAGCGCGCCGCAGCCATGGGCGATGTCGGCCACGGCGCGGATGTCGATGATTTCGGTCAGCGGGTTGGACGGGGTTTCCAGGTAAAACAGCTTGGTATTGGGCTGGATGGCGGCCTGCCAGGCGGCCAGGTCGGTGGCGGGCACAAACGTCACCTCAATGCCAAACCGGGTCAGGATGGTGGACAGCAACTGAACAGTGGCACCAAACAGGCTTTGCGAGGCCACGATATGGTCGCCCGCCGACAGATAAGCCTGCACCACGCCATGAATGGCGGCCATGCCGCTGGCGGTGGCCACCGCCCGCTCGCCTTCTTCCAGCGCGGCCAGCCGGGCCTGGAAGGCGCTGACGGTGGGGTTGGTAAAGCGCGAGTAGGTGTAGCCGGGGATTTCCCCGGAAAACAGTTTGGCCGCTTCGGCAGCCGAGGCGGATTTAAAGCTGGAAGTCAGAAACAGCGCCTGGCTGTGTTCCTGATAATCCGAGGTTTCCTTGCCGGCGCGGATGGCAAGGGTTTCCGGGTGCAACGGGGCGTGGCTCATGGTTCGGGCTTTCTGGCGTCAAGTCTGGCGAGCATACCGCCGGCAGCGGGCCGCGCCAAACACCTTTTGGGAATAAGTTCATGCAGCGTCTGGCGCACAAGCCAGCGCGCTGACGCGTGCTGGCTATCGTGGCTCAGGCAAAGTGGGTGAGCAAATGCCAGGCGGTGGCGCACATCACCACGCCCACCACGCTGTCGAGCACCCGCCAGCTGGCCGGGCGGGCAAACAGCGGGGCCAGCTTGCCCGCCAGAAAACCAATGCTGGCAAACCACAGCACGGCGGCGCTGACACAGCCCAGCCAGTACGCCCACAGCGCCTCGCCAAACCGGCTGGACACCGTGCCCATCAACACCACGGTGTCCAGATACACATAAGGATTGAGCAGGGTGAACGCCAGCGTGGTGAGAATCGCCCCGCGCCGGGTGGTTTGCACCGTACCACGGGTGTCCAGTGCGCCGGGCCGCCATGCCGCCCAGAACGCCCGCAGGCCATACAGTGCCAGAAACCCGGCCCCGCCCCAGGTGGCCCACTGCACCCAGTGCGGCGAGCGGCTGAGGGTTTGCCCCAGCCCGACCACCCCCAGGGTGATCAGCAGGATGTCACAGGCAATGCACACCGCTACCACGGTCACAATATGCGCCCTGGCAATGCCCTGCTTGAGCACAAAGGCGTTTTGCGGGCCAATGGCCACCAGTAAACCCAGGCCCACCGACAGGCCGGCACCATACGCTGCTGCACTGAATGCCATGTCTGGCGCTCCTGATGCAAAATGAAAGTTTGGCCAGCCAGTGTAGCCAGCTCGCGGTGGCAATGCAGCCGCGTGGGGCAAAACCCGACCGAGAATGTCGCGCTTTGGCATATCTGGCCTGTTCAGCGCGGGATATTGTGGCTTTGCCTGCAGTAACACCCGCGCAGCTGCAGCATTCCTCGCTATAATCGGCTCGATTCCGAACCCAAACGCGTGTCATGCGAATTCTGAGAAAACGAAAACCCGCAGTGGTGCGCAACGACGCGCCCGCCCTGCCGCCCAAACTGGCCAAGCTGCTGCACCGAGCCGGCTGGCTGCTGGCGCTGGCCTGCACGCTGTTTCTGGTGGTGGCGCTGGCGAGCTATTCGCCGGACGACAACTCCTGGTCGCACAGCGCCGACTTGCCTGCCCCGCATAACTGGGCCGGGGCGGCGGGCGCGTGGCTGGCCGACTTGCTGCTGTTTGTGTTTGGCCTGTCGGCCTGGTGGCTGGCGGCGCTGGCCGGGCTGACCACCTGGTGTGCCTACCGTGACGACGACCGCCTGTCGCTGAGCCTGGATCTGCCTGGGCTGATGGCCTACGGCGGCTTTACCCTGCTGCTGCTGTCCAGCGCGGCGTTTGAGGCCATCCGCCTGTATAGCCTGGAGGTGGCGCTGCCGCTGTCGGCAGGCGGGATTCTGGGCGGTATGCTGGGCCAGCAGCTGGAACAGCTGCTGGGGTTTACCGGTGCCACCGTGCTGCTGATGGCAGGCATGGTGGTTGGCCTGGCCCTGTGCATTCAGATGTCGTGGCTGGACGCCATGGAAGCCATTGGCGGCGGCCTGGAAGACGCCTGGCTGGCGTTGCGCCGCCAGGTGGTGGGCGACGATGACGATAGCGCCCAACGCCCCGCCGCCAGCCCCGAAGCGCACGCGACAGCGGATGAGACCCCCGCCAAACCAGACGCGCCCGACGCGCCTGAAGCAGGCAACCGCGCGGCACCAGACACCCCCATCAGCCGCCATGCCGCCGATGACGCCGTGCTGACCCCCGATGGCCGGATTGAACCGGGCATGCACGACGATCCAACGCATGAGCCACCAGTGCTGGACATGATGGAAGACAGCGCCCAGCCAGAGGCGGCTGAAGCTGCGCAGGCCGACGCCCCTGCGCCAGCCAGCGAGCCCACCCCGCCGCCGCGCCGCAACCCGCTGGCCCCGCCCCGGCTCTACCTGCCCGACCCGATTCTGCCGCCGATCAAGCTGCTCAGCGCCGCCCCGGCAAGCACGCCATCGCTTAGCGCCGAAGCACGGGACAGCACCGCGCGGCTGATTGAAAGCAAGCTGGCCGAATTTGGCGCACCCGTCAATGTGGTCGCGGCCTGCCCTGGCCCGGTGATCACCCGCTACGAACTGGTGCCGGCAGCGGGGGTGAAAGGCGCGCAGGTGGTCAGCCTGAGCAAGGACCTGGCCAGGGCGCTGGCCACGCCTTCGGTGCGCGTGCTGGAAACCCTGCCCGGCAAAACCTGCATGGGGCTGGAACTGCCCAACCCACAGCGGCGCACCGTGTATGTGTCTGACGTGATTGCCTCGCCGGCGTATCAGTCCAGCCCGTCGCGGCTGAGCCTGGCGCTGGGCCTGGATATTACCGGCCAGCCGATGGTGGTGGATCTGGCGCGCATGCCGCATGTGCTGGTGGCGGGGGCCACTGGCTCGGGCAAATCAGTGGCACTGAACGCCATGCTGGTCTCGCTGCTGTACAAGGCCGCGCCAGAAGAAGTTCGCTTACTGCTGATTGATCCAAAAATGCTGGAACTGTCGGCCTATCAGGATATTCCGCACCTGCTGGCACCGGTGATTACCGACATGGGCCAGGCCGCCCACGCGCTGGCCTGGTGTGTCAGCGAAATGGAGCGCCGCTACCGGCTGCTGTCGGCCATGGGCGTGCGCAATCTGGCCGCCTACAACCAGAAACTGCGCGACGCCGACAGCCGCGACGAGCGGATAGCCGACCCGTTTGCCGACCCGGACGACCCTCAGCCGCTGGACCTGATGCCCGCCATCGTGGTGGTGGTGGACGAGCTGGCCAATCTGATGCTGACCACCGGCAAGAAAGTGGAAGAACTGATTGCCCGGCTGGCGCAAAAAGCCCGCGCTGCCGGCATTCACCTGGTGCTGGCCACCCAGCGCCCAACCGTGGACGTGATTACCGGCCTGATCAAGGCCAATATCCCAACGCGGATTGCCTTTGAAGTGGCGTCCAAGATCGACAGCCGCACCATTCTTGACCAAATGGGGGCCGAAACCCTGCTGGGCCAGGGCGATATGCTATACAAGCCCTCCGGCACCGACTATCCGCTGCGCGTGCATGGCGCGTGGGTCAGCGATGGCGATGTGCAGCAGGTGGTGGATTTTCTGCGCCGCACCGGCCGGCCCGACTACGTGGAAGGCCTGCTCGACGGCCATCCATCGGTGGGCCTGCCGCGTTCGCGCCGCGCCGCGCTGCCAGACAGCATGCTCGACCCGCTGTACGACGAGGCAGTCACCCTGGTGCGGCAAAACGACAAAGCCTCGGTCACCCATCTGCAGCGCGAGCTGCAAGTGGGCTACAACCGCGCCATCCGGCTGATGGAAAGCCTGGAGCAAACCGGCGTGGTGTCCGCCGCAGACAGCAGCGGCAACCGCAGCGTGCTGCTCAGCCTGGATTGACCGTGTAGCCCTTCTTTCCAACCGGCGGCCAGCCGGCGGGAACGCTATCGGCCATTCCGGCTCCAAGCCCGTCTCCCCTGTTCACGAAAGCCGTTGACCATGCCTGATTTTTTGCCTGAACCGAGTTTCCGTCACGATGCCCCGGCGCGTGTGGGCGTGCTGCTGCTGAATCTGGGCACCCCGGCGGCCCCCACGGCAGGTGCCTTGCGCCCCTACCTGAAGCAGTTTTTATCCGACCGACGGGTGGTGGAGCTGCCGCGCTGGCTGTGGGCGCTGATTCTGAACGGGGTGATCCTGAATGTCCGCCCGCGCAAGTCGGCAGAAAAATATGCCTCCATCTGGACGCCGGATGGCTCGCCGCTGCTGGTCAATACCCGCCAGCAGACCGAAGCCCTGGCCGCTCGGCTGGCGCAGGACGGCCAGGCCGGCGTGGTGGTGGATTTTGCCATGCGTTACGGCCAGCCTTCGGTGGAGAGCGTGATTGGCCGGCTGCGCGCCCAGGGCGTGGACCAGCTGCTGGTGATTCCGCTCTACCCGCAATACGCCGCATCCAGCAGCGGCAGCGCGCTGGATGCGGTGTTTGCCACGCTGATGCAGCTGCGCAATATGCCCGAGCTGCGCACCGTGCGGCATTTTCATGACCACCCGGCTTATATTGCCGCGCTGGCCAGCCAGGTACGCGCGCACTGGCAGCGCCATGGCCGGGGCGACAAACTGCTGATGAGCTTTCATGGCGTGCCGCGCTACACCCTGGACAAGGGCGACCCCTACCCGTGCGAATGCCATAAAACCGGTCGCCTGCTGGCCGAAGCACTCGGGCTGAGTCAGGCCGACTATGTGGTGTGCTTTCAGTCGCGCTTTGGCCGCACCGAGTGGGTAAAACCCTACACCAGCGACGTGCTGCGCGAACTGGGCCGGCAGAAGGTGGGCAAGCTGGACGTGATCTGCCCTGGTTTTATCGCCGACTGCCTGGAAACCTTGGAAGAAATTGCCATGGAAGGCAAGGAAACCTTCCTGACTGCCGGCGGCGGCGAATACCGCTATATTCCCTGCCTGAACGCCAGCCCGGTGTGGATTGACGCCCTGGCCCAGATCAGCCGCGAGCAACTGGCCGGCTGGCTGACGCCAGAGGCCGAAGACCTGCCGGCGCGCAAAACCCGCGCACTGGCAATGGGCGCACGCGCCTGAGGATACGCTAAAAAATCGTCATTCCCGCGCGGGCGGGAATCCAGGGTGTTGATTTTGCTGGATTTTGCTTTTGGCAAAAACGATTTTTCTGAATCAATCCGAGTGTCCCTCAGTCTTTTTCCCCAGTGATCTCACCCGGTGTCAGTGCCCGGCTACGCCGTGGGCGTGGCTGCCCGCCGGGTGATGCGCCAGAATCTGCCCGAGCATTTCCTGCGCCATGGCAGCGTCGGCATGCACCACCGTGCCAAGGTTTTCCTGCTGCCACAGCGCCGCCTGGGCGGCATCATCGCCGCGTACCAGCACGCGGATGCCAGGGTTCAGCGTGCGGGCAATCTCGACCATCTTGCGTGCGTCAAACAAATCCGGAATGGCCACCACCAGCATGCTGGCGCGGGCAATATGCGCCTGAATCAGCACCGCCGGTTCGCTGGCGTCGCCCAGCACCGCGGCGCGATGGCTGGCGCGCAGTGCCTCCACCGCCTCGCGGCGCAGCTCGGCCACCACAAACGGAATGGCGTGGCTGGCCAGTGCATCGGCAATCCGTGTGCCCACCCGGCCATAGCCCACCAGCACCACCTGGCCGCTCAGGCAGGCATCGTGCACCGTACCGGGCAGCTCGGCCAGCGGGTCGGGGCGCAAGGCCAGTTTGCGCGCCCAGGCAAAGCGCGCGCGCAGCCAGGCTTCCAGCGGGGCAATGGCGGCAAACAGCAGGCTGTTGCAGGCAATCGACAGCATGGCCCCAGCCAGAATCAGGTTTTGCCCTTCACGCGGCAGCAAGCCCAGGCTGACGCCAAGCCCGGCCAGAATAAACGAGAACTCGCCAATTTGCGCCAGGCTGGCCCCCACCGTCAGCGCGGTATTCAGCGGGTGGCGCAGCAGCAGCACCAGCGCCACCGCCGCCACGGTTTTGCCCAGCATAATCACCCCGGTGACCGCCAGCACCTTGCCCGGATCGCTCAGCAGCACCGCCGGGTCGAACAGCATGCCCACCGACACAAAAAACAACACGGAAAACGCATCGCGCAGCGGCAGCGATTCGTCAGCCGCCCGGTGGCTGTATTCCGATTCGCGCATCATCATCCCGGCAAAAAACGCCCCCAGCGCAAACGACACATCAAACAGCCGCGCCGAGCCATACGCCACCCCCATGGCCACGGCAATCACGCACAGGGTGAACAGCTCACGCGAGCCAGTGCCAGCCACCCACCACAGCAGGCGCGGTAACAACCGCCGCCCCACCAGCAGCATCAACGCCACAAAGGCACTCACCTTGGCCAAGGTCAGGCCCAGCGTGGTCCACAGCGCGCCTTCCTGCGCTGCGCCGCCAGTGTGGCCACCCAGCAGGCCCGCCAGCGGCGGCAGCAACACCAGCACCAGCACCATCACCAGGTCTTCCACCACCAGCCAGCCCACCGCCAGCCGGCCATTGCCCGACGCCAGCTCGCCCCGGCTTTCCAGCGCGCGCAGCAGCACCACCGTGCTGGCCACCGACAGCGACAAGCCCAGCACCAGCCCGGCACCGGGCGTCCAGCCCCATGCCCACGCCACCCCGGCCCCCATGGCCGTGGCCACGCCGATTTGCACAATCGCCCCCGGCACCGCCACCTTGCGCACCGCCAGCAGGTCGCCCAGCGAAAAATGCAGCCCCACGCCAAACATCAATAACATCACGCCAATTTCCGCCAACTGCCCGGCCAGCGCCACATCGGCCACAAACCCCGGCGTGGCCGGGCCAATCAGCACCCCGGCCAGCAAATAGCCCAGCAAAGGCGGCAGACGCAGGCGGGCGGCGGCAAAGCCCAGCACCAGCGCCAGGCCAAAGCCGGCAGACAAGGTGGTAATCAGCGGAATGTCATGCAGCATGAAGGCTCCTGAAACAAGGGGAAGATCACAACAAGAAATACCAGACCAGCAAGCCCGCACACACGGCATGGTGTGGCGCGGCAATTGGCGCAGCAGGGTGCCATGCGGATTGACCACACGCTTTAGTAACCAGTCACAAGGCCCCCACGGCGCACGCTGTGGCACGGTCTGGGTTCCCGCCTACGCGGGAACGACAAGTGGGTGAAACTCATGCCAGAAAAGGACTGGCCTCCGATGGGCGCGCCGGCTTAATTTATTTTGAAGCAAAGCCTTACCTAGCCACAGCGAACCACCCGCCGCACCCCATCCCGTCATTCCCGCGCAGGCGGGAATCCAGAGGCATCCACAGCGTGCAGCGGGTATGCGCACTCACGACCGCGCCACAACGCTCAACGCCCACGGCGCACGCTGTGGCGCGGTCTGGGTTCCCGCCTTCGCGGGAACGACAAGACGGGTGAGCTTGATGCCGAAAGCCATCGAGTCGCCGTCCCGTTGCAATACCCGCGTGCAAGCGCGCGCGCTGACCTTGGGTATCTGTGCCAATCATCGGTTCATCTCAGGGTGACTGACGACTCCTAGGGCAGACAAGGGCGTTACGCAGATGGTTCACTGTCTGGCGGGCTTTCCGGGCAACATGGACGCCTCCCGCCCTCCCCGCTTAAAATAGCGCCATTCTTTTACCCCACCCCGTGCGCCTGCCTTGCCGCGCGGCGCACCCGGCAACGAGACACCATGACCCTTCTGCAACTGCTGAACCAACGCATTTCCGCCGCCCTGGCCGCCGCTGGCTGCCCGGACGCCTCGCCCATTCTGCAAACCGCCTCGCGCCCCGAGTTTGGCGACTATCAGGCCAACGGCATCATGGCCGCCGCCAAAGCCAAAAAAACCAACCCGCGCGCGCTGGCCGAGCAAGTGATTGCCCAGCTGGACCTGGCCGGCATCGCCAGCAAAATCGAAATCGCCGGCCCCGGCTTTATCAATATCCACCTCGACCCGGCATTTCTGGCCGGCAAGGTCAGCGCCGCGCTGGCCAGCCCCAGCCTGGGCATCGAGCCGCAAAGCCCGCGCCAGAAGGTGATTGTCGATTACTCCTCGCCCAACCTGGCCAAAGAAATGCACGTCGGCCACCTGCGCTCCAGCATCATCGGCGACGCGCTGGTGCGCGTGCTGGCCGCCATCGGCCACGACACCATTCGCTGCAACCACGTGGGCGACTGGGGCACCCAGTTTGGCATGCTCACCGCCTACCTGGTGGAAAGCGACAATCAAGACGCCGGCCTGGCGCTGAACGACCTGGAAGACTTTTACCGCAAAGCCAAAATCCGCTTTGACGAAGACGCCGCCTTTGCCGACCGCGCCCGCGACTATGTGGTGCGCCTGCAATCCGGCGACGCCGAAGTGCTGGCGCTGTGGAAGCAATTTGTCGATGTCTCGCTCACCCACTGCGAAGCGGTGTACCGCAAACTGGGCGTCAGCCTCACCCGCGCCGACGCACGCGGCGAATCCGCCTACAACGCCGACCTGCCGGTGATCGTGCGCGAACTGCGCGAAAAAGGCCTGCTGGCCGAAGACGACGGCGCGCAAGTGGTGTTTCTGGAAGAATTCCGCAACCAGGACGGCGACCCGATGGGCGTCATCATCCAGAAAAAAGACGGCGGCTATCTCTACACCACCACCGACCTGGGCGCGGTGCGCTATCGCTGCCGCGAATTGGGCGTGGACCGCGTGCTGTATGTGGTGGACGCCCGCCAGAGCCAGCATTTTCAGCAAGTGTTCACCCTGTGCCGCAAAGCCGGCTTTGCCCCGGAAAATGTCCAGCTGCAACACATCGGCTTTGGCACCATGATGGGCGAAGACGGCAAGCCGTTTAAAACCCGCAGCGGCGGCACCGTCAAACTGATCGACCTGCTGGACGAAGCCGAAGAACGTGCTTTTCAGCTGGTCAGCGAGAAAAACCCCGACCTGGACGACGCCACCCGCCGCCGCGTGGCGCTGGCCGTAGGCATCGGCGCAGTGAAATACGCCGACCTGTCGAAAAACCGCAACAGCGATTACATCTTCAACTGGGACCAGATGCTGGCCTTTGAAGGCAACACCGCGCCCTATCTGCAATACGCCTACACCCGCGTGGCCAGCCTGTTCCGCAAAGCCGGCGAACACGACGCCAACGCCCCGGTGCAGATCGACGCCGCCGAAGAAAAAGCCCTGGCCGTCGCCCTGGCGCAGTTTAACGACGTGCTCTACCACGTGGCCGACGAAGGCTACCCGCACTTCCTCTGCCAATACCTGTATCAGGTGTCCACCCTGTTCATGCGCTTTTACGAAGCCTGCCCGGTGCTGAAAAGCGAAGGCGCCGTGCGCGCCTCCCGCCTGCAACTGGCCCGCCTGACGGCAGCGACGCTGAAGACCGGGTTGGATTTGCTGGGGATTGAGGTGTTGGAGGCGATGTGAGCTAAGCAGGGGTGAGCGGGCAGCGGGCGGATTGCTTGGCTGGGCTGCCTGTGCTCAGTGCTTACTGGATAAAAAAACCGCCGGTCTGGTGGATGGGGCGGCGGTTTTTTTGTGGAGTGGGCGGTTAATGGCTGGTGTGGGCGGCCAGCCAGGCTTGGGCTTGTGCTTCGCTGCCGGTGATTTCTAGCAAGGCATCGCGCACATAAGCGACTACATAAGGCGTATTAGATTGCTGAACCATGCTGACTGCCTGCCGTAAGGCATCGTCCCGTTCCACAGGATGCCCCAAGGCTTGCTGGCAGAGCGCAATTTCAGCTAAAACACAAGCCCAGCCTACCGGTTCTTGAAGCTGGCTATACAAATCCAATGCAGCGAGGTACCTTGCTAGTGCAGCAGACCAATTCTTTGTATTAAATAGTAAAACGCCAAGCACTAACAGCGTGTTGGCTTGTCCTAAACTAGCGTGCTCCTGCTCATACAGCCCCAGCGCCTCTTGGTAGTACGTGTACGCCTTGTCGATTTCGCCCTGCCGGCTTTCCATATTGCCCAGCGACATCAGTGTATTGGCCAGGCCCAGGCAGTCGCTTCCCTTCTTGGACAATGTCAGTGCTTCTTCGTAGCATGCGCGTGCCTTAACTAATTCGCCTCGCCGACTTTCCAGATCGCCCAGTGCCCTCAAGGTATTAGCTAGACCCAAGCCGTCGCTTTCCTTCTTAAACAATGCAAGAGCTTTTTTGTAGAGAGTGTACGCTTTGCTCCCTTCGCCTTGCCGGCTTTCTAAGTCACCCTGTGCTCTCAGCGTGTTAGCCAGCCCCAGAGCAGCACTTTCGTTCTCATACAGCTCCCGCGCTTGTTCGTAGTAAATTCTTGCCTTACTCACTTCGTCCAGCCGGCTTTCCAAATCACCCAGCGACAACACCGTATTAGCCAGTCCCAGACCATCGTTTTCCCTCAGGAACAATACCCGCGCTTCTTCATAGCAGTCACGCGCCTTATCCACTACACCCAGCCGCCTTTCCAAATCACCCAAAGATTTCAGCGTACTGGCCAATCCGAGACTGTTACTTTTCTTTTTGAACAATACCAGCGCTTCGTCATAGCGTACGCGCGCTTTCTCCATCTCTCCTAGCCGCTTGTCCAGATCACCCAGTGACTTCAGCGTGTTGGCCCGCCCAAGATCGTCACTTCTATTTTCGTATAATACCAGTGCCTTTTCATAGCACGTACACGCCTTTCCTACCTCGCCCAAGCCACTCTCCAGATCACCTTGACACAGTAAAAGTGGGGCATAAGCCGGATAGCGCATGCTCAAGGTGGCAAGTAAGTTGACTGCCGCAATAGTATTGAACTGATATTCATTGCTCAACCCCAGCGCCATGACTTGCAACCACGTCTCATCAACCTGCGCAGCCCGCATTTCGCCCTGCATCAAGCAGACCAGTGCAGCAAAATGCTGTTGCAACCATCTGCGGGCAGCCAGTTTTTGATCATTACTACAAATACTCTGCACCTGATCCACCCGCAGCGCGAACATCGCTTGCAACGGCTGCCGCATCGCCACCCAATCAAACCCGGCGCGCCCCGCCTGAGCGGCATCCAGCGCATAGCGCGCCAGCGGCGGCAGCATGGCCCAGCGGCCTTCGGCATTGCGCGTCAGCACATGGTGGCGCGTCAGCCAGCGGCGGGCGTCGATCCAGCCGCTGGTGGATTCCAGCTCTTCTAGCGTGTCTTGCGGTACGCCGCCGTGGAATAGCGCGCAGGCGGTCCACAGCAGCAGGGTGTGCGGATTGTGCTGATGCAATGCCTGCGCGGTTAAGGTCAGGCTGGCGTCCAGGCTGCCCAGCCGAGGGGTGGGGTGTTCCGAGTCGTCAGCAGCGCGGGCGCCATGCTGCCGCCAGCGGTGCAGCAGCTCGGCATAGCTGCACCAGTCGCCTAAACGGGCGCACAGCACAATGCTCAGCGGGTGACCACCCAGCTCGTTCACGACAAAACGGGTCAGTTCGGTGTCCTGCGGCAGTTGATTGACCGGGCCGGACCAGGTTTCGCGAAACAGCCGCAAGGCGGCATCATCGGGCAGGCGGTCCACTTCGATGGTTTTGCCAAACACCGTTGGCACGGTCAGCCGGGAGGACACCAGCAGGCGCACATCGGGCTGGTCAGCCCAGGCTTTTAGCGCCTTGATCCCTTCCGGCTGGCTGAGCACGCTTTCCAGATTGTCCAGGTAGTACAAGCCCGGCGGCAGCTGCGCCATCAGCTTGTCCATGGTGTCCACCTGGCTGGGCAGCGCCAAACCGCGCTGGGTGATGTCCAGCAGGTCGGCCAGGCTGGCGTGGTCTGGCAGGCTCAGATACCAGGCGGCGGCATGTGGCGTTTCCGTCAGCCAGGCTTTTAGCGCCGCCTTGCACACCTCGGTCTTGCCGATGCCGCCGACACCGGAGACTTCCTTGGCAGCGGCCACGGTCAGGGTATTGGCGTCGCCGCGCAGGAAGTCCAGCACCTGGGCGACGATGGCGTCACGGCCATACACTTCTTTTTCGACGGGATTGAGTTTTTTGTCATTGCCCCCGGACAACCGCGCCGGCGGTTGTGTCGGAACTGGCGCAGCCACTGGCACTAATGCGGCAGGCGCAGCAAGTTGGGCAGTCAGTGAGGGGATTTCACCCAGAAAAGCACACACCGCATGATGCAAGTGCTCGTTTCGGTTAATCGGTTTGCTGATGCTGATATGGTCGTGCGCCAACGGAACAGCCGTCACGCCTGGCAAGCTGGGGTCGCTGCTGCTTGGATCGACCACACGAACCCGAACCTGCTGTGTCAGCCAAGGCAACCAGGGGCCCTTGGTTTGCCATTCCAGGTCTCGACTTTCTGCAAAAACTTGTACGGCAAACCCCAGCCGGGCATGTTCAGCGCGAAACGTATGGTTCAGTTGCCGCAAGTGCGCATCATGCAGTTGCAAGTTACTCACTTGCGGATTGGGGCGAAGCAGTTTGCCAAGAGCCTGCGCCAGATTGGCCAGTTCGGCGCCTTGGTGCGGGGTAGCAATAAACACCACACCACAAATGCGGCGCACCATGGCTTGATGGCGTGGGTCGTCTTTTTGCATGCTTTGGGTAATCAGCGTTTTGATCACCAAACCGCCCATGCTGTGGCCAATGAGCACCAGTTGGCGTTCGGCAAGCGCGGGATGGACGGAAAACAAGCTCGCCACTTGGTCGCCCTGGTCTGGCAAGGGCATGGCCTGATGTTGCCAACGACTCAAGCTGGCGTCGTATTCCAGCAGATAGACATCACATCCGCTGTCCTCACTCAGCCAATGGGGCCAACAGGCGTCTGACGGTGCATCGGCGTGCCGCCAAGAGTCCAAGAAATGACCGTTCAAGCCATGGATCAAAATTACCACGGGTTTGCTGCGATCCCCTTCACGGCAAAGATGCAATGTGGCCAAGCTGTTGGTTCTCCCATATGGCGCGGCCAGCGCATGACGGCCGCAACACGATATGGATGAATGGTAACGTTTTTGCGACACAGACGGCGGGGCTTTTTGATAGCAAGCACAACAAACCGTTGCCGCGCTTGTTCGAGCTGGGGGCGTATCGTAAGATGAAACGCTATGGTTATGCCAAAAACACAGGCGAATTCAGCGATTGATCAGCTGAACGCCGCCATTCACGCCGGTTGCGCCCCCTCTGAGTTTCAGTTGAAACAGTGGGCGCGCTTCGCATGCGCCTTGCTTAACAAAAGCCCAGCCGACGCCGCAGAGGGATACCAAGTATTGGGGATGCTGGCAACGTTCTCAGGTGATGTAGACGAAGTCGAGGCTAACTTTGGCAAAGCCTCTCAGCTGGCGGCAGGCGACCTTTCACTTGCCCATAGATATATCTGCTCACTGGTTCATGTCGGCTACGCAGCGCGCGCGCTGAATGTGTTGTACGCAATCCGCTTGCCCGGTGGGTTTACTGACCCAGCACTTTGCGCTGACGCCATTCATGTTTTGCTCATCAATGGCTTGGTGCACAACGCCGCAGACTGGATGGATCAATGCCCAGAAGAGGTCACACATTTACTCGCTGGCGACGCCATGAACTCGTTTGACCCACAATGGCCACAAGTGGCTGCGGCACAGCTGGCTAACCTACAGGTCGCAGCCGCCTGGTCTGATGGCCTGCACTGCGCAGAAACCCTGCTGCGTGAGACGCTGGGGGCCCGGATGTTTGCCGTCACCTATCAATTTCATCTGATCCCCGAATTCGGCCCGGCGCTGACGGTGCGTGCGCCGGTATCAGTGGAATCTGCGGTGGAGCTGAATTTCCAGCTGGCCGAGCGTTGGGCGGCGCAGTTGGATTGCTTACTGTATTGCTCACTGGAACAATTACCCACCCTGACTATCCTGCCCCATGCCCAGCTCAACTGAAGATTTTTTGCTCACCGCTCAAGCGCTGCTACAGCAGCCCGGCGAAGCAGCGGCGCGCAGTGCGGTCAGCCGCGCCTATTACGCGGCTTATCACGCCGCACTGACCTTCGCCAACAGCCACGGCTGGCCCAATTGCCCTTACCAGATGGGCGTGCATGAGCAACTGACTCAACGTTTTGAGCGACAAGGCCAGCACTACAAAGCCCTGGCCATCATGTTGCGCAACTTGCGCAGCGCTCGTGTGAAGGCGGACTATGAGCTTGCCGCCACACTCAATCCGCTAGACGCGCACACCCATGTGCAAACCGCCCAGCGCCTGCTAGACAAACTCGCCGCCGCCCCCGCCTAACCCTCACACAAACATCCCCCCCGACGCCTCCACCCGTTGCGCGGTCATCCACCCGGCCTCCTCCGACAGCAGCGCCGCCGCCATGGCGCCAATATCCTCCGGCAAACCCACGCGGCCCAGGGCGGTGTGGGCGGCCAGTTGGGCGTTGATGTGTGGGTTGTCGCGCACCAGGCCGCCGGCAAAGTCGGTTTCGATGGCGCCGGGGGCCAGGGTGTTGACGCGGATGCCGCGTGCGCCCAGTTCGCGGGCCAGGTAGCGGGTAAGCACTTCCACGCCGCCTTTCATGCTGGCGTAGGCGGCGTAGCCGGGCTGGCTGAAGCGGGTGAGGCCGCTGGAGAGGTTAAGGATGCGCCCGCCGTCGGCCAGCAGCGGCAGCAGCGCCTGCGTCAGAAAAAATGGCCCTTTCAGGTGAATATTCATCAGTTGGTCAAACTGCGCTTCGCTGGTGTCGGCAAAGCTGGCGTGAATGCCAATGCCGGCGTTGTTCACCAGGCAATCCAGCTGCTCGCGCTGCCAGTGCTGGCGCAGGGTTTGCGCCACTTGGCGGGCAAAGCCGGCAAACTGGCAGCTGTCGGCCACGTCCAGCGCCAAGGCCACCGCCTGGCCGCCCAGCGCCTGGATGTCGCGCACCACGGCGCGGGCTTGTTCGGCGTTGTCGCGGTAGGTGAGGATCACATCCATGCCGCGCGCGGCCAGCGCCAGCGCGGTGTGGCGGCCCAGGCCACGGCTGGCACCGGTGATCAAGGCAATCTTGCGGGAAGAAACAGCGTGCATATCAAGCTCCGTTGGCTGTGCAGGGGGAATGGCGGCAGTGTATTGCCGGCTTGTTAGCCGATAAACTGGACTGTTCTGGTTATACTGTTCGCCAAATCGGAACAATCAAGCGCCGCTCACCAAACTCAGCGCAGCGATCCTGGACAGTACGGGTACGGGCAACAACGCCAGGAGGATTTTGTGAGCGGTGCCAAAGGGGCAAGGCGATGGAACACCTGGACAGCATGCGCGTGTTTGTGCGCGTGGCCGAGCTGGCCAGCTTTACCCAAGCCGCTGATAGTCTGGGCTTGCCCAAGGCCAGTGTATCCAGCGCGGTGCAGCAGTTGGAGGCACGGCTGGGCGCGCGGCTGTTGCAGCGCACCACCCGCCGGGTGCAGCTCAGCGACGATGGCCGGGTGTATTACGAGCGCTGCCGCGATCTGCTGGCGGATATGGACGAGCTCAACAGCCTGTTTTGCCGCGACGACGCCCCGCTCAGCGGTCGGGTGCGGGTGGATATGCCGGTGGGGGTGGCGCGCCATGCGGTGCTGCCGCGTCTGCCCGAGTTTCTGGCCCGTCACCCCGGCCTGAGCGTGGAGCTGAGCAGTGTGGATCGGCGGGTGGACGTGCTGCGCGAGGGGTTTGATTGTGTGCTGCGAGTCGGTGCGCTGCACGACAGCACGCTGGTGGCGCGCCGGCTGGGCGTGCTGCGCCAGATCAACTGCGCCAGCCCGGATTATCTGGCCCGCCACGGCCAGCCAGAGACGCTGGCTGATCTGGCCCGCCATCAGTTGGTGCATTACACCCCCGGCCTGGGCGGCAAGCCGGCTGGCTTTGAATATCAGGACGCCGACGGCGCGCTGCACACGGTGGCGATGGCCGGCGCGCTGACCGTCAACGCCACCGACGCCTACACCGCCGCCTGCCTGGCCGGGCTGGGTCTGATTCAGGTGCCGCTAGCCGGCGTGCGCGGCCATTTGCAGCGCGGCGAACTGGTACAAGTGCTGCCCGACTGCCTGCCGCCAGCGTTGCCGGTGCACCTGCTCTACCCCAACCGCCGCCACCTGCCGCGCCGGGTGCGGGCGTGGATGGATTGGCTGGCGGAGGTGATGGCGGATTATCTGGCCTGAGGCGGCAAAAGCCAGGATCAACACACCGCGTGCCCATGCCATCTGGCGACACCCAGTTCAGATACCCGCCGCCGCTTACACCGGGCCGTGTACCTTGGCGTAGGCCGCCAGCAGGCGCTGGTGCATCTGGGTGTTGGCCAGATCCATGCCCGGCGAGCACGCGCCAAAAAAGCGCAGCGAACCCTCCAGCAGCCCGTGCGCCTGGGCCAGGGTATCCGCCGGATACAGCCCGGTCAGTGCCGTCTGGTAGTTGGCCGCCGGGTCGAGGTTAAGCAGGGCTTCCACGCAGTGGTACACCTGCCGGCGTGCCGGGTCGAGCTGGGCAAAGTGGCGCACCCATTCGCAGCCTTCGCGGGCGGCGTCGGCATCGCCAGCGGCCAGCGCCAGCAGCGCCTTGAGCTCGCCCACGCGCAAGTCGGCCCACAGCGTGCCGGGGTCAACCGCCAGGCCAATCAGGCCGGCCACCGGGCGGTGTTCGGCAATATTGAGCTGATTGAGCGTGTCCAGCGTGTCGGCGCAGGCGCTGGGGCTGAGTTCGGCCAGTTGCAGCAGCGCCGGGCGCAGCAGATTGCCCACGCTGTTGTTTTCGTATTCCAGATCGTCCACCGGATAGATTTCCGACATGCCCGGCACCAGAATCCGGCAGGCGTACACGCCCAGGTGGTCAAAGTCGGCCACATAAATCTCGTAGCCGTCATCGTGAATGCGCTGGCACAGCCAAGCGTAGTCGTCGGCGGTGGTCTGGCTGAAATCCCAGTCGGCAAAGGCAAAATCCGGCGTCTGGCCAAGGAAGTTCCAGGCAATCACCCCGCTGGAATCGACAAAATGGATTTCCAGATTGGGCGCGCTGGCCACTTCTTCCAGGTCAAAGCCCGGTGCCGGAAAACCATCCAGCGCGTCCAGCGCGCGGCCCTGCAGCAGCTCGGTCAGCGCCCGCTCCAGCGCCACTTCAAAGCGTGGATGCGCGCCAAAGCTGGCAAAGCAGCCCTGATCGCGCGGATTGAGCAGGGTCACGTTCATCACCGGGTACTGCCCGCCCAGCGAGGCATCGCGCACCAGCACGCCAAACCCGGCCGCCCGCAGCCCGGCAATGCCAGCCACCACGCCCGGATAGCGCGCCAGCACCGCTTCCGGCACTTCCGGCAGACACAGCCCTTCGGCAATCACCCGGTATTTGACATGGCGTTCAAGAATTTCCGATAGCGCCTGCGCCCGCGCTTCGGCCAGGGTGTTGCCTGCCGACATGCCATTGCTGACGTACAGATTGCTGATCAGATTGACCGGAAACCACACTTCGGCCCCGTCGCGCTGGCGCACATACGGCAGCGCGCACACGCCGCGTTCGGCATTGCCGGTGTTCAGGTCAATCAGGTCGCTGCCGGCAATCAGCTGGTCAGGGTTGTAAAACGCCTGCAGCTCGGGGGTCAGCAGTGCTTCGGGCCAGCGATTGTCTGCCGGCACGGCAAACCAGCGTTCACGCGGATAATGGGCAAATCCGGCCTGGGCGCGGGCCTGGCCCAGGTAGTAGTGGTTCCAGAAATAATTGCACGACAGGCGTTCAAAAAACTCGCCCAGTGCGCTGGCGTGGGCGGCCAGCTGGGAGGCACCCTTGCCATTGGTAAACATCAGCGGGCAATCGCGGTCGCGGATATGCACCGACCACACCGCGTCCACCGGGTGCAGCCACGAGCATTCTTCAATGACAAAGCCCCTGGCCGCCAGTTTGGCCTGCATGGTGGCGATTGAGTCTTCCAGCGCGGCGTCTTTGCCTGTAATAAAGTGTAGGTTTTGCATCGGGCATCCTGGCAAAAGCGTGTTCAGAAAAAAACCAAGGACGGCAGTGTACGCGATGCGGCGCTTGGAATCGGCTGAAAAATCGTCACCCCCGCACTGGCAGGGATGGACGGGTCACGTTTTTTCGAACATCCTGATGGGACGTCAAACGTCAGATGATGGCCTGCAGGCCCTTGTCGGCGATAATGTTGAGCAGTTTGAGCGCCGGGCCGGTGGGGTGAGTCTCGCCTTGCTCCCACTTGCGCACGGTCGAAGCCGTGGTGTGCAGGTGAAGCGCAAACACCGGCTGGCTGAACTGCAAGGCTTCGCGCAGACGTTTGATGTCGGCAGCGCTGAACTTCCGCACCGGCGGTGGGCAGATCGCGTCGAAGTTGCGCATCGTCACCTTACTGATCGCTCCCGCTTCGTGGAGTGCGGCCAGGTCGCCACGCAGGGATTCAATAATCTTGCTCACAATGCACCTCCAATAACACACCCGACAGCAGCGCCTTCGACAAAGCTTGGGCGGACAGTTCCAGGAACACCTTGCCGGCAAATTGCAGTGCCTTCTTCTCATCCTGCGTGATGTTCGCCTTGTCGCTCTTGGGGAACCCATGCAGGAACACATAGCGGCTGCCGATCCGTACCGACAGCAGCGTGCGGTAGCCGCCGCTCTTGCCGCCACCAGGACGGGCAACCCGCTTCTTGTAGAGGAAGCCGCCCAAGTCTGCGTCAATTAAACCGCTTTCCATCTCCTGAACTGCTTTGCACAAAGCAGCATCAGACAGCTTTTCGACCGCCTGCCATCGTGCAAAATCTTTTCGCTTAAGGATATGCGTCATCTTGACCTCCAAACCATACCCGAAACGGGCATGATTTTCCAGCGCTTAGCATGATAGGCGGGCGGGAAAGACCGCTGCGCCAATTGCCATGGCGGCGATACGAAAACCAGTTAATCATGTGGTCATCTCCTGGTTATCTTTTTCGGTTCTTGGTGCAGGCTGACAACCGATTGGTGTCGATTTGCTCCCAGTTTGGCGGCTTCTCGCACCGGCTTGTCTTCGGTGTGTTGGCGTGGTCTTTCATGAATTTCGTGCACAACACCTCGACGGTGGGTGATCACGAAGTACTGGGCTGGGTCAGGGTAAAATAAAAAACCGCCCAGGGCAGGCGGTTTTTTTATCGGCTAGCGCTCGGGTAGCGAACGGGCAGCACAATCAGTCTGGCAGGCTTTGCCGGCCCAGCACTTCCCGCACCGATTCGGCAATATCCCAGACCATTTCCACGGCTTCCTTGTTCTGGTAGCCCAGGTAGGCAGCCGCCTGGCGTCCGCACCATACCCATTCCGGGTCTTCCAGCTCGCCCAGCGCATGGCGGGCGGCTGATGAGGCAAAAAAGCCCATCGCCGCCAGGGTGCGGATTGATGGGGCCACCGAGCCGGTATTGTCGCCAAACAGGGTGGCGTCGTGCTGATGGCGGATGGCCAGCACCAGATCGTCGGGCATTTTCCAGTGGCGGGTAATCAGGCCGCCCACCATGGCGTGGTGGGTGCCGTAGCGGAAGTATTCCAGCTTGGTGGAGGGCAGGTTTTCCGCCAGTGCGTCCTGCACGGTTTGTTCGTAGTCCGGATAGTTCAGCATCAGCAGCGGCACGCCGCAGTCGCGGAACAGGCCGTACAGGTAGGCGTCTTCTTCGGCGGGGCCGGGAATCCGCTTGGCCACCTGACGGGCGGCTTCGGCCATGGTGCGCGACAGCCGCCAGAAGCGTTCGGCCACTTGCGGCGGCAGCGGAAATGCGCCAGGCGCGGCAATGGCGCAGGCAATGCCCAGCACGCGGCGCACGCCCAGCTTGGTGACGGCTTGCAGTGGATCGCGGAATGAGGTGTGGATGCCTTCTGCCGCGCTGTTGGCGGTGCGCAGCACGGCACCGCAGATGGCCGGGTCGGCGGCAATCAGCGAGGCCACCTCGCGCAGGTCGTGGTCACGCTGAATGGCTTCAAACAGGCCAGCCAGCACCGCCGGGCACGGCGGCAGCACCAGGGCGGTATTTTCGGTAGGGGCGTCTGGAATATCCGGAATGGGGTGGGACATGTATTTCTCCCTGCGTTTTATGCCACGCAGATGGCAAGTATTTTTGGCCGCGCCATGGCGAAATTCGGGTGTGCTGACCTTGCTGGACACGACAGGGGCAGCGTGTACAGCGGATTGGCAAGCCCGGAGAATCAGGGACATCTGGCTGGTCAGCCCAGGGCGGCCTGCTTCATCATGGCCAACAGCGTCGATATGTCGAGATACCGAGGCGTCCAAGCGTGCCACAGCTCACGTTTACACTGCAAGCACCATAGCGGAAGATTTAACCAAGCGTTTGATGTGCATCATGAAACCCTTGTCATGCGTTGCTGGCGCAGCGAGAACCTTTTACGATGGCCGTTTTACTTTAGACGGTTTTTTGCCCATGCGCCGCGCACTCTTGCTGTTATTGTCTGCTTTTTTGCTGCTGCCCGCCCACGCCGCCCCGCCAAGCTGCCTGGATGCGGTGCGCGCAGTGAATGCCAAATTGGCTGATCCCATCCAGGATGTGCGCATCCTGGCCGACACCCTGTCAGCGCTCAATCGCAGCGGCGAGCTGCCGGCTGACCGTTATGTCAGCAAGCAGGCCGCCCGCGCCGCCGGCTGGGCGCCCGGCACGCCGTTCAACCAGATTGACGCGCTCAAGGGCAAGCGCATGGGGGGCGACCGGTTTGCCAACCGTGAACGCCGCCTGCCTGCCGACCGCTGGACCGAAGCCGACCTGGACTATCGGGGCAGCAAGCGCAATGCCAAACGGCTGGTTTTTTCTGCCCAGCGTCGTTTTGTCACCACCGATCACTATCAATCCTTTGTTGAGGTTCCAGCATGCCAGTAAAGTGTGAATTATCGCGTATTGATTCCCTGAAAACCTTTTATGCCCAGATCAGCCAGGGCCTGGCGCTGCCGGCCCATTTTGGCCATAACCTGGATGCGCTGGAAGATGCGCTGAACGACGTGCCCGGCCCGGTGGAGCTGTTCTGGCACGACGCCATCAGCGCCCGCAACGACATGGGCGAAGATGCATTTGAGTCGCTGACTGCTGTGCTGCATGCCGTGGCCAGCGAGCGGGACGATTTTAAGGTGTGGATCGGGCTGTCCTGAGCGTGCCATGGCCTGTCTGACGCAGGCAAGCCGGGTGGATGGCTAACGGAATGGGATTTTGTATTACACTGCGGTGTATTCAAACGGTTGTTTACTATTTCCGGGCCATCCCCCCACGTCTGACAGGTGATCCATGCGCGACATTCTGCATTTTTCCCACGCCAACGGCTTTCCTGCGCCGGTTTACCGCAAGCTGTTTGCCGCCCTGAGCGACCGCTACACCATTGGCTATCTGGACATGATTGGCCACGACCCGCGTTTTCCGGTAACCGACAGCTGGCCGCACCTGGTGGAAGAAACCCTGCACACCCTGGATACCCGCTATGGCCAGCCGGTGATTGGCGTCGGGCATTCGCTGGGCGGGGTGATCACCCTGCTGGCCGCCCTGCGCCGGCCACAGGCGTTTCGGGCAGTGGTGTTGCTGGACGCGCCCATCTTCAACCCGTGGCGCAGCCGGATGCTCTGGCTGGGCAAGCGCCTGGGCCAGACCCATCGCATCACCCCGGCGGGTGCAGCGTTTCGCCGCCGCGCGCACTGGCCAGATGCTGCCAGCGCGGTGCGCCACTTTACCGGCAAGGCGCTGTTTGCCGAATTTGACCCCGAGACCCTGCATGATTATGTCGAATTTGGCACCACGCCAGGGCCGCAGGGGGTGCATTTGCGCTTTCAGCCGCAGATAGAAGGCCAGATTTTTGCCACCCTGCCGCATAGCTTTGTCCGGCCCGCCGGATCGTTGCGGGTGCCGGGGGCGTATATTGCCAGCGCGCGCAGCGATGTGATTACCCCGGCGGATTTGCGCTTTATCCAGCGTCGCTTTGGCCTGACCATGCTGGCGCATCCAGGCCGGCATCTGTTTCCGCTGGAACAGCCAGACAGCACCGCCGCCCAGCTCAAAACCGTGCTGGATGGCCTGCTGGGTGCGGCTTGACGCGGGCATGGGCCGGGGCGCGGCTTTAATAATTGCCGGAAAGCGCTTATGCTGGGTACATTGCGCTGCAGCAGCGCCCATGCAGTGCGGCTGTGGCGCTGTGTTTGGAGCGGTTCACACAACAAAAAACACGGCAAGGCGGCACCCCAACGCCAGGCGCGTTGTGTGAGCCGACCTTAATCTTGCCGGGCAGGCCGCCCGGCCCATTTGCCTGACGACACCCCGTATGACCCAGCCCCGACACTACGACCTGAACCACACCTCAATCTGGGCCAAGCTGCACCAGCACCAGCGCGCCACCCGGCATATGCACATGCGCGAACTGTTTGCCGCCGATCCGGAACGGTTTGCCCGGTTTTCCCTCAGCCTGGGGCCCTTGCTGATGGACTACTCCAAGCACCGCATCACCGAACGCACGCTGGAGTTGCTGTTTGAGCTGGCCCACGCCGCCCGGCTGGGCGACTGGCGTCAGCGCATGCGGGCTGGCGAGCGGATCAATGTCAGCGAACAGCGCGCGGTGCTGCATATGGCGCTGCGCGGCCAGGCCGAGGATGAATTTGACGTGGCAGGCCAGCCAGTGATGGGGCTGGTGCTGGCGGTGCGTGCACGCATGGCGGCGTTTGCCCGCCAAGTGCGCAGTGGCAACTGGCGGGGCTTTGATGGCCGGCCCATCCGCACCGTGGTGAATCTGGGCATTGGCGGCTCCGACCTGGGGCCCATGCTGGTATGCCAGGCGCTGCGCCCGTTTGCCGGCCCGCTGGACGTGCGCTTTGTGTCCAATCTGGACGGCCAGCATCTGGCGCAAACCCTGGAAGGGCTGGACCCGGCCACCACCTTGTTTATTGTGGCGTCAAAATCGTTTACCACGCCAGAAACGCTGATGAACGCCGAAGCCGCGCGCGCCTGGCTGCTGCAGGTGGCCAGCCAGGCCGATGTGGCCCGGCATTTTGTGGCGATTTCCAGCCAGACCGAGCGGGTGCGCGCCTTTGGCATCGACCCGGCCAATATGTTCGAGTTTTGGGACTGGGTGGGTGGGCGCTATTCGGTATGGTCGGCAATTGGCCTGTCGGTGATGCTGGCCATCGGCCCAGAGGCATTTGAAGATTTTCTGGCCGGTGCCCGGCAGATGGACGCGCATTTCCTGCACGCGCCATTTGCCCAGAACATCCCGGTGATCCTTGCCCTGCTGGGGGTGTGGTACAACACCTTTTACCGTGCCCACACCCACGCCATCATGCCCTACGACCAGGGCCTGGGCCGGTTGCCGGCGTATTTGCAGCAGCTGGACATGGAGTCCAACGGCAAGCGGGTGGGCCGTTATGGCGAAACGCTGGACTTTGACACCGGCCCGGTGATCTGGGGTGAAGTGGGCGTGAACAGCCAGCATGCGTTCTTCCAGCTGCTGCACCAGGGTACCCGGCTGGTGCCGTGTGATTTTATTGTGCCGATGCGCAGCCATTACCCGATTGACCACCACCATCAGGCGCTGGTAGCCAACTGCTTTGCCCAGACCGAAGCGCTGATGCGCGGCAAGACCGAAGCCGAAGTGCTGGCCGAACTGGCCGGGCTGGACGGCGACAGCATCGACCTGCTGCTGCCGCAAAAACTGTTTCCCGGCAACCAGCCATCCACCACGCTGGCGCTGGATGCCATCACCCCGCACACCCTGGGCATGCTGCTGGCCATGTACGAACACAAGGTGTTTGTGCAGGGGGTGATCTGGGGCATCAATTCGTTCGACCAATGGGGCGTGGAATACGGCAAGCAACTGGCGCGGCAAATCCAGCCCGAGCTGGCCGACCCCGCCCAGCCGCTGGCGCACGACGCCTCGACCAATGCGCTGATTGCCCACTACCGCCAGCGCGCCACTGCTGTTGATGCCCCCCTGGAGCCCCAGTCATGACCCCTACCGCCCATCACCTAGCCGCCCAACTGGGCGATGCCTTGCGCCAGCGCCAACAGCGGGTAGCCACCGCCGAATCCTGCACTGGCGGCCTGATTGCCGGCACACTGACAGCCATTCCCGGCAGTTCGGACTGGTTTGGTTTTGGCTGGGTCAGCTACGCCAATGACGCCAAGCAGCAAATGCTCGGCGTCAGCGCCGACACCCTAGCCCGCCACGGTGCCGTCAGCGCCGACACCGTGCGCGAAATGGCCGCCGGTGCACGCCTGCACAGCCACGCCGACTGGACCATCGCCGTCAGCGGCATCGCTGGGCCGGGCGGTGGCAGCCGTGACAAACCGGTGGGCCTGGTGTGGTTTGGCCTGGCCGGCCCACACGGCGTGGACACCTTCAGCCGGGTGTTTGCCGGCGGGCGCGACCAGGTACGCGAGCAGACGGTGGAAGCCGCCCTGCAGCACCTGCTGCTGGCACTGGGCCAGGATTAAAAGCGCTCACCAACCTCAAGCGCAGCGGGCCTGATGCTTTGTCGCCACGCCGTTGGAATGAGGCCCGGCAATGCCGGGCGTCACCCCGGCTGCACAAGGCTAAACGCCATGCTGAACAAACCATCATTGCCACGAAACCGGAAAGCCAGAGTATTGATTTTGCTGGGTTTTATGTGTGGCAAAAACGCGTATTCTGAATAAACCAGCGCGTCCCTCAAGGGGCACCCCCCACCCCGTGACACCCGCTGGGCAACCCGTCAGTCACGCTGGCGATTGAAGTTCCCCCTGCCCAAGCGCTACCATCACCGATTCTCCCCCCGCGCCACCTGGCCACAAGCCGGGCCGGCCCTTCGTTCAGGCCCATCCTTACCATGTCGATGTCCAATCAGGAAACCCGTCGCGGCGTGCTGTATGCCGTTTCTGCCTTTTTTATCTGGGGCTTGTTCCCGCTGTACTGGAAACCGCTGGCGCATGTGCCGGCGCTGCAGATTTTGTGTCACCGGATTGTCTGGTCCGCCGTGTTTGTCACCAGCATCCTGCTGATTCAGCGCAACTGGGCCTGGCTGGGCGACAGCCTGCGCCAGCCGGCGCGCTTGCGGGTGTTTGCCCTGTCGTCCTTGCTGTTGTCCACCAACTGGCTGATTTATATCTGGGCAGTGAATGAAAACCGGGTGGTGGAAGCCAGTCTGGGTTATTTCATCAACCCGCTGGTCAACGTGCTGCTGGGCCGGGTGTTTCTGGGCGAGCGGCTGACCCCGGTGCAAGCCAGCGCCGTGGGATTGGCCACGCTGGGGGTAGGCTGGCTCACGCTGTCGCTGGGCAGCGTGCCGTGGGTGGCGCTGAGCCTGGCCGGCTCGTTTGGCGTCTATGGCCTGCTGCGCAAGCGCGCGCCGTTGCCCTCGCTGGAAGGGCTGGCGCTGGAAACCTATCTGATTGCCCCCTTTGCCCTGTTGGCACTGCTGGTGTTGCACTGGCAGGGCGCGGGGGCATTTGGCCACGGCAGTGGGCTCAGCGATGGGCTGCTGATGGGGGCCGGCGTGGTGACGGCCGTGCCGCTGCTGCTGTTTGCCAGCGGCGCGCGCCGGCTGACCCTGGCCACCCTCGGCCTGATCCAGTATGTCGGCCCAACCATGCAGCTGCTGCTGGGCGTGTGGCTGTACCACGAACCATTTGGCGCGGTGCGCGCCATCGGGTTTGGCCTGATCTGGGCCGCGCTGGCGCTGTATTCTGGCCACGGCCTGCTGGCATACTGGAAAGCCAACCGCTAGCGTGCTCCACTACCCGCGTGTGCTCCGGCTGGCCAACTGCACTGCCAGCACACTGCCCAGCGTCACGAGCCAGCCACACAAGGCCCAGCCGTGCAGGGTTTGTCCCAGCCAGTATGCGCCCAGCAGCGCGGCGCACAGCGGGCTGAGCAAACCCAGCGACGACACCGCCACCGCCGGCAGCCGGCGTATGCCGCGAAACCACAGCGCATACGCCAGCAGCGCGCCGCACAGCGACAAATACCCATACGCCAGCCCCTGGCCCACACTGAGCGGCGGCAGCGCCGGCTCCAGCCGCCAGGCCAGCGGCAGCAGGCACAGCCCGCCCAGCGTCAGCTGCCAGCCGGTGAGCGCCAGCACCGGCAGCCCCACCCCCTGCCAGCGCTGGGTGAGGTAACTGCCCAAGGCCATTGCTGCCGCGCCCCCGGCGGCAGCGGCCACCCCCACCCCATCCCATGCCGTTCCCGGCGCATACAGCAACGTGGCCATGCCGCCCACCCCCAGCCACGCCGCCAGCGCCACCGGCCAGCGGGGCCGGCGCTGCTCCAGCAGCCACACCCAGCCCAGCACCATCAAGGGCTGAGCCGCCCCCAGAATGGCCGCCACCCCGCCCGGCAGCCGGTACGCCGCCACAAACAGCAGGGCCTGAAACACGCCAATATTCAGCACCGACACCCCAAGCAAACGCCCCCAGCTGGCGCGCGCCGGCCAGCACCGCGTCCAGCCCAGCAACAACAGCCCGGCGGGCAACACCCGCAGCAGCGCAGCGGTAAAAGGCCGATCCGGCGGCAGCCACTGGCTGGTCACCCAATAAGTAGAGCCCCAGATCAACGGGGCCAGCGCCGTCAGCAAGGTATCGCGCAGGCTGGCGGGAAAGGCGAGAGTCATGGTAATTTGTCTTGAATTGAAGATAATGACAGGCTATCCGGTTTTTATCTTGAATTCAAGCTAATTAACCAGGACCAACCCCATGCTCTCCACTCCACCCCCGGCACACGACGCCGTCAGCGTCATCCTGCAACAATGGCAGCAGCAGCGCGCCGACCTGGACGTCAGCCCGATGGGCCCGGTAGGCCGGCTCAAGCGCTGCGCCGCCCACATGCAAAAACGCCTGGACACCGTGTTTGCCCAACACGGCCTGAGCAGTTGGGAATTTGACCTGCTGGCCACCCTGCGCCGCAGCGGCGAACCCTACCGCCTGGCCCCCACCGTGCTGTTTTCCTCGCTGATGCTCACCTCCGGCACCATGACCCGGCAACTGCAACAACTGGAAAAACGCGGCCTGATCCAGCGCCAGATCAACCCCGACGACGCCCGCAGCGTGCTGGTGCAACTCAGTGCGGATGGCTTAGCCCTGATTGATCGCGCCGTGGGTGACCATGTGGACAACCTGCACCGGCTGACCGCCGGGCTGGAGGCGGAGGAACTGGCGCAGCTGGATCGGCTGTTGGGGAAGTGGATGGTGGGGCTGGAGGGCGAGGGCGGCAAGGGGGTGTGATACTATGCAGAATACGCCACACGCATTTTTATCTTGGGATGGTTTTACGCATGTTGACCGAACTGCACCTGGAAAACTGGAAAAGTTACCAGCAGGCCACGCTGTATATCGACCCGATTTCAGTGCTGATTGGTGTCAACGCCAGTGGTAAATCCAATGCATTGGACGCCCTGCAATGGCTAAACCGCCTGGCCATGGGGCAATCGCTGACCGCCGCGCTGAAAGGTGAAGGCGCACAAAGCGCCATTCGTGGCGGGCTGGAATGGGCGGCCAGGCAACCCGGTGCGCAATTTACCCTGAGCGTAGTCTGCGAAGTTGATGTGCAAACCGACTACCGCTATCGCATCAGCGGCGTGATTGACCCGGTGCGCGGCAAACCCCGCCGTTCAGGGCGGGGAAGGATAGCGCGGACGGCGTAGCCGTCCTTGCCGT
>ERZ724523.107-NODE-107-length-48331-cov-8.803629_pt1 | contig 48331 bp, 43 predicted proteins | sample MGYA00376056_ERZ724523 | MGnify/ENA primary metagenome ERZ724523 (study PRJEB28724, sample SAMN07190888) | wastewater metagenome | isolation source: influent of sewage treatment plant in Hong Hong | place: USA: Christiansburg, Virginia | collected 2016-03-01 ... | reverse complement strand
TGTTATGGTTATTGGCAGGTAATCAACAACGCGAAGCCGAAAAGCTTAATAATCATCCGTGGCCAAGTAGCTTGGTACACAAAGTTAATGCTCAACAAGCGACGCAGATTGCAGGGTTAACCATTGATAGTGAGTGTTTATATTTTCCACAGGCAGGTTATTTACAACCACGTGCCTTAGCCGATATTTGGCTTAATCATCCTAATATTAATTGTATTTATAACACATCAATCGTTGAGCTAACCAAACAAACTCAAGAGTGGTTTGCCTTTGATGCACAGCAAAATATTATTGCCCAAGCACCTGTGGTGATTATTGCTAATGCCTTAGCTGCTCAACAATTAAGTGTGAGCCAAGATTTACCGTTAACTGCTGTTAGAGGGCAAATTGGCCAATTTGAAAGCACGTCGGCACTCTCCTCTTTAAAATCGGTGTTATGTTATGGTGGATATCTAACACCTGATTACAATAACAAACACTGTATTGGTGCCTCGTTTTGGCCTAAAAACACCAATATCGAGGTGACAGAAGCCGACCATTTACACAACCAACAGCTAGTGCAACACTTTTTGCCACAGCTTGCCGAAAACTTACCACCTATTAGCACATGGCAAGGCCGCGCTGCGTTACGCGCACAAACAACGGACTATTTACCGTTAGTGGGTGCTTTGCCTATTTATCAAAATTTTTGCCAAGATTATGCGGCCTTTAAACACGGCAAACAGGTGCATCAGTCGCCCGTTTACCATGAGGGTTTGTATGTGTCTTTAGGACATGGCTCAAAGGGCTTTTGTTATGCACCGTTGGCGGCCGAAGTCATTGCAGCACAATTAAATAACGAGCCATTGCCGATTGCTAAACAGGTATTACACGCCTTAAACCCTGCCCGATTTTGGGTCAAGCAGCTTAAACGTGGCACAATTAAAACACCAACATTCATTAACAACTAAAGCTTGCCCAGCAAGCCTGCTCTGCTTGAGCCAAAATCTGTTCATTTAAAACGATATACCCCATGTATTCAGATTTTATCAACCCAACAAAAGCCCCCCAAATTAAGGCCATTAAGGCTTCGGCAGGCATATCACGCGCAGCTTTTTTTTGTATCGCCATCACACAATAAGTCCAAATTGGGATTAATACTTGCGACTCAATCGCCTTACTTTTTTCATCTAAATATGGCACGTGGTCTTGTAGCTCCAAAAACCTAAATGCTAAAGGTTGAGTTTTAGAAAACAAACACAAACGCTGCCATAACAAGCTAAATAACTGGCGTGGATTAGCCTTAAAGTCAAAATCTGCTGGATTTAAGGTGTTATACAAACACTGTTTAGCCTGCTGAAATACCGCATTAACTAGTGCTTCTTTACTTGAAAAATAACGATAAATTGTGCCAGTGGCGACTCCAGCTAATTGTGCGACATCAGGCACAGCTGTACCGTGAAATCCCTTTTTGGCAAATAATTGCAATGCCGCCGCCAAAATTGCGTCTTGCTTTGCTTGTTGCTTCTCGTTTAACACTAGCTCATTTATAACCAACATATTTAACTCGATAATGAATACTTGTTCATTATCGACTTAACAGCCTAATTACGTCAAATTTTAATGTAGTACTATCGTGCTTTTTGGCACAAATAGACAATCTAGAAACTAGAAATTCGTGGTAATTTTGCATACAAGTTCTCACTCAATATACTGTCGGAAGTCATACTCATGAGTCAGTTTTTAGATGCAAGTCTGCCACTTATTATAGATGGCGAGCCACGTTTTGGTTATTTTGATGATTCTTTAGCCCTTATAAACAGTCAAGATTTTGAATACCAAACTCCCTTTGGCCAACCGCGCTCCGAGATGCAAAAGTGGCTTGGTCTTAAAGAGTTTCAATATTTTGGAGGTATGAGTGATACGCTGATTTTTGGTTGTGCGATTGCTCATTTGCGTTATGTGGCGGCGGCATTTGTGTATGTTTATGATATTAAACAACGCAAATTATGGTCACGCTCATGGCGCAGTCCCTTAGGATTAGGCTTTAATTTAGCTAATAATCCACGTCAAGGGCAATCTCATTTTAAAATTCCAATGGTGGTTGATATTCGTTTGGAATATCAGAATGAGCCACGCCAAAAAATACTCTTTATTAAATGCAAAGGCTTAGAAATTAATGCCGTTATGGACGAGCAAGATTTACAAGTCATGTCGCTATGTACTCAAACGGGTTATAACGGTTGGACATACACCTCTAAATCAGCAGGACAAGCTTTAAAAGGGACGGTTAAACTTGGCAAAACACAGCTTGATTTAGAAACCATCAAAGCCTACGGCAGCCTAGATTTTTCTACAGGTTATATGCGCCACGAAACATGGTGGAATTGGGCGTGTTCGGCAGGTGAAATTCAACAAGGAGCTCGTAAAGGACAACGAGTCGGTTTAAATTTATCAACAGGTGTCAACGAAACCAGCTTTAGCGAAAATTGTTTTTGGCTTAATGGTCAGTGTTATCCTCTGCATCATACACAATTTGAATTTGACCGCAAAGACACGCTTAAACCGTGGGCAATCACGGCAAATAACGGCGCACTCAGACTGCATTTTGAGCCAATGGGCATGCACCGCGAAAAAGTAAAAGCGATTTACTTAAACACGCACTTTAGACAAATGTTTGGTGAGTTTAAAGGGAGTATTGTTCTCAATGGTGAAGAAATCTGTTTAGATGGACTCAAAGGTTTTGTAGAAGACCAATATATTACTTGGTAAATGAGAAACATCATGCTTAAAATCTTCGTATTAACAATGAGTTTATGCTTTGCTACTAATGCCTTAGCCGCCACATGGGTTGGCACAACTACACCCAACATTAGCTTACCTGACCAAACAGGCAAACTCAGACAACTAAGTGACTTTAACGGCAAATGGTTAGTATTGTATTTTTATCCTAAAAATCACACGTCAGGTTGCACCGAAGAAGCCAAACGCTTTAAAGACAACTTTGCTCAATTTCAAAAACAAAATATTCAAATTGTGGGCGTTAGCTTAGATAGTGTAGCGTCTCACAAACAGTTTGCTCAAGATTTAAAGCTTCCTTTTACCTTGTTATCTGACAGTAACAAAGAGCTGTCTAAACAATTGGGCGTATTACAAGGCTTTGGTATGTTTAGTTTTGCCAGCCGAGAGACTTTTTTAATTGACCCTCAAGGGACAATTGTTTATCACTATGATAATGTAAGTCCACAAACACACGCCACGCAAATACTCCATGATGTGGCACAATTGTCTGCTACAAACAGGCAATAACTTAATGAACATTCGACTTTATGAATACAAACTCTAGATTATTAAAAAGCTTTGAGCGTTTGGGCTTATACCTGCGTACCTTATTATTTGATTTAAACTTTCAGCATTATATTAGCTTACAAATTATTCCCTTATGTTACCTATTAGTGTTAATTACCACCGCAGGTGGGCTCGCCTTTTTAGTCGTAACCCAATTTATGCAAAATATTTGGCTCGGCTTATTTTATTTGTGTGTCTCACCGATGGTATTTTTAATTTGGGTTTCTTTATGCCGAGTGATGTTAGAGTTATTGATTGTTGTTTTTAGAATTACGGCTCAACTCGACCATGTCTCAAGCATGAATGACTCTTTAGGTGAAGTGACGGCATTAACACGGCCTTTGTCACGTTTATTTCAACCTAAATCAGCGCGTCCAGTACGCACTAGCAGGCAAGACACACCGCCACCCACAAATAATCGGCGATAAGCCATTTTAATTAATATACAGTTGTATTTTTTAAGTTAATCGTTCATGATAGCCATGCTTAGCTTACTGAGGTGGTTATCAAATACTTCTCACCTCAATACTAATGCTTTTAGAGAACACCTATGAAATTATTATCCCTTAACAGTTGTTATGTTCCTGATGATTTAGACAGTGTGATTCAGTACGACTCTCAAAGTGAAGTAAATCCTGAAAGCGTGGGCATGAGCTTTAAACAGCGCAATAGTATTTGGAAAGCCACCGAAACCTTATATAAAACGGGCGCATCTCCTGCCATTACCTTGTGTGTCCGCCGTAAAGGGCAAATGGTATTAAATAGAGCTATTGGTTATGCCCGAGGCAATGGCCCAGAAGACACCGCACAAACCCCCAAAGTTTTAGCAACCCCCGACACGCGCATTTGTTTGTTTTCGGCTTCTAAAGTCGTTACCGCGATGCTGATTCACTTATTAGATGAAATGGGCGAAATAGACTTACTTGACCCTATTAGCCATTACATTCCCGAATACGGTGTTAATGGCAAAAAAGATGCCACTATTTACCACCTACTTGCACATCGCGGCGGCATTCCTAGTTTGCCCAAAGGCACAGACCCACAATTATTGTTTAATCCAGAAGCAGCATTAGATTTACTTTACAAAGCCAAACCGATTGCACCTAGCGGTCATCGGGTTGCGTATCATGCGCTGACCGCAGGTTATATATTAGGTGAAATAATTCAACGCGTGACAGGCAACAATGCACGCGAGTTTTTAGCACAAAAAATTAGCATCCCCATGGAAATGCCAAGTTTTAATTTTGGCGTAGCCCCTGAGTACCGCGACAAAGTTGCTTTAAATTACAGCACTGGACTTAAACCTGTTTTATTAGTTGATACATTTTTACGCAATATTATTGGTGGCTCAATGGAAGATGCCGAGCATTACACCAATGACCCTAAATTTATGGATACCATCTGCCCTGCTGGTAATATTTTTGCCACAGCCGAAGAATCAAGCCGCTTTTTTCAAATGTTGCTCGACGGTGGCCGCTATAAAGACACGCAAATTTTTGACTCTAAAACAATTCGTCGCGCCACTATCGAAGTTTCTCGCCCCGAAATGGATGCCAAACTGATATTACCGATGCGTTATGCCATGGGGCCGATGTTAGGCGCAAAACCTGTAGGTTTATATGGTTTTAACACTCCCAATGCCTTTGGTCATTTGGGCTATACCAGTATTTTTTGCTGGGCAGACCCCGACCGAGATATTGCGGTTAGTCTGTTAACCAGTGGTAAATTTTTGGTTGGTGCAGGCTTACCTGCGGTGATGAATTTAATTGCCACCATTAGTAAACAGTGTACAAATGTACGCTTACCCTAAAGACGAGTGCAGTTTGTCAAAAAACCGCTATAATCTTTCGATATATTTTTATAATTCGACCACAAGACCATTAATACAACTTGTGGTATTTATCGAGAAAACCCAAACAGCCTCGATGTAGTATCTCTTTTGTGGAGTTTAGTGAATGAGTCAGTCCAAACCGCCCATCAACTGGCTGCCTGCCATTGTGTTAACAGCAACACCGATTGCGGCATTAATACTTATTCCTTGGTATGCCATGCAACACGATTTTAGTACTGCGGCGTGGGTACTCATGGTGGTTTTTTTATACATGAATGGCTTGGGTATTACCGCAGGTTACCATCGTTTATGGGCGCATAAAGCCTATGAAGCGCATTGGTCTGTTCAAATTATTTTGATGTTATGGGGAACGGCCGCCATTCAAAATAGTATTTTAAATTGGGCTTCTGGACATCGAACGCATCATCGTTTTGTAGACGATGTCGACAAAGACCCCTACTCGGCTAAACGTGGTTTTTGGTTTTCACATATTGGTTGGATGTTACGCGATTATCCGTCTGGCACACCCGACTATAGCAATGCGCCTGATTTATTAAAAAACAAAGTGGTGATGTTTCAACATAAGCATTATTTAGCCTTAGTGTTACTGATGAATTTTGCTGTACCGATGTTAATTGGTTATTTAATCAATGACTTTTGGGGTGGCGTATTATTAGTTGGTTTATTACGTTTAGTGCTAAGTCACCATTTTACCTTCTTTATTAATTCACTTGCTCACATGTGGGGTAAACAACCCTACACCGACGAAAACACCGCCCGTGATAACTTTTGGATAGCGTTATTAACCTATGGTGAAGGCTATCATAACTTTCATCATATCTTTCAATATGACTACCGTAACGGTGTTAAGTGGTGGCAGTTTGACCCAACCAAATGGCTAATTTTAGCGTTGTCATGGGTCGGTTTAGCCTCTAACCTAAAACGTATTCCTAATTTTACGATTCGTAAAGCCGAATTGTTAATGCAGTTTAAACGTGCTCAACAACAACTCGAACAAAAAAGCAGTAAATTGCCTCATGTGGATATCGAGGCCCTTAAACAACGTATTGCCTTAGAGTACGATGCTTTTGTCGCAACCATGAATGAATGGGGCAAATTAAAAGAAGAATGGTATGCCGAGAAAAAACAAGCCGTGATGCAAAAATGGGAAGATGCCAGTTTTAAAACTCGTTTTAACGAGATGGAATACCGCTTAAAAATGCAAAACAAACGGATGCAGTTGTTGATGCAACAAATGATGTTGCCGCAAGTAACTACAAGTTAATCTGTTTGATGCGATAAGAAAGAGCTTTTTTAGGCTCTTTTTTATTGCGTATTAAATCAAGAACAAACAATAAATAATGATGGGCTTTCTCACAACAAGGCTTCGACTCAGCCAACGTAAAATCGTTCCCTGAGCGAAGGGCAATTTACTCTTTAATAAATACTGCTATTTTATCTAAAGCCTGACTTGAAGTATCTAACACTTGATTAAACATCTGAAAGTTATGCCACATACCCTCAAAAACTTGACAATCAATAGCCACTCCTGCCGCTTGCCCATATTCCGCCAAACGTAGCGCATCATCTAATAAAATCTCTTCACCACCCACCTGCACCAATATCTTTGGCAATCCTGTTAAATCGGCAAACAGAGGCGAGACACGCGCATCATTAGCGGCTATGTCACCCCGAAAACCATCCGCACCACGCTGCAAGGCATAAGCCGTAACCATTGGGTCACGGTGTTTATACTTCGTCACCGACGGCGCACTTAAGGTTAAATCAACAAACGGTGAAATCATAAACAAGCCCGCAGGTAAAGCTACGCCTTTATCCCTGAGCCGAATAGCCAAATTTAAAATGTGGGCGCAACCGCCTGAATCGCCCCCTAAAATAATATTTTGGGGCAAATAGCCCAAGGCTAATAACGCCTGATAAGCAGCCAAACCATCATCTAAAGCCGCAGGATACCGATGCTCGGGCGCTAAACGATAATCCAGCATATACACACTTGCACCGCTACGCGCACTTAACTCACTAGCCATTGCCCGATGAGTCGCTGCCGAACCTGCAAAAAATGCCCCACCATGAAAGTGTAAAATGACTTTTTTGGCATCGGCATTAAGATGCAAAAACTCGCAAGACACACCACCTAAAGTGGTTTTTTTGATGCTTAAACGGTTATCGGGTTGAAACAGTTTTGCGCCAAACTCCATGCCTGTACGCGCAAAAGAAACAGGAATCGGCAAACTACTCGGTAATTTAAACATCACACGCAAACTGGCTTTTACGACTTTTTTGGCAATCGCTTCTTTAAGGCTCATAACAATAATCTCTAACGTAAAGGCTGTGGACTGGCTTTAGCCACCACCCATTGCGAGACACTATTAAAATAATGGGCTACCGCAAATGGCAAAGGATAAATCACACGCGCTTTATTGTGTAAATAGGCGTTGATAATTTGTTGAGCGATGATGTTTGGCTCACCTGTGGGAATTAAGCGCGACACTAAACCTAGTTTGACTTGGCTACGCGCATGAGCTTCTAAACCCGAATGAACAGGGCCGGGATACACCGTCACCACATGAATACCGCGTTGCGATAACTCGTTATGGGCGATTTCGGAAGCCATCGCTAAACCTGCTTTTGCACCACTGTAATAGGCACAACCTGCAATCGGTACACGCCCTGCCATGCTGGCAATATTGATAATACAGCCACCTGTTTTCATATCAGTTAAAGCTAAATCCATTAATCGTAATGGACTAATTAAATTAACCGCTAATAGCTTCCATCCCAAACTCCAGCCCGTGCCTTGAAAACTAATAATATCCATAATACCCGCACAGTTAATTAAAATATCGACTGCGCCGTACTTGGCAATTACTTGTTGCCAACCTTCGGCTAAAGATTCGGGTTGAAATAAATCCCACAACCCATAGTCAGCTTTAGCACCTAATACGCGCACTTTTTCGATTAAAGCCGCTTCGTTAATATCGACCAAGGTAAAATGTGCATGAGGAAATTGTTGAGCAAATGCTTGCGTTAGTGCTGAGCCAATGGCACCTGCTGCGCCCGTAATTAAAATATGTTGAGGTGTTTTCATACTGTCTCTCCTGTGGTCACAATATATTCATTCATATTAAAGATACTGTTGCTTGTCTGTGGTGATGCGCCATAATTTTGCTTGCTGATCCCACGCAGAATCGGTCTTTTCTTGCTGCATGTGAATATGAGGAATCACGACATAATCATGCGCAGTTTGTTGCAAATAGGCTTTAATTTCGGCTTGTTCAGCAAAAACACGACTCCAACTAGGGTTTGGTGCAAAGGAGTAAGAATACAAGGCCGATGGCACATCACAGGCACAACTCTGGTAAGTATTTTCGCGCCATACTCCACCTAACTCATTGGATTTTTCTAAGACGATAAAATCAGTAATGCCTGCCTCGCGTAATTTGATTGCCGCGCCCAAACCTGCAAAACCACTCCCAATAACAATCACTTGCCACACTTTAGACTTTGCATTTGGCATCTTTGTTTTTGCCACCGACGCTATATTTTCTTCAATAACGCTCATGTCTTTGCTCTCCATCAAGACAAACAAAATAAAGCACGGACGTACAATTCAACATCGGAATACATTGTCATTATTTGAATTTTATGTCAATTACTAATTTTATTGTGTATTATTTAAAAATAAGTTTTTAAAAAGATCGTATAAACCTCTATGAACGATACAACTTCTCTTTCTCGTGCCGAGCGTAACCGCTTACAACTCCGTGCAGATATTATTCAGGCGGCGTTTATTGAGTTTTCTGAGCGTGGTTATCATCAAACCGCAATTGCAGATATTGCCAAACGGCTAGGCATTGGTCATGGCACGTTTTATCGTCATTTTGAAAATAAACGCGACATTCTTGAACACGTCATTGATGATGTGACCCAAAAAATCACCGCCGCTTTAGTGGCCGAAAATGCACCCACAGCGGTTAATTCATTGGCAGAATATCGGGTACAGTGTGCGCGTATTGGTCAAGGTTTGGCACAAATTTTTGCCGAAAATCCTGCAATGGCACGTTTGGTGTTGTTAGAAGCCACGTCTATTGATAAAGAAATGACACAACGATTAATGAACTTACTGGATTGGGGTGGTCAATTGGTGGCTGCGTATATGGCGCATGGCGTACGGCAAGGATTTTTTAGAGCTGATTTAGATGTAACTTCAACGGGTCATGCGGTTGTTGGCATGATTTTGATTAGTGCCTTGCGTTTTTTAACCAATCCAAGTGATTTAAGCGAACAAAAGCGTTTTGCTGAAGCGATTCAACGAGTATTGATTGATGGTATTGCGCCGCGTTAGGTTATTTAACCACTATTTGCTCCAGCACGCTTTGCTGCTGCCTGCCGCAGGCCTCACTTTTGTTTCGACAAAAGTAAGCAAAACCATTTATGACGCAAAACTCGGCATCCATGCCTCAAACAGTTGCGCCACCGCATCCCTGCAAAAGCACTATTGAGTAATCCATGACCACTGTTATCATCGCCGAAAAACCTTCTGTAGCCAATGAACTGGCTAAATATTTAGGTCATGCTCAACGTGCCGATGGTTATATTTCGGTCAACAATTATCGGGTAACGTGGTGCTTCGGTCACTTATTAACGCTGGCCGAACCCCACGTTTATGATGAAAAATACAAAAAATGGCGCGCCGATGATTTGCCCATTTTACCGCCAGACATTAAAATCATTGCCAAAGACGATGCAGGTATTCGCAAACAATTAAAAATCATTGGCAGTTTACTCAAAGAATCTGATGACGTGATTCACGCAGGTGACCCTGACCGTGAAGGCCAATTATTAGTCGATTGGGTGTTACAACATCATAAAAATCGTAAACCCGTCAAACGCTTATGGTTAGCTGCTCAAGACAGTGCTTCCATTCAAAAAGCCTTACGCAACTTACAGAGTAATTTACAGTACGCCCCCCTGTTTCAAGCCGCACAAACACGATCTATTGCCGATTGGTTAGTTGGCATGAATCTATCACGCGCGTTTACGTTGGCGGCACAAAAACATGGCTATCGCGGTGTCGTCAGTATTGGTCGAGTGCAAACACCAACGCTGGCTCTCATTGCCATGCGTGACCATGACATTGAAACCTTTGTTAGAAAAACCTACTATGTGCCAATGGTTCATGTGGCTGTAGAAAAAGGCAGCTTTTGGGCAACATGGATTGCGCCTGAATCACTCAAAGACCGTTATGTAGATGGTAAAATTACCGATTTAGAATTTGCCAACACCATATTACAAATCCCTGAAACGGGCGTGATTAGTCTATTAGAAAAGAAGAAATTACACACTGCCCCACCCTTACCATATCGTCTCTCACGCTTACAAAAAGATGCTAGTGCGCGTTTTGGCCTGAAAGCCGATGAAGTGTTAACCATTTGCCAAAGTTTGTATGAAGATTACAAGCTCACTTCTTATCCGCGTACCGACTGTGATTATTTGCCTGAATCGCAACATAGCGAAGCACGAGACATCTTAGCGGCGTTAACGCACATTTACCCCACTCTTGCTCCCTTTGTACAACAAGCAAATACATCATTAAAATCAAGCGCATGGAACGATAAAAAAGTCACCGCGCATCATGCCATTATTCCTGTGCGGGGTAATGGAGCAACCTATGTTCAATTAAAAGACAAAGAACAAAAAGTCTATGATTTGATTGCTCGTGCTTATCTTGCTCAGTTCTTTCCTGCCTATGAATTTGAAAAAACGGACGTTGAAACAACATTTGGCCAGCAACGCTTTAAAGCAACGGGTAATATTCCGTTAAAAGAAGGTTGGAAGGTGTTATATCCTCCTCATAAAGCCAAGACTAAAACTGACGATAGCAACAATTCCGATACTGACGACAAAGAACCTGAACAAGCCTTACCGCCGATACTGTTAGGGGAAACAGCACATAAATTGGCCACCGAAGCGCGCCAAAAACAAACGCATCCGCCAAAAACCTATACCGATGGTACGCTGATTAGTGATATGGAAAGTGTGCATCGTGTTGTTGCCTCTAAAACCAAAGATATTGATAACAAATGGTTAAAACTACTCAAAGAAAATGCAGGTTTAGGTACAGAAGCCACACGCGCAGGCATTTTAAAAACCTTGTTCGATAGAGGCTTTATTGAACGGACAGGTAAAAATATCACCGCCACCACAACAGGCCGCGAGTTAATTAAAGCCCTACCAAAAGAAGTGAAAAGCCCGATTGCCACGGCGATGATGGAGCAAGAATTAGCGGCAATAGAAAAAGAAGGACTCGACCCAGAAGTCTTTTTAGCCAAACAACGAGCCAGTATTGAAAAGCTAATTGGCATTGCAGCGGCGGCAACCATTTTGCTGAGTAGTCCTGAAGCTAAAAGTGACGCACCAACTAAGGCCAAACGAGCAACGAAAACTAAATCAGCAAGCACAAAAACAACAGCAGCCACCGCTAAAAAACCACGCGCTAAAGCCAAAGCAAGCACAGCAACCTCAACAGAAAAAAACTGTCCTGAATGTCAAAAACCGATGATTTTGCGGGCGCGTAAAAGTGATGGCCAAAACTTTTGGGGCTGTTCGGGCTTTCCGAGTTGTAGATGTGTGGAACAGGCTTCTTAAAAAAACGACTACAGATAAATATCTGCTTCTTTAGCAATGATCTGAATACCTGCCAATCCGCTGATCGTCAAATTGATCTGCCATGCTAATTTTGCTGAGTAATTAGAAATTCTCTGCCCATTTATCCCAAAATTCTGGCTCGTCGTGATGTTTATTTCTCAAGGCGCGCTCTAATGGCAGATAACAAAACATGACTCCTTGAATGCGAAAGCTGCCATCAGCACATTCTAAATGCTCACTAACTTTTCTGTAATCAGGATGGTTTTCATCGTATGGAACATCTATATACAATTGACCATGATAGGAGGAAAAACTGTGTTCACTGGCAACATTACCGCAAGGCGTAATTTTTATATTATTCAAATCAAACCATGCTATTAAATTTTTTCTGACCGCCCGCATTTCAAAGTCAAAGTCTGGAAATACTTTTTCATCAAAGATAATATAGAGAACATCCCTACCTTTATCTCTGGCAATTTTGTCGATATGCTCTATAAGCATTGGCATATTTTTAACCCCTTCTCTGTTCAAGCCAACTGGTTGTCCTGACTAATCAAGCACCCAACCTGCGTTTAATAACTCATCTACCGAATTAAACGGGTAGATTTCGCCTGTTCTTCTGTCGGTTAAGTGCAGTTTGTTGGCTAAATAATCGGCAAGGCTCATTTCGGCGAAACCATTATCACTTTTGAAGTAGATAGCATCTGCAAGAGGAATAAATTCGCCTTTACCTTCTAGTGTATCGCGTGTTTCTTGTTGCAATTCGTTAGACCACATGAAATTTCTCCATTAACCAGCGTAAGCCGTCATCTTCATTATCAACACAAGTAACTATCTCTTTATTGGCATGAACTTCACGGACAACACACCACTGCCCTTTGTGCTTCTCTACTTTATATACACCAGCGGCGGCAGAATCTGCCCACGGTTGCCATAATTCTGGCTGATTAGCGATTGTTTGCCAATCGGGATGTTGCCAGTTAATCACTCGTTCGCCTTCATTCAGCGACTCAAATAATCCTTTTTGCTCTAGCAGTGCAATGAGGTTTAGCACTTTGTCATAGCTTAGCAAAAAATTACGTTGAATAACGCTCATAGGAATGCGTTTGTAACCGAAAATAATAGCTTTTAGAGTGTTGAGTTGTTCGGTTTGTGGCATGGTGGGTATCCTTGAGCGGGAGGGATTGCTCAAGGATAGAGGGTGATGTGACAGAATGGTGTGGATTAAACCGCTTAGAAAGTAGCTATAATAAAATCTATGATTTTTTCTTTGCGTTTTTGAATAATTTGCCTATCCCATGTTCCGTTTTCGGGAACTAAGCGTTGGATTTCTCGTTGCTGCGCCAAAGCTGTATAAGTTTTATGCTTTTCAGGGAAGGAAATATTACCAATAGAACAGTTGTGTGATTTAGATACCAAAAGATAATTGCCTAGGCAATTAAGATATTGATTTCTAAAGTCCTCATCATATTTATCATAACCATGAATTTGTGCTGTTGGCTCAGTGGATGGTGCAATATGCTCTAGCTCTGGACGATCAATTTTGTCATAGCGACAGAAAAAATAGCCTGACTTCTCTTGGCTCTCTAAGTGATTTTCATATTTCCAAAGCAAAAACTTCGCAACAGAATGATTTAAGCCACCTTGTATGACTTTTCCAAGCTCTGCATTATTCCAGTATGCCCACCACCAATTTGAAACATTTTTCATCCAATTAATATGGTCAATAATCGGCTGAATAGATTTATTTTCTACCGTAAAATTAACAAATACCGTATTTAATCGTGTCGATATGTCCGCTCTAGTACCAATCAGCCTATCTCGCAAGACTAGACTCTCTAAAGCCATACATAGCTTACCAATTTCTTGAGTATTTAAATTTAAACGATAGGCTTTAAGGATAAATGGCAGAGCAACTGATATTCCACCCAACGTCACTAAAGAGTGAATTTGATAGTTATCGCGTTCATCTGCACCAAAAAACTGCTTAAGATGATTAAAGCTAAGCTCTAATTCATGAGAGAATTGGATGATAAATCTCACACCCTCTAGCTTTAATGACAAACGCTCATTGATAAATACTAACGTATCAATATCTGACAATGTGTTTTTATACACACGCAAGGTATAACGCAACACACTATCCTCATCCATTTTATAACCAATGGATGAAATAGACTTGTAAATGGCAGAGAAGCGATTGGTCACTTCCGTAATAAGATTTTGGCTATTATTTCCACCATATAAATGAATATGGTGCATAAATTGAGCTTTAATCAACTCTAGTTTTGATGGCTTTTTACCACGACTATTTTGAAAAATAAACATTTGAATCGCTTCTGATTCGTGCGCGACTGTGTGCGTTGTACAAGCTGCATTTACAACCACGTCAAGTAGCCTACAAAGATACTCGGCATCCTTCTCTGCTAGTACATGATTAAAATAATCAAAAGCCTCCACAATTCGCTTAGCCGATTCTGTTTCCAAGCCAGTTTTATCTTTTTTTACTTGATTAATAACATAATCTTGAAAAAGCTGATCGTCGTAACTCACTGTTCTAAAAGAAGGTTTATTTTCCGCCTCTTCTTTGACCATATCTCTAAAATAGATTTTCTGTTGGCCTGATAATTGCTGCTCTTGCATAAACTTCAAACGCACAAACAAGGCAGACAAAAATATGACGATAGTAGTTAACCTTTGTTGACCATCAACAACATAAAACTGCCCTTTTTTTTGCTCAAATAAAAAATGACCAAAATAATAAGGCGAGTCTGTACCACTTTGACTGTACTCTTCCAAATCAGACAAAAAAACATCTATATGCTTTTGCTCACTCGGCTTATTGGGGACTTCCCAAGAGTAAGCGCGCTGATAAGAAGGGACAATAATACCCTCAGCCGAACGCATCATTTTTCTAATAGTCGTTGACGCTTCCATGAATTACCCCTTTTATTTATTAAGCCTAACAAAACCATATAAGAGCAACAAATGTACTAGGCATTAATAATAAAAGCCACCCTTAATCAACCCCGCAATCTAAAGCCTTTGTTACAAAATTTTATGTAAATTACATCGTATGTTTCATAATAAATTATCCACTCGACAAAATGTGTTGAATACGATTTTATGGATAGTTTTTTAGCATGGTTTGAATTTATTGATGTAGTTTTCTAACATCACCTCTAGTCCTAACGTTTTAAAAAGGCATGACACTTTGGGCGTTATCATGCCTTTTTAAATCAAAAAACTAACGTAACACCCAACCATCAGCTAACAACAAATCAACGGTATTATATTGACGTAAGCGGCCATACGGCATAACGGACAAACATAATAAGTTCGACATATAGTCATGCACTGTCATAATCGCAACTTCCCCACGCAGATTTTTAAAGTAAATTTCTGTTTTTGCTAAATCTTTGGGTAAAGAAGCAGGGCGTTTTGCCATCAATACTTGACGAGTTTCTTGTTGAATAGCCAACGACCATTGGCGATGGGCTTGCTTGATGACACGAGAAGATTGAGGCTGTGTAAAGGTAAACATAAAATACTCCAAACGATAAACAATAAAGACCCCTTACATCCCAAGCTATTGGGCTGCATGACTCTAATGATATGTTTGGGTATTTTGTAAGTTAGCGCGTTTAGTCCAATCTCCACCCTGCTATTAATAGGTCTTCAACATCATCAAACTGTTGAGTTTGTCCATTTACTCGGTCTGTTAAAATAAGTTTTTCGCTCAAATAGTGATTTAAACTCATTGTAGCAAATTGGCCATTGTGATTTTTAAAGGCTATTTGCTCCCCCATTGGCACAAAATTACCTTTCCCTGCTAATACATCTCTTGTTTGCTGCTCTAAGGTTTCGGTCATTTCAACGTACTCCTCTAACCACGACAACCCTTCTTCCAAACTCTCAACCTGTGCTAAAAGTTGCTTATCTTGGCCGTTATATTGTTGAAAAACACAATATTTATCATCAACATCATCAATCGTATAACGTGGTCTAGCCGCCGATTTTGCCCAAGGCTGCCATAAGTCACGCCGTAAAGCGATTTCTTGCCAATCAGAATACTGCCAATTGATAACGCGTTGTTTTTGCTCATCTAAAGGCCATGGCGCAATTAACCCTGCTTGCTCTAATGGCTCATATAGTTGCAAGGCCTTTTGATAACTCACTTTAAACAAGCGTTGAATAATAGAAACTGGTGTGCTTTTATAGCCATAAACAATGGCTTTGATAGTAGTTTGCTGCTCATTGAGATTCATTTTTAAAACTGCAAATTCAAAATCGGCAAATGACCATGTTTTAATACAAAAGCCACTAATAATTGCTTTTCTACCAACTCGGGTAATAAGGTCTTAGCACTCAAATTATCACTTACACATTCAATAGGATAAATCACAATTTTTCCTTGAGAAAGTTGATTTTTGACATCATCAGAAATTGATGGCACAGAATGCCAACGATGATTTTCGAATGTTTCGACTGTTAAAATTTTCATTCCAAAATGGCTTTTAATTCGCTCACAAAGATTTTTTTGCGTTTTGCCTACATACAGCAACTTACCACTTGCTTGCTCTAAAGGCACATTCCAATTTTTACTCTCTTGATGTTCAAGCAACAAATAAACGCCGCTGAGTTCCCATGCGTGGTAAACCTGTGCCATTCCTTCAGATAACAGCATCGGCTGCTTAATTTGGTAACTGATATTGCCTAAAGCAGACGGTTTACTGAACATCTCATCTAAAACTTGTTTAATGTTCATAATACGGCCTATAAACTAATTCACACATTGATTAGATTAACGATAAATCCCTTCCAAAATATGCTCATACTCTAAGCCTTCCCATGAGGAGCTGGCCATTGCACTAATGTCATATTGCTTACCATCTGGCGTGATTACCCATTCAACTTCAACACCATCACCTACTTGCCAAGACTGCGCCAAAAATGCCTCTGCTGTATCTTCTAAATAATGTGACCAGTTGGCATTGTTTTGACATTTAGGAACCCACCAAATAGTTCCACCTGCCACGCTTGCCTCTTCTAACACACAACCATATTTATCATTTAGATTTTTAATCGTTGGGCTATCATGGCCTTGTTTAGCAACCAATAACTGCATATATCTAATTTGCAATTCTTCTTGCTGATATATCTTTAAGCTTTTACTTCGTTGTTGTGTCTCTTCAATCACCGAATCATGTAAATCTTGCGAAATGTGTCCTGTAAAACGCACAATTCGCTCACCTTTTTTACCCGTCAGTGCTTCCCATTTAGCATCATCAAAAGATGCGTCAAATACTTGCCCTATGGTTGATTTGTTGTAATCAGCCATTACGCCTCCTTTGACTAAAGTCACATCACTATTTGTACAAGCAGACACCAAACCGCACAAGAGAATTATTAAATAGTTAATCGCTTTCATCATTTTTCTCGTTAATGTAAAAATCTAGTCTTTACATTATCAACAGCTATCCGACAAAATGAGTTGAATACGACTTTATGTGTGATAGTTTTTGAGCATCGCTTGAATTTCTTGATGTAGCTTTTCACGTAACCAAACAGGCTTAATCACCTCAATTTTACTACCTTGTGATAATAACCATTGCAAAAGCTGCCATGTATAAGGAAGCGCAGCCTTTAGCACATAACGGCCATTAGCGGGATTAGCAAAATCAATCCACTGCTTTTTAGTTAACGGCAATTCTACTAAGTGATTTTTTAAATCCCAATCACACCAACATTCAAGGCGTATCATTTTTTGATTTATGTTTTCTTGAAAATCGCCCCATCCTTGCGCTAACAACACATCAACATCAAAATTATCAGGCTGATTAAAAACCTCCCCATACAACAACTTAACCGATTCAAAACGATGCAAAGCAAAATGCTTTACTTCTGTTTCATCGTCACGCGTCGCCGCTAAATACAACACATGGCCACGCACAATTACGGCTAATGGTGATAACTTTGCCAACTCACAGCCTTTATACACTGCACTAACAGGTTGATTATTTAATAAGGCTTCTGTCAAAACAGCCTGAATATCGGCTTTAATATGTGGGACTAACTGTGGTTGTTGTGAGGGAATAACTCTAATTTTGTCTAACCATTTAGCGTGATGATTGTCTTTTTGCTGATGTTTAGCATTTAAGTTTTTTTGTGCTAATACCAATAGGTCTTGCAGTGTTGTTGTTAATGTAGCAGGTAAAGCCTGTTGTAAATGCTTGGCAGCCAACACAATCATTAACGCTTCGGCATCGGTCATTCCACCAATTTTGTCTTGCCACTCTTTTTTAATACGCCAGTTAATCGGTTTGGTGTCGGTACGCTCTAGCGGCAAACCTGCACTTTCTAGCAATTTTAAGTCGCGCAAGACCGTATTTTCATGGACTTCAATCAGATGCTCATTCGACAAGCGTTGGTGAATCGTTTGCGTTTCTTGATACTGTGCCGATAAACAATGCAACATTGCCCATTGCCTAAAAATCGTTGTTTCTTTTTTGCTACTTGGCATGGCTTTTATTCCACTCAATGATAGAATAGAAACAATACTACAGCCATATCCGACAGAATGAGTCAAATTAGTCAGGTTAATTAAGATTTTATTGTTATCCGTTTGGTTCATCTAACCATCCTACAGACTATGTTATTATCAAATCATTATTTTGCCTCACAGAGCATCCCCCCACAATGGCTACCCTAACGACGCTCAATTTTGACAATACCTTTGCCCGCCTAGATAGCAAGCTATTTACTCATGTAGCACCCCAAGCCATTTATGCCCCTCATGTCGTGCATTTTAACCCGCAAGTTGCGCAGCTTTTAGATTTAGAGACCCCAAACAATAGTGACTTAGCCACTTATTTTAGTGGAGCTATGCCTTTACCCAACAGCCAACCATTGGCCATGACCTATAGCGGTCATCAGTTTGGGCAATATAATCCTCAATTAGGCGATGGTCGAGGTTTGTTATTAGGTGAAGTTGTTAATAGCAAAGGCGAACGGTGGGATGTGCATTTAAAAGGTGCAGGTAAAACACCTTATTCGCGCTTTGGTGATGGTCGTGCGGTATTACGTTCATCAATTAGAGAGTATTTGGGCAGTGAAGCCCTGCATGGTTTAGGTATTCCTAGCACACGTGCTTTATGCATTATTGGCTCTAAAGAACCTGTACAGCGCGAAACCACCGAAACCGCCGCGACCTTAGTGCGCGTAGCAGATAGCCATATTCGTTTTGGTCACTTTGAATGGATTTTTAATAATCAGCCTAAACTTCTTAAAAGCTTTAGCGATTATGTTATTCAACGGTATTACTCAAGCTGTGAGCATAGCCCCAAACCTTATGCCAACTTGCTGCAACAGATTGTTACGCGCACCGCTACTTTAATGGCGCAATGGCAATTGGTAGGTTTTGCTCATGGGGTGATGAATACCGATAACTTTTCGATTACAGGTTGCACGTTTGATTATGGGCCTTATGGATTTTTAGATGTTTATAATCCAAGCTTTATTTGTAATCACTCCGACAATACAGGCCGTTATGCGTGGAATCAACAACCGAGTATTGGCTTATGGAACTTAAATGCGCTGGCCTATGCGCTATCGCCGTTAATAGACAAAGAAGACATTATGACGGCGTTGCAAAGCTACGAAGCAACCTTGCTAGACACTTACTATAAAGGCATAAAAGCCAAATTGGGTTTAATAGAAGATGACGCGCAAGACAACGCCCTTGCCTTTGATTTATTAGATATTTTAATGAAAAACAACATGGACTATACACGCACCTTTAGAGCGTTAAGTCATATAAACCAAGAAGATATACAATGTAGTTTGCGTGATGATTGCCTAGGCCGCGCTAAGTTTGATGACTGGTTTAAGCGTTATACTCAACGTTTAGCCCAAGAAAAAACCACTAATTTGCAACGTCAACAACAAATGCAAGCCACCAACCCTAAATATATTTTACGCAATTATTTAGCTCAAATTGCCATTGAAAAAGCCGAAAAAGGCGACTTTAGTGAAATTGATACCTTGTTAATGCTGGTACAAAATCCTTATGACGAACATCCAAACTATGAACATTACGCCAACACCCCACCCGATTGGGGACAACATTTAGAAATTAGTTGCTCTTCTTAGGAGTACTTTTTTGACATCTACCCCTTATGTTTTTACTACACAAAAGCTTTGTAAAACCTATGGTACGGGTGAGTCTATTGTACATGCGTTGCGTGATGTTGATATTAAAATACCGCAAGGAGAGTTAATTGTACTGCTTGGGGCATCAGGCAGTGGCAAATCAACTTTTTTGAATATTTTAGGCGGATTAGACTCGGCAACAAGTGGTACCGCTTCTTTTTTAGACCACGCATTAACGGCCATGAATGAACATGCGTTGACTCAATATCGTCGTCAACAGGTAGGTTTTGTATTTCAATTTTATAATCTCATGCCCAGTTTAACCGCTTATGAAAATGTAGAACTTGTTACCGAAATAGCCGCCAATCCGTTTACACCAGATGAAGCATTATCTTTAGTGGGGCTTGAACATCGTTTGCATCACTATCCTTCGCAATTATCGGGAGGTGAACAACAGCGTGTTGCGATTGCACGAGCTATTGCCAAAAAACCGAGTGTATTATTTTGCGATGAACCCACAGGCGCACTCGACAGTAATACAGGACGTGCCGTCTTACGTGTTCTACAAGACATTAACGAAAAGCTCAATACAACCGTCATTATCATTACACATGCTGCTGCAACCGCCGAAATGGCAGACCGCGTGATTCATTTTTTGGATGGAACAATCAAGCAAGTTATTGTTAATAAAAATAAAAAATCTGCCGAAAATATTGTTTGGTAAAGCCATCACTCAAGGGTGACACATGAAGCCATTACATAAAAAGCTAGGGCGTGATTTATGGCGTGTTAAGGGGCAAGCGAGTGCCATTACTGTTGTTATTGCCTTAGGGGTGATGATGTTAGTGATGATGGATGGCCTTGTGAGTTCCTTAGAAAATACCAAACAAGCCTATTATGAACGTTATCGGCTTGCGGATATATTTGCCCCTGCACAGCGTATTCCTGCACATCTTATTAGCAATATGGCTAACATTGACGGTGTTGTTATTGCCGAAGGCCGTGTTAATGGCCAAGCACTGATTGACTTGCCTAATATTGCCTTACCCCTACCTGCACAAGCCGTGTCTTTGCCTGATACTCATGCGCCACATCTTAATGATATTTATGTAAGTGCAGGACGCAAACTTAATCCTCAACATAAAGACGAAATTATTTTACTTGAGTCTTTTGCTCAAGCTCATCATCTTAAATTGGGCGGTACTTTATCCGCCACACTTAATGGCGCACGACATCAATTTAACATTGTCGGCTTTGCCCAAGCCCCTGAGTTTTTATATACCACACCACCTAACGAATTGATGCCTGATGATACCCGTTTTGCGGTGATTTGGATGAGCCAAGCCGCTTTATCTGCCGCTTATGATTTAGAGGGTGCCTATAACGAAATTTTATTACGTCTTGATGAAAATATTGTACAGCAAAGTATTATTTCTACTATTGACCGTGTGCTTGCACCTTATGGTGCAAGAGGTGCATATGGCATTAAAGAGCATTTATCAGACCGTTTTGTAAGCGAGGAAATTGCAGGGTTAAAATCATCACGCCAAGGCATTCCACCGATTTTTTTGGGTGTGGCTGCATTTTTACTGTACATCGTCATTTCCAGAATGGTTCAAGCAGAACGAGGACAAATTGGCTTATTAAAAGCCTTTGGCTATACCAATATAGAAATTAGTTTGCATTATTATGAATTTATTTTAGCAATTGCGTTGTTAGGAGCGATACTGGGTTGTGTACTCGGTATGATTGCTGGACACAGCTTAAGCGTTTTTTATCAATTTTATTTTAAATTTCCCTTTTTAATATTTAATGTCGAGCCACGAACTTTTATTATTGGCTTTGTCACCAGTATCTTGGCCGCATCCGCAGGGGGCATATTTGTTTTAAATAAAATCTTTGCTTTAACACCTGCCGAATCTATGCGCCCTCCAACCCCCATAGACTATAGCAAAATAGTCCATATTCCCCTTAACTGGATGCGTCACTTAGACCAACCTAGCAAAATGGTACTTCGCTCAATTGTGCGTCAACCGTGGCGTGCATTGAGTTCGGTACTAGGCATTTCTATTGGTATGGCATTGGCGGTTGCCATGTTAAGCGTGATGACAGGATTTAATAAAACATTAGATATTAACTTTTCGGTGATTGACCGCAGTGATGTCACCGTGAGCTTTATTCATCCTTTATCACCCAAAGCGGTATTAGAACTCGGTCGATTACAAGGCGTATTGCAAGTAGAGCCATTTAGAATAATACCTGCTGTTCTGACACATGGCTTATATCGTTATCGGGGAGTCATCACGGGTCTAAACAACAAACCGAGTTTGTATCGTGCGGTAGATGATAGCTTTAATGAAGTTTACATTCGTGATGATGGTATTGTTTTAGCGCAGGCATTGGCTAATATATTACACATTAAAGCAGGTGATATATTAACAATTGAGGCACAAGAAGCCAGTCGCCCCGTTATACAACTGCCCGTTATTGCTTTAGCCAATCCTTTATTAGGTGCGCCTGCTTATTATAATCGGCTCTCATTGAGTCAATCCTTACACGAAGGTGAGCGTATATCAGGTGCTTATTTACGCATTAATAGCCAATACAGCACACAAATTTATCAAAAGCTAAAAAAAATGCCTGTAGTTGCAGGGGTGAGTCTGCGCTCAGAGGCGCGTGCGTCTTTTGAAAAGATGATGAATACAGGCGCAGGTGCTATGCGCTACATAATGGCAGGCATTGCTGCCATCATTACGTTTGGCATTGTATATAACAATGCGCGTATTAGTTTTGCAGAACGAATGCGTGATTTGTCAAGTTTACGAGTCATCGGCCTATATAAAAATGAAGCTAGTTTTGTGCTACTTGGTGAGTTAGGCATTATTACGCTATTGGCTTTACCTTTAGGTTCTATGTTAGGTTATTTTTTATCTGATGTAGTCGCTACCGCTTTTAGTACCGATATTTATCGTGTTCCTAACTATTTCTCGGCATCTAGTTATGGCATCGCTGCTCTGGCTGTCATCTTGGCTACTATAGCCTCAGCTTGGTTAGTCAAACGAGATATTGACACACTTGACTTAGTTGCCACACTTAAAGTACGAGAATAATTATGTCTTCCAAAAAAAACACCCAACGTCTATTTGTTATAGGCTCTATTTTATTTGTGAGTGCTATTTTACTGTATGCCTTTTGGCCACGCGCTATCGCGGTAGATATTGCTCAAGTCAAAACCGAGCCTATGCAGTTGACTATTAGTGAAGAAGGCAAAACCCAAGTGCATCAAGCTTATGTGGTTTCAGCCCCCATTACAGGTCAGTTATTACGTGTTGAGGTAGAAGCTGGCGATAAAATCATTAAAAATCAATCTATACTTTTTAAAATGCAGCCCACATCACTACCCTTGCTTGATAAAAAAGCTACGCAACAAGCTCAAGCAAACCTCAACATGGCACAAGCTGCACTCAACGTGGCACAAACTGAACTTGAAAAAGCACACTCCGATAAAGCCTTAGCTCAAAAAGAAGCCCAACGTGCCGCGGTCTTATACCAAAAGCAGTTAATTTCTCAAGCAGAATATGATCGTCTCAAAACACTATTAAGCATACAAGCCGCTAATATTAAAACAGCATTAGCTATGATTACCATGCGTCAGGCTGATGTTGCCAATGCCAAAACGGGACTCATTGGTTTTAACGCCACATCTAACACCTCAAAAAACCATATTATGGTCACTTCCCCGTTAACGGGACAAATACTACAAATACAGCAAAAAAGCGAAAACTATCTTGTAGCAGGCACACCAATTATTACGATTGGTGATACTAGCAATGATTTAGAAGTTTTAGTTGAGCTACTTTCTACCGATGCCGTTAAGGTCGCTGTAGGTAATCCTGTCACCATCAGTAATTGGGGAGGCAACAACGACTTACACGGTACGATTGCCAAAATTGAACCTTTTGCCTTTACAAAATACTCTGCGTTAGGCGTGGAAGAACAACGTGTTAATGTTCTCGTTAAATTTAGTGACAGCGCAGACAAGTATCAAAAATTAGGTCAAGGCTTTAGAGTCGAAGCTCATATTATTGTTTGGAAAGATGACCACGCATTGGTTGTACCTTCGGGTTCTTTGTTTAGAGTGAATAATAAATGGGCGGTTTTTAAAATACATAAAGGCATAGCGCAACTAACTAGCGTTAATGTGGGTTATAACAATGGCACACAGGCACAAATACTTTCGGGATTAAAAACGGGTGAGCAAGTTGTTTTGTACCCCACACCGCAGCTAGTTGATGGTGTTAATGTAGTACAAAGGTGATGCACCCAAACTTTAATTAACGACGTGAACGTTGCGCCCAAGCCAATTCAATTTGTTTCATACGCGCTAAAGAATCTAACACCAAATTACGCAAATGACGGCAAAACTCTTCAACTAATATGACGGCTTGGTCGCTTTTACGCAACAAAATAGCTTCCATAATCGCTTTAAAATGATTATGTGCCTCTTGTAATTCGCGCTTGTTAGTATGCAGGGCTAAATAATAACTACGTTGTAACGCAGGCTGTAAATCTTCAAGCATTTCTTCAATATAAGTATTGAGTGCAAAACGATAACCTAAACGAAAAAACTCAAACGAGCCTTCATAAAAGCCTTCAATATCACCCTGACGTGACAAGTTTTGTAATTGCTCTAATAACTGCGTAAATGGCTCAACATCAGCTTGTCGCCAATTATCTGCTGCACGGCGCGCAATAACCCCCAACAACAACGTAATGACTTCAAATAAACTTCTAATTTGCTGTGCCGACATTTCGGCCACAACCGCACCACGACGTGGATAAATATTAATTAGGCGACGACGTTCCAAAAGCAACAATGCTTCACGCACCGAACCCCGACTAACATTTAACTCACTCGCAATACGAAGCTCTTGAATGCGTTCGCCTTCTACCAAGTCACCCGTGACAATTTGCCGCCCCACATGACGTGCAATTTGTTCTGCTAGGCTTTCTGCCGCTTTAAAGGTCATAACTCACCCGTGATGAAGTATCATATCCGTTATTTTACCGCCAAATACTAACACGCAGAGCTAAAAACCCACAACATAAAATGTCAAACAATCCTACAAAACCAACTAGGGTTGCTTTATAGATATTTTACTAATCACGGCATCGGTACTTGTACTAACGCTATCGACTGGCTCTAAAATAAAAATACGGCCATCTGCAATATGTTGATTTTCAACTAATTCATTACGAATATTTTTTGCTCGCTCTAAAGCTAACTGCCGCAACTCACCTTCTACTTTAGGTTGAGCGTCAATTAATTGTTGCTTCAATGCTTGTTGATACGCCAAAGGCTCTGTTTGTAAGACAGATTTTGTACTATCGGTACTTGGCTTGAATTGTAATACTTGCTGCTGCTTGAAACGCTCTAGCCCAAATTGTTGCTTATACAAAAACTCGACTGCGCGTAACTCTGTACCCATTTTAACCATTGCCACTTGTAAAGCCTGTTTAAACTTATCTTCTTTTAATAATAGGCTCTCTTGTTGACTATTAAATGCGCCACGAATTTCAATATTAAGCTCTGGTCGCTTTTGTAAAGCCTGAGCCATTTTAACGAGCTTTTCACTTTGCTCTTGTTGTAACGTAACTTGGGTCGGCTTAAATGCAATACTATCCATATCCTCACCGCCACCCACTAAATTAGCAATAAACTTAAAAGGCGCTGTAGCTGCTTTAGTAATCACATTAACAATCGCTTGCCACACAATAGGCGCAACTTTAAATTGAGGGTCATCTAAACTGCCCGTAATAGGAATATCTAAATCAATCAAACCATTACTGTCTTTTAATAAGGCTATTGCCAAACGAATAGGAAGATTTTTAGCATCAGGGCTATCAACACGCTCGCCAAGTGTTAACTGGTTTAGCACAACCTTATTAGTCGCAATTAACTCACGATTAACAACTTTATAATTCAAATCTAAATTTAATTTGCCTTTATCAATACGATAACCTGCAAATTTAGAGGAATATGGTGTGAGTGTGGTGAGTTCGAGATTATCAAACTTAACACTCATATTGGTGTTTTTATCTGGGCTAAAGGGGTTTAATTCGCCCAAAATAATCGCTTTACCATACTGGTCAACTTGGCCTTTTAAATCTATTTTAGCATCACTGTTTGCCGCACTAGAAATACCAATAATTGAGCCATTAAGGGCTTGAATACCTGTAGCAAACTGCGGCGTAATACTTAAATCGGCAAACAGCATTGAGCCATTACTCACAATGGTTTTATCTATTTTAAGCGTCATTGGCGTAGATTTTTTGGCTGCTGAGGCTTTTTTAGAATCAGCCACAAGCACTTGCGCTAAATTAATGCTTTTATCGGGCGCAATAATCACCCGACCAAAGGGCTGCTCAGTGTTTATCTCTTTTACATAAAGCGACATTGGCTCTAATTGCCATTTAATACCCAAAGCCAATAAGCGTTTCCATGCCAAAAAACGCTCATTAAGTTTTAAGTCATTTAGTGCAAAATCATTAATGCCAACCTTGCCATTAAACGTTGCTTGTAGTTTAGGCTGTTGTTGAAAGTGTAAGTCGCCATCAACCGCTAATTGACCACTCTCTAAACTCAACAAAGCAACATCTTTTAAATAAGAAGCCAATGGCGGCAAGTTTAATTTAGTTAAATTCAACTTCGCATCTATCGTTAAGGGGGCTTCTTGTAGGCTGCCAGAAAGCTGCAATTTACCACCTGTTTGCAATACTAAATCAGCCGTTAATTGATGTGGTTTTTGCAAATCTAATTCAGGGTGAATTTGCACAGAGTTAATGGTGATTTTTTGTTTAAAGACAGGTGTTTGTTGGTTATCTTGTGCATTAACAACAAAGTCTTTTATTAACAACTCACCCAAATGATATTTTATGGGCGTTTTTGAGGCTTCTATTTTAGGTTTATCATGTGTAACAGGTATTAATTGTGCTATTAATTTTTTAATTTCTTGCTGCCAGTTATTTTGGCCAGTTTTAAATACGTTAAAGGCTGTTTGACCGCCTGTTAACACCATACGTCCTGTATTTAATTGACTATCATCCATTATAAATTGGCTCACATTTAATTGTGGCAATACTAACAATGGCGCGGAGGGTGTATTTAAAGAAAATTTTTGTGCGCTAAATTCATGCAAACTAAGATTGTTATTTTTTTGCTGCCACTTCGCTTGATTTAAATTAATGCTTTCTAACATAGCGATGATGTAGTTATTTTTGATGTCTTTTATTTGCGGCTGTTGTAATAACAAATTATCAAATGAGGCTTGAGCTTCTGGCCACGCTATATTTAGCTGTGTTAGCTCTACTTTAGGCAATAAATACTCAATAGATGAGTTATTTTTCATTTGAGCCGACACATCAAGTAAGCTTATTTTTCCTTGGCTTATGCTAAATTGAGGTTGTTCATTGGTTATTTGTAGTTGATAATTTGCAGCGACATTAACTGTGCCTTGCTTTATTTTGACTGGTAAAGCCTCTGCCATATAGTCAGTCGGCGTAGTTAACTGCAACGCTTCAATACTAAAATGACCTTGAGAACGGACTGGATTTAAAGCAATCGTGCCTTGCCAAGATAACTTTTCGTGCTGTGCGGTTTGTGCAGCAAACTGATAATTTCCCTGATGACTATTTAACGAGCTAATGCTAGCTAACTGCACATTAATATTTTTTATTTGTGCGTTAAATGGCTGCTTTAAGCTGTTATCCACAAAATCAACTTGAGCTTGATGAATACCCAAAACAGCTAATTGCCATGTTATATGACTTGGTTCTTTATTATCATCAGGAGGAATCAGCTTTAATAAGTTTAACTGGCCATTTTTATTGATATTGGCATTAATATAAGGCTTAATAATATCTAACTCTTCAACATATACCGCCTGTTGCCAAATTGAGCGCAGCAAACTTGCATTAAGATAAACATCTTTCGCCGAGACTAATATCTCCCCTTCTGCTGTTTTAATAGCTAAACCTTGTAATTTAACCGCGATAGTTAGAGGATTAATTTCGACGTTTTCTAAACTTAAATCTAAATATAATTGTTCATGTACATAGTCTTTTGCCACTTTAGTCACCATAACAGGTGCTAAAACAAATCCTAAAAGACTATAAACACTCAATAATGAACCTAAACCTAATAATCGTTTTTTATTTTTATTATTTATTTGTGGGGTGATAGCGTTTGACATGAATAAATCTCAATAGATACGTTTGCACAACAACGCCCAAATTTTTAGAGTCATTGCTTACTTTTAAAACTGACATATTCTAATGCTTTTAGATGTACAAAACAGATTAATCATTGTGTCACTGATAAAACTCACACGTAACCGATAACGCTTATCACTAAAACCAACAGCCTATATAGATAAAAAGCATTTTAGTTATATAGCAAGACTTGCTATGCTTCGCGCTTTATTTTACAAGCACAGTGCAAGGCTTATGTATCAATACGACGCTTACGACCAAAAAATCGTTGACCAACGTGTCGCCCAATATCGCGACCAAACCCAACGCTATTTAGCGGGCGAATTAACCGAAGATGAGTTTCGTCCCTTTCGCTTACAAAACGGCCTTTATATACAACGTTACGCGCCTATGTTGCGTGTTGCCGTTCCTTATGGCATGTTGTCTAGCACACAATTACGCAGATTAGGCCATATTGCACGTCAATACGACCGTGGTTATGCCCATATTAGTACCCGTCAAAATATTCAATATAACTGGCCACAACTCGAACAAGTGCCTAATATTTTAGCTGAACTGGCTCAAGTGCAAATGCACTCTATTCAAACCAGCGGTAATTGTATTCGTAACACCACCACCGACCAATTTGCAGGGGTTGTTGCAGGTGAAGTTATTGACCCACGCCCGACGTGTGAGTTAATTCGTCAGTGGTCAACCTTTCATCCTGAGTTTGCTTTTTTACCGCGTAAATTTAAAATTGCCGTTAATGCTCATCCTGATGTTGACCGTGCAGCAACTGCCATACATGACATTGGCGTTTATATTGTCAAAAATGAGGCTGGCGAGATTGGCTATAAAATTTTAGTAGGTGGAGGTTTAGGTCGTACCCCTATTATTGGCGCAGTAATTCGTGATTTTGTACCTCAAACTGAGCTAATTGCTTATTTAGAAGCGATTGTGCGTATTTATAATTTATATGGTCGCCGAGACAATAAGTACAAAGCACGCATTAAAATTTTGGTTAAGGCCCTCACGCCAGAAGTCTTTGCTCAAAAAGTCGAAGCTGAGTTTTTACACACGAATACCGATGCTTTGCGTGTACCTGAGCAAGAGTTAAACCGTTTAGCTGGCTTTTTTACTGAGCCAGCTTATGCAGCATTAAATGATAATCCTGATGCTTTAACTCAAAGCTTAAATGACAACAAGGCCTTTGCGTTATGGTTTAGTCATAATACCCATGCACATAAAAAAGCAGGCTATCGTATTGTTACCTTGTCACTTAAAAAGACAGGGGTAGCCACAGGTGACATAACCAGTGAGCAAATGGAAGCGGTTGCCGACTTAGCAGACAAATATAGTTTTGGCGAAGTACGTACTACCCACGAACAGAATATTGTCTTGGCCGACGTGCGCCAAGAACAACTATTTGAACTATGGCAACAAGTCTCTACGTTAGGCTTTGCAACCGCTAATATTGGCTTTTTAACCAATATTATTTGTTGCCCTGGTGGAGACTTTTGTTCATTAGCAAATGCCAAATCCATTCCAATTGCCGAGCAAATTCAACGTCGTTTTGATGACCTAGAAGAAGTTTATAATATTGGCGAGTTAGATATTAATATCTCTGGCTGTATGAATGCTTGTGGTCATCATCATGTGGGACACATTGGTATTTTGGGTGTTGATAAAAAAGGCAGCGAATTTTATCAAGTGTCTTTAGGTGGTAGCTCAGGCCATGATGCCAGTTTAGGCTCTATTTTAGGCCCTTCTTTTGAAGCCGAAGAAATGGCCAATGTAGTCGAAGAAATTTTAAATACTTACCTAGACAACCGTCAAGAAAACGAACGTTTCTTAGAAACTTATCGCCGCATTGGTATAGCCAAATTTAAGGAGCGTGTTTATGCCTAATATCATTAAAGACGGTGCGATTGTTGCCGATATTTATCAAGTTATTGTTGAGGCAGGCTCTTTACCCAATAACGACATTATCGTTAGTCTTGATATTTGGTTAAGCCAAAAAGAGGCTGTTTTAGCACACCCCTATAAAAAAGGCGTAATGCTAAAACCCGACCAACATCCCGAAGCGATTATTGAGTCACTAACGCAACTTGATATTATTGCGTTAGACTTTCCTGCTTTTGCCGATGGTCGTGGTTATTCTTATGCCGTGTTATTACGTCAACGCTATGGCTTTACAGGCGAGCTACGCGCCACAGGTGATGTATTTAAAGATAACTTGTTTTACCTAAAACGCTGTGGCTTTAACAGTTTTGCGGTTCGTGCCGACAAAGACTTACAAGTTTCTTTACAAGGCTTAACTGATTTTAGCGAAGTTTATCAAGCTAGCATAGACCAAAATCAACCACTGTATCGTCGCCGTTTTGCTTAGATTTATATAAGTACAAACAAAAAAGCCGCTGTTAACAGCGGCTTTTTATTTTAGGCAAATTATTGCTTAGGTTGAGGATTATAGCAGGCTTGTGTTTGTACATTAGTCACCAAGCCACTCAACTGTGGTTGAATAGCAGTTTTTTCTTCTGCAGTCATACTATATGACTGCATAGACTTAATATAGTTGTTCCATAAAGGCGTTACACCATAACTCGCTTGCTCATCTTCTTGATGTTGCATATTCACTATCTTTTCTAACACTCTAGAAACATCAATCTGAACTTTTGTTCCACCAGGAAAACCTGCAGATGCACCCATATATATACCATAAAACTTTTGCCAAGGGTCTGTACTTGGCAATTGTCTCGCCCAACTACCAACCAACATAATAGGTGAAATTAAAGGAACTGCCTTTTGAGTATTATCACGTAACACTGTCGCAACCAATCCTAAACGATGCTCTTGCATAGCACTAACAGTATCTTGAAGAGTTATAGGATCTACCACACCACAATTATTATCTCTATCCGTAATAATATTACCATTAGCCAAAATAGTAATACCCATTTCTCCTAGTAGGCAACCATTTCCTGTACTGCCACCACAGAGACTTGTTCTATCACCATCACGTAAAGTCATTTTTAAATGTAACGGAAAGATAGGTTTATCGCCTACGGCAACATTATCAATGGTTTTCCAAATCGTTGAATCTAAATACATATTAATATCTCGATTCTTTTGCAAATTAAACGTACCGTTCAATTGAGTGACATTATCATTGCCTGTACGTTGCCATAAACCTAGTTTGGTACTATCAAAGACCTCGGTATCCGTTAAACCATAGGTATTACGATAAAAGCGCTCGCTACCAGCAATACTTCCTTTTAATACTGTCCCTTGGGTTATTTTGACTTTTCCTGTCGCAGAGTTCAAAATGAAATTAGACTTAACCTTACCACTACTGTCAAATCCCATATCATTTGAACTAAAATCTAGGTAACTCGGTGTCACACCAAATAACAGACGATTAATAATCAGATCGTTATTTAGCTGAGTATCAGTGAATGTATTTTGCCACTCTAAAGCATTACCAATTGTTTTGCCCTCTCTATCTACTAGAAAAAACATGGACACCATAGAGTGCAAGTCGGAGTTAGTCCAGCGGCCAAACATTCCATTAAACGTTTGGCTTGAATCATTGTTAATTACACCCGCAATATTAGGTACAATTTCATAAACACCACCATGAATCACGGGTAACGATGCCTGATAACGTACTAATGCTTGTTCAGGAGTGATAGAGCTAATCGATTTTCCTGTAATTGTATCAAACATAGGCTTAAGTAAAGTATCAAAGTCTAATGTTGTTTTTGAGAAGTCAGTTATAACAACATCACTTGTCAGCTCATCAATTGCTTTTTTATCTTTAGGATCAATAACAATACGATTAATAGCATTATTTGAACTGTTACCATCACTATCTAAGGCTTGTAATAAACGCAACACATTTGGTAATGGAACGGCCGAACCACTTGTTGACGTAGATGTGTCTATCGAAGTAAGCAAATCACTGGGTGTTACTATTAAATTTCTTTTTATTAGATTATCTGCAGACAGACTACCTAAAGTACGTACACGATACTTACCAATGATAATTTTGCGTTTACCCGTTGCCGACTTTAAAAAGAAAGTAGCAACAGAGTTATTTGGGCATGTAAACACCCCATCATCATCGGTGATTCCCTCTACTAAATTACATGTATAATTTAGCCCCACGACCACTTCATCAACAAACTGACCACTAATGCAAATTTTAGTATCTTGACATGTAGTTGTCGTTTCAGCTTCTGTTATTTTTGGGTCAACCAAAGTATTAGAGCCCTCACCACATGCCATCAATAAAGAAATAAGCACAGGTAAAGCCAATAAGCGACAAGTCAGTTTCATTAAATTATTCCTCTAACATCATGCCTTAATTGCTTTTACAATTTAAGGCTATTATTCGTTTTCTATTACAAGTGAGCCTGATTGCTGTTGAGGCAACCCTGCTGATAATTTTGAATCAGGCCGAGAAAAAACAATGTATTTTGTGTTTTTAGGCATCGCTAATAAACCCTCTACAGACGCAAACTGATGCTCTGTTGCAGGGTATGCGTGACTCCAATATTGCCATGCTCCCGATAAGAAACAACCTTGTGCATCTAAAAAACTTACGATTGGTACATAAAATTTGGGCTTTTTATTAGTTGTTGCAAACGAAGAAATACGTAGTTTTTTTTCTGCTAGGTTACTCTGTGGCAAGACTAAGGCACGATCAATATCTTCATGAATAGCACCATCAGTCCCTAACCATAATGGATTGATTTCTTTAAAGGGACGTAAATATTTTTTTAGTTTATCATTTTGTTGGCAAAAACTTATAATTACAGGTGCTTGAATATCAATTAGCTTTTCATCTATTACTTGATAGCTGTCCGAATAAAATGCTTCACGACGGTTTTTTTTTGCCATAATTAGCGACGAGGAAGATGCGCTAGGCGTATTATTATCACTTTCAATTACTTGCTGCCCTAATGCACCATTAGGAACATAATAAAAACGTTTTTTATCTTCTAAATTAAAGTTTTTTTGTTCTAAATACTCAGAATCAACATACACATCATCATCTAAACTTCTAAAGGCATCAGATTTACCAGTCTTAGGTTGAACTATTACTTTTTTATCATTCGTAGTTTCAGTTTTTTTTTCTGATGTAGGGACATCACTTTTTAGTATTTGCACACGTCCTTGTGCATCAATAACGGGATATGCTCGTTCCTCTGCATAGGCTGCATCAGCCATTAACATAGCTAAAAGCAAAGAAACACTAGAAACAACTTTCATTACCAGCGCGTCCGATAAACTAATCCCATAATATTAACTGTCGCTTTTGTTTTTGCATCTAAACCTGCATAAGGGTTATACATTGCATTGGTTACCCCAGTTTGGTTTAACAATGTACTGGTATTGGCAGGCACTGTATCACGACTGATTAAATGCATTAGCGTTAAATCAATATCAGTATCTGGGTCAAAACGATAACCCATACCTAGACCAAACATTTTTGCTGAGTTAATGGGGGCTAAAATATTACGTTTGTTATCAGGTACGGCACTATCACGCGGTTCATAACCCATTCTAAATTTTAAACGACTGGTATGTGAATACTCCATGCCAACTCCCCAGTTCCAACGAGTATTAAAATCTAAGGGAAAGCGTAAGGTAGTATTTGTTGTGCCTGGCACTAAAATTTTTGCAATTTTTAACACCTGAACTTCACGGTCAAATTCAAAGTTAAACGCATCCCATACACCAAACTCTGTCCAACCTACGTCAAAATTAATCTGCAACTGTGGTAATAACTTATACTTAATACCTGTTTGAAAATGCGCTGGAAAGTCTAAATTCATAGACAATAAACCTTGCTCATTTTCTGGGATATAACTTGGCAAGCCTAAAATTGCACCTAAAATTTGGCCAGTAATCGAAGACTGTAAACCTTCATTAATAATAGAACGCGTACCGTTAGCATAAGTAACTTTGTACTTACCTTTAAGACGCATTTTATTACCACTTTGATACACTGCGCCCCATGCAAAACGTTCGTTAGGCTCCCACAAAACGCCTAAATTATAGGTTGGAGATAAAGTTTGCTGTAAAGAAACATCTAAATTTGCAGCTTTTTTGAATGGCCCTAAACTTTCGTTAGCATTACAAATACCAAAGAGAAGCAAATCAGTAACTAAATTTGCATTTTCTCTAAATGGACCACAAATTTCATCATCAAACAATCTAAAAACACCAACTAACGGGTTAGGTGCTCTAAAGTCTGTATCCATAGCAATGGCTTGATAAGACATACCAATCGACAAACCAACAGACAATTCATCGTTAATTTGATATGCAACAGAAGGCGACAAATAAGTAATACGTTCTAGCGCAACTTTACGCCCCATATACACACCTGGGTCTTTGTCATCGCGATAGTAACCTGCAATCATCGGTGCATAAAAAGCATTTGCATAGGTATATTTAGAACCAGGTGGCTTATACGCTATACCTGCTGTGGGCGCAGAAATTGGCCCTGGCGGCATTTTGACAATTTTATCTAAAATGGGTAAATATAGTGCCACACCTTCTACTTTACTATGTGCAGTTTTAAACGACGAACACAAAGGCTCACTGTCATTTATGGCATCATTACACACAATAGGGTCATCAGAGTAGCCAAACACTTCAAAACCTTTAGGTGCTGACAAATCGGCTTCAATGGCAAAATCAGCCATCAGCAATTGTACGTCAAGTTGTAAGCCTTTAATTTTTGTTAACCCAGCAGGGTTAAAATGAATAGCATTAATACCTGGTGGATCAGCAGTTACAGCATTACCTAAACTTAAAGAGCGCAAGTCAACTGACATATTTTGAGCCAACATCGCATAGCTATTGGCTGACCATACACCTGTTATAGCCAACGCCAAGTAACTGAGTTTATGTAGTTTACTGTGCTTGATACTCATAGAGACACGCCTTGCTTAAATACTGTTATTCTTTTGCTAAACCCAAAAACTCTAAAGGCATAGACAAACCCAAGTTCACATCAGGCGTATCTTCAGACAAACCAAAACCAACACTCACGTTGACGACACGTGTTGGGCTGGTACGCAATGATAATGTATAATTAAGCACGGATGACAATTGAGTAGCTGCATTAAACGTGGTGCTACCTGTGTTGTCCTGAAAAGTATAACGTGCATTCGTAGATATACTTTGCTGATAAGAAGCACTCATGGACACATCATAATTTAACGAATAGGCAAAACCAAAGGAAGTACTAAGGGTTTGACCTGGAGAAAAGCTGGTTAAAATCCGGCTTCCTTGTGCTTGATTTAAGCCGCCCATGCTATTTCCAAAAGATAAGCCAGCCGAACCAAACAATACAATGGGGTCAGTCACTTTACTCATGCTTAACCCAGCAGACAAGCTATAATAGCCCTTACCTGTCGCTAAGTCTTTAGCACTATTAATTTCATATGGACTATCGCCAGTTGCGGTAGACAATGAAGAGTAAAATGTTGTAGTAGGTAGTCCCCGTTTAAGAGGTATTGGCTGCCAACGCAAACCAACAGAAACATCACCTAATCCAATTGCCTCTTTGCCGCCCGCGCTATCAATCTTGTAAAGCAAAGGCAACGAAAAGTTCATGGTTAAATTATCTTTTAAACCATATGACACATCAAATGTATTTGTAAAAGAATGCTGAGAGTCGTCCGTAATACGCAAACGTTGAATCGATGAACCATTTTCTTCTAGGGCAATATCTATTTGCTTGTCACGATAAAAACTATAACCTAAGTCATAGTTCATTGAGTATTGACCTTTTTTAGATAAAGAATAACTTTTTTCTACCGACTGAAATACTTTTTCTAAGTCTTTTTCTGAGCTTGCATCGGTGGACTTTTGTTTTAGCGCATCTCTAGCCCTTGCATCAGCAGGATTTTCTGCAGGTGCAACAGGTACTTCAGAAGCAACAGGTACTTCAGAAGCAACAGGTACTTCAGAAGCAACAGGCACTTCAGAAGCAACAGGCACTTCAGAAGCAACAGGCACTTCAGAAGCAACAGGCACTTCAGAAGCAATAGAAGCTTCAGAAGCAATAGAAGCTTCAATTGTTGATGATGCTTCTTCGGCATAAGCCACCGAAAAATACACGCAATTTAAGGCTACTAAAAAGTGTGGTGTTTTACCCCAACTTCTCATTGTTGTGATTCCTTATAGTTTTGTCGATAGAAATAGACTATTTACGCTTAAAATACATTCTCAAAGGAACATCAATAACTTTATTGTCGCTAGTGGCGTTAGGGTCACTATTAAACACACGTTGTGTGGTTGCATTACGCTGAAGTTCTTGTTGAGCTGTTGTAATATTAGTATCAAGCTGCATAAAAGCCAAATAACTAATAGTTTGATCACTTACAAAACGTAAATCATCATCAGTTAATGCCAACATGTTTTTTTCGGGATATAAATTATTTGGAAAAACAATAAACAAATTACCTTTTCCGTCTTTTTGTTCCCATATTTCTTCAAACTTAGCTTCAGTAAATGTAATATTACCCAACGCTGGGTCTGCCACAAAAAAGCGGCCATCTTGATATTTTTTTACAATCACAAAATGTTTAAAATTCATATAATGAATAGCAACAATAGCAGGATGTTCTGCTTTTTTTAATTCTTCTAAGCTGCCTTTAAAACCATTAGCATTATGGCCTAAAGCTATAACTAAACGTTTCATATCTAACAACGAAAAACCACGCCGTTGTACAATTTTGTCATACTCACCAAACTTTAACATACCATCCATAATTTGCTTTTCGGTAAACTGCCTACCTAAATAGCCATTTAACAGCGTTGTTAATGCCGCAGAACCGCAGCTATAGTCATAAGTTTGATGTGCAATATTTTTAAATTTTTGCTCACTTAAAGGCGAAACAGTCTCGAGCGGCTCATTCATAAATGACTGAGTAGCCATGCGTGTATCCACGCCATGACGATAATAAATACCTGCTGGTTTTTTTTCGGCAACTTCAAATGCATCAGTTGCAAACATATACATGATTGCCGAGCCAATTGTGAGTAAAAACATACGCTTTATTCTAATTTTGGTTTATAAATAGAGTATCGAAAGACAAGAGCTAGCCGCGCAAACAACCAAACTTATTTTTTAAAATACTTAATGTCAAGATACCTTGTTTTAAAGTATTTTTCACCCTTTTTTACGCAAATACTACGCTTTGCTTGTTAAGATTTGCCTGCAACGGTAACGACTAAGTTGGTAATGGATATATTTTGCAAACCTATGGTACCCATACTGGCTGCCGATGCGCCACCCATTTTAATATCACTAAAAGTAATGTCCATTGAGCCGTTGCCAAAGTTAGAGTGCCTAAACATTAAACCTGTTGTATCAATATCAATACCTAAATCACTAATATCAAACTCATCTATTGTAAAGCCAAAACGCATACTGTTATTGGTATTGGCAGCATCTACAAAAGATACCGTACCAAAATCTATAGTACCAAAATTACCATTAACAAATTTGACCAAGTGGCCTTGACGCTCAAAACCTAGTTGCATATTTAAAATTGTTTTGTTAGCACCTTGCGGCACAATATCAACATAATCGCCATAGCTATCAATATCGGCACCTGTACGACCACCAAAATCCATAATATTGACTTGATTGCTGCCTGCGCTATTGCTTAGAGCAATTTTGTCGAGATAAAAACGAATTTTGTTGGCACCCCCACCCAAAGTCAAAGACATATTAAGCATGGGGCTACTAAGACCATTACCATTGTGGTCGCCAACTGCGTCCCACTCAAATTTAATAGTCGGTAGCAACAACGCGGTACAACTGCCGTTAATGGTGGACTCGGCGCAGGTTTTAAAACCTGTATTGGTGGCCATTAGCCTGCCTGCATTGTTATAACCCGACACAATGGGCGGATTATCGGCAATGCCGTTTTTGTCCACTAAGGCTAAGGTGTTTATACGCACACCATTGTCGTCCATTTTCCATAATACGGTTACGCCATCTTGTGCTACAGTGTTAGACATTTCGTTTTCGGCCAAGGGCTCAAACGCCATTGCTGAGGCACCAAAACCAAACCAAAGAGCAAAGGCTAGTGCATTTTTTTGCATAGTAAACCCTTTTTATTTTTATAGTAATTACATTGCCTGAGTATAACATTAATCTGTTTTTGTATTTATTTTGGATACAAAAAATTACGGCAGCCTAAGCTGCCGTAATTTTTAGACACATAACCCTAAACTAGGATTAGTGACCCATGATAACGATTTTGGATGCACCCAATTTCAAACCAAGGATTTGAACATCACCCATAACAGAAGCATTAGAATCACCTAAAGCTAAGTTAGTAATAGTAATATCAGCACCGTTCACACCACCTAATTGACTGGTGATCACCAAACCGTTGTAAGTGTCAGCACCGCCCCAAGTACCAGCAGCACCAGAAGTAGTAGTAGCTAAACCACTAGCATAAGTTGCTATACCAGAAGCTTGCGCATTAACCCCTGTATTAACAGCATTCAATGTCGCAGTAGCAACAGCATCATCATCAGCATTACCCAAGATATTATCTGCACCATCAGCAGCATCTGTTAAAGCTGCATATGTCAAATATGCACCACTTGTAGCCGACGCTGTGATAGGATCTTGTAATTTAAGTACTACATCAGCCTGATAAGCCGAAGTAGCACCAGCAGTTACCGTTGAAGAAAGAACACGAGAACCTACATCAATATAAGTTTTAGTTGTTAAATCTGTGCCACCATTATCAGTAATTTTGATACTTTTAGCACGGATACTACCACCCGAACCTACATCACCTGACAACAAGTTGTCTGCATTACCAGCAACAGCACCGAATTCATCAAACAACTCAAAGTTATTAATTGTTAAGCCACCTGCTAGAGTTGCACTAGCATCGATCATGTGATTACTTGAGTCTTCATTACCCAACTGGATAATCATTGTGGACTCACCCATCACAACTTCTAAACCACTTAAAATTTTAACTTTATCGCTTACAGTAGTACCATCTTGGTTATCTAACAAGTCACCATCAACACTAGCACCACCAGCCGCGTCAATGTCATCAGCAGCTGCATTACTGTCAGCAACATAAATATTACCGAGTTTAATAGCTAATTGTGGCTGTTTAATTTCAACACGTAGTGATGCTTGATTACCTGCCTTAACATTATCCACATCACCAATCATGTCGATATTGATTTGGATTGGCTTATTGCCTTTTGCAAGTATCACAGTGCGATCTGATAGCGCAGTGATCGCTGCCTCACCCGCATCAGTTGTATCACCATCAGCATTAAAATCGATCGCAGCACGACCACCACCAATCACTAAAGCACCAGAATTTTTAAGACTAATTGCAGCCTCACCAGCATCGCTAGTGTCACCATCACTGTTTAAGTCGATTGCAGCACGAGAGTAACCATCATCATCATGCACACGGATTTCACCGATACTTAAACCCTTAAAAGCTGGAGCTGGATCAACAGTCAAAGGATCATTGTCAAGGTCACCAATTGCTGATTGAGTAGCATCAGTTACACCCATCGCAGTTGCTTCTAGGCGAGTAATCCGATCAGGAACGATATTGATAGTGATACCGTCTTGACCAGTTGTTTGAGCCATAGACTCGTCGTCCATTGCTTCCATAGCAAAGGCACCAGCAGAAATAGCAGAAATAGCAGAAACTAAAGCGAGTTTTTTTAACATTTTCATGGGATTTTATCCTCAGGTTTATTTATAGTTTTTGTTACCTTAATGTTTTATTAGGTAACCTTCTATTTGGCCAGTAAAAAGTACCACCATTCACACCCTAGAGCAAGTACTTTAACTTAAAAAAGCGTGAACTGTCCGACAAACGGTGTGTTTTACCGCGTGTACGTTGTGTAATTAACTAGCTAACTTATAGTGCAGTTTTGTAAGTTTTTAAACTTGACTTTTGATGTCATTTTTTGCGACCCTTCGACCCTTCGACTGGCTCAGGGCAGGCCAAGCTCAGGGTACATTTTTCGTTGGCTGAGCGGAATCGAAGCCAAGGCATTATTAACCACAAAAGCGATTAAAAGAAGTGCTATAAAACAAAGGACAATCACCAGCCCCCACCCCTACTGTGTTAAAATAAACGCCTCATTTTTGCTTTAAAACGGGATAATCCCTTGTTTGTTAGTCCTGTACCTACTACTTGTTTTAATCAGCTTATACCCCTTGTATCTTATCAAGCAGCTTGGCCTATGTGGTTAAAAGAGGCTAATGGTTGGAGTTTGGGGGTGTATCCTGTATGGGTGTTGGTACAATACCAAAATGAGCTTATTTGTTATAGCCGACAAGCTGATTTAAGTTATGCCTCTTATAAAATTACTACGCCTTTATTGGTGTTTATCAAAAAAAATCTATTAAAAACAACTACTCCTAATTATGGTGTAGATGGATTTAGTGGTGGGCTAATGGGTTGGCTGAGTTATCCTTCATCAAATAAAAATATAGATTGTGCCTCGGTGTTAATTGGTTTTTATGATAGCTTTATTAAAGCCGATGATGACCATAAACATACAACACTTTACGCAAGTAGCGCACCTGTTTCTAACACCATAAAACAATACCTAAATTATACGAAACAGAGTGCCTCTTTTAAATTAAATTGTTCTTTTAACCATTTAATGACTAAAGCGCAGTATCAACACGCATTTACAAAGGTTAAGGCTTATTTATACAGTGGTGATTGTTATCAAGTTAATTTGGCTCAAGGCTTTAAAGCGCAATGTACAGGCGTGGCCAGTACCGCTTTTGCTAAACTATTGGCGTTAACTAACCCACCTTATGCCGCTTATGCTCATACACCGTATGGCGAAGTATTAAGTTTGTCACCTGAGTTATTTTTACAATTTAATAAAGATGGTTCGGTGTTAACGCGACCAATTAAAGGCACAAGGCCGCGCAAAACCGATCTTATAGAAGATAAAGCTCAATTTAATGATTTAGCCTCTCACCCTAAAGATAAAGCCGAAAATTTAATGATTGTAGATTTACTACGCAACGATTTAGGTAAACATGCTCAAACTGGTTCGGTGACTGTGCCTAAATTATTTAATGTGGAATCTTTTGCTCAAGTTCATCACTTAATTAGTGATATTCGCTGTGTGTTAAAGGCGGAGTCTTGTGCTTTAGATTTGTTGTTTGATGCTTTTCCTGGTGGGTCGATTACGGGTGCGCCCAAAAAACGCTCGATGGAGATTATTGCCGAGCTAGAAAACTGTGACCGTGCTATTTATTGCGGCACTATAGGCTATTTGAATAAAGCAGGTGATGGAGTGTGGAATATTGCCATTAGAACCTTGTTGCGTGTGCAAGATGAGTTATATGCGTGGGCTGGTGGTGGCATTGTGGCGGACTCGGAGTGTGAGCTAGAGTATGAGGAATGTTTTAATAAAATTGGAGCGATGTTGAAATTATTGGAAGATGAGTTTTTAGCGAATTAATTCAACAATAACATTAGGCATTTGCAACCAAACACTGCCGACGCATCTAAAACGTAGCCTTGAAGCGAACTATTCATTTGCAGCCTCAATTTTACGTTCTTGCATCAATTCATCAGAAAGCAGTGTGCTTTTGGAGCAATAACTTCTAAAAAGCATTTGTGCTTTACGAATATTATGTCGCCGCGATTGCAAATGAATCTCACCATTAACTACCACCAGCTGTAATACATCACCTTCTTTAATATCCAAATCTTGGCAAACATTGATTGGCAAATCAATGTGCCAGCCTTGAGTTACTTGTACTTGATGTGTGTGCATAAGACCTCCTATAGAGTTGTCAGATTAATATCCGACCTACTTTAACTAGGGCAAGCGCAAAACACGCCTACCCTAGAAAAAAATTTAGCTTACTCTGGAATATTACGCAATGAACCACTAATAATTTGTGCTTTTAATTCGGCATAGGTTTTGGTTACAGGAAATTGTGGAAACTCTTTGATGACGTTGGCTGGCGCATCAAACAAAATACCTTTGTCGGCTTCGGATAACATAGAGGTGTCGTTATAAGAGTCGCCTGCGGCAATAACGCGATAATTTAAACCATGCAAAGCTTTAACGGCTTCGCGCTTTTGGTCGGGCTGACGTAGCTTGTAATTGGTAATTACGCCCTGCTCGTTGACTTCGAGTTTGTGGCAAAAAATTGTTGGGCGGTTAAGCTGCTTCATTAAAGGGTCGGCAAATTCATAAAAAGTATCAGACAAAATAATTAACTGAAAATGTTCACGCACCCATGCTACAAATTCATAAGCACCGTCTAAAGGCCCCATGTCGGCAATAACGGCTTGAATATCGGGTAAACCTAAATTGTGTTGACGTAAAATATCTAAACGTTGTTTCATTAATACGTCATAGTCGGGAATATCGCGTGTGGTGGCTTCTAAGGCTTTAATGCCTGTTTTTTTGGCAAAATTAATCCAAATTTCGGGGACTAATACACCTTCTAAATCTAAACACACGATTTCCATTATTTTCTCCGCATCATAAAGTTAAAAAACAAAGACTAACTGTAGCAATTTTAACACAGGGCTGCAAAGAATCTGCTAAATACTGTTAGAATCCGATTTTTTAAGGCGATGTATGCGCTTTAGTTTTAATTAGCCAGTTTAATAGGAACAAGCCATGACCATTAATCATGCCAATGCTCAACAATGGGCAACCGATTACGAAGATAAAACTCCCCAAGAAATTTTGGCTTTGGCCTTAGATAACTTTCCTGATGCTGCTATTTCGTTTAGTGGTGCAGAAGATGTGGTATTAGTGGATATGGCGGCTAAATTGGGCAAGCCATTTAGAGTGTTTAGTTTGGATACTGGCCGTTTACATGCCGAAACTTATCAGTTTATTGAAAAAGTACGTAATCATTACAAAGTAAACATTGAGATTTGCTTTCCTGAGTCGGCACAAGTACAAGAAATGGTCAACGCTAAAGGCATGTTTAGCTTTTATGTAGATGACCATAAAGAATGTTGCACCGTGCGTAAAGTTGCGCCATTAAAGAAAAAATTAGCGACTTTAGATGCGTGGGTAACAGGTCAACGTAAAGACCAAAGCCCCGGTACACGCTTGGCTGTGCCTGTAGTACAAGCTGATGCTGCGTTTAGCGGTGCAGGCAAGCAGTTAGTTAAGTTTAATCCGTTGTCTAATTGGTCTTCGGCTGATGTATGGGATTATATTCGTGCTAATGAAGTGCCTTACAATGCTTTGCATGAAAAAGGCTTTACTAGCATTGGTTGTGAGCCTTGCACTCGCGCTATTTTGCCTAACCAACATGAGCGTGAAGGTCGTTGGTGGTGGGAAGAAGCAACCAAAAAAGAATGTGGTTTACACGCGGTGAATATTAAGTAATAGCTCCTCCCCCTAATTTAGGGGGAGGTTGGGAGGGGGTATCCCTCACCCCAACCCTCTCCCAATGGGAGAGGGAGTATAAACCCCACCCTAGCCCTCCCCTTAAAAAAGGGAGGGAACGCAGAGGATTTTATAATGCACATTACCATGGTAAAAAAGATTTTAGCCGATGGCTCACCGTGTAAAAAATGTGGTGAAGTTTTATCTAAAATGGAAGCTGACGACCAATTAAAATACATGAATGAAATTTTGATTGCCGATGAGCGTGATGCTGATTCTGCAGGTATGCAATTGGCCAAAAAATTGGGTGTAGAACGCGCACCGTTTTTTGTGGTGACACAAGATGACGGCTCGCAAACAATCTACACCGTTTATTTAAAGTTTGTTAAAGAAGTGCTAAACGCAACTACCTCAGAAAAAGATGAACTTAAAGAATTAATGAACAATAGCCAAGATTTGGATTTTTTGTAGGGCTTCGACTCCGCTCAGCCACCATATGCTCCCTGAGCGGAGTCGAAGGAAAATCTACAAGACTGGTAACTCAACCTGTGCAAAAATCTGCTCTCTTTCTTCGGCTGTTTCGGCCAAAATTGCTGCCTCTACCCTTGCCCGTGTTAAATGGGGTGCAAAGGCTTGCATAAAATCAAACATAAAACTGCGGAGCCACATCCCTTTTCTAAAGGCTATTTTGGTGGTGCTTGAGGCAAATAAATGACTTACATCTAGGGCGACTAAATCGGTGTCTATCGTTGGCTCATAGGCCATGTGTGCCACAATACCTACACCCATGCCTAGTTTTACATAGGTTTTAATGACATCGGCATCGGTGGCTGTAAACACAACTTTTGGCGTTAAACCTTTTTGACTAAAGGCATCATCAAGCTGCGAACGCCCCGTAAAACCAAATACATAAGTCACAATCGGATAGTCGGCTATTGCCTCTAAAGTCAATTTTGGCAATTGCGTTAAGGGGTGATTTTTGGGTACAACCACCGAGCGATTCCAATGATAACAAGGTAGCAAAATAAGATTACTAAAATGCTCCATCGCTTCGGTGGCAATAGCAAAGTCCACCGTACCATTAGCCGCCATTTGGGCAATTTGCTGTGGTGTACCTTGTTTTACATGTAGGCTCACTTCGGGATAACTTTGTCTAAAAAGTCCAATAACAGGCGGTAATTTATAACGTGCTTGAGTGTGCGTGGTGGCTATCGACAATTTACCACTATAAGGATTGCTGTACTCTTCTCCCACCTGTTTAATGTTTTCTACCTGCCGTAAAACTTCGTGAGCAATTTGCAAAATATCTTGGCCAGCAGGGGTGATTTGGGTGAGATGTTTGCCACTACGGGTAAAGATTTCTATACCTAACTCATCCTCTAACAACCGAATTTGTTTACTCACCCCTGCCTGAGAAATATATAAATTATTAGCTGCGTGAGACACATTAAGCTGATTAGCCGCTACTTCGCAGATATATCGTAATTGTTGTAGTTTCATTTTTATCTCATGCTTATAACTAAAAGAGCTATCAATATAGCAAGATATTGCTTTTAATTTTATCAAATTGGTTTAAATTTCGCATCTAGACATTTTTTGCATGATTAAACGGTTATGAGCGATATTTATTTTATTATTACAGGTGCATTGGTTGGCTTTTGCGTTGGCGTAACGGGCGTTGGCGGTGGCTCGCTAATGACCCCTATTTTGATTAGCTTTTTAAAAATTGAGCCACATATTGCGATTGGTACAGATTTGCTTTATGCCGCGATTTCTAAATTTTGCGGCTCGTTGGTTCATGCCAAAAAACTAAATATTGTATGGCCTATTGTATTGTGGTTGTCTATAGGCAGTATTCCTGCATCTTTAGGCACATCATGGGCTTTAGAACACTTTATGGGTGGGGCTAAAGAGTTTAAAAAAGTACTGACCATTGTATTAGGTGGCATGTTGGTATTAACGGGTGCATCTATTGTTTTTAGACATAAAATTGAAGTCTTTTTTAATCGTCATAAACACGATGTAGCAGGTGATACAATCGGTACCAACGAACATAGCTACGTGATTATTAAACACAAAGCATGGATTGTATTTATGGGTGTAGTGTTAGGCTTTTTTGTGACTTTATCGTCGGTGGGTGCAGGCGCATTTGGTATTATGGCTTTGGTATTATTATTTCCTAAATTACCAATGATTCGTATTATTGGTTCGGATGTGGCTCACGCGGTATTATTAACGCTGGTGGCAGGTTTAGCTCACTTAAAGTCGGGTAATGTAGATATACATTTGTTAGGTATGCTGCTAATTGGCTCTATTCCTGCCATTATTGTGGGTACGTTATTAAGTTCGCATTTACCAGAACGAGCCATTAGACGCGTGTTGGGTGTCACCTTAATACTGTTAGGAACAAACTTTATTGTAAACCCTGTTAAAGAAAAACCACTTGTGGTTACACCGCCACCAGTAACGGTTATTGCGCCTAAAGTTAATATCTAGGCTTCGACTCCGCTCAGCCAACGCAAAATACTCCCTGAGCGGAGTCGAAGCGTGTAGCCCGCAAGGATTGCGGGACAAACTTAGGCAAAAACACAGGCTTACAAAATGACATCTGCCATTTCCCGTGTTGCCACACGAGCCACCACTCCCTGAATATGCCAACGAGTCTCTAATTAAGGCAGTAACTTAGCCTCTGAATTTGCTAATACTGAGCGTGCGTGTCTTAAACCAATACTCACCAAATCATCAAACAAAGACCACGCCAAAAGGTCGTAACGCCCTACTTCTGGGCTAAATAATATGTCAGCATCGGCACGAGACTGCATATTTTTTTGGGAGCTGGCCATTAACGAACTTTGGATAAAACCCGACAATAAAGTTGGCACTAAATAACGACGACGGCCATTATTAAAAAATTTATCTAATAAAAAAGTGATAGAGCTGGGCATATCGTCAAAATCAGGTTTGCTATTAGGCAAATACGAAAAGTCCACCGCAAGGATTTTTTTAGCCCCAAAACTGGCCATCACATCCACAGGTAAGGCATTCATAAATGCACCGTCAACATGCAAGCCTTCGCCTAAAAGCACCATAGGAAAAATACCTGGTAAGGCAGCCGAGGCGCGCACTGCTTGCCACAATGAGCCTCGCGTATGAACTATTTCTTCATTACTGCTCATATCACTGGTAATACAAAAAAAATTAAGCCATAAATCTTCAATATGCATCGTTTGAGGAAACACCAATTGCAGCAAGCGATTAAGCTGTTTACCCCGAAAAATAGATAAAATGGGTAAAATATTTAAATCTAATAAAGTGGTTGGATTTTGCCTAAAAGAGGCGCGTACCTTTTCGGCCAACAAACTTGCGGGGTAGTCGAGGGCGACACCTGCGGCCATAATCGCCCCGATGCTAGTGCCTCCAACACGGTCAATAGAAATACCAGCTTCTTCTAAAGCCTGAATAACTCCTACGGCAGCCAAGCCGCGCGCGCCGCCACTCCCAAGTACCAAACCAATGGCATTACCTGTGGTAATACGGGCTAAACGCTCCATGTGGCGTTGTTCGTCTTGCCGTACATGAACGACTTCTTTTATCCAATTACGAGCTTGTAGCCAATGTTGCGTACCACTAGGCATGATGGTTTCGGGTTGGTGCCATAACACTAAGTAATTATCTGAGCGTGCTTTTTTTGATGCTTCTTGAATGACTTTTTGTTCTAAAAGCGAAGGAAAGCTGTGGTCTGTGGCATTGGCCAACAATAAAACACGGTCAGCTTGACGTAAACAGCGATGTGTCCACGCATCATCTTCGGTATTTGCGAAGTAAATAACGTAGTCATTTTGCTCTTCTAAGGTGTCAAGCCATGCACTTAAGCGTCGATAACGGGCTGAGTCATGCTTATCAATAAAGGCGATACCTGTTTCTTGTAATTGCTCATCTACAATTTGTGGGTCAAGTAAAACTGCTTTGCCACACCGCGCCACCGCCGCCATAAAATCACGCCTAAATTTAGCGGTGTTAACATTTTTTGATAAAGGCAACACGGTGATATTGCTAATATGACGTAACTGCCGCTTACGCGTATTGGAGGGTTGGGTACGCTTAATAATTAACTTGGCGGTTTGCAATAACAATTGCGGATACCGCATAAACCAGCCATGTAAATTTGCGGTGGCAATACGAACCACAACACTATCTCGCGTAGCCCAGATTGTAGCACCACGCACATCATCAGAAAGTACCGCAATCTCCCCTACGGTTTCGCCGGGTTTAATGTCACCTAAATGCTGACGACTACCATCATGCGCGATACGAATCGCACACAAACGCCCCGAAATAAGAAAATAAGCCGCGTCGCCTACATCACCTTGAGAAAATAAAGTATCGCCCCCCTCAAGCTCTAACCATTGACACTGAGAAAAAACCTCATCAAATACCTGCTCATCAAGAACACCAAAATAATTGGTTAAAAATCGCCGAAATAATGCCGATTGCTGACTGGAGCAGTCATGAGTGCTTGAGTCCATAATAATTATTCCAATGAAACTCTTGTCACATAGTTTGGTTTTATCTTCTTGAGTATTGTCAGTTTTTACTAAGTAGTCAAAAAACTTTAGCCTCTTTTCAGGGCAATCGCGCTACGATTTTATGTTTAAGGGGTTGTAAAATAGGTTAAAA
>ERZ724523.98-NODE-98-length-50939-cov-9.646726_pt1 | contig 50939 bp, 58 predicted proteins | sample MGYA00376056_ERZ724523 | MGnify/ENA primary metagenome ERZ724523 (study PRJEB28724, sample SAMN07190888) | wastewater metagenome | isolation source: influent of sewage treatment plant in Hong Hong | place: USA: Christiansburg, Virginia | collected 2016-03-01 ... | reverse complement strand
CGCATGCCGCGCGTCTAACTCAACCGCCGTTTACACAAAATCCGGGACACCCTCATTTGGTGTTTCTTGCTGTAGGTCTAGTCACGTCTTGCATGATGTTTAGAAGCTATCCAGCTCAGTTTCAGGACCCCAAGAACCTGATGCAGCCTGAATACTCACTCGATGAAATTCGTGAAGCAGAAGTCTTAAACATCGGCGAACGAATCGCCGAAGCAACAAAGATTAATTCCGGTCGGGCTAAGTTACTAAATCGATTCCGAATCGCTGCTGCTCTTAGCCCATTTATCTTTGCCATTTGCGCAGCAGTTACTCCTTCAAAATCGACCACAGTATCCACTGTTCAATCAAATACGGTTGCGGCGCCAGGCGATGCCAACCACTCACACGCAAATCTTCAATTGCAAAAGGAAAGAAAAGTTTCGTCGCATCCGATATTGACACCGCTACCGATTAGCCAAAGTCGCGTCAATGCAGTTGAGAAGACTTCCAATTCATCAACTCCTTGAACCGGCCTTATTGGGGGCAAGGCTAGGAACTTACTTCGCAAAGCTTTATCTCTATGATTGTTCGAACTCCCTAGACTTCAAATTGCTTTCGATGACACGCGGCTGGCGGCATCATGGCCATTTCTGTCACGCCTCCCACCGCCCTCCTAAAATCCCCGCATGACAGAACACAAAACCATTGCCACCCATAACGGCAGCTTTCACGCGGACGACGTTTTCGGCGTCGGCGTCTTGATGGGCGTCTTCCCATCGCACACACTGGTTCGCACCCGCAACCAAGCTCAGATTGAATCGGCCGACTTTGCCGTGGATGTGGGCGGCTTGTGGGACAAGGCCACGGGGCGCTTTGACCATCATCAGCGCGGCTTTGCGGGGGCTCGGCCTGTTCGCGTGGTGGACGGGGTTGAGGTGCCGGGCGTGGGCTACGCCAGCGCGGGGCTGGTGTGGGTGGTGTATGGCGATGCGTATGTCCATGCGGTGGCTAAGAGGCTGGGCGTGGCAATGGATGCGCAGGCGATTGAAGAGACCAGCCGCTCGATTGATGCGTCGCTGGTGCAGTACCTGGACATCGTGGACACCGGGCAAGGTGATGTGGCGCCGGGCATCTTTGGCTTGTCTGCACTGGTGGCGCAGCTCAACACCAACTGGATGGAAGAGCTGGCCTTGAGCCCGGCTACCAAGGCCGAGTTGCAGGACGCGCGCTTTATCGAGGCGGTGGGCATCGTCCGCACATTCTTGGACCGGGCCATTGTCAAGAAGATTGGGCAGTTGCGGTCCATGGACATCGTGCGCCAGTCGCCTCGCCTGCTGGGTGGCCGAGTGCTGCATTTGCAAGAGGGCGGGATGCCCTGGACGCATGTGGTGGTGAACGAGATGCCCGAGGTGCTGTTCGTGATCTACCCCGATTCCGACGGCGCGCAGTACCAGGTGAAGACGGTGCCGGTGGAGGCGGGCTCCTTCAAGACCCGGCTGGACTTACCTAAGGCATGGTCTGGGTTGCGCGACCAAGAGCTTGCGGCGGTATCAGGCGTGGCAGACAGCGTGTTTTGCCACCTGAACCTCTTTATCGGCGGCGCGCGCAGCCTGGACGGTGCGATCAAGTTGGCCGAGGTGGCGCTCGGTACAGCAGCACCTTGAGCGCGCGCTCTGGCGACGCATCGGCAAAGCTGGCTGGGTTGGCAATGCGTTCCACTAACACCAAATCTGGTGCCAGTTCACGCATTTGATCCTGTAGAAACGCCGTGTCCAGCTCGGGGGCATTGAGGCACAAAAGCGCATGTCCGCCATGGTCCAGCAAGTCCGTCAAGCGGCGCATGAGTTTGGCGTAGTCTTTGGTGGCGACGAAGCTGCCTTTTTGGTAGCTGGGTGGGTCAACAATGATCAGCTGATACGGGCCTGCGCGGGTGATCTTGCCCCAGGTGCTGAAGATGTCGTGGGTTAGATACCGGGCGTTCGCGGCCACGCCGTTGCGCTGGTGGTTTTGCTGGCCAATGGCCATGGCGCTGTGACTCATGTCCACATTGACCACCAGCTTGGCCCCGGCCTGCAGCGCCACCACCGAAAACGCACAGGTGTAGGCAAACAGGTTAAGCACCTTTTGCCCTGGTCGATCAGCCATATGCTGGCGCACCCAGCGCCGCCCCTCGGCCATGTCCAGGAACAAGCCATGGTTTTGGCCTTTAAGCACATGCACCCGGTACAAGGCCCCGTCTTCGCTGACCTCGTGCTTGTCTGGCACGCTGCCCGCCATCAGGCGCGTCTCAGCCGGGCCTTCGGTGCGGCATTGGTAAACCCAGTTGAGTGGCTGGTCTGGCGCCAGTTGCGCCCAGCGCTCAGTCAGCGCGGTGTGGACGCGTTGCAGTGCCTCATCGCCCAGCGGCTGAAAGCTGGTCAGCACCAGCACGGGCGGAAAGGCGTCGAGCACCAAATGCTCGCAGCCCGGATACAGCCCGCCGCGACCATGAAAGATTCGCTGGGCGTCAAGAGGCAAGGCCATGGTGGCGATGCGGTGAATCAGTGCTTGCATAGAGGGGTGTAGCTTACGCGCTGGTTAATGTGAAAGCACTTTCAAGCGCCGGGGCGCTCGCGCTTGCGGGGAATGACAGTTAGCGCTGCAAAAGGGCTATGCAAAGTAAAGCGCGATGCGGTCAGTGGTCCAGGTCGGCACGCCGGTGCCAAAAAAATCCGCGTCTTCGGTCCAGACCGGGCAACCCAGCACCATGGCGCACGCCAAGACTGGCCAGTCATCGGCATCTCGCACGGCAATGCGCGCTAATGCTTGTGACTGCACACCGCTGTACAGTTCAGCGTCGATGGGTTGGACAAGCGCTTCCAGGTGATCCAAGACCTGCATGGCCGAGTTGGCCTCAATACCCCTTTTCTCCAACAAGCCCGGCAGATATTTCCGCGCATCGGCATAGGCCACATCCGGTGCAAAGAACTTCACAGCGCCCGCATTCGCCAGAATAAGCTCACGAACCCGCTGGCCAAGTACCGCGCGGATCAAGATGTTGGCGTCGAGAACAATGGCCTTGTCGCTCATGCCGCTTTGGACTTGGGTTTCTTAACGGGAGCCACTGCCTTTTTGCGTGCGGCTTTGAAGTTAGCGACAAGCTCATCCTCGGATGCGCCATGTGCTTGCAGCAATTGATCCAAGGTCTTGCTGGCTTTCTTCAACGCGGTCAGATCGGCCTCGACCTGCCCCTGTGTTGGGATGAAATAGCCCACGGTGTGCCCATGCCGGGTGACCGCCACTGGCGTACTGGAAGCAATGTATTCGGCTAAATCAGCACGAAACTCTCGGATGCCGACACGCATGGTTTCCATGAAACTGCACCTTTAATGTGAATCAATGTGTACACATTTTAGTGCAATCAAGAAGATTGTGCATATCACTGGCTATAGTCGTCTCTTGCCATCTATTGGGGGAGGTTTTTGCCATGACATCAGCGGTATTGGTCATTGACGTGCAACAAGGGCTTTGTGAAGGTGAGGGGGCCGCGTTTGACTGCGAAGGCACTATCGCTCGCATCAATCAAGTCACGCGTAAAGCAAGGGCTGCCCGTGTCCCGGTTCTCTTCATCCAGCACGAGTCAACCGCTGGTTATCTTGAACATGGCTCCGATGCATGGCAGATCGCAAACGGAGTGTCGCTCGATCCGGCAGACCTCAAGATTCGAAAGACAACGCCTGACGCGTTTTTGGGCACCGAGCTTGAAAGCACGTTGCGCAGCATCGGAATCGAGAAGCTGATCATTTGCGGAATGCACTCTGAGTTTTGCGTAGACACGACCACACGCCGTGCGCTAGCGCTGGGCTTTCCGGTGACCTTGGTGTCGGATGGGCACACTTCGGCGGGCAATGCAGCCATAACAGCGCAACAGGTTATCGCGCATCACAACGCCACGCTGTCCAACATCTCCAGCTTTGGGCCTAGGGTGCAGCCCGTGTCAGCAGACCGCATCGAGTTTTAGGCCTTACAACTGCTGCCGATACGCACCCGGCGACAACCCGGTCCAACCTTTGAACGCCCGGTGAAAGGTGCTGGCCTCGGCAAAGCCTAAGCGGCTGGCGATGTCGGGCAGGGTCAACTCGGGTTGGGCCAGGCAGGCGATGGCCACGTCGCGGCGCAGGTCGTCTTTGATGGCTTGAAAGCCTTGGCCCTCCAGCTGCAGGCGGCGGCGCAGGGTTTGCGGGGTCATGGCCAGCGCGGCGCTGACCTCTTCCAGCGAGGGCAGTTCGTTGGCCAACTGGCGGCGCAGCAGGCGGCGGATACGCTCGGTCAGGTTGGTTTGGTCGCGGTATTTGACCAGCAGGTTGGCAGGCGCTTGGCTTAAGAATTCACCCAGGCTTTGCGGGTTTTGTACGATGGGTAATGCCAGCCACCGCTCGTCAAATAACAGTTCTGTGCTATGGTTTTTATATTCCACCGGAGCCTGAAACAGACGCCCGGCATCGGTGATGCGACCTTCTTCAATGGCGGGGTAAGTCACCTGTTGCAGCGGAATGCGCCGCGCGACCAGCCAGCAGGCCAGGCCGTAGGTAAAGAAGATGAAAGACCGCTCGGCGTACATGCGCGCGCTGGTGTGGGCCTGGTTCGGCAACGCATAGGGCGTCACCTTGGCGCGGACCACACCGTGGCTGACTTGCAGGCGTGGGGCAAAGTCTGACAGCAGCAGGTGGTAGTACGCAAAGCCGACTCTCAATGCCTCACCCAGTGTGCTGCAATGGATTAACTGGCGGCAGCAATGCACAAAGCCACCTGGCTTGAGTGGCTGGCTGCACAAGCCCCACAACTCATCACGAAGGCAGCGGCGCAGGATGAGGATCAGTGCGGCGTATTGGGCCTGGGTGACGCGTGCCAGGGGTGAATCCAGCAAGGCAGGCGCGATGCCTGCGCGGCGCAGCAGCACCGCAATGTCCAGGCCACGGCCTTGCGCGCCCCGCAGGATTTGCACCACCTGCGGGATGCCGACGGTGTGGTGCGTGTCGTGGGTGGCCACGGCCAAATCAGTCTTCGAACTTGGCGGGGCGCTTTTCGACAAAGGACATCACGGCTTCTTTGTGCGCGTCGGTTTTGTGGGCGATAGCCTGGTAGCCTGCGGACAATTCCAACAGCGACTCCAGGCTGCTGCGCTCACCTTCGCGCAGCAGTCGCTTCGTCATGCGCAGCACGGCGCCTGGGTTGGCGGTGATCTTGCGGGCGAGCTTCATCGCCTCTTCCATCAAGGCATCGGGGGCCACGACGCGTGACACCAAGCCACAGGCCAGGGCCTCTTGCGCGTTCAGGGCTTCGCCGGTGAAGGCCATTTCAGATGCTTTGGACATGCCCACGGCGCGCGGCAGCAACCAGGCGCCGCCATCGCCGGGAACGATGCCGACTTTGACAAAGCTCTCGGCAAAGGTGGCTTTGTCGCTGGCGATGCGGATGTCGCACATGCAGGTCAAGTCCAGCCCAGCGCCGATGGCGGGGCCGTTGATGGCGGCGATGACGGGCACGTCCAGGTTGTACAAAGCCTTGGGCAAGCGCTGGATGCCGTTGCGGTATTCCTCACGGATCAGGTCGGGCTTGATGTCCTGGTTAAAGAAGCGCTGCATGTCTTTGACATTGCCGCCCGAGCAGAACACCGGCCCCGCGCCGGTGACGATCACGCAGCGGATGGTGGTGTCCAGCCGGATGGCGTCGCAGGCGTCCACAAACTCTTGCACCGCGTTGTTGCCGGTCAGGGCATTGCGGGTTTCGGGCTGGTTCATGGTGAGGGTAACAATCGCGCCCTCGCGCGTGGTTTGCAGGAATGGAGTCATGGTGTCTTCGTTTCAAGCAGGAGTGGTGTCGGTAATATCCGTGATACGTCGGATCAAATCCAGCGTGGTGGTGTCAGGCGCATCCAGCAAGGTAGCACCCAACACGCCGTGCCAATAGCTTTCAGAGCCTGCGGCTTGGCGCCACAGGTGCAGGCGGCGGGTGTAGAGCTGCAAGTCAAATTCGGCAGTGAAGCCGATAGCGCCGTGTATGGAGTGGGCCAGCGACGCGACCTCAAGTGCCGCCTCGCTGGTGCGGGCTTTGGCCACGGCTACACGTTGGCGGTCTGGCTGAATCCCATTGCCGGAATAGCAGCCCAGTTGCGCGGCCATGCGTGCAGCAAACACGTGCTCTGCCATCACGCTCAGCTGATGCTGGATCGCCTGGAACTTGCCAATGGGACGGCCAAACTGGTTGCGGTCATTGGCATAGGCCAGCGTTCGCTGGAAGACACTCATCAAGGCACCCGACAATTGCGCGGAGTACACGCAGGCTTGCAGGGTGCGCACATCGAGCGTGCCTTGTACTGTAGGCGCGGCAGCGACATCAACCGCAGACCATTGCAGCGTGGCATCCAGGCAAAAGCCAGCGTCAGTCACGGCTGCCTTGGCGGTGGGCAGGACCAGTAAACGGTCGGTCAGCACAGCCAGCACATGGCCGGCCACGCGGCCGCAGCGCACAGTGTCGCAGCTCAAAGCGCCTTGGGCATTCAGGGTGCCAGTGGCGAGGGTCAAACTGCCCTTTGGAGCGTTGAGGCCTGCGCACGCTAGCAGCGCGCGGCAGAGCATGGTTTCGGCCAAGGGCACGGGCAGCGCATGCGCGCCGCACAGTGCCAAAATAGGGTAGACATCCGCCAGTCCCATGCCCGCGCCGCCCTTGTCTTCGGGCAGAAGCGCATCGGCGAATCCTGCCGATTCAATGTGTTGCCACAGGCTGTGATGCTCACCACCCGCCTCGATGGCGCGCACCACGGCAGGCGTGCATTGGTCAGACAGCACTTCAGCAACTGCATCGGAAAAAAGATCGTCTGACATGGTTACCTCAAGCCGAGTCCACGGGCAATCATGCCGCGCAGGATGTCGCGCGTACCGCCGCGCAGTGAAAACGAAGGTGACGCCTGAGTCACGTAATTGAGCGTGAGCAGCAGCTCCAGCGGCGCATTGTGTTGCTCGCGTGAAAACAGGTCATCGGCAATCGCAGCCGGGATCAACTGCTCCACGCCTGTGCCCAAGTCTTTGACCAGGGCGGCTTCTACGACAGGGCTTTCGCCCCGGTTCAGCTTCTCGGTAACGGCAATGGACATGGCGCGCAGCGGGCTGAGTTGGCTGATGATCTTGCCCGCCAAGCGTTGGGCAGACTCGGTGCGGCCTTGTAGGGTGCGGATATAGGCCAGCCATTCGTCAAACAGCACGATGCTGGAGAAGAGTCGCTCTGGCCCGCTGCGCTCAAAAGCCAGTTCAGCGGTGACCTGTTCCCAGCCTTTGCCCTCCGCACCAATCAGTGCGTCGTCAGCCAGCTCCACGTTGTCAAAGAACACTTCACAGAAATGGCTGTCGCCCGACAGGTCTTGAATCGGTCGCACGGTGACACCGGGCAGTGACAAATCCACGATGACTTGCGACAGGCCTTTGTGGCGGTCTTCTGCCTCGCCCGAGGTGCGCACCAGCGCGATCATGAAGTGACAGCCTGCGGCATTGGTCGTCCAGATCTTCTGACCGTTGAGTGTCCAGCCTTGGTCAGTCTTGACGGCGCGGGTGCGCACGCTGGCCAGGTCTGAACCCGCGTTGGGCTCGCTCATGCCGATGCAAAAAAAAGCTTCGCCCTTGCAGATGCGGGGCAGGTAGAACTGCTTTTGCGACTCGGTGCCGTATTTGAGGATGAGCGGGCCGCTTTGGCGGTCGGCAATCCAGTGCGAGCCTACCGGCGCACCTGCATTGAGCAGTTCTTCGGCGAGCACATAGCGTGCGAAAGGTGAGCGCCCCGCACCGCCGTACGCCTTGGGCAGGGTCAAACCGAGCCAACCTTGGCGTCCTAGTTGACGACTGAATTCAGCGCTGTAACCGGCCCAGGAGCGGGCTCGGATGTGGGCGGGGATGTCTTTGACGGCCGCGTGGATGAAGGCTCGGACTTCAGCGCGGAAGGACTCGTCCTCCGCGGGGATGCTGGTGAGATTCAGCGAATCCATGCCAGGCCTCCGTCGGGCCGCCCCAAGGAGGCCGACGCCCCCTCGGGAGGCAGAGAGTACACGCAGTGACGAACGTGGGGGTACATCATTTTGCTCATTGCTGTTCGACTTTCGCCTTAGCAGCAATGCTTTTCCACAGCTTGATTTCAGCAGCCTGAAACGCGCGCATTTCGTCAGGCCCACCGTTCATCACCTCAGCGCCCAGCCGCTCATAAAAGGCTTTGGTCTCGGGCAGGTTCTCGATTTGGGTAAGCAGCGCAGCGAGTTTGTCCGCCTCGGCCTTGGGCGTCTTCGCGTGCACCATGGCACCGACCCAGGTGTAGGCAGTAAAGCCAGGCAACCCGGCCTCCGAAGCCGTGGGCACTTGTGGCAAGGCAGCGACGCGCTTGTCTGACGCGATAGCCAGGGCTTTGATCTTGCCAGCCTTGACCAGTTCTGACGCCCCCGTGACATCGGCAAACGCAAGTGCCACGGTGCCAGAGGCCACGGCGGTGATGGCCTCTGATGCGCCCTTGAATGGCACATGGTGAGTTTGCACCTTGGCCTGGTCATTGAAGAGTTCTGCCATGAGCTGATAGCCGGCCGACCCCGCGCCATAGTCCAGTTTGTCAGGCTGGGCTTTAGCGCTGGCAATCAGTTCGGCCAAGGTGCTCGGGCCATTTGGCGGCACGATCAATGCTGCGGGGGAGCGCATCATCATGGACAGCGGTGCCAAATCAGTTTGCGGGTCGTAAGGCAAGGCTTTGAACAGCGCGGCATTGACGGCCAGGGTGGAGTTACTGCCGACAAACACGGTGTAGCCGTCCGCAGGGGCTGCCAGCACCGCGCGCACGGCGATGAAACCATTGGCGCCGGGCTTGTTGTCCACCACAACCGTCTGGCCGGTCATCTCGCCGAGCTTTTTGCCAAAGTAGCGGGCCGAGGTATCGGTGCCGCTGCCGGGTGGGAAGGGCACGACGAACTTGATTGACTTGCTGGGGAAGTCTTGCGCTGCCACGGGTAAGACCGCAAGCGTGGTGATCCCCAAGACCAATGTTGCAATGAATGGAATGCGCTTCATGGGGGTCCTCTTACTCGAGGCTCGCGCCGGTTAACTTGACGACTTCTGCCCAACGATTCAACTCTGACTTGATGTACGCGCCGTATTCCGCAGGGGTGGAGCCCAGCGGCTCGGCACCTTGAACGGCGAGCTTGGCTTTGACGTCTGGCGCGGCCAGAGCTTTCAGCACCTCGGCATTCAAGCGCGTCACCACCTCGGGTGGCGTCTTGGCCGGGACCAACAGGCCTTGCCAGGCGCCGACTTCAAAGTTGGGCATCACGGTTTCATTGAGCGTCGGCACATCGGGCAGCACACTGGTGCGCTTGAGGCTGGTGACGGCCAGGGCGCGCAGGCGTTTGTCTTTGATGAAGGGCAAGGCCGAGTTGACGGTGTCGGTGGTGAACTGGGTTTGGCCACCGACCAGATCGGTCAACGCGGGCGCGCTGCCTTTATAGGGAATGTGGCTGGCGCTCAAACCCTTGGCATTGAGCAGCATGAAAGCACCCAGGTGCGTGATGTTGCCGTTGCCAGCCGACCCGTAGGACAGCTTGCCGGGGTTGGCTTTGACATGGGCCAAGAACTCTTGCACGGTGTTGACGGGCAGTGACGGGTGCACAGCCAGCACCAACGGGATCACGGCGGTGAGAACCACAGGGGCAAAGTCGGTTCGCACGTCGTAGCTGAGCTTTTTGTACAGCGCAGGGCTGAGCGTGACGGCGGAGGTGTTGTAGAACACGGTGTAGCCATCGGGCGCGGACTTGGCGACAAACTCGGCCCCCAGGTTGCCGTTGGCACCGGGGCGGTTTTCCACCACCACTGATTGGCCCATTTGCTCGGTGAGCTTTTGTGCGAGCACGCGCGCTACCAAGTCGGTGGGGCCACCGGGTGGGAAGGCCAGCACGAGCTTGATGGGTTTGTCGGGATAGTTGCTTTGGGCGAAAGTGGGCGCGGCGAAAGCCGTCAGCGCCAAGGCGCAGGCCACAGCCAGATGTCGATTGAGGGCTTGCATGTTTTGCTTCCTTGAGGATGATTGAATCAAGACGCCGGGCGCCCTGCGAGCAAACGGGTGGCCGTGTAGGTCATCACCGTTTTGCCGTGCTGGTTGAACACATGGATGTCAGACGTGACCACAGCGCGACCGCTGGTGGATGTAGGACGCAACGCTGTCACTTCGACCGTTGCATGGATGGTGTCGCCGACCAGCACCGGGGCCAGAATCTTTTGCGTGAGTTCCAGCATGGCCAAGCCCGTGCCCTGAATCATGCTTTGCAGGATGAAGCCTTCGATCAGCGTATAGGTGAGCGCGCCAGGCACCGGGCGGCCCTGGATCGCGCTGCCCTCGTAGCCGTCTTCGATGAAGATGGCCTCCAGCATGCCGGTGCAGGAGATGAAGTTGACCAGGTCGGTCTCGGTGATGGTGCGGCGAAAGGTCTGAAACTTTTGGCCCACCACCAGGTCTTGCCAGTAAAAACCAAGACCGAGACGTGGGAGGGAGGCTGTGGGGCTAGGCTTGGTCATGGCTGGCGTTCTCTACTGCTTTGGAATGCCCTTGGCGACAGTGCCCCAAAGTGCGAGCTCTTTGGCAACCCGCTCACCCAGCGCCTGTGGCGAGCCAACCCACAGGTCGTAGCCCTGCTCGATCAACTTGGCCTTGAGCTCTTCATTGGCCAGTGCCTTGCGGGTCGCCTCATTCACTTTTGCTATGAATTCTGGAGCTAACTTTGTCGATCCAAACAGCCCATACCAGCCACCCACATCGTAATCTTGGATGCCAGACTCGCGCATGCTGGGGATATCGGTCAGTGAGGCGTTGCGGTCGCGAGACGTGACGGCAACCCCACGCACTTTGCCCGACTGGATGTAGTTGCGCCCTGTGCCGATGATGTCGAACATCATGGTAATCTGGCCGCCAATCACGTCCGTCATGGCGGGTGCATTGCCTTTGTAGGGCACATGGGTCAGGTCGGTGCCAGTGCGCAAGGCCAGCAGTTCGCCACTCATGTGATTGGATGCGCCAATGCCCGCTGAGCCGTAGGACACCTTGCCGGGGTTGGCTTTGGCGTAGGCCACCAGTTCAGGCAAGGTCTTGAAGGGCAGGTCTTTGTTCATCACCAGCACGTTGTAGTAGCTGAGGATGGGGGCCACAGGGGCCAAGTCTTTGACGGGGTCAAAAGGCATGGCCTTGAGGATGTGCGGGCTGATGGTCATCGGCGGGCTGGCGGCAAAGTACAGCACCTGGGCGGCTGGCTGCGAATGCACGACAAAGTCCCCAGCGGTGGTGCCGCCAGCGCCTGGCTTGTTCTCCACAATGACGGCCTGACCGAGCTCTTTGGCCAGGTAGGGCGCAAACAGACGCGCACCCGCATCCACTGGGCCGCCCGCCGCGTAGCCCACGATGAGCTTGAGCGGTGCACCGCTTTGCGCCATGCCTGCCAGTGGAGACAGTGCGGCCAAGCCGAGCAGGCTGGCAAGCAGACTGCGGCGAAAGTTACTGATGGAAGGGCGAGTAGTCATCTTGTCTCCGTCACTTTTGTGGATTGCTGAGCTGAACTGTTTACAACGCGTCTGCCGTACCCAGCACCGCCGTGGACTGGCTGGACAGCGTGCCGCCATTGCCATGGGCCACAGCGGTTTTGGCGTTCTTGATTTGACGCTCCCCTGCCTCACCGCGCAACTGGCGCACGGCTTCGATCAGGGTGTAGATGCCGTACATGCCGGGGTGCGTGCCCGAGAGGCCACCACCATTGGTGTTGACCGGCAGGCGACCACCGGGGGCGATGGCACCGCCCCGCACAAAGGCTGCGCCTTCGCCTTTGGCGCAAAAGCCCAGGTCTTCCAGGAACAGGATGGTGTTGATGGTGAAGGCGTCGTACAGCTGCGCCATGTCCATGTCTTTGGGCGCAAGCCCTGCCATGGCAAAGGCTTGACGGCCCGATTCGCTGGCTGCGGTCACGGTCAGGTCGTGCATGCTGGAGATTTGGCGGTTCCAGCAAGCGGTGCCATTGCCCAGCACATAGACGGGTTTTTGCTTCAAGTCTTTGGCACGGTCGGCACGCACCAGCACATAGGCGCCGCCACCGTCTGTCACCAAGCAGCAATCTCGCACCGAGAGTGGATCGCTCACCATTCGGGAAGCTAGCACGTCTTCAATGCTGAGCGGGTCACGCATAAATGCCTCGGGGTTCAGGCGAGCCCAGGCGCGCGCTGCGACGGCCACTTCGGCCAAGTCGCGCCGGGTGGTGCCGTACTGGTGCATGTGGCGCGCCGTGGCCAAGGCATAGGCGGACACCGGCATGGCTGGGTCGTACGGGTTCTCGTAGGGCTGCGGGTCCATCCAACGGCGGGCCTGTCCAATCTCCTTGCGGCCGTGGGTTGCCGTGCGCTGAGTGCTGCCATAGGCCACAAGCACAGCGTTGCACTGACCGGATTGCAGCGCCTGCATGGCGGGCAACAGGTGGGCGACAAAGCTGGAGCCGCCCAGCATGGTGTTGTTGATGAAGGTCGGGCGAATGCCCAAATACTCAATCACCGGCATGGCCCACATGGTGGAGCCCACGCTGGCCGTGCACAGGCCGTCGATGTCGCTCATCTTGAGGCCTGCATCTTCCACCGCCAGACGGGCAGAGCGAGCAAGCAGCTCCATCTCAGTGAAACCATGGGCTTCGCCGCAGCCAAAAGTGGCTACACCAGCAATGGCAGCAGAACCTCTGAGTGATTTCAGATCAAAGCTCATGCGGCACCTCCGCTCACGGTGTCGAACATCACACGGCCCTTGCCTGCATCCACAGCCACTTTGGCTTTGACCCGCTGGCCAATCTTCACCTCGGTGGGCGCAATGTTGTCTACGCAGCTCATCAGGCGGACGCCTTCGTCCAAGTCGATCAAGGCCACGTTGTAGTCACCGCCTGCGTCGGGCTTGCGGCGCACCACGGTGGTGGAATACACGGTGCCGGTACCTTGGGGCTCAACAAAGCTCACGTCACCGGAACCACAGTGCGGGCACAGGTCGCGTGGGAAGTAAATGTGCTGGCCGCAGGCGCTGCATTTTTGGATCAGAAAGCGGCCTTCGGCAAGAGCAGCTTGGTGTTGGGCCTGCATGCCCAAGGTGGATACATCACTCATGTTGCGGCCTTAGATGGGGTCCCAGCTGAACACATCGCCGGAGCGGTCCAGGTCAAAGTATTGCGCCTTGAGGGCAGGCAGAGCGTGGCTCAGTACGGTCTGGGGTGTCCAGCCTTCGCTGCGGTGCACCGACCGCACGGGGCGCGGTTGGCTGATCAAGAAGATCTCGTTATTGCGCACGGCAAAGATCTGGCCATTGGCGTCTTTGGATTCGTCGCTGGCCAGGCAAACAGCAAGCGGCGCAATCTTGGCAGGCGTCATTTGCTTGATGCGGTCTACGCGGGCTTGCTGCTCGGGGGTGTCTGTAGGAATGGCACCAATCATGCGGCTCCAGGCAAAGGGCGCGATGCAGTTGGAGCGCACGTTGAACTTTTGCATGTCCAGCGCAATGGACTTGGACAGCGCAGCAATGGCCAGCTTGGCGGCGGAATAGTTGGCCTGGCCGAAGTTGCCGATGAGTCCGGAGGTAGACGTCATGTGGATGTAGTTGCCGCTGCCCTGTTCCTTAAAGTGGTTAGCCGCTGCACGACTCACGTAGTAGGCGCCGTACAAGTGCACCTTGATGACGGCATCCCATTCGTCAACACTCATTTTGTGGAAGAAGCGGTCACGCAGAATGCCCGCGTTGTTGACCACCACGTCGATGCGGCCAAAGGTATCCATCGCGGTCTGAATGATGCGGCCAGCGCTGGCCACCTCGCTCACGCTATCGGTGTTGGCAGCGGCCTCACCGCCCATGGCTTTGATCTCGTTGACGACGGCTTGTGCTGGCCCTGCATCGTTACCTTCACCAGCGACCGATGCGCCGATGTCGTTAACCACCACCTTGGCGCCTTCGCGTGCCATGGCCAGGGCAATATCACGCCCAATGCCGCCGCCTGCGCCGGTGACCACCACAACCTTGCCCGCAACCATGCCTGTTCCACTGCTCATCAAAATCTCCTGATCTGAAACACACCAGCGCCCGCCTGGCGGCGAGCAAAAGCAAATCCTATGTCAGATCGCTCTGTACAGGATTTGCTTTACGTGAAGGGGGCCTATCAGGTCAGGATAAAGCTGTCGCGCAGGCGTCTGGCGTAGCAGGATTCAGTCGCGTTGAACGCGGGCCTATTGCGCGCTGAGGTATTCCGCCACGGCGGCCATCTCCAGCGGCGTCATCTTGCTGGCGATGGAATGCATGATGGCGTTGTCGTTGGTCCGGTCGCGCTGGTTGAACTGCTTTAACTGCGACTCGGTGTACACCGCGTACTGCCCTGCTAGACGCGGCAAACTAGAGGTGCCCAGAGCCTGCTTGCCGTGGCACCCGGCACAGGCGGGCACACCGCTGTACTTGTTGCCATGCAGGTAAATGTATTTGCCCATGCCCGCCAAGTCGGCTTCTTTGGCGGGCTCAGATGGGGCAGACTGCTTCTCAAAATACTTGCCAATGGCCACCATTTCGTCGGGCGTGAGCTTTTCGACCATGGACGCCATGGCGGTACTTTTGCGTTTGCCCGCCTTGAAGTTTTCCAGCTGCTTGGCGATGTATTCCCAGTGCTGGCCTGCCAGACGGGGGAAGATCTCGCTGGAGGATTCACCCTCGGCACCATGGCAAACAAAGCACACGCCGCCGACGATCTTCTTGGCACGCGCTTCGTCGGCCTGGGCCATCACCTGGCCAGAGGCGAACACGCCGAAGGTGAGCCACAAGGCTCTGAACACTGATGTCATGTCTGTACCTAGTGGTGGATTAGCCTAAAGTATCGGCCCAGATATTGCGCGCCCAGCCCATCGCGATGCGGCCTTCAAGCTCGTTAGCAGCAGACGAAACCCCGCCGGACGTGGGGACCGTCAGCATGGTTTTCTTCTCGGCGTCGTAGCGATGCACGCTGGCCACATGGACGACATCCTCATCACTCACAAAACTATAGCAAGTGTTGTTGTAGATAGGGCGGTCATTGGGTGTTTTGCCCGTCAAAAGCGCCACGACAGCAGCTGCGCAGACCTTGCCATGCTGGTTGGCCATGTGGCCAGACTTGGGCATGAGCGGCGCCACCTGGATGGCGTCACCGAGCACGTGGATGTTCTTGGCGGCGACCGACTCGTGTGTCAGGAAATCGACCTCGCACCAACGCTTGTTGGCGGTGGCAAGGCCGGCCTTGACGGCAACTTCACCGGCGCGCATGTTGGGCAACACATTGAGCACGTCGGCTTTCAGATCGTCGTTGAACTCGAACTTCAGCGTCTTGCCGGCTACATCCACATCGACCAGCGTGTGCTTGGGGCGGTATTCCAGAATCCCTTTGTAGCGTTCTGCCCAGGCCTTTTTGAACAGAGGGCCTTTAGAGGTGACGTCGTCGTTGGCGTCCAGAATCAGCACCTTGCTCTTGGGCTTGGCTTTGCTGAAGTAATGGGCCACTTGGCAGGCACGCTCGTACGGGCCAGGTGGGCAGCGGTAAGGGGCGAGTGGAATGGCAATCGCAAACACGCCGCCGTTGGGCATGGCTTCGAGCTGCTTGCGCAGTGCGATGGTTTGAGGCCCTGCCTTCCAGGCATGCAGCACGGTGTCTTGCGCACTGGGCTTGTTCATGCCGGGCAGGCTGTCCCACATGAAGTCGATGCCAGGCGAGAGGATGAGACGGTCGTAGGGCAGTTCGCTTCCACCTGCCAATTTGACGGTGCGTTTGGCGGCATCAATGCCAGTGACATAGTCTTTGACGACTTTGACACCGTGACGCTTAACCAAGTTGTCGTAGCTTTGCGTGATGTCTGCCATCGACTTGCTGCCGCCGAGCACCAGATTGGACAAGGGGCACGATACAAACGAGGCATTGGGCTCCACCAAAGTGACATCGATGCCATAGTCTGACCACATGCGCACGTACTTGGCGGCGGTGGCACCGCCATAGCCGCCACCTACCACGACCACCTTGGCGCTGTTCGCCCCCGTGGTGGCACATCCCGACAAAAAGCCCATAGCGCTAAGCGCAGAACCTGCACCAGCCATCTGAATCAGTTGACGTCTTTTCATGGTGCGCTCCTTACTTCTTCAATGCGGCAAAGTAACTTGCCAACTGGTCGATCTGCTCGTCCGAATAACCTTTGGAGAGTTGATGCATCACTGTGGCGGGCTTTTTGCCTGTCTTGAAGTCCATCATTTTCTTGAGCAAGTCTTCCTTCTTCTGTCCCGCAAGGGAGTCCATGCCATCCTGGGCAACGCCATGGGTACCGTGACAGTTGGAACATGACGCCGCCATGCCGCGTACCTGCAGTGGGTCTGCCGCAACGGCGCCCGCAGACGCGGTAGCCAGCGACAGGGCCAAGATCAACTGTTGTCTCAAACTCATGTTATTTCCTTTCGAACGCAGGGACAGAAAAGGCGGGAATTCACTCTATCACTTTGTCCGTCACACTTGGTAGCCCATGTTGGGTAATCCACCAGTGAGTTGCGGGGTATTGGGCCTACGGGCGGAGATGGTTCCACCTTTGGATTTGAGCCATTTCTCGACCAAGTCCCACACCATGGGGTTACCTGCCGAGGCGGCCTCTTCTGACACAGGTGCCCATCCGGCGACTTTGTATTTTTTGCTTGCATCGATTGGCTTGCCTGCCAGACGCATGTCGGTGATGCGCGAGCCCATGGAAGCGGTGGGGTTGCAAGCGTATTGCAGACCACCCACACGAACCATGTCGCCACCTTGCTGGTAGTACGGGTCTGGGTTGAAGAGGTTGTCGCAGACGTCCTCCAGCACCGTCTTGAGGGTTTCACCCGTCATCTCAGTGACTGTGGCGTAGGAATAGGTGGTGGCGGTCATGTCCATCAGCCATTCGCGGGTAATGGCTTGCCCTGACAAGAGGCTCGTGCCCCAGCGGAATCCCGGCGACAGGGCGATCTCGGCACCCTGGACATCCATGAGGGCATCCACCAGCAACTGGTCGCCGGTGCCATTGAAGTTGCCTCGACGGTAAAGCGTGCCTTCGGTGATGGCGAGTTTCTCTGCCAACTTATCGGCGTAGGGCGCGCGGATCTTGGTGATGAGGGCTTCCATCTCGCGGTCTGCTGGCAGCATGTTGGCAAAGATGGGCATGAGCTTGTAGCGAAAGTCGGTGACCCGGTTGTCTTTGACCTCGAAGTCCAGCACCCCGAGGAACTTACCGTTCGAGCCCGCGTTGGTGACAATGGTTTTGCCGCCTTTGTTGCTGATGATGCTGGCAACGGGCATACCGTCGTGCGTGTGGCCACCCATGATGGCGTCGATGCCACTGACGCGGCTGGCCATTTTCAAATCCACATCCATGCCGTTATGGCTGAGGACGACAACGACTTTTGCCCCTTTGGCGCGCACCTCGTCCACCATCTTCTGCATGTTGTCGTCCTGGATGCCAAAGCCCCAGTCCGCCACCATGTACCGGGGGTTAGCAATGGGCGTATACGGAAAAGCTTGCCCAATGATGGCGCAAGGCACACCATTCATTTCGCGGATGACGTAGGGCTTGAAAACCGGGTCACCAAAGTCGTTGGTTTTAACGTTCTGTGCGACGAAATCGACTTTGCCAGCGAAGTCTTTCTCGATGATTTCCTTGACACGCTCCATCCCTAAGGTGAATTCCCAGTGGCCTGTCATCACATCGACGCCCAACAGCTTGCAAGCGTCCACCATGTCTTGGCCCTTGGTCCACAGCGAGGTGCCTGATCCTTGCCAGGTGTCGCCGCCGTCGAGCAAGAGCGCGCCGGGACGGCTGGCTTTCATCCGCTTGACCAGGGTAGCGAGATGCGCAAAGCCGCCGACTTTGCCGTAGCGCTTGGAAGCCTTCTCGAAATCCAGATAGGTCAGGGCATGGGCGCTGGCTGTACCGGGGCGCACATTGGCAATCTTGAGCATGTGCTCGCCCACCAGATGCGGCAGCTTGCCCGACATGGTGCCCAGGCCCAAGTTGATGCTGGGTTCGCGAAAGTAGATGGGGAGCAACTGCGCATGGCAATCGGTCATGTGCAGGAACGACACGCTGCCAAACCGTGGCAAGTCATAGAGCCCATTGGCCGCCGTCGCCGCATCGGCGTCTGCATAAGTGCCCAAGCCCATACCTGCCGCTGCGCCAGCGCCCAATACTTGAAAGAACTCCCGTTTTGTCAGATTCATATATACGCAACCAGAGATTTTTGAATTGAAAAAAAACCCGCAGGTCATGCGGGCTGAAGCAGTTGAACTTATTGGTTCACAGCCGATTTAGGATCGAGCAGCAAGGCCATCACATCGCGGATCTGCTTTTCGCTCAGCACGCCTGCGTGGCCAGCCCGAGGCATGTTGGAGCAGGCGTTGTAAGCCTTGGCGTTCCAGATCTTGCCCCATGTGTATTCGACAATGGCTTTGGACTCAGCGCTCGCCGGGTTGGACACACCGCGCAGCTTGCCGTAGTTGTACAGGCTTGGGCCAATCGTGCCGAAAGAAATCTCTTTCTTGTCGAGTTGATGGCAGTTATAGCAATTGCCGCCATTGACATCGGTGGCTTTGTCGGTCCAGGTCTGACCGCGCCCACTCTGGGCGATCTTCTCGCCCTCTTTCCAGTCACCTAGGAACTTGCCGTCACTTGGCCATTGAACGGTCTTGAGGTTTTGCGCCTCGATTCGCTTGGCGGTGGCTTCGTCCAGCGGTTTGCCCGCCACGTCTGCAGCACTGCAAAGTTGGTTGGTCTCGTCTGCTTCGGTCATGCGGGTGAGCTTGACAAAGCCGATGTCGCGGAAAGAGGTCTTGACCATTTCCGCGGTGATCTTGTCGAGTTCCGAAGAGCTTGGCATCGCGCCAGTGCCCGAGCTTGTCGCGCAACCAGTGACCAATGCAATGGCCGCAGTCACAGCGATGCCAAATGTGATGTATTTTTTATTCATATCGGTCTGCGTCCTATCGCTTGATGGTTGGCACTGCAGACTTGGAACCAGCCGTGTTGACGCCGAGGTACACACTGAGCGCCGTCAACGCGTCGCTACCAAATCCTGGATAGGGAAAGCGCTGTTGCCGGTAGCAGTCGTTCAGGCGCAGTTGCATGCTCCACATCTGCCCATTGGAGACACGGTACGCTGGCCATGCCGCAAAGCCAACACCGTCACCAGGGTTCTTGGTCAGGTTGGGCAAGTCTTGGAGGCGAATGCGTTTGTTGTCTTCGCCATGGCAGGAGGCGCAGGAGAAATCATGCGTACCGCCACGTTGGAAGAAGAGTCGTTTGCCCACTTCATAGGCGATGCGCTCTTGTGGGTGAACCTGTGGCAGAGCAAACTTCATGCCTTTGGATTCAGCGGAAATCCAGGTGGCCAGCGCCGTAACGTTGGCCATTTCACCCTTGCCGAATGGCGTCTTGGCAATTTCTGCAGCGCTGAAGCCTTGCAGCGTTTCCATGCAAGTCAGCAGGCGGGACTCTAAATCCTGCACTTTGTTGGTGTCGGCAAAATGCCTGGGCAGCTGCACAAAGACGCCCTTGACGACGCCAGGCCCAAGGCCCAGATCACAAGCCTGCAGGCTGACTGCCTTGGGGCCTCTTTTTTGCTTCCAGAGGTCTTCACCTTTGGCTTCAAATAGCTCTGCGGGATTGCCATCGGCCAGCATCTCACGGTATTCAGCGATGCTGTCCGTGGCTGATTTCTGGGCCTGAGCATGAAAACCGACCAGGGGAAGCGCTGTGAGCACTGCCAGGCCTAAGCCAATTCTTGCTAAATTCATTGTCACCTCGTTGTTATTTGACTTGGGCGCTGGCGTAGACGATCAGGACACGGTGGCTTCGTCTGTTCGCGTTTCGCCCTTGGTGTCTTTCCAGGTCACGCCAATTTTGTCGCCTGCCTTGGCACCTTTGACCGTGAACTGCAAGAAGGGGTTCTTGGAGACGGATGGGCCCCATTCAGCGGTGAGTACGGTTTTGCCATTGTGCGTGGCCGTAACTTCTTGAATGTGCCATGCAGGGATGGTCTTGCCTGCGGAATCTTTGCGCAGGCCTGTTTCCATTTCGTGACTCATCAAGACACGTACTGTTGCGTTGGCGCCTGCGGATTGAGCGCGAATGCGCATTGGATCTGCCATGATTTACTCCTGTGATTTGTGCGTAAAGTTACTGTGGGTGATCAGCATTAACCGCCGCATCCGCCCAATGTGACTTTGATTTCTTTCTTGGCGTAGAGGGCCTTCCCATCCGCCATCACGGCGATCGCGTACACATCTGAAGACTGCCCCATCTTGGTACGTGTCGCGATATTGGTATCAACGCTGTCGGTCGGGTTAAAGACGGCAACCAGTGCCGATGGGTTCTTTTCCACAATCACCAACAAATGCTTGACCCCGGTCAGCGCGGTACTGACGCCAATCGGCACAACCGCGCCATTTTCGGCAATATCAGGTCCCGTAATGGTGACATCTTTGCTCTCTACGGGCGCGCCTGCACCCAGCGCTTTCATGACATCAGCCACGGTCTTGGCATCAAAGGCTGTCTTGTTGAAAGCGGCCAAGGCGTATTGGGGGAACATCCCCGTGGAAGCAAGCAGGCCGGCCACAAGGGCACTTTGCTTGAGGGTCTTTCGACGTGTTTGCATGGAACTTGTCCTTTTAAGAGCTTTTCGAGGTTAGCGAAGTGAATGAAAGGGAAACAACTATATCTATTTGGCAAATGAAAACTGATCTGCTACTTGCTGGCACCTGCCGCAAGCCAATTGGCAATAGCCTTGGCTTCTGAATCACTCAAGGTTTGCGGCGGCATGGGGATCGCACCCCAAACACCGGATCCGCCTGATTTGATCTTGGCGGCAAGGTAGTCGGCCTTGCCAGCGTACTTCTTGGCAACATCGGCAAATGCAGGCCCCACAAGTTTGCTGCTTTGGGCGTGACAGGCTGTACAACTGTACTTTTGAAGAAGCGTGTTGACAAGCTTGGTTTCCCCTGACGTTTCTGCAGGTTTTCCTGCCGCACTTGAAGCAGGGACAGACGCTGCACTGCCTTCAGCGACAGCCGTATTCGCCCCAACTTGCGGTCCAAATGCACGGTTCTGATCTGCCAGATTACCGTGCGAATTTCTGGCAAACGCCGGCAGCAATGAGGCTACTTTGGCTTCGGCTTTGCAGTCTGACATGCAGGGCTTGGCCTGAGTGTCTGGCTTATCTACACCACCAAACTCTTTGCCCGGCCACATGGCATGCTTGGTCGTCATGCCGTTTCGGTTGGGCATGCGTGCTTGCACTTCAGCGATATTTTTGTCGCTCAAGGTGAAGTCGTCAGGGACTACACCTGCCAAATTCAGCAAAAAGGCAGTGACTGAGAACACATCGTCCGGACTCAGAGACTTAGGTGCATTCCAGGGCATGGCACGGTTGATGTAGTCCCAAATGGTGGACAAACTGGCCACCTTCATGAAGGTCGTGCGCCCTGGAAAGGCTTCGTCTGTCAAACGTGCAACGCGACCTGTTTTGACATCGTCCGCCGTGGTGCCACCAATAAGAGGCGAAAACACTTCGTTTGATTCACCAAAAATGCCGTGGCAACTCGCGCAGCGAGCCTCCCAGATATCTTGCCCTTTGGCGACGGTACCTGAGCCCGCTGGCAGGCCTTTGAAGTCTGGACGCACATCAATGTCCCACGCGGCAATTTCCTTTGGCGTAGCAGCGCGCCCGATTCCCGGGTACTTGTTGGCGGGCTGCACCGTTTCTCCTGTAGCAGCCATGCCTGCACCAAGCAGCATGATCCCCAGAAGCAGCTTACGAAACCTGAACATTTTTGACCTCGCCATTTTCTTGAACCAGCCAGGACTGGATAGCGTTGTTGTGATAAATCGAACGTGTTCCACGAACGGCCCGAAGTTGCTGATAGTTGGGTTGTACATGCCCCGTTTCATCCGTTGCGCGACTTTGGACGATTGCTGGCTTACCGTCCCAGACCCAGTCAATGTTGAAACGTGTCAGGGCTTTGGAGAGTACGGGTGACTCCAACCTTGCTTGTCGCCAGTTTCGACCACCATCGACCGTGACATCCACGCGCTTGACTTTCCCGCGCCCCGACCAGGCGAGCCCAGAGATGTTGTAAAAGCCTTTGTCCAGCAGGACCTGCCCACCCGATGGGGTTGTCACCACGCTCTTGATTTCTTGGATGTTGGTGTATTGGCGGTGCATGCCGTCAGGCTGCAGGTCAATGTAGTGAACTGCTTCGTCTTTGGTGGCGTACGGTTTGTCACCTACTTCAATGCGGCGCAAATACTTGACCCAGCTGACGCCCTGAATTCCCGGGACGATGAGCCGCAGCGGGTAGCCGTTCTCTGGTCTTAGCATTTCGCCGTTCTGACCAAAGGCAACGAGCACCTCACCACTCAATATTTGACTCATGGGGATGGTGCGCGTCATGGACGAGCCGTCCGCACCTTCTGCGAGCACAAACTTTCCGTTCTTGAGATCAGCACCAGCCAACTCAAGCAATGTGATCAAAGGAATTCCGGTGAACTCGCTGCACGAGACCATGCCGTGGGTGTACTGCACCGTGGGTACAGCGACGTTGCCCCATTCAACAGCAGTATTGGCACCGCATTCGATGAAATGAAAGCGCGATACTGATGGCAGACGCATGATCTCGTCCATCACAAAAACCTTGGGCGACTTGACCATGCCATTGATCATGAGCCGGTGCTTAGACGGATCTATGTCCCACCAGCCTTGGTGGTGTCGCTCAAAATGCAAGCCGCTTGGCGTCACGATACCGAAGAGGGATTGCAGGGGGGCAAATGAAACTGAAGCTTGCGTGGTCTGCGTCAGGCCCGGGCTTTGGCGACGTTGTATGTTGGATTCATAGCGGGACGGTTTACCGTAACCTTCTGTTGCCACGCCCTGACCGAGACCTTTGGAATGCTCTGGCAATTGCAGGATGTTGGGGTCACCACCTTCAATGGGAACGGGGTTACCCTGCGCAATGGCTGCAGGGACTGCGGCGCCGGCGGCAGCCGCAGCAAATGCTTTGCGAATAAAGTCGCGACGCCCCGATTTGGACTCCGTCAATACTTTCTGAATACCGTCACGGTTCAAGAAGTTTTCCGGCGCCTTGAGCAGACGCCCGGACCTGGTTTCGCTTTGATTCACACTTACTCCTTGTTTCTGCGCAGATCTTTACTGATGGCAGTTGCTGAACGTCCAGTCCACTTTTACTGGCTTACCCCATGCCATGACGATTATTGTTCTGCACTTCGTAATATCAGAATATGCAAATATATTTGATCTGCGCCAAACTCACTTAAGGGTTTTTACCCATGTCGTCGAATTTATTTGAACCGGTAATGATCGCGGTTGAGCACCGCCGATACCGCTGTCACCTCGTCGGGGAACAAGCTTAAATTCAACTCTGTGTTGCATTGGTCCACCATGCCACGCAAGAGCCCAGGCGCGTTGATGCGCCCTTTTGGACGGTAAATGGCGTGCGGCGATCCGTCCATTTTCTTGGCGTGACAAGCATCGCATTGGTGCTCGACGATTAGCTTGCTGCCTAGACTGAGATCTGCATCTTTAAAAATATCGGCCGCCTGCGCATTCGCGGCAAGTGGCGTTACCAGGCACACGAGTGCTGCAATGTGTTGGATGGATCGATTCATAAAATGCTTTTGGCGAGTCAGTTGAAACAAAATATTCAGGGGCTAAGGGCGCCAACTGAGCGCGGGACTGACGTATATCATGGCGGATATACGTCTATTTGGATACATGATGAAAACACTGACCCTTCGATTCCTGGCGCTTTTGGCGCTCTTTGCCGCTTGCTCAGTTGCCATGGCGCAAGATAAAGTGGTTTACCACTTTGATGATTCTCAAACGCAAGCGACCAAGGGTTTGCGCAATATTCGGAATCATCTGGACGTCGCACCGGATACCAAAATTTTCGTCGTGGCACATGCCAACGGCATTGATTTCCTGATGGAGGGTGCCAAGGATGACAAGAACCCATCTGTTGATTACGCATCATTGATCAGCGCCCTGCGTGCACGCGGCGTCAGCTTTGAAGTTTGCGAAATCACGATGCGCGGCAGAAATCTTAAGAAAGATCAGTTCAACATGGACGCCAACTTCACGCCTTCTGGTGTCGTACGAATTGCGCAGTTACAAACCAAAGAGAAAGCTGCTTACATCAAACCTTGATAAGCTGCTTCAGTCGTCTTGTCGCTCCATGAGCAGATAAGTGTTGTAGGCGTTCATTCGGTTGGCCGCCTTGAAGAGCGGAAGAGATTCAAATCTGGTCCAGTCAGCTGACTGATACGCATCATCGAATGGTTCCATGTCTTTGGCGGCCTTGCCCATCGTCTTGCGCAAGTAGGATAGATAGTCCCGCGTCATTTGCAGGTCATCGCGAGCTGACTTTGAAAGCGGTCCGTGACCAGGAACGATTTGTTTGGTGGGAAGCGCGAGTAAGGTATCCAGCGCACGAATCCATTGACGACTGTCGGCCTGTCCTACAAACGGTACGCGCGATCGAAACACCAGGTCGCCTGCAAATAATATCTGCGCTTTAGGCAAATACACCACCAAGTCTTCTGGCGTATGGGATGGGCCAACGGATTTGATGCTGAATACAACGTTGCCAATGATTTTTTCAGCATCCCCCGTCAGCCATTCGTCTGCCGCGACAAGCCTTGTTTTTTCGTCGATCCACGGTGCAATTTCTTGACGTGAAGATACCAATCGCTGCTGCGCGGTATCGGAATTGAGGTACTCCCGCGCGGCCTGATGCGCCACAATGCGCGCGCCCGCATCCTTGAAGGTTTGCAAGCCATAAATGTGGTCCGCATGATAGTGCGTCACGATGACGTGTGACACGGGCAATGGCGTAATCTTGCGTATCTCCTCCATCAGTTGCTTGGCCAAGGGTGGCGAGCCCAAAGCATCAATAACGACGACGCTGTCCTTGGTCACCACAAAAGCTGCATTAGAGATAAAGTTTTGATTGGCGCTTGAGCCCAGTGCGGAAAGTCCCTCAACGTACCAAACTGAGTCAGATACAGGTCTTACCAACATTTCAGTGCTTGCCACCGCCGTGGCTGGCAACGTGAGAGACATGCACACCACAGCCAAGACGCTGGTCGCTGTGGACTTTACTGAAGCTTGATGCAGCCACCAATTCTTTAATTTGTCCCACATGTTTTTCTCCTGAATCATTTGTTTCTTTGAATGGACGTCGCCTCACTTAGGCCTGCATATATAAGTATCGCATTATTTTATAGACGGCATTTTTGAGTATTGACCGCATGCACCGCCAGGGCAATTTGGCCAAGTGGGCAAAGTAGTGCGGTCGCGAGGCATGATTCTGAAATACACATCTGTATCAGCACATGCCCACGAACACCTTCCCTGAAAACCTCGGTCGCTTCAAGCTCATAAAAGAGCTGGGGCGCGGTGCACAGGGCGTGGTGTGGCAGGCATTAGACCCAAAGCTTGAACGCAATGTCGCGGTCAAAGTGATGCACCGCAGTGCTGTCAGCGAAAAAGATGTTCAAGCTTGGTTGGGTGAAGCACGAGCGGTGAGCCGACTCAGTCATGCGCATATCGTTCCGGTGTTTGAGGCCGATGAGGATGGCGGACGCGCCTTCTTGGTATTCGAGTTGGTCATGGGTCAGACACTGGACGGCATGTTGCAAACGGGTGGAGCCCTGCCAGGCATTCAGGCCGTTCGCCTCATGACAGAGTTGCTGTCCGCGCTGGAGTACGCGCATGCCGCAGGCGTGATTCACCGTGATCTCAAGCCTGGCAACATCCTCATTGACAGTAGCGGCTCCGTTCGAATCATGGATTTTGGTGCGGCCGTCATTAACCGTGGTCCGCAACTGACTCAGGATCTGTCTGGCACTTTGGCGTACATGTCACCTGAGGTACTCAACGGGGCCCAGCCCAGCCCAGCCAGCGACCTGTATTCCGCCGGATTGATTTTCTATGAGATGTTGACTGGCACGCCTGCCGTCAGTGAATCCGATCCCTACCGGGTGATCTATCGTCTGACCAATGAGACGATCAATTTGCCACAGGACTTGCCTCACGCCCTTGACGATGGCCTTCGCTTGATTGTGAATAGGTGCATCAGTCGCGACCAGAGTGTGCGGTACGCAAATGTCTCGCAGGTACGAAAAGTTCTCAGCGACTGGGAATCAGTCAATACGGGCAGCGGGCATGAAGTGGCGTCACAACGAAGTGGGACAATGGAGTTCTTGCTTCGCCGCATGCGCCACAAGAGTGACTTCCCGGCCATGTCGGATTCAATCAGCCGGATACAAAAAATCTCGCAATCGGACGATGAGAATATTAACAGTCTTGCCAATGAAATATTGAAGGACGTTGCACTCACAAACAAAATTCTCAGGTTAGTCAACTCGACCTTCTATACGAGTGCGGGCGGTGGCACGATCAGCACCGTCTCCCGTGCTGTCGCCGTCATTGGATTCACTGGTATTCGGAACTTGGCGTTTTCACTTGTTCTGCTTGAACACATGCAGGACAAGAAGAACATAACCCAACTACGGGAAGAGTTCTTTCGGTCACTGATGGCAGGTATCGTCGCGAGTGAATTTTGCCCCGTTGCCAAAGAGACGGAAGAGGCCTTTATTGCGGCCAGCTTTCAAAACTTGGGGCGACTGCTGACGCAATACTATTTCGCTGAAGAGGCAGATCAGATTCGCCAAAAGCTAGGCAAGAAATACTCCGGACCCGACGCGGCGTCACCACCAAATACGCTAAAGCTTGAAGGGATTCCTTCGTTGGCGGATGAAGAGGCTGCGGCCGTTTCTGTTTTAGGCATCAGTTTCCTGAACTTGGGTGCGGGCATTGCAAAAACCTGGGACATGCCAGACAGTCTGGTTACTGCCATGCGCCGCTTGCCAGAAGATGTCCCTGTAAAGCTTCCGACCACCCCAGCCGAGCGCTTGCGAACCATTGCTTCTGCAGGTAACGAGATGACTGAAGCTCTTTTGTGCACGGACCCAGTGGAGTCTCATCGGCGCGCATTGGCCGTTAGCGAGAGGTATGCGCATGCGGTGGGGGTCGCTTCGAAAGTGATGGCCGAATCGGTTTTACGATCTCAGGACCGCTTGGGGGAAGTTGCCCGCTCTCTTGCAATCCCCATTCGCCCTGGCTCGTCATCTGCAAGGCTGCTTGGCAAGGGGTTTTCTGTCGCACCCAAGCCGAGCGCTGACACTCAGCTTTTAGCCGCTTCGACTGACACATCTGGCGCAAGTTCAACATCAAGCGTTACCGGTCCATTGAACTCAGACACTTCAGTTGGCGCTGACTTAGCTGCCGAACGTTTGGCCTCTGGCATTCAGGACATCAGCAATTCACTGGTTGAAGACAATTTCAAGTTACACGAAGTGCTTCGGATGATTCTGGAGACCTTGCTTCGCTCGCTGGACTTTCAACGGGTCGTCTTTTGCCTTCGAGATCCCAAGACCGGGGTATTGACAGGACGAATTGCACTCGGAAAAGATGCAGAAACCATCGCACCGTTCTTCAAAGTCAAACTGGATTCAACTCAAGATCTTTTTTCTGCCGTTTGCGGCAAAGGCGCGGACATTCTCATCTCAGATGCAACTGCAGCAAATGTTGCGAATCGCATACCCTCCTGGTATTCAAGTCATATTGCTGCGCCGAGTTTTCTCTTGTTGCCTTTGCTGATCAAGTCGGCACCAACTGGGCTGATTTATGCCGACAGCGCTACTGCGGGGAGCATTCGTGTCACTGAGCGCGAGTTGTCGTTGCTGCGAACATTGCGTAACCAAGCCATCATGGCACTCAAACAATCGCATCGGTGATAGCGCAACCTATTGCAATCTTGCCAATAGGGGACGAAGGTTCGGATCGGAAGGATTCAGTGCCTGCAAGGTTTGCGCTGCACTGCGTGATTTTTCGATTTGACCGGCCTGCAGATATAGGACGGCAAGAGCATAGGCTATGACGGGGTCTGCTTGGGCGAGCTTTTGTGCCGCGAGCAATGAATGCTCTGCTGCTTTGTAGTTCCCGAGATGTTGTTGTGCAAGACCCAAGTTATAGTGAACTCGAGGCCTTGACGGCTGCAGCTTGGCGGCAATGCTCAGCACCTTAACGGCTTCCGGAAGTTGCGAGGCTTCCGCCAACAACAGGCCCAATGCATACTGAATCTCACCCACTCCAGGTGTTCGTTTTGCGCCTGTGCGTAGAACATTTTCCGCGTCTCTCAGTCTGCTGCTCAGGCTATACAACTGCGCGAGATTCAGACGTGCTGGCGTGAAATCGGGATCAATGTGCAATGCCTCCAGCAGGTGCGTCTCTGCCGCTGAGGCATCCCCCCTGTTTTGGAACATCGTTGCCATGTTCAACTGGGCACCAGGCATGTCGGCGGAGAGCTCTTGTACGGCCAAATATTCGGCAACTGCCTTTTCAAGTTTCGCGCTCACCGTAGCGTCTAACTCAGCAGCGGGCACGCTTGAAAGGCCTCTGGTAGCCGCCATGCGTACGGCTTTGACAGGGTCCGTCAGCAACGGCGTCAGTGCAGGTACCCGCTGCGCGTGGGGAACCCTTTCAAGGCTCTCTGCAGCAGCTGCGCGCATTTCTGCTTCCGGACTGTGCGTGGCTTCGACACGCTGATGTATGCCTGTAGTGGTGTCATTTGCAAGTTCAGCCAAGGCAGTCGCACGCACGATAGCAGGCTGCGATTTATTATCAAGTAACGCGAGAAGTTGATCACTTGCTTGACCTTGTCGATAAGCATTGATCACTTCACCGTAATGTGCACCTTGCTTTCGAACTGGACCAAACCATTTGCCTATTGCTTCTGCGGCCCATGGAGCACTCTTGTCCGTATGGCAGGTATTGCAGGCGTTGGGACTGTTTGACTTTTCGCTGAGGTCAGGGCGGGGTACCCGTAAGCTGTGGTCTGGACGCTTCTGAATGCCCATGTAGGTGCGCGATGGCATGTGGCAGTTAACGCATTGCGCTCCAGGGGTTCCGGGCTTGTGATGATGATGCCCCTCATCGTCATAGCGTCCTGTTGCTGCAGGGAATGCGGAATTGACTTTCGCGGAGTGACACTGCAGACAAACACCGTTACCCTCCTGTCGCAGTTTGTTGGTATGAGGATTGTGGCAATCGGTGCAAGTCACGCCTTTTTGGAACATTTTGCTTTGACGAAATGATCCATCCACATAAACCTCTTCGAGTTGTTGCCCGTCTGGAAAATACAGGCCTTGGCCCAATAGGCTTGGGCGGAAGTGATCCATCAATGCTTCGCCTGGCACAGACAACGCCGTCAGTTCGCTTCGTCTTGCGTGGCAAGGCGTGCAGATTTCTGTGCGGTGTTCGGTGCTTGTTCGGCTCGTCGTAGTTACTGCAAATCCACGGTGAGTACCTTGTGCACTGTCCGATGGTTTTTTCTCGCTCTTTGCCCATGCGACATGGCTATCGCCGGGTCCATGGCAGGCCTGGCAGGTGACGTTGAGTGACGTCCAGGTGGATTCAAAGGTTCGGTTTTTGCTGTCGTAGTTTTTACGATAGCCTGTTGTATGACACACGATGCACATCGTGTTGGCTGTTTGGTAGTTGCCCGTCCAGTGCAAAACATCTCCTGGGGGTGCCTTTTCATCTGGGAGCAAATGAAACCACCTCCTTTTGTCACTGTCCCAGGCAATGCTCAGCGCCTGCAATCGACCACCCGGAAGTTCAATCAAGTACTGCTGCAAGGGTTGATAGCCAAACGTGTACTTCACAGCAAACTCGGCCTGACGTCCGTCTGCGCCGTCCGTTAGCACCATGAACTGCGAATTTCGTTTGTAGAAGCGCGTCGTCTTTCCCTGATGGGTAAACTTGGCGTCGTTGAAGTTACCCAACACCGAATGCGCCGTTGGGACTTCCATCGCTTTGGCGTGGTGTGATGACGACCATTCCGCGGCTTCTTTCGTATGGCATTCAAAACAAACTTTGTCCTCTGTATAGGACGCACTAACTTTGCTTCTTTCTTGACTAGCCGTGGGCTCAGTTAACGGCTGGTCGCGATATGGCAATCCCAGCACGAGTACGTAGAGGGATGCCAATATGAACAAGGTGCCGATTACTACCCCAGCCAGCCATTGGCTGCGTCTCGTGACTTTGTGCAACGGCGGCGTGTCAGGCATTCGCGTCTGTTGTGGTTTTGGCATTGAATGAGTGCTGATAGCGCTCCAACGCTGTCAGGGAGCCACAAATAAACAAGGCATCGTCGTGACGGACCACGAAGTCAGATTCAAATTCGATGAGCACTTCTCTTTCGCGCTCCACAGCCACGACCTTTGCACCGGTCAATTCGAGTACTTCGCTGTGCCATGGATGGCTTCCGACCATTTTTCCTGCGTTCACACGGATGAACTTGATGCGGTTCTCGACATAAATCGCCTGTTCATCGAGCAAATGAAAAGCCAAGATTTGACCAGCAACTTGCCCAACGGAAATAGCGAAGTCTGCGCCTGCTCGGCATAAGCGATCGGTATTCGGCGTGCGTAGCACGCGCACAATTAGTGGGACCCCTGGCGCGTAATCGCGGACCACTGCTGTGGCAAACAATGATTCACTGTCGTCACTTAAGGCCAGAATGACAGCGCTGGCATCGCGAACATTCGCCTGGCTCAGGGTGGCATGCTCCAAAACGCTTCCGACCACATCGACGCCTGGCTCGGCTGATTTATCAATGACGATACAGTCCTCGTCCGCGTCTTGAAGCATTTCAATGACTTTGTGGCCAACTGCGCCATAACCGGCTAAGACAATTGGCCCGGTACGCCGTATTGGCATCGCCATGCGCTCTACCGCTTGCAGGCTTTCTGGTGTTCCAACGACAACCAATATCGCACCTGGCTCTATGCGAGTTTGTGGTCCTTTGCTCGTGGTAAACGACCCGCCATACCACTGCCCAATGATGGATACGCCGTGCTGTTCTCGTAGGCGAAGATCCCCCAAAGCTTTTCCTGCCAAGGAGCTCCCAGCGCGTACGCGAAACTCAGCCATACCAACCTTTGAACCAAGTAGATGCATGCCTTCTACGGGTGGATTTATCCGCATGCTCGCTCGCGACGCGAGCGCGGCACCTAGGACATGCGCAGGGGTAAATACCTCGGTCGCGCCAATCTGAATCATCGGTGCACGGTAGAGAGGATCATCGGCCAGCGCGTAAAGTGGGCCGGTATAGCCACGCTCGCGGACAATCAATGTGCAGTTCGCATTGGCATGATCATCACCATTTGCAACGACAGCTCGCGCGCGCTGAACGCCCTCAAGTACACAGGCTTCCTCACCAAGGCTCCCCAGTACCACCTCAAATCCACGGTCGCGGAGCTTTCGCGCCAATGTCATGTCTTCTTCAAAAATGACAAAGGGACTCTTCTTTGCGTCTAACTCTGTCAACAGAGATTCAATAGCAGGGCCGTATCGAAAGAACAGGACTTTCCCGACCATATCAGGAAGCACATGTGGCAGCTTAACTTCAAACTGCTCTTCGAAATAGGGGAGAAGAAAAACAGGAAAAACGAGAAGAACCAGGAATTGCCCCAGGAACTGGACCAAGATGACGAAAGACGCTACCAAAGGATGATTCCAATGGTTATCTGCCCCGTAGCCTGTCGTCGTCAGGGTCTCAGAGGCCCACTGGATGCTCCGCAGGAAAGTGCGAGGAGAACCTTCAAAATGATCCATCATCAGCATGTACATCACACCGATGACGAATACAGTGCCCGCCAAAATTGCAATAAGCAATAGAAACTGACCCAATGAGCGTTTGAGAATCGAGTTCATGGCTTGCGTAGTGCAACTGCAAATTTCTGTGTCAGCAGCCCAACTTCTGAAGAATTCGAGGACGAAATATCATTAAAGTAGATAGTACACAAACAAAAACGCCCACGTTAAGTGGGCGTTTTGTAGCAGACTAAACTGCTGGTCGTTTGGTTGCGGAGGCTAGATTTGAACTAACGACCTTTGGGTTATGAGCCCAACGAGCTACCAGGCTGCTCCACTCCGCGTCAAGACTTGAATTATAACCTATTCGGCCTTGGCTTCGGCAGTATTTTCTTCAATAGTTGCAGGACGATCAACCAATTCAACCAAAGCCATAGGTGCATTGTCACCAACGCGGAAACCCATCTTCAAAATACGCGTGTAGCCACCTGGACGAGCAGCGAAGCGCGGGCCCAGATCGGCGAAGAGTTTCACAACCATATCGCGGTTACGCAAACGGTCAAATGCCAAACGCTTATTGGCAAGTGTAGGTGTCTTACCCAAGGTAATCATAGGCTCCACCACGCGGCGAAGTTCTTTTGCTTTGGGTACAGTGGTCTTGATGACTTCATGCTCCAAGAGCGAGTTCATCATGTTGCGCAGCATCGCAAGGCGATGTGAGCTGGTGCGATTAAGTTTGCGGAGTCCGTGTCCGTGACGCATGGTGCTTTCCTTATTAAGTATTTAACGGGTGGCCGTATCAGGCACCACCCGGTGCACTGCCCATGATCTCAAGTTCAGGGCGGGGGAGGGGTAATAATTATAAACGGTCGACGCTCAGATCAGCGCTTGTCCAAACCGCTTGGAGGCCAGCTGTCAAGCTTCATGCCTAATGTCAGGCCACGAGAAGCGAGCACTTCCTTGATTTCATTGAGCGACTTGCGACCCAAGTTAGGCGTCTTAAGCAACTCATTTTCGGTACGCTGAATCAAATCGCCAATGTAGTAAATGTTCTCAGCTTTGAGGCAGTTCGCAGAACGAACTGTCAATTCAAGCTCATCAACTGGGCGCAGCAGAATTGGATCGAACTGGGCATTTCCACGTGGAGCAGGCGCATCAAAGGCTGCGAGTTCACTGCCTTCGAGCTGAGCAAAGACTGCCAATTGCTCGACCAAAATCTTGGCGGACGCACGAACAGCATCTTCTGCAGTAACGGCGCCGTTGGTTTCAATCTCGATTACCAGTTTATCCAGATCCGTACGCTGTTCAACACGTGCACTTTCGACGGTGTAGCTCACGCGCTTCACTGGGGAAAATGATGCATCAAGCACGATACGACCAATCGACTTGGTCGGCTCATCAGCAAATCGGCGCATCGTGCCAGGCACATAGCCACGGCCTTTTTCAACCTTAATCTGCATGTCCAACTTGCCACCTTGTGACAGATTGGCAATGACATGGCCTGGATTGATGATTTCAACATCGTGTGGGGTCTGGATGTCAGCAGCGGTGACAACACCTTCACCGTCTTTGCGCAGGCTCAACGTAACTTCGTCACGGTTGTGCAACTTGAACACGACGCCCTTCAAATTCAAAAGGATGTTAACAACATCTTCTTGAACACCATCGATGGAAGAGTACTCATGCAGAACACCTGCAATCGTCACTTCGGTTGCCGCGTGGCCCACCATGGATGAGAGCAAAACGCGGCGCAGCGCGTTGCCCAGAGTGTGACCATAGCCACGCTCAAACGGTTCCAAGGTCACTTTTGCACGATGGGGGGCCACGTGCTCAACATTGATGGCCTTGGGTTTCAGCAAATTGGTTTGCATGCAAGCTTCCTGTCAATACCCCCGGCTCGTTACACCGGTAAGGCTGGTGGAGTATCGACCGGTTGCAGCGTGGAACAGGTCGATACGGGGAAACAATTAATTTGGAATTAGCGTGAGTACAACTCGACGATCAACGATTCGTTGATGTCAGCTGCAAATTCATCACGATCAGGTACCTTCTTGAAGGTGCCTTCTGCCTTGTCGGCATTGACTTCAACCCAGGCGGGGATACCAACTTGATTAGCCAACTGCAAAGCTTCGACAACGCGGCCTTGCTTCTTGGACTTGTCACGTACAGCGATCACGTCACCTGTCTTAACCATGTAAGACGGGATGTTGACGGATTGGCCATTGACAGTGATCGCCTTGTGCGAGACCAACTGACGCGCTTCAGCGCGAGTTGAGCCAAAGCCCATTCGATAGACAACGTTATCCAGGCGTGACTCGAGGATGAACAGTAAATTCGCGCCGGTATTGCCCTTGCGACGATCTGCTTCTTCGAAGTAACGGCGGAACTGACGCTCCAAGACGCCATACATGCGCTTGACTTTTTGCTTTTCACGCAATTGCAGACCGAAGTCAGAAGTACGAGCACCGGAGGTGCGACCGTGCTGACCAGGCTTGGAGTCAAATTTGGCTTTGTCGCTGATTGAGCGGCGAGCGCTCTTCAGGAACAGGTCCGTGCCTTCACGGCGTGAGAGTTTGGCCTTAGGGCCGAGGTAACGTGCCACGAGAATTTCCTTTAATCAACTACTGCCCCAATTGGGGCAGGAGCCATACACATCCGTGCATGGCGGTGGGCTTATAAAAAACGATTAGATGCGACGGCGCTTTTGTGGACGGCAGCCGTTGTGCGGAACCGGTGTCACATCAGCAATTGATGTGATACGGATACCTAAGGCACCAAGAGCGCGCACAGAAGATTCACGGCCAGGGCCTGGACCTTTGATTTCAACGTCGAGGTTCTTGATGCCTTGTTCCATGGCAGCGCGCCCAGCCACTTCAGATGCTACCTGCGCAGCAAAAGGTGTGGACTTGCGTGAGCCTTTAAAACCTTGACCGCCAGACGAAGCCCATGACAAGGCGTTGCCCTGACGGTCCGTGATGGTGATGATGGTGTTATTGAACGAGGCGTGCACGTGTGCAACACCATCGGCAACGTTCTTACGAACTTTTTTGCGCACGCGCTGTGCAGCATTATTGGCGGGAGCTTTTGCCATGTTGGATCTCTATTCCAGTTATTTCTTCAAAGCCTGCGCAGCTTTACGCGGACCCTTACGGGTACGTGCATTGGTGCGAGTACGCTGGCCACGCATGGGCAAGCCACGACGATGACGGAAGCCGCGATAGCAGCCGATGTCCATCAAACGTTTGATGTTCATCGTGGTTTCACGACGGAGGTCACCCTCAATCGTGAAGAGCGCGATTTGATCCCGAATCTTTTCGAGATCACCGTCCGTCAGGTCTTTGACCTTCTTAGCGTAAGCGATACCGCATGCTTCGCAGATTTTGCGAGCGCGAGTACGGCCAATGCCAAAAATCGCAGTCAAGCCAATCTCAGCGTGCTGATGCGGCGGGATATTGATACCAGCAATACGTGCCATGTTCTACCTTCTTTAACCTTTGAGCTACGCCGAATTAACCTTGACGTTGCTTGTGACGTGGATCTGTGCAAATTACACGGACCACACCCTTGCGACGGATGACCTTGCAGTTGCGGCAAATCTTTTTCACCGAAGCTGAAACTCTCATTGCATTCTCCTAAAACTATCTAAGCCTGCCAAAAACTTGCGCTTCAACAGGACAATTTACAAAACCTACTTCGCTCGAAACACAATACGTGCGCGGCTCAGATCGTAAGGTGTCAACTCTACGGTGACCTTATCTCCTGGAAGGATGCGTATGTAATGCATACGCATTTTTCCGGAAATGTGCCCCAAAACTACATGCCCATTCTCCAACTTCACTCTGAAGGTGGCGTTCGGGAGATTTTCTACAATCTCACCTTGCATTTGAATGACATCGTCTTTCGCCATACTCAAGTGCCCAGTGACGTCTTGAAATTTGCTTTCTTTAACAACGACTCATACTGCTGAGACATCATGTAGTTTTGAACCTGGGCCATAAAGTCCATGGTGACCACCACAATAATCATCAACGATGTACCCCCGAAATAGAAAGGCACGTTGTATTTGAGAATCAGGAACTCTGGTAACAAACAGACAAATGTAATGTATGCAGCACCAGCCAATGTCAATCGAAGCAAAATCTTGTCAATGTATTTTGCAGTTTGCTCACCGGGCCGAATGCCTGGTACAAACGCACCGCTTTTCTTCAAGTTATCTGCTGTCTCGCGGCTGTTAAACACAAGGGCCGTGTAGAAGAAGCAGAAAAACACGATAGCGGCAGCGAACAGCATCACATAAATGGGCTGCCCTGGTGACAAAGCACCTGCAATGTCCTTCAACCAACGCATTGACTCACTTGAACTGAACCAACTGACCACCGTTGCTGGAAGCAAAATGATCGACGAGGCAAAGATAGGTGGAATCACGCCAGCCATGTTGAGTTTCAAAGGCAGATGCGAAGACTGTCCACCGTAAACCTTGTTTCCGACTTGTCGACGTGCATAGTTCACTAGGATTTTTCGCTGTCCACGCTCCACAAACACCACAAAGTACGTTACCAAAGCCACAACGATCACGATGAACACCGCAATCAAAATGCTCATGGCACCGGTTCTCACCAGTTCCAGCAGACCGCCAACCGAATTTGGCAAGCCAGATGCAATGCTGGAAAAGATCAATATTGAGATGCCGTTACCCAGCCCGCGCTCAGTGATTTGCTCGCCCAACCACATCAAGAACATGGTTCCTGCAGTCAAACTCACCATCGCTGTCATGCGAAAGCCAAAGCCCGGATTTAAGACCAACCCAGCTGAACTCTCCAACGCAATGGCGATGCTGAGTGACTGGAATAAGGCCAACCCAAGTGTTCCATAACGCGTGTACTGCGTGATTTTGCGTCGTCCGGCTTCACCTTCTTTTTTCATCTGCTCAAACATCGGCAGAACATACGTGAGTAGCTGCATGATGATGGAAGCGGAGATGTAGGGCATGATCCCCAAGGCAAAAACTGTAAACCGAGACAGCGCACCACCCGAGAACATGTTGAACATGCCCAAGATACCGCCCTGCTGCCCTTTAAAGAGCTGCTGAAGCTGGTTTGGGTCAATTCCCGGCACAGGTATGTGCGCACCCAGTCGGTAAACGACGAGCGCTAGCAACAGAAAAACAAGACGGCGACGCAGGTCGCCAAACTTGCCAGTCTTTGCCAGGTTAGGAGCGCTTGTAGCCACTAAGTGTTTCTTTCAAGTCGTTGATAGCTGGCTATTACGCCAAGCTGCCGCCAGCTGCTTCAATCGCAGCTTTGGCACCTGCAGTTGCGCCAATGCCGGTCAACTTGACGGCTTTGCTCAACGTACCGGACTTAATCACCTTGATAACCTTAGCGCGATCAGAAATGAGACCAGCTTGCTTCAACGCCAATGCGTCGACTTCAGCTGCGCCCAACACTTCCAAATCCGCCAAAGTTACTTCTGCGTTGTATTGCAGTTTGTGCGATTTGAAACCACGCTTAGGCAAGCGGCGTTGCAAAGGCATTTGACCGCCTTCGAAACCAACCTTATGGTAGCCACCAGCACGGGACTTTTGACCCTTATGGCCACGACCTGCAGTCTTGCCAAGGCCAGAGCCGATACCGCGACCAACGCGACGCTTGGCGTGCTTAGCGCCAGGAGCGTGTTGAATGCTATTGAGTTCCATTTTTAGAGCACCTTGACCAGATAACTGATCTTGTTGATCATGCCGCGCACTGCGGGCGTGTCTTGCAATTCACTCACCGAGCGGATCTTGCGAAGACCCAAGCCACGTACTGTGGCACGGTGTGATTCTTTGGTTCCAATGGGGCTGCGCACCAATTGGATCTTGACGGTTGCTTGAGTAGTCATGTCGATTTCCTGATGCTCAGGCCGTGAACAGGTTTTCAACCGTCAACCCACGCTTTGCTGCAACTGCCGCCGGAGTGGTGGAGTTTTGCAGAGCGTCGAGTGTGGCGCGAACCATGTTGTAAGGATTGGTTGAGCCGTGGCTCTTCGCGACGATGTCAGTGATACCCATCACTTCAAACACAGCGCGCATTGGACCACCAGCAATGATGCCAGTACCTTTAGGTGCTGGTGTCATCATGACATTTGCAGCGCCCCAGTGACCAAACACCTTGTGGTGAATCGTGCCGTTTTTCAACGTGACTTTTGTCATGTTGCGACGGGCTTCTTCCATCGCTTTTTGCACAGCTGCTGGCACTTCTTTTGACTTGCCTTTACCCATGCCGACGCGACCGTCGCCGTCACCAACCACTGTCAGGGCTGCGAAACCTAGAATACGACCACCCTTGACCACTTTGGTCACGCGGTTGACCGCAATCATCTTCTCGCGCATGCCGTCTTCTGGACCGTCACCCTGCGTTTTTGCTTGAATTTTAGCCATTATGTATTCCGATCTCGCTTAGAACTGCAGGCCAGCTTCGCGTGCCGCTTCAGCCAGAGCCTTGACTCGGCCGTGGTATGCAAAGCCTGAACGGTCAAAGGCAACCTTTTCAACGCCAGCTGCTTTTGCTTTTTCAGCAATGCGCTTGCCAATCAAGGAAGCGGCTGCGGTGTTGCCACCTTTGCCAGTTGCGCCCAATGTCTTCTTGACATCGGCTTCGGCGGTGGATGCCGTTGCAATCACTTTTACACCGTCGCCAGAAATGACGCTGGCATAAATGTGCAAATTGGTACGATTGACAGTCAGGCGAACAACGCCTTGCGTTGCAATACGAATCCTGGTCTGACGCGCCCGGCGAAGACGCTGCTGTTTTTTGGTCAACATAGTGCAGCTCCTTACTTCTTCTTGGTTTCTTTAATCGTGATTTTTTCATCCGCATAACGGATGCCCTTGCCCTTATATGGCTCAGGAGCACGAACGGCACGAATCTCGGCAGCGATCTGACCCACGCGTTGGCGGTCAGCACCTTTGATCAAGATTTCGGTTGGCGCTGGAGTGGTCACCGTGATGCCAGCAGGCATGTCGATGTTCACTGGATGCGAATAGCCAACAGTCAGATTGAGCTTGGCGCCTTGAGCCTGGGCTTTGTAACCCACGCCAATCAGCGTCAACTTCTTTTCAAAACCTTTGGTAACACCGACAACCATGTTGTTCACCAGTTGACGAATCGTGCCGCTCATTGCGTTGGCTTCACGGGATTCGTTCGCGGGAGCAAACTTGAGTTGACCGTTGTCAGTAGAGATGGTGACCAGGGCGTTTTGCGCCACGATCAAAGTACCACCTGTACCTTTAACACTGATTTGGCCATCTTTAAGCGACACGTCCACACCAGCGGGGACGGTCACAGGCATTTTTCCTACACGGGACATTTTGATAATTCCTCTTGTGTCAGGTCTTAAGCCACATAGCAGAGCACTTCACCACCGACACCGGTAGCGCGCGCTTTGCGATCTGTCATGACACCTTTAGGGGTGGTCACAATGGCAACACCCAAGCCGTTTTGGACTTGAGGAATAGCACCATGGCCCTTGTAAACGCGAAGGCCAGGACGGCTGACACGTTCAATGCGTTCGATAACTGGACGACCTGCGTAATACTTCAGGGCAATTTCCAATTCAGCTTTGCCATCAGTGGTCTTGACAGAGAAGCCATCAATGTAGCCTTCATCTTTCAACACTTGGGCAATAGCCACTTTGACTTTGGACGAAGGAACGGAAACCGAAACCTTAGCCACCATTTGGGCATTGCGGATGCGCGTCAGCAGATCGGCAATTGGATCACTCATACTCATTATTGAATCTCCTGCCGATTACCAAGAAGCCTTGGTGATGCCGGGGATGTCCCCAGCAAACGCCATTTCACGCACCTTGGCGCGGCCCAATCCAAACTGACGGAACGTACCACGTGGACGACCGGTGATCGCGCAACGGTTACGTTGACGAGTAGGGTTCGCATTGCGTGGGATCATTTGCAGACCCAGACGCGCTGCCGCACGCTCTTCGTCGCTACGCTTTGCGTCGTTGGCAATTGCCTTGAGCTCAGCGTGCTTGGCTGCATATTTGGCAACCAGTTTGTCGCGTTTGAGTTCGCGTTCGATTAATGCTGCTTTAGCCACGGACCACCTCAGTTCTTGAACGGGAAACGGAAGCCAGCGAGCAGTGCCTTGCACTCTTCGTCGGTCTTGGCCGTTGTGGTGATGCTGATATTGAGACCACGCAAGGCGTCAACCTTGTCATACTCAATCTCAGGGAAAATGATCTGCTCTTTCACGCCGATGTTGTAGTTACCACGACCATCGAAAGCGCGACCAGAGATACCACGGAAGTCACGTACGCGAGGCAATGCAACTGTCACGAAGCGATCCAGGAATTCATACATCTGAACGCCACGCAAAGTGACCATGCAACCGATGGCTTGACCTTCACGGATCTTGAAACCGGCGATAGCTTTCTTGGCCTTGGTCACCACTGGCTTTTGTCCAGCGATTTTGGTCAAGTCAGAAACAGCGTTGTCCATAACCTTCTTGTCAGCAACTGCTTCACTCACACCCATGTTCAAGGTGATCTTAGTGATGCGAGGCACTTGCATCGGCGACTTGTAGCCAAACTTTTCAGTCAGCTGAGGCGCCACTTTTTCACGGAAAAATTGTTGAAGACGCGCCATGATCAAGCCACCTTAATTTCTTCGCCGCTGGACTTGAAGACACGCACGCGCTTGCCATCAGCCAACAACTTGATCCCAACGCGATCAGCCTTGCCGCTGGTTGCATTGAAAATTGCCACATTCGACTGGTGAATAGGCATGGTCTTATCGATCACGCCGCCAGTCGTACCCTTCATAGGATTTGGCTTGGAGTGCTTCTTCACCATGTTGATACCATCAACAATAATGTGAGAGTCATCCACGCGCAGCGACACTTTGCCGCGCTTGCCCTTATCGCGCCCTGCGAGCACGATTACTTCGTCGCCTTTGCGAATCTTGTTCATGGCAAGTCCTTACAAAACTTCTGGCGCCAAGGACACGATCTTCATGAACTTTTCAGTACGCAATTCACGCGTGACTGGTCCAAAGATACGGGTGCCGATGGGCTCTAATTTGGCATTCAACAAAACTGCTGCATTGCCGTCAAACTTAACCAAGGAACCGTCATCACGACGAATGCCCTTGGCCGTACGCACCACCACCGCACTGTAGATCTCGCCTTTCTTGACGCGACCACGTGGAGCAGCTTCTTTGATGCTAACTTTGATGACGTCGCCAACGCTTGCATAGCGACGCTTAGAGCCACCGAGCACTTTAATGCACAGGACTGACTTAGCGCCGGTATTGTCGGCAACCTCTAACCGAGATTCTGTCTGGATCATTTCAATATTCCCAACTTGTACAAAACGCTTCCGGCTTATCCGAAAGTTCGCTCAGTCAGTCTTGGGCCCGTTGCCCGCATTCACGAACCACTCGCAAAGCAGGTGCTGGGCAGATAACTTGGCTATAAATTCATAGCGAAGCCCACGATTATGGCAAATGATTTACACCCCGTCAACACCTTTTGCTGAAATTTTTCAACTAATGGCTATCGACGCCCTGATACTGCAGGGCCAGCGCTTCAAATTCCACTGTTTTTGGGTCTTTCACCCCTTCTGATACCAATATGTCGGCAACTTTGCCAGCAAGGCCGCACGCAAGATGCGCATCGAGGAACAGCATGCGCGAACGGCGCGCCAACACATCCTCAACGGTTAGAGCGTACTCACTTCTTACCGCATAGCGCACCATGGCCTCAGACAGACCTTCGGCCAATTGATTCTCAGCACCGGGCAGCGCCAATACCTCGCCTTCATCAGAGCCATAGCTATGCAAGCCTGGCGCATCTGATATTTTTGGCGCATCTTTGGCTCGCGCTTTGGCCCCTTGGAGTGGATGCTTTTCGGTTTGCCCCCCAGACTTAGGAGGTAGTAGTTTCGCGTCGAAGCAATGCCTCAGGACGTCTTCAGCCATCGATCGGTAAGTAGTCCACTTGCCCCCTGTGACTGTGACCAATCCACTTGCCCCCACCATCACGGTATGTTCGCGGCTGATTGCCTTGGTGCTGCCACCCTCTAGACCCTCTGGCTTGACCAAGGGGCGAAGTCCAACCCAAACACTTTTCACATCCCTTTTTGTTGGCGCCGCTGTCAGGTATCGAGCCGATTCGCTCAGAATGAAATCCACTTCGGATGCAAATGCATCGGGTTCTCGGGGTATGTCGTCCCTCGGCGTATCTGTCGTACCTAAAATCGTCTTTCCAAGCCAGGGCACGGCAAACATTACACGACCATCCGCTGTTTTGGGGACCATGAGTGCATGGTCAGACGCTAGAAATTTACGGTCGACCACCAAGTGCACACCCTGGCTGGGTGCAACCATCTTTTGCACGGATTTGCGCTGCGCAGCAGCATCGATTTGCCGGATGTTATCGACCCAAACCCCAGTCGCATTCACGATGCATATGGCGCGAACCTTGTAATTCTTTCCGGTTTCACGGTCCTGGCATTCAAGCCCAACCAACTTGCCGCCGTCCTGAAGCAGATCGACGACAGCGCAATAGTTAATCACAAGAGCGCCATGATTTTGTGCAGTTCTTGCCAGTGCCAGAGCCAATCGCGCATCGTCGAATTGACCGTCCCAATATTTGACGCCGCCGAAAAGGCCCTCTGGTTTTGCATTGGGTAGCAGTCGTAGTGTCTCCTGCGTACCAAGCAGTTCCGTCGGCCCCAAGCTTGCTTTGCCTGCCAAGGCATCGTACGCCTTTAACCCTATGCCATAGAAGGGCGACTCCCACCATTTATAGGAGGGCATCACAAACGGCAACGCGTCTGCTAAGTGTGGTGCGTTGTGCAACAGCGTGGTGCGCTCGCTCAGGGCCTCACGCACAAGCCCAATATTGCCTTGGGCTAAGTACCGCACACCACCATGCACAAGCTTAGTTGCGCGCGAGGACGTGCCTTTTGCAAAGTCGTGCGATTCCAACAAGATGACTTTGAAACCCCGCAGGCTTGCATCCAGTGCAACGCCTAAGCCTGTTGCACCACCACCAATAACGGCAATGTCAAAGCCTTTGGACTCAGCGAGTCGTTGAATCAGTGAAGTACGTTGCATCGCTTTGCTATTTTTACGTTGTAGGAAGCTCCAATTGTGTTCGTTTTGATTCTTTAATTCAAGTCATTGGTTCGTTTTTGTTCTTATTCATCTCTTTTTGATCATTTTGAAGTTTTCTGACAAAATCCAACAATGACACCCAACCCCCGCCAAAGCAAGCTGCTTACATTGATCAATGATCGCGGCGCGCTATCTATCGAGGCTCTAGCGGCAGAGTTGGATGTCGCCTTGCAAACCGTTCGGCGCGATGTGCATCGCTTGTCTGAGGCCGGGCTGATCGCCAGGTTTCATGGTGGTGCACGGCCTGCGCTATCCACCACCGAGAACATCGCCTACCGACAGCGCAAAGCCTTGCATGGCTCAGCTAAGGCCTTGATTGCCCAAGCCATTGCACAGCGTGTGCCACACGGCTCAGCGCTTTTCATCAACATTGGCACCACCATGGAAGCCGTCGCCCATGCACTCTTGGCACACCAGGATTTGCGCGTGATTACTAACAATTTACATGTGGCAGCCATCCTCAGCGAAGCCCCTGGCTGCCAAGTCATCGTTGCCGGCGGAGAAATGAGATCCCTTGACCGCGGCATCGTTGGCGAATTGGCTGTGGACTTTATCCGTCAGTTCAAGGTTGACATTGGCCTGATCGGGATCAGCGGCATCGAACCCGATGGAAGTCTTCGAGACTTTGACTACCGCGAAGTGCAAGTTGCCCGCACCATCATGGCCCAGTCGCGACAAGTCTGGTTAGCCGCAGACAGCAGCAAGTTTTTGCGCGCCGCCATTGTCCAATTGGCTCATGTGAGAGACATCGATCTGCTCTACACAGAGGCTCCCCCATCTGAAGACATGGCCAAAATTTTGGCTGATGGCGGAGTCGAATGCATTGTGGCTGGGCATTAAACCTGATGCCATGAGAAGTTTGTTTTCAAGCAGTTTTACAGAGGAGCATCCGTGTGACTTATCTATTGGCCCTTGACCAAGGCACCTCCAGTACGCGCAGCATTGTCTTCCGTCATGACGGCAGCATTGTCGCCATGGCCCAGGCGGAGTTAAAGCAGTTTTACCCGCAGCCTGGTTGGGTGGAGCACGATCCCATGGAAATCTGGTTGTCCCAGTTAGCAACGGCGCGGCAAGCCTTGTCGCAGGCAGGCCTTAGCGGCAAAGATATTGCCGGCATCGGCATCACCAACCAACGCGAAACGACCGTCATATGGAGCCGACGCACAGGTGAGCCGATCAGCAAGGCGATCGTCTGGCAGGACAGGCGGACCGAGCCCATGTGCGCGGAGCTGCGCGAACGCGGACTCACTGACTTGGTTCAAATGCGAACGGGTCTGCGAATAGACGCTTATTTTTCAGCCACCAAGATTGCTTGGCTCTTGGCGAATGTGCCTGGCGCTAAAGCAGCCGCTGAGCGCGGCGAACTGGCATTCGGCACAGTCGACAGTTGGCTGATTTGGCAGTTGACCGGCGGAAAAGTCCATGCCACAGACGTCAGCAATGCGTCTCGAACTATGTTGCTGAATATTCATAACAATGCGTGGGATCCTGAGTTGCTCGCCGCTTTGGATTTGCCCGTGGCCATGATGCCGAACGTTTTGCCGTCGTGCGCTGATTTCGGACTGTCGGATGCGAAACTATTTGGCGAAACTATCCGCATCGGGGGCGTGGCCGGGGATCAACAAAGTGCCCTTTTTGGCCAAGCATGTTTTTCCTCCGGTCAGGCGAAGAACACCTACGGCACAGGTTGTTTCATGCTCATGCATACGGGCGCGCAATGCCACACCAGCCACAACAACCTCATCACCACGAGTGCGGCACAAACCGACAGTACACCTGCTTTTGCATTTGAAGGCAGCGTTTTTGTTGGGGGCGCCGTGGTTCAGTGGTTACGCGATGGCCTTCAAGCTATTCAGACCAGTTCAGACATACAGGCACTTTGCGAATCCGTGCCCGATTCGGGTGGGGTCATGTTCGTGCCCGCGTTTACCGGTCTCGGCGCCCCCTACTGGCAGCCCAATGCGCGTGGTGCCATTTTGGGCCTGACCCGTGGCAGCACCACCGCCCACATTGCCCGCGCCGCAGTTGAGAGCATTGCGTATCAATCGGCAGCACTCCTGACGGCCATGAGTCGCGATGCGGTTCAAAGTGGTGGCAAGCCAATGACTGAATTGCGCGTAGACGGTGGCGCTTGTGTCAACAACCTACTCATGCAGTTTCAGGCAGATCTGCTCGGCATACCCGTTATCCGTCCCAAAATCATCGAGACCACCGCCTTAGGTGCCGCTTACTTGGCGGGTTTGCATGCAGGGGTCTACAGTAATCAGCAAGAGTTAGCATCTTTGTGGCAAATAGAACGGGTTTTTGAGCCGAAAATAGAACGCGCACAGGCACTCGAAATGACGGCGCTCTGGGAGCAGGCAGTCAGGCAATGCACCGCCCATTGAGCGTTCTTACAACACCTTCCAAGATTCAACTAATAGCCGCCTAGGGTGCGCATTGAACGGACGAACAACATGAACACAGCATTTATCGGCGGCGGCAACATGGCGACCGCCATCCTGGGAGGCCTGATCCGGTCAGGCACACCAGCGAAGAACATTTGGGTCGTTGAGCCAGATGATGCCGCGCGTGAAAGACTTTCGACACAGTTTCACGTCAATGTCTTACCCGCCTCGAACCAAGAGTTGGCGGCAGCTGACCTTGTCGTATGGGCGGTCAAGCCCCAGGTCTTCAAAGAGGCTGCGCTTTCAAGCCAAGCGTATACCAGGGACGCACTCCATTTGAGCGTTGCTGCGGGCATTGGTAGCGACAGCATTGCGCAGTGGCTAGCAACGGACCGGGTTGTGCGTGCGATGCCCAACACGCCAGCCTTGATTGGTAAGGGCATGACGGCCCTTTTCCCCCGCAAAGGCGTCTCCCAGGCGGAACGAGTACAAATCAGCCAGACGATGGCGGCTACTGGCGAACTGCTTTGGGTTGACATCGAGTCTCAACTTGATGCCGTCACGGCGCTGTCGGGTTCGGGTCCCGCCTATGTTTTCTATTTCCTGGAGGCCATGGTGGATGCCGGAGCGGCGCTTGGTTTGTCGAGGGAACAGGCCTATGCTTTAGCGCTTAGCACCTTTGGGGGCGCTACTGCACTCGCCGCCCAAAGTGACGAAAGCCCTGCCGTATTGCGCCAACGTGTCACGTCCAAAGGCGGCACCACCTATGCGGCGATCACGTCCATGGAACGCGATCAGGTCAAGGAAAAGTTCATGGTGGCGATGAGTGCTGCGTGCACTCGTGCCGCGGAACTTGGGGTCGAATTTGGTGCGGGTTAGGAGCTCCGCCGTCTGATCTACACTGCTTGCATGGGGCAGTGAACCTACTGATTACTGCCCGACACGTTTACCTTAACAGAGAGGACGCTCCTCCATGAAAAAGCTGCTCACCACCCTTGTCAGTGCCGCCTTGATTGCCATGCCATTGGCAAGCATTTCCACAAGCGCGTCAGCCCAAACCGCTCAGACCACCACCAAGTCAGCGAAGAAGGCTAGCAAGGCAAAGAAACACAAGAAATCAAAGCACGCGAAACGCCACGCTTGATTTCTGCCTAAGCTCTCGTAAGAGAGAACGACTTTGGCAAATCAAAGTCGCCTTCGTCGGCGGCTTTTTCGTTTGGCGTGAAAAATTCTGGTGCGGCTGGCGGGGATCGAACCCACGACCCTTGGCTTCGGAGGCCAATACTCTATCCACTGAGCTACAGCCGCAATAGTTCTACCTGGGTCAGGCAGTAAAGCGTGCCGGGATTCTCTCACAGAAGCATGACTCCGCCAGCTATAATCGCGGGTTGTTTCCAGGCCCGCGACTTAATTGAGGACGCTATGAGCGACAACAGCCACACAGAATCTCACACCGGACAAACAAATCCCCAGAAACAGAAGCTGGTGACAGTGTTGATGTCGTTTCTGATTCCTATCGGTTTTATTGCTGCGCTGGTGTCCATCAGCATGTCGACCGCCAAAGTGGACATCAGCCCTGACGTAGCGGAAAAGCTGCTGGCCAAGCGCATTCAGAAGATCGGTACGGTGGATATCAAGAGTGCTAGCGGTGGCGAAGGCGGCAGTGCCAAGCAAGCGCGCTCTGGTGAAGACGTGTTTAAGGCCCAGTGCTCCACTTGCCACGCCTCAGGTGCAGCTGGCGCGCCCAAGATGGCGGACGCTGCTGCTTGGGGCCCACGTATCAAGTCGGGTTTTGATGCCCTGCTTGCATCTGCCATGAAGGGCAAGGGCAATATGCCTGCTCAAGGTGGTGGCGATTTGGATGATGTCGAGGTTGCCCGCGGCGTGGTTTACATGGCCAATGCCGGCGGCGCCAAGTTCGCTGAGCCAAAGGCTGCTGCAGCCAAGTAATCCGACTTTAAGCGGATCCTCTAAAGCCGGTTGTTAACCGGCTTTTTCTTTGCTGAATTAACTGAGCTGTCTTTGCGCCAGTGGGCTGACGACATAGTTGAATGCAGCGGGCATATCCAGGGCCGGCATTTCTTGCACCGCCCAAATGCCTTGCTCGATCGCTTGGGACGCCAGCAACACGTCCTGCGTATGGATCAAGCCAAAACCGACGGGTGTTTCGGCGTACAAGCGTCCCACGTCATCTAACCAAGCGGTCAATAGATGAGATGACAACCCGGTGTGCGATGCCAACGCAAAGTCTGATTGCACGCGCCAAACGAAAGGTGTCAGCGCCAGCTCAACATAGACGCGTTGCGGACCATTCTGAAAATACCATTGTCCTTTTGCAGGACCAGTAGCGTCACATTGGTAGTTGCGTTGGATAAAGTCGACCAGCTTTTCGTGCTTGAGCAGTGAACCCCGCGTTTTTACGCTGTCATTGAAACCGCCGAGTGCCTGCGTGGCGTCGTCGCGCATGTACCACTGCCCGCGCATGTCCAGCCCAAGCCAACCATAACAGTGGGGCACGTTTGGCCACTTTTGCATGGCCGCTTTGACAATGTCATCCATGGTTTACGTGCTCTCTTGGTGATTTGTCAGACGCATGCTGGCGCAGCCAATCCCCCACAGCCTGCGGCATGGAAAGGACATGACCCGGTGGTCTGCCTTGCGCAAACCCGACATGCCCCCCGTCACGCGGTTGCCACAAGGTGACAAAGGGCCCAACTTCTTTGGCGCTAGGTAAGCAACTGGCAGGGACAAAAGGATCGTTTTGTGCATTGACCACGAGCGCGGGGATCTTGATCTGCCGCAGATGCGGCTTAGCGGATGCACGCAGCCAATAGTCGTCGGTATTCTTGAACCCATGCAGTGGTGCAGTGAACACATTGTCAAAGGCATATAAGTCCCGTGCATTCATCAGTGCATCACGATCAAACAAACCCGGATGCTGCGCTAGTTTGCGTAAGGCCTTAGGTTTCATGCTGCGCAGGAACATTCGGGTATAGATCTGCCTGTTAAAGCCTTGCCCTATCGCGCGCCCCCCTGCCGCCAAATCGACAGGGGAACTGACCGCGGCTACCGCGCGCGCCACGTTTGCCGCACTGTCGCCCCATTCTTCCGCCCAGCGCAACAAGGCATTTCCGCCTAAGGAAACACCCACGGCCAAAACTTGTTGCCCCCCACGGATGGCGTGTTCAGCCTGAAGCGTTTTCAATAGCCAGCCCACTTCCTCGAAATCGCCGGAATGGTAGGCGCGAGGAGCCAGGTTGATTTCACCGCTGCAACCTCTGAAGTGTGGCACCACGTAATCCAGGCCATTTTGGGCCGCATAGTCAGCAAAAGCTTCAGCGTAGTGGCTACGGGATGAACCCTCCAGCCCATGAAACAACACCAGCAGCGTGTTATTGGCGCTGTTGTTTGAACCCTGGTCCAACCAATCAACGTCGACAAAGTCGCCGTCCGGGGTTGTTAAGCGTTGGCGGTGGTACTGCGGGCACTTGGCACTCACCCGCCGCGACATCAGGGCTGGCCAGATGGTCTGAAGATTGCCTCCTGGCAACCAAATGGGTGCTTTATATTTCATAGCAAACAATGCATACCAGGCATGCCGAAACATGCATTTGAGGCATCAATGCAAGACTTGGGGTGTCTTGTCAGCATCGTCCATGCTTTGCTCTGACCCCTGACTGACATGGTGCGCAACCATGCGCCAACCTTCAGGCGTTTTGAAGTAGACATTGGTGGCGAGCAAAAACGCTTGCATCGGGCCTTCTGCACCCAGCACCTCTACGCGTTCAACCAGCGTATGAACAGAACACGAGATGGATTCAATTTTGCGCAGACGTTCGGAATGAACGCGCAGCGAGCCATTTGCAAACATGCCTTCAAAGGCCGACCGTATTGCCGCATTCCCCACCAGCCGAGCGCCACCAGGATGAACGCATACGACGTCATCTTCATCGGCCCAGCAGGCCATCAATCGATCAATATCACCCAACTGCATGGCTTCATAGAACGCTGTTTCGATCTCTTCAGCAGTTCCGCTCAACGTGTTGGCTCGTGTTTTGGCTTTAGGCATAGCTGGATTGTGCCGGGAATTGGTAGATTTACTTCTCTGAAAAAGCAGAAGCCGCTGGCATTTCTGCAGCGGCTTCTTTTGAGTAGGGTAGACGCGTTGTCTTACTTCTTTTGGCGGAACTTACGCAAAGCGGCGATCTGAGCAGCCATGATGGCAAGTTCAGACTGCGCCTTGGCCAAGTCCAACTCTGTCTTGGCGTTCTTGACGGCTTCTTCCGCAGCGGCTTTTGCTGCGTTGGCTTTTTCGTCGTCCAGATCCTTGCCACGGATGGCGGTATCAGACAACACGGTCACGCAGTTTGGTTGCACTTCCAGAATGCCGCCGGCAACAAAGACAAACTCTTCCGTGCCGTCTGCTTTTTCAATGCGAACTGAACCAGGCTTGATGCGCGTGATCAGAGGTGTGTGGCGCGGATAGATGCCCAGTTCACCGGCTTCACCCGGCAAAGCCACAAACTTGGCTTCGCCGGAGAAGATGGATTCTTCGGCACTGACAACATCAACATGGATGGTGCTCATGGGTTTCCTGTCTGCTCGGTTTAATAACTGAGCTTAGATCTTCTTGGCTTTTTCGAACGCTTCGTCGATGGTGCCAACCATGTAGAAGGCCTGCTCTGGCAGGTGATCGCACTCGCCACCCACAATCATCTTGAAGCCGCGAATGGTTTCGGCCAGAGTCACGTACTTGCCTGGGCTGCCCGTGAACACTTCGGCCACGTGGAAAGGCTGACTCAGGAAACGCTGAATCTTACGGGCACGGGCCACAGCCAACTTGTCTTCTGGAGCCAAGTCATCCATGCCCATGATCGCGATGATGTCGCGCAGTTCGCGGTAACGCTGCAGCGTACCTTGCACAGCACGAGCAGTCTCATAGTGATCAGCACCCACAACCAAGGGGTCCAACTGGCGGCTGGTTGAATCCAAAGGATCCACAGCAGGATAGATACCCAGCGAAGCGATGTCACGAGACAACACCACGGTGGAGTCCAAGTGAGCAAAGGTCGTCGCAGGAGACGGGTCGGTCAAGTCATCGGCTGGCACGTAAACGGCCTGGATGGAGGTGATCGATCCGACTTTGGTGGAAGTAATACGCTCTTGCAGACGGCCCATTTCTTCAGCCAGTGTCGGCTGGTAACCCACAGCAGACGGCATACGACCCAACAACGCGGACACTTCGGTACCGGCCAATGTGTAGCGGTAGATGTTGTCCACGAAGAACAGCACGTCCTTGCCTTCGTCACGGAAAGACTCAGCGATGGTCAGACCGGTCAAAGCCACGCGCAGACGGTTGCCTGGGGGTTCGTTCATCTGACCGTACACCATCGCCACTTTGGACTCTGGCAAGTTCTCAAGATTCACAACGCCAGAATCGGCCATTTCGTGATAGAAGTCGTTACCTTCACGGGTACGCTCACCCACACCGGCAAACACGGACAAACCGCTGTGCGCCTTGGCGATGTTGTTGATGAGTTCCATCATGTTCACGGTCTTGCCCACACCGGCACCACCGAACAAACCGACCTTAC